>Ga0160495_100067_pt1 | contig 172853 bp, 153 predicted proteins | sample DID4MG_4_FD_108251 | JGI IMG/M metagenome (GOLD analysis project Ga0160495, IMG submission 108251) | Enriched soil microbial communities from UW Madison campus, WI, USA - DID2933_E24_FP4 MG | ecosystem: Environmental > Terrestrial > Soil > Unclassified | place: USA: Madison, Wisconsin... | reverse complement strand
GCGGGGCTATTGGTCCTGCCCGTCCGAGGGACAACCGGGTCCAGGGTTGAAAAAGCACCCGCGCCCCCGGTCCTTCGAGCCTACGATGTGGCGGAGCGGTCAGACGAAGCCGAAACGCTAAACAACATCACGGTCTCCGGGCTCCGCCCGGCCGCTCAGCGCCTCCCCACCGACTTTCGTGAGTTTTCACGGGAGGCCGAAAAGCCGTGCCTAAGCATCAAGGAACCTCCCCCTCTGGGGGAGGCGATCGCGCAGCGATCGGTGGGGGGAGTGACCCGCGAAACCGCCGCCGCCCTCGAAAGCTGAAACGTCCCCCCACCGGCCTTCGGCCGCCTCCCCCAGAGGGGGAGGTTCCTGAGGACTAGGCGCACACCGCCACGCACCGCTGCGCCAACGCCTGCGTCGCGTCCACGAAAGGCACGGTCAGATCGTCCTGCCCCATGACCAGCGGAACCTCGGTGCAGCCGGCCACCACGGCCTGGGCGCCGAGCCCGACCAGCCGGTGGGCCAGGGCCGCCATGGTCTGGCGCGAGGCGTCCGAGAGGTCGCCGCGCTTTATCCGATAGAGCAGGGCCATGAACTCGACCTGCTCGTGGTCGCCCAGGCTCACCGCCTCCAGCCCCAGGTGCGAAAGGCGGTCGCGATAGATGGCCAGGGCCGAGCCGGTGCCCAGCACGCCGATCCGCGTCGCGCCGTGCACCCGCGCCGCCTCGACCGCCGTCTCCGGCAGGTCGATCAGCGGCAGGCCGCTGGCCTTCACCTGTTCGGCGAAGGCGTGGGCGGTGTTGCAGGCGATGGCCAGCACTTCGGCGCCGGCGTCGCGCAAGCCCGCCGCCATGGCCGCCAGCACCGGCCCGGCCGCATCGCCGTCGGTGTTGCGGTCGGGAACCTTGGGATTGATGTCGACCAGCACCCGGATGTGGTCCTGCTCGCGGACCACGGGCGTGGCCGCCTGCAGCTTGGCCAGGAAGTCGAGGGTGGCGGCCGGACCCATGCCGCCCAGCACGCCGAGGACCTTGCTCATCGCGATCTCCTAACCGAGCGCCGGTTCCAGCACCGACTGGTAGCCGAACAGGCCCTGCGCACCGCCGGTATGCAGGAACACCACGCGCTGGTTCTTGAACGCGCCCTTGCGGGCTTGATCGATCAGCCCCTTCATCGCCTTGCCCGAATAGACCGGGTCCAGCAGCAGCCCTTCCGTCCGCGCCGCCAGGGCCAGGGCGTCGACCACCCCCTGGTCGACCAGGCCATAGCCCTCGCCGACATAGTCGCAGTCGGCGACCACGGCCTCGCGCCTGACCCGGCCCGCCGCGCCGATCGTCTGCGCCGTGGCGACCGCCAGGTTGAAGACGTTCTCCTCCTGCTTGGCTTTCGGCGCCCGCACCCCGAAGCCGAGGATCGGGATGTCGACCGACAGGGCCGCGAAGCCCGCGACCAGGCCCGCATGGGTGCCGGCGCTGCCGGTGGCGGTGACCAGGCGGTCGATCTTCAAATCAAGGCCGTCGGCCTGCACGACCAGTTCGCGGGCGCAGTCGACATAGCCCAGGGCTCCGACCGTGTTCGAACCGCCGCCGGGGATCACATAGGGCCTGCCGCCGCGCCGACGCACGATCTCGGCGGTCGCCTCCAGCTCCTCGTTCATGTCGGTCCCGCCCGGCACGAAGCGGATCGAAGCGCCCATCAGCTTGTCGAGCAGCACATTGCCGTTGCCGATGTAGTCGCTGGCCTTCGAGCCCGTGCGCTCCTCGAGGATGACCTCGGTCGCAAGGCCGTAGCGGGCGCCGGCCGCGATCGTCTGGCGCACGTGGTTGGACTGCACGGCGCCCTGCGTGACCAGGGTGTCGGCGCCGAGCGCCAGGGCCTCGCCGAGCAGGAACTCCAGCTTGCGGGTCTTGTTGCCGCCGCCGGCCAGGCCCGTGCAGTCGTCGCGCTTGACCCAAAGGTCGATCCCCAGTTCCGCCCCCAGCCGCGGCAGCGGCTCCAGCGGCGTCGGCAGGTGGGCGAAGCGGGCGCGGGGAAAGCGGGCCAGGTGCATGCGAAACTCCTATCCGGACGCTTGGAGATAGGCCGCGCCGCGCGGGCTGGCAAAGCGTTTCGCGGCGTTTTGGCGGGTCTTCGCGGCGTGGCGGTGCTATGCTGGCGCTCGCCGGCCGGCCTCGACGCCGCCCGGCTCGAAAAGCCCGTCCCCGCGCGTCCGCGGCTTGGGTTCTCCCATCCCCGCGGGCCTGCCGGAAGGCCGGGTGAACGTTGGGAGAAACGCATGGAAGCCAAGACCATTTCGTCTCGGCCGCGCGCTCGCGGCTGGATAATGGGCGTCGCCGCCCTGGCCCTCATCGCCCCCGTCCTTATCGTACCTGTCGGCGGGGCGAGCGCCTCGGTGCTCATCATCGGCGGGGGCATGGCCAAGGACTGCTCCGAGGCCGTCATCAAGGGCCGCTCCGACGACCCTACGCTGCGCCTGTGCACCACGGCCCTCGAGGTCGAGAGCCTGAAGGCCGGCGACCGCGCCCGCACCTTCGTCAATCGCGGGGTGATCCAGCTGCGCCGCAAGGCCTATGTCCTGGCCCGCGAGGACTTCGACGCCGCCGGCCGCATCGACCCGAGCCTGGGCGAGGCCTATGTCAATCGCGGCGCGGCCTATGTGGCCGAGGAGCGGTTCGCCGACGGCCTGGCCGAGATCGACCGGGGCCTGGCCCTGGGCGTCAAGGATCCGGAGCGGGCCTTCTACAATCGCGGCCTGGCGCACGAGAACATGGGCGACCTGCCCGCCGCCTATCGCGACTACAGCCGCGCGGCCGAACTCGATCCCACCTGGGCGGCGCCGAAGGCCGAGTTGGCGCGTTTCACCGTCGAGAGCCGATGACGACAGCGACGGAGACGGCATGAGGCGAAGGTCTGGAAGGATCCTCCTGGCGGCGGGAGCGGCCGTTTCGGCGCTCGCCTGGGCGGCGGGAGCCGCTGCTCAGGTCGATCCGGGCCTGCTGCGCGAGCGGCAGGCCGCCCGGATGGAGGCCGACAGCCTGCGCCAGGACCAGCTGGCCGCCGCCCGCCGCGCCCAGGCGGCCCGCGATCGCGCCGACGCGGCCGCGACCTTGCGCGCGACCCAGCCGCCGGCCGCTCCGGGATCCCTCCAGCCCGGGCCGCCCCAGGTCCTGCCCGAGCGCGGCGATCCGGCGGCGGCCCTGTCGCTGCGCCTCGACGAACTCGACCGCTTGACCGACGCCCGCCTGGCGCGGAGCAATGCCGCCATCCGGGCCGTCAAGCCCGCTTCGGAACGCTGAAAGGGAGCCTTGCGCGCATGGAATGGGGAGGCGGCCGGCGCTCCGGCAATATCGAGGACCGACGCGGCCTTGGTCCGGTCGGCATCGCGGGCGGCGGCATCGGCGCGGTGGCCTTGGCCGTGGTCGGCTTTCTGGTGTTCGGCATCAGTCCCGAGACCACGCTCAGCGTCGTCAACGGCGTGCAGCAGCCCGCCGCCCAGCAGGAAGGCCAGCGCGGCTCGGTGCAGGACGAGGGCGGTCGCTTCGTCGACGTCATCGAGACCTCGAACGCCGACGTCTGGGGGCCGATCTTCGCCCGCTCGGGCGGCAAGTACGTGCCGCCGGCCGCCGTGGTGCTGTACGACGCCTCGACCGGCACCGGCTGCGGCGCGGGCCAGGCGGCGATGGGGCCGTTCTATTGCCCGGCCGACCGCAAGGTCTATCTCGACCTTAGCTTCTGGAACGAGCTGGAGACCAAGTTCGGGGCCAAGGGCGAGTTCGCCCGCGCCTATGTCATCAGCCACGAGATCGGCCACCACATCCAGAACCAGCTGGGCGCCAACCGCCAGGCCGACCGTCTGGGTCGGCAGGGCGCGCAAAGCGGCTCGGTGCGGCTGGAGCTGCAGGCCGACTGCTACGCCGGCGTCTGGGCGAGGCACGCGCCGGAGGTCTCCAACATCCAGATCACCCGCGCCGACATCGAGGACGGCCTGGGGGCCGCGGCCTCGGTCGGCGACGACGCCATCCAGGAAAAGGCCCAGGGGCGCGTCATGCCCGACAGCTTCACTCACGGCACCAGCGCCCAGCGCATGCGCTGGTTCGGCAAGGGCTATGACGCGGGCAAGCCGGCGGCCTGCGACACCTTCTCGGCGAGCGCGCTCTAGGCCTATTCGGCCGGCACGGCGGCCGGCTGGGGCGCGGACTGGGGCGCGGGCTCGGGCGGCGACTTCGGCTCGGGCTTGCGCTTGAGGTTGTCGCCCAGCACCTCGCGGGCCCGCTTCCAGATGTCCTCGGCGAACACCGCGCCGATGAAGCCCATGGCCAGCATGCCGATCGGGTTGGTCTGGCCGCCTTCGTTGAACAGCCGCGCGCCGCACTCGCTGAGCAGGAAGATCGTGAAGGCCGCGCCCATGCCGTGGACCAGCACCCGGGCCGGGGCCCCGCTGACCGCCACGCGCTCGCCCACCCGCACCAGCCCGTCGTCGTCGACGACGTAGTTGGCGCGGAAATAGACGATGTTGTTGCTGCCGGCGTGGTCGCTGCGCGAGGCCGCGTTGATCCGCAGCGCCAGGGCCTTCAGGGCCAGGATCTCCTGCCGGCGGATCTGGCGCTGGCGTTCGGCCGGGGGCGAGACGTCGTCGTCGGCTGGCGGCGGGGTCTGGGTCAGGGCCTCGCTGCGGGCGAACAGGTCTTCGATCCGGGCGCGGGCGGCGGCGTCGACCGGCTGGTCGGGCTCGTTGGCGGCTTCGGGACGATCGGGTCGGCCCAGCATGCGGATCGCCGCGCCGAACAGGCCAAAGCCGATCAGGCCCAGGATCAGCAGGGTCGAGGCCGGCACCCCGATCAGCCAGCGGTACAGCACCCGCTCGATCAGGTTGCCCAGCCGCAGGTTGCGATCGGCCTCCACCTCGTCGGAAGTCGTCTGCAGCGTCGTCTCGGTCGGCGCCTTGCAGGTCTTCTTGATCTCTTCGGTATAGGGCGCGGCGGCGGCCAGGTTGCGCAGGTTCATCCGGCGATCGACGATCGACACGGTCTGCACCCCGGCCAGGGCCCCCAGGCACTGGCGCAGCTGCAGGCGGCGGGAGACCACCTGCTCGCGATAACGCTCGACCAGGATGTCGACATAGCCAGGCAGCTGGCTGGGCGGGAACCGGCCGACCGCCTCGTTGTAGGCGGCGACGATCTCCAGCTTGCGCGACACCCGGTACTGCTCGAAGCGCTGGCTGAGCTTCTGATAGTCGTTCACGCCCTGGACGATGATCCGCAGCTGCTCGGCCTGGTCCACCGCCGGCGTGACGGGCAAGGCGGCCGCTCCGACGGCGACCGGCGCGGGTTCTCCGCCGACCTCCGGCCCTCGCACGGTCGTTGCGGGCGGGGAGGGGGGCACGGTGTTGGCGGCGTTGACGGCCTGGCCCAGCAAGAGGCCGGTGTTCACCGTCAGCGGCTCCATGCTCTGGTTCGACATCGCCTTGGCCTCGACCTCGTCGAGCCGCCGGTTCAGTTCGGCCTGGTCGACCGCCGTGGTCTCCTGGGTCAGCAGCAGCAGCGAGCCGATGGCCAGATACGAGGCCGGGATCAGGATCGCCGTGTAGACGACGGCGGCGATCCACTTCGGATAGGCGATGATCGGCTCGCGCGAGCCGTCGCCCGGGTACCATTGCAGCCGCGCCTCGGCCAAGGCGCGGGCCAGGACGAGGCAGAGGCCGAACACGATCAGGAACCAGATCCAGGCCCCTCCGGTCACCGCCGTCGCGCTCGTCGCCGAGAGGCCGGCGGGGATCAGGTCGGCCGGCGTGCAGGCGCGGTCGCCACGACTGATGAAGCCGTGCAGCACGCCGGTGATCCGGCCCTTCAGCACCGCCTGCCGACGCTGCTCGGGCTTGGTCAGGGCGTCGCCCGAGCAGGGGTCGATGCCGCTGACCGCCTGAGAGACGAGGGCCGGCGTCCAGGCCAGGGCGGCCTCGACCACCCGTCCGGTCTTCTGGGCCAGCGAGCCGATGGCTGGCGGCGAGGCGACCGAGGCGATGGCCAGCGACATGGCCACGGCCACCACCGAGGCGCTGGTCAGCACCTGCTGCTGCGGCGTCACCGCGACGGCCAGTCCCCAGAAGATCGTCGCCCAGACCAGGGCCGCCAGCGACAGCAGCGCCAGCCAGCCGCCGAAGAAGGCCAGGTCCAGCGGCAGGTCCGGCAGATAGAACAGCAGAAGGCCGATGATCGCCGCCGGAACCGCGGCCGCGGCCAGCAGCGGCAGGCCCAGCGGCATCTTGGACCGCGCGAAGAAAGCCAGAAGATCGAAACGCTCGCCCATGTCGGCTCCCCTCGCCACGGCGTTGTGTCGCCTGAGGTGTATCCGCCTGATCGTGCAACCTGTAAATGCGTTGACGAAACGGCGTTCTTGCGCCCTTGACCCGCGCGTCAATCACCCTAGTGTCCGCCCTGTTCACCGGGGGGTCGCTGTCGCGGCTGAGATTGGGCTTGAGCCCTGACCCGTCGAACCTGATCCGGGTCATGCCGGCGAAGGGAGGGAACGCGGTCTTGGGGCGTCTATTCCAGGCCGTACAACCGACTTAGCTCGACACGTCCGGGTCTCTTCAATGCTTGAGGAGCCCGCAACATGAACGCCCAAACCCCCATCATCCCGGCGACGAGCGACGTCGCCACCGGCCCCATTCCCGGGTCGCGCAAGGTCCATCAGGCCGGCGAACTGTTCCCCGACATCCGCGTGCCGTTCCGCGAGGTGGCCGTCCACCCGTCGGCCAACGAGCCGCCGGTGACGATCTACGACCCGTCCGGCCCCTACACCGACCCGACCGCCAAGATCGACATCGAGAAGGGCCTGGAACGGGCCCGCGAAGCCTGGGTCGTCGCTCGCGGCGACGTCGAGATCGTCTCCAATCCGCGCGAAGTGAAGCCCGAGGACAACGGCTTCGCCCAGGGCAAGCACCTGGCCCCGCAGTTCCCCGACAACGGTCGCAAGATCTATCGCGGCGCGACCGGCAAGCTGGTCACCCAGCTGGAATACGCCCGCGCCGGGATCATCACCGCCGAGATGGAATACGTCGCCATCCGCGAGAACCTGCGCCGCGAGCAGTCGGCGCCCTGCGTGCGCGACGGCGAGGACTTCGGCGCCAGCGTGCCCGACTTCGTGACGCCGGAGTTCGTGCGTCAGGAAGTCGCCCGCGGCCGCGCCATCATCCCGGCCAACATCAACCACGGTGAACTGGAGCCGATGGCCATCGGCCGCAACTTCCTGGTCAAGATCAACGCCAACATCGGCAACTCGGCCGTGCTCGGCACCGTCGCCGACGAGGTCGACAAGATGGTCTGGGCCACCCGCTGGGGCGCCGACACGGTCATGGACCTGTCGACGGGCCGCAACATCCACAACATCCGCGACTGGATCATCCGCAACAGCGCCGTGCCCATCGGCACCGTGCCGATCTACCAGGCGCTGGAGAAGGTCGGCGGCGTGGCCGAGGACCTGAACTGGGAAGTCTTCCGCGACACCCTGATCGAGCAGGCCGAACAGGGCGTTGACTACTTCACGATCCATGCCGGTGTGCGCCTGCCCTTCGTGCCGATGACAGCCAAGCGCGTCACCGGCATCGTTAGCCGTGGCGGCTCGATCATGGCCAAGTGGTGCCTGGCCCACCACAAGGAGAACTTCCTCTACGAGCGCTTCGAAGAGATCTGCGAGATCATGCGCGCCTATGACGTGTCGTTCTCGCTGGGCGACGGCCTGCGTCCGGGCTCGACCGCCGACGCCAACGACGAGGCCCAGTTCTCGGAACTGCGCACCCTGGGCGAGCTGACCAAGGTGGCCTGGAAGCATGGCGTGCAGGTGATGATCGAGGGGCCGGGCCACGTGGCCATGCACAAGATCAAGGCCAACATGGACGAGCAGCTGAAGCACTGCCACGAGGCTCCCTTCTACACCCTCGGTCCGTTGACCACCGACATCGCCCCTGGCTACGACCACATCACCTCGGCGATCGGGGCGGCGATGATCGGCTGGTTCGGCACGGCCATGCTCTGCTACGTCACGCCCAAGGAGCACCTGGGCCTGCCCGACCGCAACGACGTCAAGACCGGCGTCATCACCTATAAGCTGGCCGCCCACGCCGCCGACCTGGCCAAGGGTCATCCCGGTGCGGCCATGTGGGACGACGCCATCAGCCGGGCTCGGTTCGAGTTCCGCTGGGAGGACCAGTTCAACCTCGGCCTCGACCCCGAGACCGCCCGGGCCTTCCACGATGAGACCCTGCCCAAGGAGGCGCACAAGACCGCGCACTTCTGTTCGATGTGCGGTCCGAAGTTCTGCTCGATGAAGATCAGCCAGGAAGTCCGCGACTTCGCCGCCGCTCAGGCGCCGAACGCCGCCGACCTCGGGATGGCGCAGATGAGCGAGAAGTTCAAAGAGCAGGGCTCGGAGATCTATCTGAAGGCCGAGTGAGGCGGCGCGCGGCGGGTCTTCACGCTCCGGTGAAGACCCGTCGCGCACGCTTAAAAATTGCCCTCATGGGTGTATCTTTGCGACGTTGCAACTCATGAGGTTGCCGCTATGGCGCTCCGCCCCATCGTCCTCGCGCATGCCAACGATCCGCACTGGATCATCGAACTCTGGCTCAAGATCCACGGCGGCGACCCCGCGCCCGACGTTCGGGTGGTCAACAAGGCCACGATCGACATCGTCAAGGCCCTGGTCCCGCACCTGGACGCGGCCAAGCAGAAGGCCGTTCTGGCCGCGCTGGGCTGATCCGCGCGCGGCCGTGAACGCCGCCTGCCGTGGAATATCGATGGGCCCGGTTCGCAGAGCCGGGCCTTTTCGCGTAGCGGAACCGGCTCTGTGGCGAAGATGGCCGGCAGTTGCTAGCCTCGCATCCGTCATGAGCCAGCGATCCGATATCAGGCGCGTCGAAGAGGCCTCCGGTAAGATCGCCCGGAAGGCGCGCCGTGCGGCTGTTCAGCCCTGACCGAGCTTTCATGAAAGCCCTAGTCTGCGCCGCCCTGATCGCGGGACTGTCCGTCGGCGCGCCGTCCCTGGCGGCCGAGGCAGCGCGGCCGATCGTCGAGAACGGCGTCGTCGCGCCCGCGCTGCAAGGCGTCTGGCGGTCGCGGGGTTACGGTTGGATCGTGCGGTTCGACGACAAGGGACCGAGCCTCTACCATGTCGCCGGGGCTGACTGCTGGCGTGACCCCCGGCCGGAAGTCGATCCTGACGGCGTGCTGAAACTGTGGCGGCCGGCAGGGAAGGACACGGTCGAGATCGCCGGCGAGGCCGACGGCACGGTCTATGGCTTCGATCGGCTGAAGGCCTTGCCCAAGGCTTGTTCGGACCAGCGGCCCTGGACGCCGCAGCGGACCCTGGCCGCCGTCACCGACGCCTTCGCGGCCTACTATCCCCTGTCGGCCGAGCGCGGCTTCGACTGGACCGCCCGCCGACGCGAGGCCTTCGCGGCGCTGGGGTCGGCGCCGGACGAGGCGGCCCTGTGGAAGGCGCTGGGAGTCCTGCTGCGTGGGTTCTCCGACCCGCATGTCCAGCTCGACGGCGTCATCGCCGGCGAGCCGCGATCGCGCCGGTTCGGCGAGGCTCCCGTGCTGCTGAACGCCCAGGGCAGGCCCGGCGGCGAGGCGGCGTGGCGCAAGGTCTGGCGCGAGGGCGTGCTGGCCGCGCCGTTCCACGCCCATCAGGTCGCCAACGGTCGGATCTTCTGGGGACGCGACGGCGAGGTCGGCTACCTGGCGATCGTCAGCATGGGCGGGTTCGACCCCGCGGCAGGCGATGACGACACCGTTGCGCTAGACGCGGTCCTGGACGAGGCCATGACAGCCTTCGCCGGCGCCTCGGCCGTGATCGTCGACGTCAGCAACAACCGCGGCGGCTACGACACCATCAGCCGGCGGATCGCGGCGCGGTTCGCTGCCGGGCGCGTCGTCGTAGGCTCCAAGATCCCGACCGGCGTGGCCGGGCCGTCGCAGGACCTGGTCGTCGAGCCGTCGGACCGACCGCGCTATCTCGGGCCGGTCTGGCTGCTGACCAGCCGCATCACCGTCAGCGCCGGCGAGACCTTGAGCCTGATGATGCGCGGCCTGCCCAATGTGCGCCAGGTCGGGGAAACCACGCGGGGGGCGCTGTCGGACCAGGTTCCCATGCCGCTTCCGAACGGCTGGCGCTTCGCCCTGCCAGCCGAGATCCACCGCGACTCCGAGGGCCGGGTGGTCGAGGGCGTGGGGATCGCCCCGCAGGTCCCGCTGACCGTCTATCCGCCCGACGATCCGGGCGATGGCCACCCCAAGGCGCTGGCCCGTCTCCTGGAAATGATCCGCGCCCGCTGAACTTTTTCCTCGCCGTTGTCGGCCTTCCGGGCGTTCGATCGTCCTGGGGGAACGTCAACATCCAGGGAGGATACCCCATGACCTATGTCGATGGTTTCGTGGTCGCCGTGCCGAAGGCCAATGTCGAGGCCTACAAGGAGATGGCGACTCTGGCGGGCTCGATATGGATGGAGCTTGGCGCGCTGTCCTACGTCGAGGCGATCGCCGACGACGTGCCCTATGGCGAGCTGACCTCGTTCCCTCGCGCCGTCCAGTTGAAGGACGACGAGGTGACGGTCTTTTCGTGGATCACCTACGAGAGCAAGGCCAAGCGCGACGAGGTGATGGCCAAGGTCATGGCCGACGAGCGCCTCAAGCCGTACATGGAGAACATGCCGTTCGACGGCAAACGCATGATCTTCGGTGGCTTCGAGGCGATCGTGGAGCGCTGAGGCCTATTTGAGGGCCTTGGACTCCTCGCCGTTGACCAGCTCCATGCCGCGTTGCTCGGCGCCGGCGCGCAGCTGGGCGATGTAGGCCAGTTCGTGCTTGGCGCCGCCGTGGTCGGGCTCGATCTCCCGCGAGGCCTTGTAGGCGGCTTCGGCCTCGTCCAGGCGGTTGAGCTCGATCAGCGTGAAGCCCTTGGCCCGCAGCAGGCGCGCCTTGCCCGGCTGGTCGCCGAGCAGCATGCCGCTGGCGTTCTCGAAAGTCGCTTCGTAGAGCGCCAGCGCTTCGGCGTGCCGCTTCTGGAGCGTCAGCACCATACCCTTCTCGGTGACGAGCATCAGGTTGTCGGGCTGCAGGGCCAGGCCCTTGTCCAGCCAGAACGTGGCCTTCCTCATGTCGCGGGCCTCGACGGAGGCCGAACCCAGCAGGAAGATCGCCTGGCCGTAGGTGTTGTACTCGATGTCGACCCGCGTCGATCCGCTGGGATTGGCGTCCTTGCCCGTCGCGCCGGCGATCAGGGCGGGGATCATGCCCTGGTCGAGATCGGACGCGCGGACGATGACGAGGTCGCCTTTCCGCTCGATCAGGGGGTAGGCGCTGGGCGTGCGCGACGCCACGTCCTCCAGCGCGGGAACCATGGCCTGGATCTTCTTCAGGTCCGACCTCATGGCCTTCTGGACGATCTGGCGATCCTTGTCGGCGCGGGCTTCGGCGGCGGTCGGCGCGGCCAATGCGCCATTGGCGAGCGGCGCGGCGGCCAGCAGCAGAGTGGTGAACGCGACGACGAAACGCATGACGAGCCTCCGGTGAAGTTTGAAGGCTATTCTACAATCGTAAGATTGCAAGTCATGCGATCTTTGTGGCGCTCATTCCCTTTTACAGGGAGTGGGAACGGCGCGAGCGCACTTCGCATTCCATGCCCATGCTCGAACTGCTTCTCGACCTCTGCAACCTGCTCGGCGGCTTTCTGCTGGCGATCGGTCTCCTGGCGCTGTTGCCGCGCGCGGGCGACGACCTCGCGCGGTTCGCGGGCAGACTGGCGCCGTTCGGCTGGATCGTCGGGATCGCGGCCCTGGTCTGCGGCGGCTACTTCCTGATCGTCCACCTGGTCTCGGGGCCGCACGTCTTCCACTTCGAGATCGTCGGCCTGGCGGTCGGCGTCCTGCTGCTGTGGGATCGGCTGCGGGCCGGGGCTATGGTCCGGCGGCTGGGCGCGAGCGGCGATCTGCCGGCCAGCGGCTCGCAAGGCGCGGGCCTGATCCTGGCGGTGTTCGGGATCATCGCCATGATCGTCGGGTTGCAGGGCCTGCTCACGCCCGATTGACGAGTAACGACCGCTTAAGGGCGAGGGCGCAGACTCCTGGCCAGTACGAGCGGTCAGGGAGGCCGTCATGTCGTCTACCGTCACCTCCAGCACGCGGCGATTCAGCGATCACTTCGAGCCGCAGGACATCGATCCGCAGGAGCAGCGCAGGCTGCGCGGCCACCTGGAGCAGATCGACTACACCGCCTTCGTCTCCAACCGCGAGATAATGGCCCAGACCCTGGGACGGCTCGACGCCGGGCATTTCCAGAAGCTGGCCGTGAGCACGGCCCAGTCCCGGGCGCGGTGGGCGGCGGCGGCCCTGGCGATCAGCCAGTCGGGCCGTCCGCCCGAACCGGCGGAAGTCGAGAGGCTGGCCGCCCTGCGCACGGCCTATGACGAGCTGTCGGCGGCCTACGAGGCCCTGCGCCGGATGGTCGAGCGCGGCTATGTCGCCTACGGCCCCACCGTCGCGCCGGGGGACTAGGGGTTCGCGTCGGAAGAAGGTTGGGGGGAAGGGGCCTTCTCCCGACGCGTCCGCCATGGAGCGCCAAACCCTGCCGGAGGCTAAGCGCGGGCGGTTCGGGCGGTCGTCTAGGGGACGTCGCCCGAGCGAGTCGCCGATCCATCGGCGTCGAGCGCGAATGTGCTCTTTATAGTTGTGTGCGACAACCCATTTTTTCCACCGACGGTCGAACTTCCGTTACGGAAGCTTCGCCGTGGTCAGGGTAGCCGATCACCGCGATGCAGCGGGTCGGGCAGGGGCTCGCCGCTCGCCACGAATTGCAGCGACACCGAATTGATGCAGTAGCGCAGCCGCGTCGGGGCCGGACCGTCGGGGAAGACGTGGCCCTGGTGGCTGTCGCAGCGGGCGCAGCGCGTCTCGATGCGGACCATGCCGTAGGAGGTGTCGCGCACGGCCTTGACGTGCTCCTCGTCGTACGGCGCGTAGAAGCTGGGCCAGCCGGTGCCGCTCTCGAACTTGGTCTCGTGCTTGAACAGCGGCAGGCCGCACAGCCGGCAGCCATAGACGCCGGGGTTCTTCTCGCCGAGCAGGCCGCCGCAGAACGGGGCCTCGGTGCCGTGGTGCAGCAGGACGCGCGCTTCCTCGGCGGTGAGGTCGCCCTCCAGGCGCTCGCGCTCGGGCTCGGTGGGCGGGGTCAGGTCGAAACCTGTGGAAGACAGGGTGGCGGCTTGGGTCATGGATGCCAATCTAGGGTTTCGAGCGGCTCGCCGGTAGGGCGCGCGGCATCTAAGGGACGGAAACGCATGATCACCTCGACCACTCCGTACGTCGCCGAGCGAGAGACGGTGGCCACCCTGGGCGTCGTCTCCGGCGAGGCGATCATCGGCGCGCACATCTTCCGCGACCTGTTCGCCGGCATCACCAACATCATCGGCGGCCGCGCCGGCGGTTACGAGAAGGCCCTGCGCGAGGCGCGCGACATCGCCCTGCAGGAGATGATCGACGAGGCCCGCCGCCTGGGCGCCGACGCCGTGGTGGGCGTCGATCTCGACTACGAGGCCCTCGGCGCCGACAACGGCATGCTGATGGTCACCGCCGCCGGCACCGCCGTGAAGCTGCGCTGATGACCGTCGCCGTCGCCTTTCTCCAGCCCGGCTGGGCCGACTGGGAAGCCGGTCCCGTGCTGGCCTCGCTGCGCGAGTACTTCAAGGTCCAGATCGAGATCGCCACCCCGACCGGCGATCCGGAGACCTCGATCGGCGGCATCCTCGCCGCCGCCGACTATGGCTTCGATGATCCGGTGCTGTCCGACGCCGACGTCTTCCTGCTGATCGGCTCGGACGCCTGGCAGGGCTACGAGAACGAGACCCTGTTCGCCCTGCTCAAGCAGGTCCACGCCGACGGCAAGATCGTCGCCGGCATCTGCGGCGCGACCATCGCCCTGGCCAAGGCCGGCCTGCTGGCGGGCAAGGCCCATACCTCGAACGGCAAGGACTGGCTGGCCGAGCAGGCGCCGGGCTACGCCGGGGCCGAAGGCTATGTCGAAACCCCGCGCGCGGTGGTCGACGGCAAGGTCGTCACCGCCGCTGGCTCGGCGCCGGTCACCTTCTCGGCCGAGGTCACCCGACTGGTCGCGCCCGAAGCGTCCGAGCGGCTCGACGGCTATGTGGCGATGTTCGCCAAGGAGTTCGGCGAGGGCTGACCTGCGTATTCGCACCCTAAAGCCGCCTTCCTCGCCCTTGTGGCGAGGATCCAGGCCCGCCGCGGGGCTGTGTGCAGCAGGATCTCGCGCAGGCGGTAGCGCTCGCGCCGGTGAAGGCGATCATGCGGACGCATGGGTCCTCGCCACAAGGGCGAGGAAAGCAAGAAAGAGGCGCTGGCTAGGCGGAAGCGCCTGTCACTTCACCGCCGCGGCGCCGGCGCGGGCGATGATCCCGTCCTGCTCCGGCGTGGCGCCCGAGACGCCGATCGCCCCGACGATCTTGCCGCCGGCGACCAGCAGTTCGCCGCCCTCGATGGCCAGGGCGCCATTGGAGATGGCGTTGAGGTTGCCGGCCTTGACCGCGTCCTGGAACGCCTTGGTCGGGCGCTTGAAGCCGGCCGCGGTCTCGGCCTTGCGGCGCGCGACGCCCGGGGCGGCGTAGGACGCGCCGTCCATCTTCCACGACAGCACGGTCTGGCCGTTGGGCTCGACCACGGTGATGACCGCCGCCCAGCCGTTCTTCAGCGCCTCGGCTTCGGCGGCGCTGGCGGCCGTCTTGGCTTCCGCCAGGGTGACGTTGCGCCCGTATTCCAGGGCGTCGGCGGCGAGCGCGGCGGGGGCGGACATCGATAGAACTCCAAGAACGGTCAGGACGGCGAGGCGGCGGCTCATGGCAGTTTCACCTCGTCGTTGAGGGCGGTGATCTGCGGCTGGGCGGTGACGATGCGCAGGCGCAGTTCCGAGGGCTTGGCGCCCGCCGGGATTTTCAGCCGGGCCGTGGCGGTCTTGGGCAGCAGGTCCTTCGGCGCGGCCAGGGCGGGCACGGCCGTCGTGGCCAGCACCTTGCCTGCGGCGTCGACCAGCTCCAGCCGCGAGGCCGCCGCGTCCTGGGCGCCCAGGCTGTGGACCTTGGCGGTGATCGTCGAGCCCTTCACCGTCACGTCGCCGCGGCCGATGCCGAGATCGGCGCGCTGGGCGGGATCATCGCCCGCCTGGGCCAGGGCCATGTCGACAATGCTCGTCTGGCCGGGCGGCAGGACGATCGTCACGGCCTTGGTGCGCTCGAAGGCGACCTGTCGGGTCTCGCCGCCGCCGTCGATCTTGTCGTCGCCGGTGCTGTCGATCCCTTGGGTCAGCGTCCATTGACCCGGCGCGACGTTCCAGCCGGTCATCACCGCCGTCACCGGCTTGTCCGACAGGTTGTATGCCACGACCTTGAAGCCCTTGGCCGTCCCGTCCTTGACCAGGATCGCGACGTCCTCGCCCCCAACGGCTTTTGGCGCGCCGCCCTCGAAGCGCCAGCCGACCAGGTGGCCCGGGTTCATCTGGCCGCGCTTGTTGGCGATGCCGCCCAGGCGCGAGCGTTGCAGCACGTCCGACGGGATCTCCACCCGGTCCGACCACCAGTGGCCGTCGGTGTGCATGTACATGTGCTGGTCGGCCCACTGGATCTCGTCGGCATAGGCCTTTTCGAGCCAGGTCTTGTCGCCGGTCAGGGTCCAGGCGGCGAAGCGCTCGATGGCCCCGCCCTTGGCCGCCGACTTGACGATGGCGTCCTTGTTGGCCTCGCCCAGGCCCAGCATCGACAGGGCGTTGTCGTTGAGGTCGTTCAGCGATTTGACGCCGTTCTTGCCCATCCGCCATTGGATCGGGGCCAGGTACTTGGCGTCTCCGGTCCAGCGCCAGGCCTGCCAGAAGATCTGGAACGGACCGCTGGCGCCGGAGCCCTGCAGCACCGTGCCGCCGCGCTCGGCGTCGGTGCGCCAGTTGATCTCGTTGGGATAGGAGCCGTCGGGCTTCACGTGCGCCAGATAACCGTCGGCCAGGCCCAGCACGATGTCGCGCGCCGTGCGGTCGCCGTTGTAGTCGCCGATCAGGATGGCCGGGTGCACGACGCCGAACGAATAGGGCTTCTGCCACTCCCACGGGCCTTCGCGGTACGAGATCGCGCCGCTGTACCAGTTGGTGTTGAAGTGGACGTGGCCGGCCGGGTTCTTGTCGATGATGGTCGGCAGCGCCTTCACCGTCGTGAACAGCCGCTCGACCGCCAGCGGGTCGCCGTAGTCGAGATACATCGCCTCGCTGTTGGAGTTGATGCCCTCCTCGTAGGCGTGCAGCTCGTCGGTGACGATGGTCGACAGGCCGTTCGTGAACATGCCGTTGCGGTAGACCGCGTCGGTCAGGCGGTTCAGCGAGTCGCGCACCTTGTCGGGATCGACGCCCATCAAGGCCAGGCCCGGCCACTGTTGCAGCAGGTCGCTGTCGTCCGACAGACCGCCGCCGAAGTCGCCATAAGGAACCTGGCGCTCGTCGATCCACCAGTTGATGAACTTGGCGACGCGCTTGAGGTCCTCGGTCTGGCGGAAGGCCCACAGCGGCACGCCATCCGGCGCCTTGGGCTGCTCGAAGGCCGGCCAGCCCTGGCTGCCATAAGTGATGTCGCCCCAGTATTCGCGGCCTTCCTTGTGGTCGGGATCGACGCGCAGGAGGTCGGAGATGTCGGCGTAGAGGCGGCGATAGAGGCCCTGGCGCTTGGAGGTGGTGTGCTCCTCGACCAGGAAGGCCCAGTTGTCCTTCACCTGGTTGAAGCGGTCGGCCACGTGCTCGGCCTTGGCCTCCTCGCGGGCCTTGAAGACCAGGCGGATCTTGGCGCCGTCCAGCGCCTTGGGTCCGAAGTCGGCGCTGTCGGCGGCGATGGTCAGGTAGAGGCTGTCGGCCGTCAGGATGCGGTCGCGCAGGTCGAGCCACAGGGTGTGGGCCTCGCCGGCCTTCACCGAGACCGAGACGTCGATCATGTTGCGGCCCGGCCAGATCGGGTCCTTGACCTGGATGTTCAGCGGGATCGTCGTTCCGGCCGCGCCGGGCAGGGCGGGGATGTCCAGCGCGATGCCGTCCAGGCCGTCGCGGGCGTTCTCCCAGCCATAGGCCCAGTTGCGGGCCAGGGCCTGAGCGGCCGGGGCGTCGCCGAAGCCCGACGGAATCATCACGTGGACGATCGGCAGGCCTTTCGTCGCGAGGTCGGCGGCCGGACGCTTGCGTTGCGGGGCTGCGTCGGGGATGGCCACGACCGTCGCCCGCTCGCCTGCCGGGAAGCGCCCGGCGACATAGGCGTTGAGGTCGGCGAGGTTCAGATAGTCCGGCGCCACCTCGGCGCGGACCGTGTAGTTCATCTTGAAGACGCCGTTGGGCTCTTTGCCGGCGCTGACGTCATAGGCCCAGATCTCCTGGATCGGGGTTTCCTGGTCGGTGTTGGTGAAGGTCAGCACGCCGCCCTTCAGGGGCTGGGCCAGGGAGGTGACCGAGCGGGCCAGGCCCTCGGCGCGAACGCCGACCTTCGCACCCTTGTCGCCGGCCTTCGCCGCCCAGGTCAGGTCGCCATAGGCGGTCCCCTGGATTTCTAGCCGGCTGATCGGCTCGTCGGGCAGGGCCAGGGTCAGGGCCTTGCCGCCCTCGACATAAGTGTTCCAGTCGGGAAGCTGGAAGTAGTCGTCGCGGCCTTCCAGGCGCGAGCGGTTGTAGACGCCGGGCCAGGTCGTTTCGGGGATGCCGTCGTTGGCCCGCCACATCCACTCCTTGAGGTCCTTGGCGTCGGTGAACTCGACCTTGCGGATGCGGGTGGCCGGATCGGTCAGCAGGGGCGGGAGCTCTCTGGTCCAGCCGTAGCGCAGCTTCCAGGCCGCGTGCGTGGCTGGGTCGTCCAGCGTCGGGACCGGGGCGGCCGCGGCCGGGATCTCATTGCGGGCCAGGGCGGCGACGCCGGCCGCGTCCAGGGCGCGGTCATAGACGCGGATCTCGTCCAGGTCGCCGCCGCGCAGGAAGTTGTAGCGGCTCTGCACCTGGTGCGGGGCGATCACCCGGCCGGCGACGCCGAACTGGTCCAGGCCCGCGTCATAGACCCGCTTGGCTTCCTTCTTGGCCACGGGCTTGCCGTCGACGAACAGCTGCACGCCGGTCTGCTCGTCCCAGGTGAAGGCCAGGTGCGTCCAGGCGTCGGCGGCCGGCGGCTTGTCGAGCTTGAACGAGACGCGGGTGCGGGCCAGGCCGTTATCGGTGACGAAGGCGTCGAAGCCGTGGCCGTTCCAGTCGATGCGCAGGAAGGCCATGTCCCAGCTGGTGTGGTCGGCATAGCCCACGCGGAAGATCACAAACGGCGCGACGCCCACCGGATAGCCCGAGCGCCAGAAGAACGAGAGGGTGCCGCGCTGGGCCTGGATATTGCCGGGCGCGTTCCAGGCCAGGACGCCGTCGTCCTGGGCCGAGAGGGCCGGGCCGGCCTTGCCCGTCGGAATGACGGCGACCTTGTCGGCGAAGTTGGGGATGGCGTCGCCGGCCGCGTAGTCGGCCTTCAGGCCCTTGTCGCCGGAGACGTGGAAGAGGAGGGCGGGTTCAGCCGTTGCGGCTGCGGCGGCCGCGCTGGCGGCGGCGATGACCGAAAAGGCCGAAGCCAGAAAAAGCGCCTGCTTCACCACGCGTCACTCCCTAAGTCGTTCTTATTGGAAACCGGTGTCATGGTTCCTGCGACGCTTTTAGCGCGAGCCGTCCGCGTTGCAAACCGGCCTTGGCCTGTTACGCCTAGGGACAAGGCGAAAAGCCGCGCAGGGATGGGCCGATGTTCAAGAAGATCCTGATCGCCAACCGGGGCGAGATCGCGGTGCGGGTGATCAAGACGTGCCGGCGGTTGGGGATCGCGACGGTGGTCGTGTACTCGGACGCCGACGCCGACAGCCTGGCGGTGGAGATGGCCGATGAGGCCGTGCACATCGGCGCCTCGCCGGCCGCCCAGAGCTATCTGGTCGCCGACAAGATCATCGCCGCCTGCAAGCAGACGGGGGCGCAGGCGGTGCATCCGGGCTTCGGGTTCCTGTCGGAGAAGGCCGAGTTCGCCCAGAGGTGCGCCGACGAGGGGATCGTGTTCATCGGTCCCAATCCCGGCGCCATCTCGGCCATGGGCGACAAGATCGAGAGCAAAAAGTTCGCCGCCGCGGCCGGGGTGTCGTGCGTGCCGGGCCACATCGGCGAGATCGCCGATGTCGCCGAGGCGCTCTCGGTGTCGGAGACCATCGGCTATCCGGTGATGATCAAGGCCAGCGCCGGCGGCGGCGGCAAGGGCATCCGGGTGGCGTGGAACCGCAAGGACGTCGAGGAAGGCTTCCCCGCCGTGCGGGCCGAGGCCGCCGGGGCGTTCGGCGACGACCGGATCTTCATCGAGAAGTTCATCGAAAGCCCGCGTCACATCGAGATCCAGGTGCTGGGCGACAAGCATGGCTCCATCGTCCACCTGTTCGAGCGCGAATGCTCGATCCAGCGCCGGAACCAGAAGGTCATCGAGGAAGCGCCGTCTCCGCTCTTGGATCCGGAGACCCGCGCGGCCATGGGCGCGCAGGCCGTGGCTCTGGCCAAGGCGGTCAATTACGACAGCGCCGGCACGGTCGAGTTCGTGGCCGGGCAGGACAAGAGCTTCTACTTCCTGGAGATGAACACCCGGCTGCAGGTGGAGCATCCGGTCACCGAGCTGATCACGGGCCTGGACCTCGTCGAGCAGATGATCCGGTCGGCGGCCGGCGAGCCGCTGGCGTTCGGCCAGGAGGATCTGTCGATCAACGGCTGGGCCGTCGAGAGCCGGATCTACGCCGAGGATCCCTACCGCAAGTTCCTGCCCAGCATCGGCCGGCTGGTCCGCTACGCCCCGCCGCAGGAGGGCGACAAGGGATCCTACACCGTGCGCAACGACGCCGGCGTGCGCGAGGGCGACGAGATCTCGATGTTCTACGACCCGATGATCGCCAAACTGTGTTCGTGGGCCCCGACCCGCGCCGAGGCGGTCAAGGGCATGGCCCGGGCGCTGGAGGACTTCCACATCGAGGGCCCCAGCCACAACGTGCCGTTCCTGGCCGCGGTGATGGACCAGGAGCGCTTCGTCTCGGGCCAGCTGGCCACCAGCTATATCAAGGACGAGTTCCCCGACGGCTTCGCGGGGACCGAGCCGACGCCGGCCCAGCTGGACATCCTGGCCGCCACGGGCTGCGCCCTGCAGCGGGTGCTGGCCCGGCGGCTGGGGTCCAGGCGCACCGACTGGACGGTGGTGGTCGGCCACGCCAAGCGGCGGGTGCGGTTCGAGGCCGAGAGCGACCGGGGCCTGACAGTCAGCCTGCTCGACGAAGGCCGCTCTCTCCAGCTCTCCGACATTGTCTGGCGGCCGGGCCTGGCGACCTTCCGCGCCAGGCTGGACGGCCAGGCCTTCACCGCCGAGGTCGCCCCGGCCGCCGAGGGCTTCACCATCCGCCATCGCGCCGCCAAGGCCCGGGTGCTGGTGCTGACCGCCCGCAGCGCCGAGCTGCACGAGAAACTGCCGGCCAAGGCCCCGGCCGACACCTCCAAGCTGGTGCTGTCGCCGATGCCGGGGCTGGTGGTCTCCATGGACGTCGCCGTCGGCCAGCAAGTCCGCGAGGGCGAGATCGTCTGCGTGCTCGAGGCCATGAAGATGCAGAACATCCTGCGCGCCGAGCGCGACGCCGTCGTCAAGGCCGTCAACGCCAAGGCCGGCGATCCCGTCGCCGCCGACCAGGTGCTGGTGGAGTTCGGATGAGCTTTCTTCGGATGATCCTGAGGGGCTTCTTCAGCGGCGCGGGGCGTATGCGCCGCCGCGACTTCTGGCTGTTCATGCTGACGTCGCGAGCGGTGATGATCGGCGTCATGCTCGTGACAGGCGCGGTCGAGATGGATGATCCGATCTATGGGCTGGTCTGGGCCTTCGGGGTGTGGACGGGCCTCGTCCTGGCGCTCAAGCGCGCCCATGACCGCGGCAAGGGAGGGGGCTGGGTGGTGCTGTTTTCCTGCGTGCCCGTCGTCGGATGGCTTTGGGGACTGGTGGAACTGGGCTTCTTGCCGGGACAGGCGAGCTCCAATCGCTTCGGACCGCCGCCCCGGGGCGGTCGGGCCTTGGCGGCTTCCGAAGCTTTCGCCTGAGGGTGTGACGCCTGTGCGACTTCCGCATCAGGCCGGCTGCGCCTAGGTTCCGCTCGAAGAGAGTCGCGGAGCCTTGGCGAGCATGAACGGTCGGATCGATTGGGCGGAGCTGTTCCTGTCCTCCACGGGCAGGTTGGCGCGCACGCCGTTCCTGATCGTCTCGGCCGTGCTGATCGGTGTGGCCGTGTTGTACGAGGCCATCGCCGGCGACGTGCTGCGGCTGCTGACCGGCTGGCTGGTCTATTCGGCCCTGCTGTATTCGGGCGCCTGCGTGCTTTCCAAGCGACTGCACGATCGCGGCCGGTCGGGCTGGTGGGCGGCCCTGGTGCTGGCGGCCATGGTCGCCGTCTGGCCGACCCCGCAGCACTTCCTCGACTTCGCCTTCGCTATCGTCCTGGTCTGGGCGATCATCGAGCTGGGCGTCATGGGCGGCGAGCAGGGCGCCAACCGTTACGGTCAGCCGCCCCTGAAAGCGCCCGCGATCTAGATCGGCGCTTCGGCGTCTTCCACCGCGCCGAACACCTTGCGGAAGCTGGCCTTCAGGGCCTCGTCGGCCTCGTCGAGCGTGACGGGCAGGCCAAGGTCCACCAGGCTGGTGACGCCGTGCTCGGTCTGGCCGCAGGGCACGATCCCCGAGAAGTGGGACAGGTCCGGCTCTACGTTCAGGCTGATTCCGTGGAAGCTGACCCAGCGGCGCAGCTTGACGCCGATGGCGGCGATCTTGTCCTCTCGCGACCAGCCTGGGCCCTTGCGCTCGACCCAGACGCCCACGCGGCCCTCGCGCATCTCGCCGACGACGTTGAAGGCGCCCAGGGCGTCGATGATCCAGGCCTCCAGCGCCGCGACGAAGGCTCGCACGTCGCGCCCGCGCTGGGTGAGATCCAGCATGACGTAGGCCACGCGCTGGCCGGGGCCGTGATAGGTGAACTGGCCGCCGCGCGCGCTCTCGAAGACGGGGAAGCGCTCGGGCTCCAGCAGGTCGGACGTCTTGGCCGAGACGCCGGCGGTGTAGAGCGGCGGATGCTCCAGGAGCCAGATCAGCTCGCCCGCCGAGCCGTCGGCGATGGCGGCCGCGCGGGCCTCCATGGCGGCGACAGCTGCCGGGTAGGGCACGTAACCGGTCGAAACTGCCCACCCCGCCGGCGCCCCGTCGAGGCGTGACAAATCGGGAAGGTCTTTATCTTCAAGGTTTAACGGGCGATCAAGCATGCGGCCTTAGTCTTGCATGAGCCGAGGCGCGGGCTTTTCCGCCATCGGCAATTTCAGTTTCAGGGGCCTTAGTTCGTGAGCCAGGTCAACGCCGTCAATGTCGAGATCTCGGTTCTGCTCGGCCGGTCGATCCTGCCGATGCAGCAACTGCTGCGCATGGGCCGCGGCGCGGTGATCCCGCTGGACGCCAAGACCAACGACGAGGTCTGGATCCTGGCCAACAATCACCCGATCGCCCGGGGCGAGATCCAGATCAACGACGATCGCATCGCCATCCAGGTGACCGGCCCGGCCGACGTCTACGATTACATGGCCGGCGGCGCTTAGAGCCTGGAGCGCGCCCGGGCGGGTTAGCCGCCTACGCCTAACCCTGGCGCGCTCTGAGCGGGCTGCGACGAAGAAGCCTGTGGGTTGGTTCGACATTCTCGAACTCTCCTCTTCCCAAAGCCGATTCAGTTTGCTACCTGCCGCGCCTCACCACGAGCGGTCGTGGCGGAATTGGTAGACGCGCAGCGTTGAGGTCGCTGTGGGGCAACCCGTGGAAGTTCGAGTCTTCTCGACCGCACCAGGTGAACTTGCGTAGAGCGCGGCAGGCATCGGTTTCCGAATCGCCTTCCGCGCTCTAACCATTTTTCGGCCAAGGTTTCCGGGCAACCGCCCGCCGAGCTTAGGCTTTCAATCATTCGGATCACGCGCGCGCACTTCAGGAGGTCCCCATGACCCGGGAAACAGCCGACCTGAGCGAAGACGCGCGCCACGCCCTCTCCATTCCCGAGCCCGAAGTCGTCGAGGATCTCGAGGATCTGGCGCTCGGCGACGACTACGCCCTCAATCCCGACTATGTGGAGATGGTGGTCGACGCGGCCGATCGCGGCGACACCGCGCGCCTGTCCGAGCTGGTCGGGGCGCTGGATCCCGCCGACGTCGCCGACCTGATGGGCTTCCTGTCGGCCGCCTATCGCGAGGAGGTCATCCCGGTCCTCGATCCCCAGGCCCTGGGCGAGATCATCGCCGAGCTGGAGGACAATATCCGCGAGGAGGTGCTGGAGGCGACCCCGTCGGTCACCCTGGCCCGCGCGCTGGAGGAACTGGACACCGACGACGCCGCTGACGTCATCGACGACCTGGATGACACCAAGCGCTTCCAGGTGCTGGCGGCGATGGGCGAGACCGACCGGGCGGCCATCGAGACCACGCTGTCCTACGAGGACGAGACCGCCGGCCGCCTGATGCAGCGCGAGTTCCTGGCCGCGCCGCAGTTCTGGACCGTGGGCCACACGATCGAGCACGTGCGCCAGTCGGGCGAGAGCCTGCCGGAGCTGTTCTTCGACGTCTATGTGGTCGACCCGTCGTTCACCCCGGTCGGCGCCCTGCCGATCAGCCTGCTGCTGACCAGCAAGCTGGAGACTCCCCTGGCCGAGATCATGGAGCCGGTGACCGAGATCACCGTCGACATGGACCAGGAGGAGGTGGCCTACATCTTCGACAAGTATCACCTGATCAGCGCCCCGGTCGTGGAGGCCGGCGGGCGGCTGGTGGGCCAGATCACCGTCGACGACATCGTCGGCGTCATCCGCGAAGAGGCGCAGGAAGACATTCTCGCCCTGGCCAACGTGTCGGACGTCGGCCGTGACGCCAGCGTCGTGGAGATCGTGCGCTCGCGTCTGCCTTGGCTGCTGCTGAACCTGCTGACGGCGACGATCTCGGTTTCCGGCATCGCCCTCTTCCAGGCCGAGATCTCCAAGCTGGTGGCCCTGGCCGTGCTGATGCCGATCGTCTCGTCGCTGGGCGGCAACGCCGGCACCCAGACGCTGGCGGTCGCCGTGCGGGCGCTGTCGAGCAAGGAGCTGACGGCGGCCAACGCCTCGCGGATCATCACCCGCGAGCTTCTGGTGGGCGTCATGAACGGCCTGACCCTGGCGATCGTCATGGGGGCGGCGGTCTATGTGTTCTATGACAATCCCAAGCTGTCGCTGACCGTGGCCCTGGCCCTGGTCGCCAACATCTTCACCGCCGCCGTCGGCGGCATCCTGGCGCCGCTGGCGCTGGAGAAGATGGGCCGGGACCCAGCGGTGTCGTCGTCGATCTTCGTGACCTTCCTGACCGACTTCGCGGGCTTCTTCTCGGTGCTGCTGATCGCGGCGCTGCTGTTCAACTGATCCCAAGCGGGCCGGGGCTCGTGCAAATTTCCTTACCTGAACCTTAAGAAACGGCGCCGGTCTTGCGCGGGACCGGGCGAGGGCATCCGCCTGCGTTTCAAATTGGGTCAACTCGCGATGAAGCCGCGTCATCAGGTCTCCCGCGCCGCCGTCGATCTCATCAAGAGGTTCGAAGGCTATCGGCAGAAAGCCGCCCAGCTGCCCGACGGGCGCTGGACGATCGGCTACGGGCATACCCTGACCGCCCGGGGGGGCGCGACCGTCTCGGAACAGGACGCCGAGGCCCTGCTGCTCTACGATCTGATCACCGTGGCCCACGCAGTGAACGAAAACAGCTATGCGCCGCTGAACCAGAACCAGTTCGACGCCCTGACCTGCTTTGCGTTCAACATCGGGACCGAGAACTTCGTCCGTTCGGGCGTGCTGCGCCGGATCAACGAGGGCTCGCTGCTGCAGGCCGCCTGCGCCATGGAGATGTGGCGCAAGGCCGACTTCGAGGGCGAGCGGATCGTGATCGACGCCCTGGTACGCCGCCGGGCCGCCGAGAAGACCCTGTTCCTGACCCCGCCGGACGGCCACTGGGTGCCCGCGCCCAGCCCTGTGCTGCGGCCCAAGGTCGATTATGACGCGACCTGCGCCATTCCCAAGCAGACCCCGGCCGCCGTCTCGACGCGCCTGGAGGGCGACAAGGCCGTGGCCGAGCGCGCCGCGGGCTCGATCGTCACGCCGCTGACCCCGGTCGTCCCGGAAGAGGACGGTCCCAGCGCCACCGAACTGGCCGCCGCCGGCGTCAGCGCCCGCCTGGAGAAGATTCTGGCCGACGAGCCCGCCCGTCCGGTGGTCAAGCCGGTCGAAGACCTGGTCGTGCCCGAGCCGCCGCCGGCGCCCGTCGTGGCCGCCGCCGAGCCGGCCCCGGTGCTGCACGCGCCCGTCGAGGCCCCGCCGACCCTGGAGCCGTTCCGCCTGACGCCGGAAGAGCCGGTCCCGGCCCAGGCGCCGCTGTTCGTGCCCGATCCGCCCGCGCCGCCGCCCGCCGCGCCCGAGCCGACCCTGTTCGAGCGGTCCGCGCCGTCGCGCTCGCCGTTCAATCTGGGCGGCTTCTCCACCAGCGGCGCGGAGGTCGACATCCAGACCCTGGACGTGCCGCTGAACCCGCCCGAGCAGCCGGTGTTCGGCGGCGCCAGCCTGCTGGTCAGCCTGGGCCTGCTGGGCCTGGCCCTGTTCGGCGGCGGCGTGCTGTGGAACCTGTCGGTGGCCTCGGACCCGGGCCTGACCCCGATCCGCATGTTCGGCTGGGGCGCCAGCGTGATCGGCGTGATCTGCTTCGCGGTCTCGGCCTATCTGCTGCTGCGCAAGCTGGGCGGGCCGGACATCGAAGACGACGGCGAGTGAGGTCCTCGGAGAACGGGGTTTCGAAAAGACCGGGTTGAACCCCGGATCAATCTGAAAAAGAGCATGAACGCCCGCCGGTCTCGTTGATCGGCGGGCGTTTGTGCTATGCGTTGCCGCATGACGCTGCAAACCGCACCCTCGATGGACTTCGCCCTGGGCGAGACGGCCGACGCGATTCGCGAGACCACGGCCCGCTTCGCCGCCGACAAGATCGCGCCCCTGGCGGCCCGGATCGACGAGACCAACGCCTTCCCCCGCGAGCTGTGGGTCCCGATGGGCGACCTTGGCCTGCACGGCATCACGGTCGAGGAAGAGTTCGGCGGCCTCGGTTTGGGCTATCTCGAGCACGTGGTGGCGATGGAGGAGATCTCCCGCGCCTCGGCCTCGGTGGGCCTGAGCTACGGCGCGCACTCGAACCTCTGCGTCAATCAGATCCGCCGCTGGGCGAGCCCTGAGCAGAAGCAGCGCTATCTGCCGAAACTGATCAGCGGCGAGCATGTCGGCTCCCTGGCGATGAGCGAGGCCGGAGCGGGCTCCGACGTCGTCTCGATGAAGCTGCGGGCCGATCTGGTCGGCGATCGCTACGTGCTGAACGGGACCAAGTTCTGGATCACCAACGCGCCGCACGCCGATACGCTGGTGGTCTATGCCAAGACCGGCGAGGGCAGCCGGGGCATCACCGCCTTCATCGTCGAGAAGGGCATGAAGGGCTTCAGCGTTTCCAAGAAGCTGGACAAGATGGGCATGCGCGGCAGCGACACCGCGGAACTCGTCTTCGAGGACTGCGAGATCCCCGAGGAGAACGTCATGGGCCCGGTGGGCGGCGGCGTCGGGGTGCTGATGAGCGGCCTCGACTACGAGCGCGCCGTGCTCAGCGCCGGCCCCCTGGGCATCATGCAGGCCTGCCTCGACTACGTTCTGCCGTACGTCCGCGAGCGCAAGCAGTTCGGCCAGGCCATTGGCTCGTTCCAGCTGATGCAGGGCAAGGTCGCCGACATGTACGTGGCACTGAACTCGGCCCGGGCCTACGTCTATGCGGTCGCTCGGGCGTGCGACGCTGGCAAGACCACCCGCTTCGACGCGGCCGGCGCGATCCTGATGGCGTCCGAGAACGCCGTGAAGGTGTCGCTGGAGGCCATCCAGGCCCTGGGCGGGGCCGGCTACACCAAGGAATGGCCGGTGGAGCGCCTGCTGCGCGACGCCAAGCTCTACGACATTGGCGCGGGTACGAACGAGATCCGCCGGTTCCTGATCGGCCGGGAGCTGGTGGGGGCCTAGGCGTCAGATGCTCCCCCTGATGGGGGAGCTGTCGCGGAGCGACTGAGGGGGAAGTGGCCCCGCAGTCGGCAACGGCCACGGAAGCTGAAAACGTCCCCCCTCCGGCCCTCCGGGCCACCTCCCCCAGAGGGGGAGGATCTCTTAGGTCGGCTCGTAGGTCAGCCGGATCACGTCGTCGTCGACGCGGTCTGTCGCCACCAGGCGCAGGCGAGGGCGGGCGGCGGCGAAGTAGGGCGTGCCGGCACCCAGCACGACGGGGTGCAGGTAGATCCGGTAGGCGTCGATCAGGCCAAGGTCGGTGAGGCTGCGCGCCAGGTTCGGGCCGCCGACCTCGATCTCGCCATCGATCCGGGCCTTGAGGTCGGCGATCGCGGTCGCCAGGTCGCCCTGGATCAGCGTGGCGTTGGGGCCGACCGAGGTCAGGGTGCGGGAGGCGACCCATTTGTGCTGGGCGCGCCAGGCCTGGGCGAATTCGCGTTCTGGCGCGCCCCAGTCGGGCTGCTCCTCGTCCCAGTAGGCCATGATCTCGTAGAGGCGGCGGCCATAGACGCTGCCCGCCTGCTCGCGGGCCTGGTCGATGAAGTGGCGGAAGAGCACGGGGCCGGGCGCGAACCCCGTGTGGTCGACATAGCCGTCGAGCGACTGGTTCATGCCGAAGACGAGCCTGGCCATGCCGCGGATCTCCCTGCCGAGGGCTGCTGACGCGCCCAGTCTATCGCCTTCACCATTTGGGGCGAGGGGGCGATTTCTGGCGCGGCCAGTATTCGACGAGGGGGCCTTCGCGGCCGGGATCGCCGCCGTTGGCCCAGATGATCTGCTCGATGAACCACGGCAGGATCGAGTCGATCTTTCCCTGCAGGCTGGGGCCGAGCGGCGGCAGCTGCTTCAAGGGCTTCGTGCAGTCTTCGGGTATGCCGTGCTCGGCGCGCCAGGCCGCGAATTCGATCCTGATATCGTACATGGCGCTCCTCACGCGGTTCTTGTCCTGCGGCGCCAACTGAATGAACGGGATGTGCACGTAGTCGTCGCGCTTGCGGCGGGGCTTGGCTCTCGCCTTGGCTCTGGCCATGGGTTTGCTCCTGAAGGGACTGCACCTGGCGTGCGTCGACGGCCGCGGGCCGGAACGGCGCGCGGGGCGGGGAGGGAGCGGAGCGCCCGGGCGACGCCCGGAGGTGCTGTTGTGTGTACCGTTTCGACGAAGCCCTTGCGCTCCGCGCGGTCGTTTGGCTGCCGGCTTCCCGGGCGGCGGCGCTCTTAACGCCTTACCGGGACCATCCGCCGGGTTTCCCGTTTGGACGGCGACGAGGAGAGGGGGGCTCTGTAATCCTCGTCCAAGCAGACGACGGGCGGGCCTGGCCAGCGCCAGGTCCCCGGACGCGACGGATCTTCCCAATCCGCCCCAGTCCCGCTCGATCGCATCCCGAAGCCGCGAAGGTCGCTGGCCGCGCGCCCTCCCCATCGCCTCGAGACCTGGTGATTATGCGCCGGCCTGAGCGGCGTCGGATGGAGGGGCGCCGGGCGCAGGGATTTCAAGGGGTTGTAGGCGGGAGAGGTGGGGATACCGCTCTCTCCATCTGTAAAATCCCCGCTTTCGTGGGGATTTTACGGGGGAGGGTCAGGCGGTCGCGGTGCGCGGCGCTGGGTCCTCTCCCGCCCGCCAGCCGGCATAGGCGACGACGCAGCCGGCGATGGCGGCGGCCAGGGCGAAGGGCAGGGGCGGCAGGTCGGCGGCGCGAATGAAGAGGGCGCGCCAGGCCGGCAGCGGGCCGGCGAACTGGAAGAGCACGGCGCCGAGCGCGGTCAGCAGGGCGGCGAGCACGAAGGGGCGGCCGTCGCGCCCGGCGCGGACGGCGACGACCAGGGCGATGGCGGCGGTGACCGCGTTGGCCAGCTGGAAGCCGACGCCCAGCTTCCAGAAGTCCTGCGGGCCGGTGATGGCCAGGGGCGGCAGGATCGGCGCCAGGCGGCCCAGGATCGGCGGCAGCAGGAAGATGCTGGTGGCCAGCATGTAGCCGGCGTGGGGGCCGATCGTGCGCCGGCGAGCGAGGGCCTGGTGGTAGAACCAGGCGAAGCCGGCGACGGCGACGATGTCGAGCCAGGCCAGGCGAGCGGCGTAGAGGTCGTAGAACGGCGAGACGTTGGCGACCAGGCGGCGGGCCATGCCCAGGAAGATCCCCGAGCCGCCAGCCAGGAACAGCGGGAAGAGGGCCAGGCTGCAGAAGCCGAGCGTGCGGTGCGTGGCGCGGTTTCCGCCGTGGATCAGGGCGCTCTGGGCGACCAGCAGGGCGAGCCACAAGGTGGCGGTGATCCCATGGGCGTGGAGATCGATCGAGGCCGTGGAGACCTGCGACAGGTAGGCCGGCCAGAAGGCCAGCACCGCCAGCGGGAAGATCGCCAGGACGTAGAAGTGCGCGCGCCGATACGGCATCGAAAGCCCCCTTCCGAACCTGCAAGCGAGGCTATTCGGAAACCGGCGTTCTGCCAATCGGGCGTTTATTCCCGAACGCATGTGGTCGTGGCTTGGCGGTTGTGGGCCGCTAATGCGGACGCTTGAGGCGCAGGTCCATGCCCAGCGTCGGGCCGATGCCGCCGGGATGCTCGCCGAACGGATGGGACGCGTGGCGGCGATGGGCCGCCGCTTCGAGCCGCGAGCGCAGGTCGTAGTCCAGGGGGAGGATGTCTTCGGCATCCTCGTCGTCCTCTGGAATGGACGCCGTCAGGACATGGTCCAGCGCGGCCAGGAAGGCGGCGTCCTCCAGCGTTCCCTCGATCGGAGGATGGTCGAGATAGCCGAGGACGACTTCAAGCGACTCTTCGAAGGCCGGCATGGCGCATCCTTTCGCGTGAGGCTCGCATCGGGTTGGGCGCCTATAGGGCGCCTATTGAAGAGCGTGCGAACGCGGCGATGGTTCAGCCGTTTTTCCATAAAATAGATAAAGAAAATGTCGGCATGCCGGAAAATTCTCTTTCATTTTCTGGAGGTGAATATTTTCAAATGTCTTGTATCCAAGGTGAAGCTATATAATATTTGGAGAATAATTTCTGCGAAACATTGAATATTGTGTGGCGCATAACCATATGGGGCTGTCGGGAAGAGCCTGTCTCATCCCAAGGAACCCCATACAATGCGTATTCAAACTCTGGTCGCCGGCGCCTGCGCCGCGGCCTTGATCCCCACCGTCGCGCTCGCTCAACAGACCTGCGAGCAGCGGCAGAGCAGCCGCGTGGCCGGAACGGTCGCCGGCGCCGGTCTCGGCGCGGTGGCGGGCGCGGCCGTGGCGGGCCGCGACGATCGCGGCAAGGGCGCGGTGATCGGCGGCGTCGCCGGCGCGCTGATCGGCAACCAGATGGCCAAGGGCGGAGCGGACTGCGCCCGGGCCTACGGCTACTACGACAATCAAGGCGCGTGGCACGCCAACGCCGTCGCTCGCGGCCAGGCCGCCGGCTATTTCGACCGCAGCGGTGAATGGGTCGCGGGCGCCCCGCGCGGCTACTACGCCGAGAACGGGCGATGGGTGCAGGCGAGCGCCGACGCCGAGGCCGCCGGTTACTACGCCGACGGCCTGTGGGCGCCCGCCTCGGCCCAAGGCTATTACGGCCGGGGCGGCCAGTGGGTCGATGCGACGGCCTCGGGCTATTACGACCGCTCCGGGCGTTGGATTTCGGGCCCCGCGACGGGCCGCTACGACGCCGATGGGCGCTGGATGGCCGGTCAGGCGAGCGGACGGCGTCACGCCAGCGGCGCCTGGATCGCCGATCCCCAGCCCGGCTACTACGACAGGGGGCGCTGGGTGCGCGGCGAGACGGTCGGCTACTACGACGCTCGCGGCGCCTGGATCTCGACGGACGGGCGCGCCCGGCGCGTCGACTATCCCGCCGGCCAATATCCCAGCGGCCGGTATTCCATGGATGGGCGCCCGCTGAGCATCGACGACCGCCAGGCCCAACTGGCCGAACGCATCAACCGCGGCGCCTATAGCGGCCGTCTGAGCCGGGGCGAGGCGCGTCAGGCGACGCGGACCCTGGCCGCGATCGAGCGACAGGAACAGTCGCTGCGCACCCGCCAGGGCGCGTTGGGTCCCAAGGGCCGGGCGATCATCACCGCGCGGCTGGATAGGCTGAGCGACAGCATCAGCGGCGACGTTCGCGACGACCGCTAGGCCTTCGGGTCGTCAGACCGGGCGTCCCGCCAAGACGGCGCGGGCGCCCGGCCGTATCAAGAAAGGCCCTTCATGACCTTCCTGTTCATCACCGCCGCCGCCTGCGTGGCGACGGCGTTCGCCTTGCTCCTGGCCTTCCGCCTGTTCGCCGGGCCGCGCCCCGTCGCCGTTCGCATCCGGACCAAAAAATAGGGCCGCCCCGGTTTCCCGGAGCGGCCCGTCACGCCGAAACGTGGGTCTGCCTATTTTAATGTTGGCGCGTGGCGGGCGCCGAAACCGCTTACACTTTCGGCTGCCACGCTTCTCAGTACTTGTACGAGGCGCCGACGAAGAAGCGGCGGCCCGAGTAGTTGCTGTTGATCAGGCGGGTGTCGCCGGCCCAGCTGGATTCGTCTTCCTTGGTCAGGTTCTTGCCCTCGACGAAGAGCGACAGGCCCTGCGGGCCCGGACGCCAGGTGAACTTGCCGTCGAGATAGCCCGTGGCGTCCTTGAACACCGGCTGGCCGAGGGTGTCGGAGGCGGTGAGCAGGTAGCCCGAGCGGTAGTTGTAGGCGAGGCGGGCGCTGATCGGGCCCTTCTCGTACCACAGGGTGGCGTTGTAGCTGCTCTTCGACAGGCCCGGATAGGGCAGGGCCGAGCCGTCGACGCCGCTGAAGACGCCCACGTCGGAGGCCTTCTGGTAGGTGTAGTTGACGTCGGCGCCGAGGCCCGACAGCAGGCCCGGCAGCCAGGTGAAGGCGGTCTTGGCCGTCAGTTCGACGCCCGAGATCTTGGCGCCGTCGCCGTTCACGTAGGTGTTGTAGAAGTACAGGGTGCCGTCGCCGAACACGTCCTGCTGGCCCAGGTTCGAGCGCGAGGACAGGTAGAACGAACGGATGTCCTTGTAGAAGAAGCCGGCCGACAGCTGGGTGTCGCTGTCGGGGTACCATTCGAACGACAGGTCGTACTGGTTGGCGCGATAGGGCTTCAGCGCCGGGTTGCCGGCGTCGCAGCTGTCGGGACCGTCGTCGGAGGTGCCGTCGTTGGTGTAGTTGATGGTGCAGGTCATGCTGGGCATCAGGTAGTTGACCAGCGGGCGGGCCATCAGCTGGGCGAAGCCGAAGCGCGCGCTCAGACGGTTGTCGATCAGCCAGCCCTGGATGTTGAAGCTGGGCAGATAGACCGTGTAGTCCTTGGTCATCGACGTCAGGGTGTTGGCCACCACGGCGGTCGAGGCCACGCCGTTGACCAGGCGGGTCTCGCGACGGGTGTACTGGCCGGCGGCCGTCGTCTGGGTGTGGACGCGGCGGACGCCGAAGTTGCCGATGATGTCGCGGCCCAGCAGCGGGAAGCCGTAGTCCAGGCGGATGTACTGGGCGTCGCTCTTCTCGGTGACGGCGTACGGGATCTGGTTGTACGTCTTACCGTCGTTGCCGGTGGTCGTGTACAGGTTGTCCAGGTTGAAGTGCGACGTATCCAGGTACTGGGAGATCGCCTTGAACGACGGATACTTCCAGCTGTTCGGCAGGCCCGAGCCGCCATAGTAGAAGTTGTCCGGCAGGTCGACCATGGCTTGGGCGAACAGGGCGTTCGAGAAGGCGCGCGACCAGGTCTCGGTCGAGTTCCAGTAGGTGGTCTGGTAGGCGTTGCCCAGGATCGCGGCGGTCTGGTCGGCGGCCTGGCCGTTGACCACGGTGGCCGTCGAGTTGACCGAGTTGGCGTAGATCACCGTGTCGTCGAGGTTGCTGGCCAGGTTGGCGCCGCCGCTGACGATGAAGCCGCCGTAGCCGTAGCCGCCCGTCTCGGCGTTCGAATAGCGGCCGCCGAACTTGACGCTCTTCAGGAAGGGCAGGTCGGCGCGGTATTCGAAGTCGATCTTGTACTGGTCCTCGGTGTTCTTGGAGTCCGACGGACGGTACTGGATCTGCCACTGGTTGACGGCGGCGGCGTCGGCCGGGCTGAAGCCGTCGGCGAAGGTGAAGACCGGGGCCGAGCCGTTGTTCGGGTCGATGGTGACCTTCAGGCCCGGGGTGTTGTACGACACCGAGGCGTTGTTGGTCAGGTTGAGGGTCTTGGTCTTGCCGCGGGCGCCGACGAAATCGATCTTCCAGCGGTCGTTCTGGAAGTTGGCGCCGAAGGTGATGTAGTCGGAATCGTTGGTCTGCTTGAAGTCGCGCGACGAGATGCTGAAGGCGTTGTTGCCGCCGCGGTTGGCTGTCGTGAGGCAGTCGCCGACGATGTATTCGGTGACGTTGTGGTTGGCGTCGACCTTCACGCCCGGGACGTTCTGGGCGGTGTTGGCGGTGACGCGGGCGCAGCTGTTGGCCGAACGGTTCAGCGGGTCGAGGTTGACCAGGCCCGTGCCGTAGTTGATGTCGTTGAGGACCTGTTCGCGCTTGTTCTTCTGGTAGGTGACGAAGGCGGTCAGGTTGTCGGTGAACTTGTACTGGGCCGTGAATTCGGCCGAGGTGCGGGTGTCGTCACGGGTCCAGACGCGGTAGCGCGGCACGCGCGGGCTGTAGTCGTACCACTGGCTTTCGCAGGCGGTGCGGGTCTGGGCGGTGGTCAGCAGCGAGGCGTCGGGCGTGACGGCCGTGGCGCAGCCGGCCTCGGTCTGGATGCCGGAGATGTAGTCGCTGACGGCGCGGCCATAGGTCTGGCTGTAGTAGTCGAGGGTCTTTTCGGCCGAGTTGTCGAAGTCGCCGAGCAGGGCCCAGGCGTTGTTGTCGACGAAGTCGCCGCGGGTCAGGACGCGGTCGTAGTTGACGTTGCCCATCAGGCCCAGGCGACCGTCGAACAGCTGGGTGGCGCCGAACACGCTGGTGCGCGGCTTCCAGCCGGGCAGGGTGTCGAGGTTCTGCGCCGAGGCGGTGAACGACAGGGTCGGTTTCTTGAAGTCCAGCGGCTTGCGGGTGGTCACCGAGACCGTGCCGCCGACGCCGCCTTCGGTCATGTCGGCGGTGAAGCCTTTGAAGACGTCGATCGACTTGACCATTTCCGACGGCAGTTCACGGAAGTCGTTCGAGCGGCCGCCGCCGCCGTAGACCGACAGGTTGCTGGCGGTCGACAGGGCGCTGACGCCGTTGATCTCGACGCGGTTGAGGTCGGGCTCGACGCCGCGGATGGAGACGGCGTTGCCTTCGCCGAAGTCGCGGGCCAGTTGCACGCCGGTGACGCGGCCGAGGGCCTCGCCGACGTTCTTGTCGGGGAAGGCGCCGATGTCTTCGGCGACGATCGAGTCGGAGACGGTGCCGGCGCGCTTCTTGCGGCTCATGGCCGACTGCAGGCTGGCGCGGGTGCCGACGACGACGATTTCCTCGACGGCGTTCTCGACGTTGGAGTCGCCAGAAGACGTGGGCGCGGCCTGGGCTGGCGCCGGCGCGGGGGCCGTCTGGGCGAAGGCGGCGCCGCCGCCGATCATCAGCAGGATGGCGGTCATCCCCGTGGTGCGCATCAGCCCGGCTTCGCGCCGGATCTTGCTGTCGACCTTCATAGTATTCCTCCAAGTGCGAGGGCGTTTCCGCCCTGTCTTTCGGGCCGTGCGGCGCCATGCGGCGCGGCCGGCCGATTTGCTGAGATGGAGGCCAGGGCGATGGGCGCGTCCGACGATGACCGGCAGTCGAATCGGAGGCGTCCGGGCCTTGGCCGCGGCGATGGGAGGGGAACGAGAGGCGGCGCCCGGCGGCATGCGCGGGCGGACGTCCTGGCGGCGAGCACGGGGTGGGGCCTGCCTGGCGACGACGGACGCTGATGGCGGTCCCGTGTCGCTTGTCTTTCTCGATCCGGTGCGAGCCTGGCGTGAGCGTACACGCGGCGTCGCTTCTATGAGGCGGTCTGTCGCTCGCCGCGGACCTTTGGTCTCTGCTACGGGCGCGATCCATCCATTTCCAAGCTGACGCAAAGAGTCAACGTCGCGGAGATAATTTCCCACCGAGTCGGGGGCTGCCCGTAATTATGTGACAATTAAAGCACTGTGTTCCCACATGGTGGAATGCTCTCGCAACAATCGGGATTAGTGCTTGATTTTGGCGCTAATCCTGCTCATCGTGTCGACATTCGGCGCGTCCGCGCGCCCGGCCGACGACAAGATCGGATCGAGAGGAGACGACAGAAGATGGCAATCCGCCCGCTTGGTCCCTTCGCTCGCTCCGCCCTCGCCGCCGGCTGTACGGGGTAGGCAGCAGGGAGGGACAAGTTTTCCACCGGTCCGTTTCGACGGCGTCTTCCAGGGTCAGTTCACGGCCCGACGCCACCCGCGACGACACCGGTGTCTTTGAGCGGTCTTTTGTTACCAGCGATAAATGACGGCGTTCTCGGCTTTGTGTTTTTGTGCCGTAACCGACGCTGTCGCGTGGGCGGGTTTCGCAAGGGGTTGCGAGCGCGCCCGACTTCCTCGTCCGCGTCCCGCAAGGAGGCGGACGATCCATTCAATGGGGGGGCTCGCCTGGGCGTCAAAGCGCCTGGCGAGTCTCGACTTTCGCCCGCGACGCGGGCCGTGACGCCCGTGTCGGGCTGTCAGATTTCCTTCAAAGCTTGAAGCCTGAAACGAAAGAAGCCCCGGACGTGGGTCCGAGGCTTCCGATCCGCTCGTCGGCCTGTGCTGATGCACGACCGAAAGACGGCATTTGTCCGCTAAAGCGCTGGGGTCAGTTCAGACCTTCGATCTTCACGGAGCTTTCCAGCGCATTCGCTTTCGACAAATGAGACACTGGGTCACCTCCTTTCGGCTGCGCGTCACACCCTGACGCAAGACTAAGTTTGGGTGCGCGCGGGCCGTTGGCAAGAGGCGCGGTGTCGCAGGCGCGTGCTATGCGGGGGCATGAGCGAAAACCGACCCGCCCCGCGAAAACCCGTCCTGCACGGTTGCCTGGGGGTCTTCATCGGCCTGGTCCTGGCGGTCACGGCCGCCGGCGCCTGGATGACGGGCTATCTGCCGGTGCGGCTGTTCAGCCAGGCGCGCTGGAAGGATCCGGCGCGGATGGACCAGCGCGTCACCATGGTCAGCGCGCTGCTGCTGACCCACAGGCTGGAGGGGCGGACGCGGGCGGAGGTCGTGGACCTGCTCGGAGCGCCGACCAAGACCGACTACTTCGCCAACTGGGACCTGGTTTACTGGCTGGGTAACGAGCGGGGGCTGTTCGGCATCGATTCCGAATGGCTGGTGCTGAGGCTCGGCCCGGACGGCCGGGTTGTCGAGCGCAGGGTCGTCACCGACTAGGCTTCTTCGTCGACAAGTGGGGGGGAGCAACCCCGGACCGCGCAAAGGGGGGACAATGCACGATCCGGGGCCGCACCTCCTGGGGCTGGCTAGAGGGCGCGCCAGGCCAGGAGGATCAGGGACCAGAGACCCAGATTGAGCGCCAGCGCCGCCACCCGGGGGCCGTTCACGCGCGCGGCCAGGGCCACGGCGCGGGGGCGCTGGGCTTGGGCGGAGGCGGCGGAAGCGGCGATGCGGGTCACGGCGGTGGTTCCTTGTCCAAGACGGCGCCGGTAGCGGCGCCTGTTGTTGGTAAAGATAGGAACGCCGGAGATAGTTTCATATGCGACAAAACAGTCGCGGGCCGTCATGGTCGCGCGCGAATTGTCGCAGCGAGTCGCGCCATGCCCGCCTGGGATCCAGACGTCTATTCCCGCTATCGCGCCTATCGCGACCGCCCCGCCCTGGACCTGATGCTGAAGATCCCCCGCGATCTGGCCCCGCGCGAGATCTGGGACCTGGGCTGCGGCCCCGGCGAGCACGCCGCCCTGCTGGCCGCGCGGCATCCCGAGGCGGTGGTCCATGGCCTGGATTCGAGCCCCGAGATGCTGGCCCGCGCCAAGGGGCAGGGGGCGGACGTCGACTGGGTGCTGGGCGACATCGATGCGTGGCGCCCCGAGATCCCGCCCGACCTGATCTTCACCAACGCCGCCCTGCAGTGGCTGGACGGCCACGGGACGCTGTTTCCGCGCCTGCTGGAAAGCCTGGCGCCGGGCGGGGTGCTGGCCTGCCAGATCCCGCAGGTCGAGGACGTCGGCTGGCGACGCAGCCTGCGCGAGGTCGCCGCCGACGGGCCGTGGGCCGGCAAGCTGGCCGACCTGGATGGCGTGCGGGCCGGTCACGACCCCCGCGCCTATCACGACTGGCTCTCGCCCCTGGCCACCGACCTCGACGTCTGGGCGACCACCTATGTCCACGCCCTGGAGGGCGAGGACCCGATCATCGACTGGACCTCGGGCACCAGCCTGCGGCCGTATCTGGAGCGGCTGGACGGCGCTGAGACGGCGGCGTTCCTGAGCGCCTGGCGGGCGCGGCTGGCGGTGGATTATCCGCGGCGGGCGGACGGGATCACGTTGTTGCCGTTCACGCGGTTGTTCGTGGTGGCGAGGCGGTAGGGGGCGGTGGGTGATCCTCGTCCTTCGACAGGCTCAGGATGATGATCAAGGTCGGCGCCGAGGCTCCGATTTCAGGCTCGGCGTTTCGTTAGAAATCCTCACCCTGAGCTTGTCGAAGGGCGAGGTCCACGCACGGGCGCTCACTCCATCTCCGCCAGGCTCTTCCTGCGCCGAAGCTCCGCCACCGGGACCTCCAGGCTGTCGAGCGCCACCGCCGCCGCTTCGAAGCCGGCGGCGACGGCCGGTTCGAAGGCCTTCCAGTCGCGGATGTCGATCTTGTCGAGTTTGGGGGTGATCAGGACGTCGCTGGCTTCGCGGCTGGCGGCGAGGTCGCGGCCGGTGGAGACGGTGGCCGCGCGCATCAGCAGGGCGACGATCGGCGGGCCCTTGCGCCATTCGCCCGAGAACAGCCATTTCCACAGCGACGGCGGCCGGGCGATGTCGGCGGCGGTGATGCTGCGGCCGCGGGTGACGTCGACGCCGATGATGGGCCCCAGCTGGAAGGCGCGCATGACGTCGGCGGGGAAGTTCTTCATCACCGCGCCGTCGACCAGCACCGCGTCGCCGTCGGCCACCGGCGGCAGCACGCCCGGCAGCGAGATCGAGGCGCGCAGGGCGCTGTGCAGCGGCCCCGAGCGGTGCAGGTGATAGGCGCCCGAAGTCAGGTTCGAGGAGACGCAGAAGAACGGCAGCCACAGGTCGGCGATGTCGATGTCGCCGAAATGCTCGTGCAGGCGGGCCTTCACCTTCTCGCCGCGGGTCATGGCGACCAGCGGGAAGGCGATGTCGTCGAGCGGGCTGGTGTCGACGAAGGCCTTGCGGATGCGGGCCTCCATCTCGCCGTCGTCCCAGCCCATGGCCAGGCCCGCCGCGACGATGCCGCCCATCGAGGCCCCGCCGACGAAGTCGATCGGCACGCCCCGCTCGCGCAGGGCCTGGATGGCGCCGATGTGGGCGTAGGCCCGCGCGCCGCCGCCGGAGAGCACCAGACCCACCGACTGGCCGGTGAGCACCCGGGCCAGGCGCTCGACGTCGGCCAGGCGGTTTTCGCGCAGGTGGAAGAGGCGGGCCGCGTCGGTGGCCTCCAGCCATCCTTGCGAGCCCTGCGGGCGTTCGGCGTTCGGGGGCTGGATCAGGATCAGGTCGATCAGTCGCTGGGCCTGCAGCGGGCGCGAGGCGTAGGCCGGCGGTTCGGGCGGCGGGGCCTGGTCGCCGCGGCCAACGCGGAACAGCCGGTCGACCTGGCGGCCGACCACGTGCTTCCAGGCGGTCTCGTGGGCCTCGGCGACGTAGAGCACGAAGTCGTGGGAGCGCTCGACGCGGCTGAACCACTCGGTGGGGGCCAGCAGGCTCTCGCCGCCTTCCACCGTGACGGCGTAGCCGAGCGCGGCGATGCAGCGGCCGATGCGCTCGACGATCGGGCGGATGGCGTGGCAGTCGCCGGCGGCGATGAATCCGTAGACGGACGGATCTCCAATGGAGGCGTGGGCCCCGGCTTGGCGGGCGCGGCGGATCATCAGCCGCGACAGCTCGATCATCACGTCGGGGTCCTGCTCGACCGCCTCGAAGAAGGCGGCGCGGGGCAGGGCCAGGATCTCGGAATCGCGCAGGGCGACCATGTGGGCCGAGTGCGGCGCGCCGGCGATCATCGCCATCTCGCCGGCCGGCTCGCCCGGGCGGATCACGCCGAGGAACTGCGGCTCCTGGCCTTCGTCGCGGCGGAAGGCCCCCAGCCGCCCGGTGCGCAGGAAGTAGAGGTGGTCGGAGGCCTCGCCGGGCGCATAGAGTAGGGAGCCGCCCGGCAAAGAGAACCAAGCGGCGTCGCCCTCGCGCCGCTCGCGCGAGAACAACCGGGCAAGGGCCGTGTCGGCCATGAAGTCTGGAAGGGTGACCACGAACAGGACGCTAAACCGATGCGGGGACCTTGACTATCCGAGGTCGAATATCGCCGCTTTCGGGACGAAACGGAAAAGGCTATGCCTCGCTTATGCCGAAGCTGAACACGCTTATTGACAAGAACAGCGCTTCGTTCGCGAAAAACGCTGCGCACAACACGGCCCTGGCGGAGGAACTGCGCGAAAGGGTCGCGACGGCGGCCCTGGGCGGCCCCGAGAGCGCGCGCCTGAAGCATACGGCGCGCGGCAAGCTGCTGCCCCGGGAACGCGTGGAGCGTCTGCTCGACCCCGGCTCGCCGTTCCTGGAGATCGGCCAGCTGACCGCCTTCGACCTCTACAAGGGCGAGGCGCCGGGCGCGGGGATCATCGCGGGAATCGGCCGGGTCTCGGGCCGCGAGGTGATGATCGTCGCCAACGACGCCACGGTGAAGGGCGGCGCCTATTTCCCGATGACGGTGAAGAAGCACCTGCGCGCCCAGGAGATCGCCGAGCAGAACCGCCTGCCGTGCGTCTACCTCGTCGACAGCGGCGGCGCGAACCTGCCTCACCAGGCCGAGGTGTTTCCCGACCGCGACCACTTCGGCCGCATCTTCTTCAATCAGGCCCGCATGAGCGCCCGGGGCATCGCCCAGATCGCCTGCGTCATGGGCTCGTGCACGGCCGGCGGCGCCTATGTGCCGGCGATGAGCGACGAAACCGTCATCGTGCGCGAGCAGGGCACCATCTTCCTGGCCGGCCCGCCGCTGGTGAAGGCCGCCACCGGCGAGGTGATCAGCGCCGAGGAACTGGGCGGGGCCGACACCCACGGGCGTCGTTCGGGCGTGGTCGATCACGTGGCCGACGACGACGAGCACGCGCTGGAGATCGTCCGCTCGATCGTCGCCAACCTCAACGCCGAGAAGCGGCATGAGGCGGTGGTCACCGACGCCGAGCCGCCGCTCTACGATCCGCAGGAGATCTACGGCGTCGTGCCGACCGACGTGCGCGCCCCCTACGAGGTGCGCGAGATCATCGCCCGCATCGTCGACGGCTCGGTGTTTGACGAGTTCAAGGCCCTCTACGGCACGACCCTGGTCTGCGGCTTCGCGCGGATCTGGGGTCAGCCGGTGGCGATCCTGGCCAATAACGGCGTGCTGTTTTCCGAGAGCGCGCTGAAGGGCGCGCACTTCATCGAGCTGGCCTGCAAGCGGAAGATCCCGCTGGTGTTCCTGCAGAACATCTCGGGCTTCATGGTCGGCGGCAAGTACGAGGCCGGCGGCATCGCCAAGGACGGCGCCAAGCTGGTGACGGCGGTGGCGAGCGCGGAGGTGCCGAAGTTCACGGTGCTGATCGGCGGTAGCTTCGGGGCCGGCAACTACGGCATGTGCGGCCGGGCCTATTCACCCCGCTTCCTGTTCACCTGGCCCAATTCGCGCATCTCGGTGATGGGCGGCGAGCAGGCCGCCAGCGTGCTGGCCACGGTGCACCGCGACTCCGCCACCTGGACCGACGAGCAGGCCGAGGCCTTCAAGGCCCCGATCCGCCAGCGCTACGAGGACGAGGGCAACCCGTACCACGCCACCTCGCGGCTGTGGGACGACGGCATCATTGATCCGGCTCAAACCCGCGACGTGCTGGGTCTGGCCATATCGGCCTCGCTGAACGCGCCGATTCCCGAGACGACCTTCGGCGTCTTCAGGATGTGATGGTTCAAGCGGAACCTCGGCCTTAGGCGTATCATTAGACTTCCCCAAAAGGAGCGTGCTCATGACCAACCCCATCGCCGACCCGATCGTCGAGGTGCCGGACACCGACGCCATGAGCCCGCTGGTCCATATCGACTCGACGCCCGAAGGGGCGGTGACGGTGTGGATCAATCGGCCGGAGAAGAAGAACGCCTTCGATTCGGCGACCATCGCCGCGCTCGCCCAGGCCTTCGAGACCCTGCACGGGGCCGAGGGCGTGCGGGTGGTGTTCCTGCGCGGCGTGGGCGGCACCTTCTGCGCCGGCGCCGACCTGGAATGGATGGCCTCCGCCGCCGACTGGAGCGAGGACGACAACCGCTCCGACGCCCTGGAGCTGGCGCATATGCTCAAGGCGCTGCACGACATCCCGGCCCTGACCGTGGCCCTGGTCGAGGGCGCGGCCTTCGGCGGCGGCGCCGGTCTGGTGGCGGCCTGCGACCATGCGCTGGCCACGGCCGACGCCAAGTTCGCGTTCTCTGAGGTGAAGCTGGGCCTCACCCCGGCGACCATCAGCCCCTATGTGATCGCGGCGCTGGGTCCGCGCACGTCCAAGCTGCTGTTCGCGACGGGCCGGGTGTTCGACGCCGATGCGGCGTGGAGCTACGGCTTGGTCGACGAGGTGTTCGACGACGTCGAGGGGCTGGTCGCGGCCCAGGACGCGCTGATCGAGGAAGTCATCCCCTGCGCGCCCGGCGCGATCGGCGACGCCAAAGCCCTGGTCAACGACTTCGCCTTCGAGAAGATCGACCGCGGCCTGATCGACGACTCGGCGCGGCGCATCGCCCGCCGCCGGGTCTCGGACGAGGGGCAGGAGGGCGTGCGGGCCTTCCTGGCCAAGAGGAAGCCGGGCTGGGCGTAACCGGCTTCGATCCCTCTCCCCTTGCGGGAGAGGGTGGCCTCGCGGAGCGAGGTCGGGTGAGGGGTCTATGATCGCCGCCGCCGCGAAAGCGGTGCGACAGGGCGCTGTGGCGCCATTTGAGAGACCCCTCATCCGTCGCCTGGCGGCGACACCTTCTCCCGCAAGGGGAGAAGGAAAAGGCCAAATCCCCTTGCCCCCGCCGTAAAAACGCGCATCTAGGCGCCATGCGCAGGTTCGACTTCTCCAGCCCCGACTTCGCCCAGGCCTTCAAGGCCTTCCTCGACGAGCGCCGTGGTTCGCCGGCCGATGTCGACGCCGCGACCGCGGACGTGCTGGAGGCGGTCAAGCATGGCGGCCTGGACGCCGTGCTCGACTACACCCGCCGCTTCGACAAGGTGGACCTGACGGAAGAGACCGTCCGCGTCACCGCCGCCGAGATCGAGGCCGGCGCCGCCGAGTGCTCGCAAGAGGTGCGCGAGGCCATCGCCTTCGCCGCCGAACGCATCCGCGTCTATCACGCTCGCCAGCGTCCGGCCGACCAGGCCTGGACCGACGAGGCCGGGGTCGAGCTGGGTTGGCGCTGGACGCCGCTGGAGGCCGTGGGCGTCTATGTGCCCGGCGGTCGGGCGGCCTATCCCTCGACCGTGCTGATGAACGCCGTGCCGGCCCAGGTGGCGGGCGTCGACCGCATCGCCATGGTCACCCCGCCCGGCAAGCTGCAGCCGGCCGTGCTGGCCGCGGCAAAAGAAGCCGGCGTCACCGAAATCTGGCGCATCGGCGGGGCCCAGGCCGTCGCGGCTCTCGCTTATGGGGCCGGTCCGATCCAGCCGGTCGACAAGATCGTGGGCCCCGGCAACGCCTATGTCACCGCCGCCAAGCGCCGCCTGTACGGCGTGGTCGGCATCGACGCCCTTGCCGGTCCGTCGGAGATCGTCGTGGTCGCCGACCGTGACAACAATCCCGACTGGATCGCCGCCGACCTGCTGAGCCAGGCCGAGCACGACCCGGCCGCCCAGTCGATCCTGATCACCGACGACACCGATTTCGCCGCCGCCGTCGAGGCCGCCGTGACCGAACGTCTGAAGACCCTGTCGACCGGCGAGGACGCCGCCGCCTCGTGGCGCGACCACGGCGCGGTGATCATCGCCCCGCTGGACGAGAGCCCGGCCCTGGTGGACGCCATCGCCCCCGAGCACGTCGAGTTCGCCCTGGAGAACCCGGAAGCTCTGTCGGACCGCGTGCGCCACGCCGGGGCGATCTTCCTGGGCCGCCTGACGCCGGAAGCCATCGGCGACTACGTGGCCGGCTCGAACCACGTGCTGCCGACCAGCCGCGCGGCGCGCTTCCAGTCGGGCCTGTCGATCTACGACTTCATCAAGCGCACCTCGATCGTGAAGTGCGACGCGGCCTCGTTCGGGATCCTTGGTCCGCACACGGCGGCGCTGGCGGAGGCCGAGGGGCTGCCGGCCCACGCCCTGTCGGCGTCCATTCGGCTTCCGGGCCGGTTGCCTTCCAAAGACTGACGCGCCAACCTCGCCGCCAAGATGTCCGAAGACCGCAGCAAGCACTTCCTGAAGAGCATCGCCATCGACGAGGATTCGTTGGCGGCCGCCTCGCGCGACCAGGAGCAGGAGCGCCAGGTGGCGATCTTCGACCTGCTGGACGGCAACTACTTCCAGCCGGCCGAGGCCGAGGGCGGGCCCTATGACCTGAAGCTCTCCTTGATCGAGAACCGGCTGGCGCTCGACATCGTCGGCGGCGGCTACGAGAAGCGGCACCTGCTGTCGCTGTCGCCGTTCCGCGGGGTGATCCGCGACTACTTCATGATCTGCGACAGCTACTACCAGGCGATCCGCAACTCGACGCCGCAGCAGATCGAGGCCTTGGACATGGGCCGGCGGGGGCTGCACAACGAAGGCTCGGGCCTGCTGCGCGAGCGGCTGGAGGGCAAGGTCAAGACCGACCTCGACACGGCCCGGCGCCTCTTCACCCTGATCTGCGCGCTGCACTGGCGGGGCTGAGCGCGTGTCGGATCTGCCCGATGCGGTGTTGTTCACCTGCAACTACAACCGCGTGCGTTCGCCGATGGCCGAGGCGCTGTTCAAGCGCTTCTACGGCACGCGGGCGTATGTGGACTCCTGCGGCCTGAAGCCGGATCCGGCCGGGGAGGGGATCGACCCCTTCGTGGTGGCTGTGATGGACGAGCTGGGCGTCGATGTGGCCACCCACAAGCCCAAGACCTTCGCCGAGCTGGAGGACGACAGCTTCGACGTCGTCGTGTCGCTGACGCCGGAAGCCCAGCACCGGGCCGTGGAGTTGTCGCGCGATCGCTCGGTCGAGATCGAGTACTGGCCGACCCACGATCCGACCCTGGTGACCGAGGGCTCGCGCGAGGCGATGCTGACGGCCTATCGCGAGGTTCGCGACATGCTTTCGGCCGCGATTCGTCGGCGTTTCGGGACACCATCGACGTTTGGGGGGTGAATGCGCTATAAGCCCCGCCTCGCAGCCGCGGCTCGCTTCACGACTCGTTTTCGGGTCGCGCGGGCCGCGTTGCTATTGAACCCCTTTTGAGAGGCCTGATGGCTAAGGAAGAACTGCTCGAGTTTCCCGGCACGGTCAGCGAACTGCTGCCCAACGCCACGTTCCGCGTGAAGCTCGAGAACGATCACGAGATCATCGCCCACACCGCCGGCAAGATGCGCAAGAACCGCATCCGCGTGCTGGCCGGTGACAAGGTGCTCGTGGAAATGACGCCCTACGACCTGACCAAGGGCCGTATCACCTACCGCTTCAAGTAAGCCGGGCGCGCACATGACGGTCGCCCAGCCTTCGCTGGTCCTGGCCAGTGCGAGCCCCAGGCGCTTGGACCTTCTGGCCCAGGTCGGCGTAACGCCCGACCGGGTCGATCCCGCCGACATCGACGAGTCGCCGCTGCGCGACGAGACCCCGCGTCGCCACGCCCTGCGCCTGGCGCAGGAGAAGGCGCGCGCCGTCGCCGCCCGCTCGCCGGGCGACTTCGTGCTGGCCGCCGACACGGTGGTGGCCGTGGGCCGCCGCATCCTGCCCAAGGCCGAGATCGAGGCGGACGTCCGCTATTGCCTGGGCCTGCTGACCGGTCGCGCCCACAAGGTGCTGACGGGCGTGGCCCTGATCGGTCCGGACGGCGGGATCAGCTCGCGGGTGATCGAGACCCGGGTGGTGTTCAAGCGGCTGTCGGACGCCGAGTTCGACTCCTACGTCGCGAGCGGTGAATGGCGCGGCAAGGCCGGCGGCTACGGCGTGCAGGGCGTGGCGGGCGGCTTCATCGTCGACCTGCAGGGCTCCTATCCCAGCGTGGTCGGCCTGCCGCTGTACGAGACCCTCTGCATGCTCGAAGGGCGTGGCTGGACCCGCCGCGCGGCCGCCGCATGAGCGAGCGTCGCGCATACCTCTACAAGGGCGTCGGCGAGACCGTCGGCGTCGTCACCCTGGACGGCCGGCCCGAGCGGCTGATCGTGCAGTGGCCGGGCGATGATCCGCTGGACGCCGAGGGCGTTCGCGGGGTGGCCCGGGTGAAATCCATCGAGAAGGCCTTCGGGGCCGCCTTCGTGGCCCTGCCGGGCGGCGCCGACGTGCTGCTGCCGATCAAGCCCGACATGCCCAAGCTGGTGCAGGGCGGCCTGGTCGAGATCGAGATCCGCACCGCCTCGCGCGCCGACAAGTCGGCCGTGGCCCGGTTCATCGCCGAAGGAGAGGGCGAGCCGCGCGTGCTGGCGCCCGCTCCGACGCTCGAGGAGCAGCTGCGCCACTTCGTGAAGTCCGGCTCGCCGACTCAGGGCGAGCGCGCCCTGGAGGCCGTCGAGGCGGCCGAGGCCGATATACTGGAGACGGTGTTCTCGCTGCCCGGCGGCGGCGACGTGGCCGTCGAGGCCACGCGCGCCCTGGTGTCGATCGACGTCGACCTGGGCGGCCGCGAGGGAGACGCCAAGCGCGCCGCCCGCCAGGCCAACCTGGCGGCCCTGGCCGTCGCCGCCCGCGTGCTGCGCCTGAAGGGTCTGGGCGGGCTGGTGGTGTTCGACCTGGTGGGGCGCGGCCATGACGGCCAGGCCCTGACCTCGGCCGCCCGCGTGGCCTTCGCGCCGGACAATCCGGGCGTCGCCATCGGCGGGCTCAGCAAGTTCGGGGCGCTGGAGATGGCCGTGCCGCGCCGCGCCACGCCGGTCATGGAGCGCCTGGTCGGGCGCAACGGGGCCTGGACGCCGCAATACGCCGCCCGCCGCCTGGCGCGGGCCCTGGAGCGGGAAGGGCGGGCCGATCCCGGCGCGCGCCTCGTGGCCCGCTGCGCGCCGTCGGTCGCCGATTCCTTCGCCGACCTCGACGCCGGCGTCGCCGACCGCCTGGGCCGGCGCTTCACGGTCACGGCCGAGTCCGGCTGGCCGAACGACCGCATCGAGGTCTCCGCGTCATGAGCAGCCCCTGTCCGATCTGCCGCAAGCCGGCGACGCCGGAGGCCCGGCCCTTCTGCTCCAAGCGCTGCGCGGACGTCGATCTTCAGCGCTGGCTGTCGGACCGCTACGTGGTTCCTGGCGCCCAGGACGACGAGGAAAACCCGCTGTCCACAGACTTCGACAATTAGTCGAAAAGGGCGCTGGACAAGCCGGGCGGGCTCTCCTATAGACCCGGCTCCTCGCCGCAGGGCGAGGCCGGGGCGGCCTAAACCGCTTCGAAGGTCCAAGGGCCTGGGTAGCTCAGTTGGTAGAGCAGCGGATTGAAAATCCGCGTGTCGCTGGTTCGATTCCGGCCCCAGGCACCACCTTCTTTTTCCTACAAATAGTGTTGCGCAGCGCTCCTTCGGGAGATGTGGCGGCGTGCGTCGCGCGAAGCGATTCCGCGCCCTCGCTTAGCTTGATCAGGGGGGGGCTCGATCAGGCGGCGTGGTCGATCGGTTCGATGCTGGCGATGTCCTCGGGCAGCCTGGCGCGCGCGATCTCCAGGTCGTAGCGGTTCTGCAGGTTCAGCCAGAACTGGGCCGTGGCGCCGAACAGCTTTTCGAGCCGCAGGGCGGTGTCGACCGTGACCGGGGTCTGGCCCCGCACCAGCTTCTCGATGCGCGGACGCGCAATGTGGAGCTTGGCGGCCGTCTTGCCGGGCGACCAGCCGAGCGGCCTGATGAATTCTTCCAGCAGGATCTCGCCGGGATGCACCGGGGAGAGGGGGGCTGCTGAGGTTGCGATCGGGCTCATCGCAAGATCCTCTGATGAGATACGGGCCGAGAGCGGCCTCGTGCGTGCGTCAATGATAGTCCACGAACTCGACGTCGGTCGGGCCGGCCGGTGTCCAGACGAAGACCAGTCGGAACTGGTCGTTGACCCGGATCGAATGCTGGCCCGCCCGATCGCCGACGAGCGCTTCCAGGCGATTGCCCGGCGGCGCGCGAAGGTCTTCGAGCAGGACGGCCGCGTGCAGCATCTCCAGCTTCCGTTTGGCGGGGCGGAGCAGATCGGCGGGGAACCCCTTTCCTGGGGAGTTCCCGGCGAAGATCGCCGCTGCTCGCTCGTCTCGGAAGCTTTGGATGGCCATGCGCGTCGCCTCTGGCGACGTTTGTATCGCGATACGACACGTTGCGCAAGGTCGCGTGTCGCGATGCGATACGTTGTCGGCTAGCGTCGAGGATTTCGCGCTTATGAGTGCGGATGATCAGTTCTGGCCAGAAGCATCGCTTTCCCTTAAGTCGCCCCGCCGACGGATTCTTGTCCGGTCAGGACATCTGGGAGCGGTCTCAGGGATTCTGCGGCGCCTCCTGGGGAGGTTGTCTGACCAGCTTCCGGGCAGTCGCCGGGAGATCGCTGTTTTGTCGGCATGCTGCGATGCGGCGCCAATATTCCCTTTGTTAGGGAAAAACCGCCTTGAATTCCTGATTTGCCTTTTGTGCAGTGCAGCAATAACCGCTTTCGAGCGCTGACTGTCGTAAATTTATGCCCTGGCCGCCCCCTTGACGGTGCGAAAAGGGGTTGCCAAAGGACCCATGCCGCAATTCTAACATTGCGGTAAGACCAGAGCCTCGAAAGGGGCCGCGGTCACTCGCGCTTCGAAACGATCCTTCTGGGCGGGCATGAGCCTTCCAAGCGGGGCGTAACGGGTCGAGCGCAGCGAAGCGGGTCTGCCCAACATCCGAGAGATCGGGTGGGAAAGCGGGCTTTTCAAGTTAGGGTGGAGACGCTCTCGCGCGACGACCCTCGGTCCAAACGTGCTAGACCAATCAGGAACTGGCGACAGATGCTCGACATTAAACGGAAGACCCCCCTCATCGCTCTCGTCGGCGCCATGGCGCTGATGGCGAGCGCCCCGGCCTTCGCTCAGGACGCCGCCGCGCCTGCGCCGGCCGCCGCCGAAGCCGCCGCTCCGGCCGCGACCCCGGCCGCAACCCCGGCTCCCGCCGCCGACGCCGCTCCGGCCGAGGAAAACGCCGGTGAAGCCGCGACCGAAAAGATGAAGTCGCACTCGCTGACCCCGGTCGGCATGTTCCTAGCGGCCGGCATCGTCGTTAAGGTCGTGATGATCGGCCTGCTGCTGGCCTCGGTCTTCTCGTGGGTTCTGCTGATCACCAAGCTGCTCGAGTTCGGCAGCCTGAACAAGCAAACCGACCAGTTCCTGGAAGCCTTCCGCGGCGCTCGCTCGATCGCCGACATCGCCCGCATCGGCTCGTCGGAAGAATTCGAAGGCAACCCGCTGGCCGACATGGCCGCCGCGGCCGCCCAAGAAGTCGAACTGTCGCGTCAAGCCGGTCTGCAAGTCGGCGGCGAACACCGCGACTCGACGATCGCTCGCGCCACCTACGCCATCAACGCGGTGCAGGCCTCGCTGGCCAAGCGCCTGTCGGGCGGCATGGTGTTCCTGGCCTCGGTCGGTTCGGGTGGTCCGTTCATCGGTCTGTTCGGCACCGTGTACGGGATCATGACCTCGTTCATCAGCATCGCGAACACCAACACGACCAACCTCGCCGTCGTCGCGCCGGGTATCGCTGAAGCCCTGCTCGCCACCGGTATCGGTCTGTTCGCCGCTATCCCGGCGGTTATCTTCTACAACTACTTCCAGACCCGCATCTCGGCCTACGGCACGCGTTCGGAAGGTTTCGTTGCTGAACTGATGAACGCTATCTCGCGTCAGCTCGACAAGGGGGCGTAAGACCGATGGCCGCCAAACTTTCGGGTGGCGGCGGCGACAGGTTCAACGTCGAACAGAACAGCGAGATCAACGTCACGCCCTTCGTGGACGTCATGCTGGTCCTTCTGATCATCTTCATGGTGGCGGCTCCGCTGGCCTCCGTGTCGATCGAAGTGAACCTGCCGCCGGCGGTGGCGAAAGCGACCCCCAACCCGCCGAAACCGGTCTACATCTCCATCAAGGCGAACGGTCAGCTGTACATCGGCGACGACCGGACCTCGATCGACACGATGGGTGAAGACCTGACGAAGAACATCGGCAGACGCGATCCCTCCAAGGAACGCATCTTCATCCGCGCGGACGAAAAGACTCGCTACGGCTCGTTTATGGAGGTCATGAACGCCCTCCAGGACAACGGGTTCTACAGCGTGGCCCTTATCGGCCGGGATGAGAACAGCTGAGGGGTGATGCATGGCTGAACAACAAACGCCCGAGCATCGCCACTACGATCCGCTGACCTCGGAAGGTCCGCGCCGTAAGAAGGGCCTCGGCACCTTCGGCGTGGCCCTGATCATCGTCCTCGGGCTGCACGGGCTCCTCTTCGCGTACCTCGCGAAGCAGAAGTTCGAAGCGGTGCTGAAGGAGTACAGCGACGAAGCTGTGGACGTGGAGCTGCCTCCGCCTCCGCCGCCTCCGCCGCCGCCTCCTCCGCCCCCGCCGCCGCCGCCGACCAACGCTCCGCCGCCGCCTCCCGCGGTGGTGCAGCCGAGGCCGCCGATCGCGCCGCCGCCGGACGTGACGCCGCCGCCGCCGCTCCCGATCCCGCCCGTCAAGGAGCGGGTCGAGCAGACGGCGCCGCCGATCATCTCGTCGGCTCCGCCGGCGCCGGTGACGGCTCCGCCCGCCCGGGCTTCGGTCGTGACGCGTCCTGACTGGGCGCGTAAGCCGAACGCCGACGACATGGCCCGGTACTATCCGGACCGTGCACAGCGGACGGAAACCGGTGGTCGTGCGACGATCCGTTGCACGGTGAACGCCAAGGGTTCGCTCGAGAACTGCTCGGTCGTGTCGGAATCTCCGGCCGACTACGGTTTCGGCGACGCGGCCCTGAAGCTGTCGCGCCTCTTCCGCATGAAGCCGAAGACCCTCGATGGGGCTCCGGTGGACGGCGGCGAGATCACGGTGCCGATCACCTTCCAGGTCCCGCAATAGCGACGACCTGGGAACGATCCCAAGAAGACGCCCTGGAGCATCCGCTCCGGGGCGTTTTTCTTTGCCCTCTCTCCTGCGGTCGGAGCGGGGCGTTTTCGGGGCGCGATTTTCTCCGTTTCGGGGCTTTTCGCCGCTTGATCCCGACGGCGGGTCCGACTAAGAACACGCCTCTCGCGGAGCCGCCTTAGCTCAGTTGGTTAGAGCGCTAGATTGTGGATCTAGAGGTCCTCGGTTCGAGCCCGAGAGGTGGTACCACGCGAGACGTTGAAAAGGCCCGGCGGCGACGCCGGGCCTTTTTCGTTTCCTGGCTCCGGTTGGAGAATTCCTCAGCGTCCGGCGCATCTTGTCGCTTGCGCCGAAATCAAACGCTTGTAAGGGTTCCCTATGGGTAAGGGGATTGAAGTCTTGAGTTCGACCACCGAGATCGCCGCCGGCCAAGAGGGCGAGGCCCAGGAAACCGAAGCCGTCACCAAGAACCTGGTGTTCACGGCCGCCGAGCGGCTGTTCGCGCTGCACGGCTTCCAGAACGTGTCGGTGCGCGACATCACCGCCGCCGCGGGCGTGAACCTGGCGTCGGTGAACTATCACTTCGGCTCCAAGGACGCCCTGCTGTTCGAAATCTTCAAGCGGCGCACGGCCGAGCTCAATCGCGAGCGGGCCAAGATGCTGCACGAGGCCAACGACCGAAACGCCGGAACCCCGCCGGTGCGCGAGATCCTGGCGGCCCTGCTGACCCCGCCGCTGCGCTGGCTGGCCCCCGACCACGAGCGCCGCATCTCGCTGCAGTTCCTGATCCGGGCCCGCAGCGAGGGCACCGACGAGATCCGCACCGTGCTGAAGACCGACGTCTCGCACCTGCGCCGCTTCTCCGACGCCCTGCTGAAGGCGCGGCCGGAGCTGTCGGCCGAGGAGGTCTACTGGCGGCTGCACTTCACCCTGGGGATGCTGCACAACAACCGCTTCGCCGAGTTCGACCGCCTGAACGTGCTGTCGGAAGGCCAGACCAGCGAGGCCGACGTGGTGTCGCTGCTGGACCGGATGCTGGGCTTCGCCGAGGCCGGGTTCGCGGCTTAGGCTGGATCGCCCTGCCATCCTCGAGATGACCTAATCGCCCTTCGATTGCGTTTGGGGCGGTGACGACTAAGGTCTCCCTCAGTGGGGGACGTCGCGGTTGACGGCCTTCTGCAGGCAAGGATGGATTTAGGCCATGGTGTTCGTCGCCCTGGTTGCGCTGCTGACGGCGGCGACGTCGCAGCAGGCCATAGTCCGCAGCGGCGCGCTCGAACTCGAGGTCCCCGAAGTCGCTGGCGCGACGCGCGACCCGACCTGTGCCGATACGCCGAAGATCGCCGAGGTAGGATATTGCGCTTGGATTCGTAGGGATCAGGTCTCGTCGGTCCTGGAGCGGTACGACGAGGTGTTTGAGGCGCGAGGCTTAGTCTCGCGGTCGCGACGGAGCGGGTTCGTGTTCTTCAGGCCAGGAATGGCCGATTGCGGTGGGGTGTCCCTTACCGTCGCCGTTCCGTCGCGGCCGGGAGCAGAGCGGGCCGGCGACGTCATGGTCCTGCTTCAGCCGGTTCAAGTCTGCGAAGGCGCGAGCGAACCGGGAAGGATCGGCTTTCCTAAGATCGACGGCGTTGTGCACGATAAGGACTGTGTCGGCGCCGGAGCGCGGCCGGAGCCGGAGCCGCCCGCCTATTGCTGGACAGTGCCGCGCGACCGCATCGAGGCGGTGTTTAGCGCCTATGCGCACGAACTCAGGCGTCAGGGCCTGATGAGCCGCTGGCAGGGCAAGGTCATGATATTCAGCCGGCTGCAGGCTGGGCGTGAGTGCGACGTGATGAGGCTCTATCGAGCGCCTGAGGCCGCTGGCGCGCCCGGTTCCACCGGCACGTTGGTCTCGCACGGCTTGCTGGGATGTGGGGCGTCCTCCCGTCACGAGTAGTTGGGCGTCATCCCACAAAGCGCTCGCGATGCAGACCTTCCCGGGATGGCTGCGTGGGCTGCTTTCCTGCCGACGGTGAGGTCTCTTCCCCTCCCATCGGGACAGGCGTCGGGACGAGGCTCTCTTCTTCTCGGCGGAGAACGGTGCGCGCACATGCACGAATCACCGGTATGTGAGGAACGTTCGTCAAAGCCGAGGGTTAAGGTGGCCCCATGGCTCGGCTCGGCATCACTCATGAGACCCGATACGCTTACGAGCGCCCGGTGGCGTTCGGGCCGCACCGGCTGCTGATCCGGCCGCGCGACAGCCACGCCATCCGCATCGTCGAGGCCTCGCTTGCCACCTCGCTGCCCGGCCAGACGCGGTGGAGCTACGACGCCAACGGCAACTGCGTCTGCACCTTCCAGCCGGAGGGCAAGGCCGACTTCCTGACCATCACCAGCCGGCTGGTCATCGACCGCTTTCCCGCGCCCCTGACCGACCAGGCCGTGGCCGACCCGCACACCGTTTCGCCCATCGTCTACGGCCGCGAGGACCGGGCGGTGCTGGACCCCTTCATCCGCCCGGCGACCGAGGATGCCGACCGGGTGATGCTGCGCTGGCTGCGTGAGCAGATGGAGCGGCCCGACGAGCCGGCGCTGGAGTTCCTGCTGCGGCTCAACGCCACCATCCACGACCAGTTCGAGTACCAGGCCCGTGCCGCCGAAGGCACCCAGAGCCCGGCCCTGACCGTGGCGCGCGGGGCGGGCACCTGCCGCGACTTCGCCTGGCTGATGGTCGAGGCGCTGCGGCGGCTGGGCTACGCCGCGGTGTTCGCCACCGGCTATCTCTACAGCCCCTCGCACGGCGGCATGAGAGGCGCGGGGGCGACCCACGCCTGGTGCGAGGTGTTCCTGCCGGACCTCGGCTGGACCGAGTTCGACCCCACCAATGGACTGGCCGAATCCGAGGACCTGATCCGCGTGGCGGCCACCCGCACCCCGGCCGAGGCCCTGCCGGTGTCGGGCACGGTGATCGGCGATCCGGGGCTTTCGGAACTCAGCGTGGTGGTCGATGTGCAGCAACAGGACGGGCTGTGCGAGGCGGCATGACGAAGATCAACGACAAGCGCCGGCAAGGCGCGCAGGATGAGATTTGAGGCGGGAGGAGGCGAGGCCATGATGACGAAGCCGTTCCAACACCAGAACCCGATGACCAACTACTGCATCCCCAAGTCCGAGCCCAAGGCCCAGCACGGCCAGAAGCCGGCCAAGGAATGCGTGGACCTGAAGGACGAGAAGCGCTCGTTCGAGCCGCGTCCGGGGCATTGAGCGGAGCGCCTCGGGCGCTTGAAGCACATCTTTCCAAGCATGCCTCCCTCGTCCTTGTGGCGAGGGTCCATGGCGGCGGCTGCTCAGACGGCGGCCCTGCTCGAAAGGTCTGAGCAGGCTGAACGATGGGTCCTCGCCACGAGGGCGAGGAAGGCGGGTTTCTTTCCTTGGCGTATTGGGGAGGCTTCTGGCAGCCCTCACCCCCGCCGCAGGATGAACTCCAGATCCTGCACCTGGCCCACCGGGAAGAAGTACTCGCCGACCTTGGCAAAGCCCATGCGGCCGTAGAGGCGCTGGGCGCCGAAGTTCTCGGACCAGACGCCGATCCACAGAGGACGCGGGCCGTCCTTCTCCAGCCAGTCCAGAACCGTGTTCAGCAGGCGTGAGCCGTTACCGCCGCCCTGGTGGTCCTTCAGCACGTAGATTCGCTTCAGCTCGCCGTGGTCGGCCTGGACGTCCGGATGGGGCAGGTCGCAGGGACCGGCCAGGGCGTAGCCGATCGCCGTCCCGTCCTTCTCCAGGATCCAGCTGGCCTTGTCGGGATCGGCGAGGTCGCGCTGGGTGCGCTCGAGGCCGTAGGCGTAGGCCAGGAAGGTCTCCAGGTCCTGCGGCGGATAGAGGTGCGCGAAGGTCTCGGTGAAGGTGCGCGCCCCCAGGGCGGACAGGGTTTGCGCGTCTTCGGCGACGGCGCGGCGCAGGGTCGTGCTCATGAGCAGGTGATGCCTTGAAAAAGGCTGGGCGGACAAGCGCCCTCGCGCGTTTTCGAAAAGCGATTGGTCTTATGGCGACAGCCCGACAAACCGCCTAGGTAGGGGCCGCGCCAGGGTCGCCCAAGGGGCCGGGACGACCGCGTGCTTGCCAAGCGCGCACGGGCGTGTCATGACAACGTTGTCATAGGGTGGACGAAAAGTGACCAAGAAAAAGACCGAAGACGGCGAAACGGGCCGCGAGGTTTTGGTGCTGCTGGGCGGCGCTGGCGACCTGGCCCTGCGCATGCTCCTGCCATCGCTGTATTTCCTGGAAGTCGACCGGCTGCTGCCGCATGACCTGCGCATCTTCGGCGTGGCGCGCGGCGACCTCACTGGCGACAGCTACCGCCAGCTGGTGCGCGAGCATCTGGGCAAGCGCGCCAACGTGGAAGAGGCCGCCTGGGAGCGCCTGGCCGCCCGCCTCGACTACCTTCCGGTCGACATCACCAAGGAGGAGGGGGCCAAGGCCCTGGCCGACAAGATCGGCCCGCACGACTCGCTGGTGATCTTCTTCGCCGTTTCGCCCAGCCTCTATCCGTCGGCCTGCCAGGCGCTGCAGAGCGCGGGCCTGACCGGCCCCACGACGCGCCTGATCCTGGAAAAGCCGATCGGTCGCGACCTCGAAAGCTCGAAGATCACCAACGCCGCGGTCGGCGCCGTGGTCGACGAGAGCCAGATCTTCCGCATCGACCACTATCTGGGCAAGGAGACGGTCCAGAACCTGACGGCCCTGCGGTTCGCCAACGTGCTGTTCGAGCCGCTGTGGGACAACAAGTCGATCGACCACGTCCAGATCACGATCGCCGAGACCGAGAAGGTCGGCGACCGCTGGCCCTATTACGACGAGTACGGCGCCCTGCGCGACATGCTGCAGAACCACCTTCTGCAGCTGCTGTGCCTGGTGGCCATGGAGGCCCCGTCGGGCTTCGATCCCGACGCCGTCCGCGACGAGAAGGTCAAGGTGCTGCGGTCCCTGCGGCCCTTCACCAAGGACAACGTCGCGCACGACACCGTCCGCGGCCAGTACGTGGCCGGGGTGGTCGAGGGCACGGCCCGGGCCGGCTACCTCGAAGAGGTGGGCAAGGGCTCCAAGACCGAGACCTTCGTGGCCATGAAGGTCGGCATCGACAACTGGCGCTGGGCGGGCGTTCCGTTCTTCCTGCGCACCGGCAAGAACCTGCCCGACCGCCGCACCCAGATCGTCGTGCAGTTCAAGCCCGTGCCGCACAACATCTTTGGCGCCGTGACCCAGGGCGAGATGCAGGCCAACCGCCTGGTCATCGACCTGCAGCCGGAAGAAGACATCTCGCTGTCGGTGATGACCAAGCGTCCGGGCCTGTCGGAAGAGGGCATGCGCCTTCAGTCGCTGCCGCTGTCGCTGAACATGGCCGCGCCTGGCAGCCGCCGCCGGATCGCCTACGAGAAGCTGCTGCTGGACGCCTTCCGCGGCGACCGCACCCTGTTCGTGCGCCGCGACGAGGTCGAGGCCGCGTGGCGCTTCGTAGACGGCGTGGCCAAGGCCTGGGCCGAAGCCAATATCGAGCCGGCGCCCTACGCCGCCGGCACCTGGGGTCCGGCCAGCGCCGCGTCGCTGATCGCGCCGCAGGGCCGCGCCTGGAAGTCGTGATGGGTACGCGCAACATGCCCAAGATCGAAGTCTTCCCGACCCGCGAGGCCCTGTACGACGCCGCGGCCTCGACGATGGCCAACGCCCTGACCACGACGGTGGCGACCCACGGCAAGGCCGGGTTCGCCGCCACCGGCGGCTCCACGCCCGAGCCGGTCTATCAGCGCCTGGCCACCCTGACCCTGCCCTGGGACAAGGTGACCGTGACCCTGACCGACGAGCGCTTCGTGCCGCCGTCGGACCCGAGCAGCAACGAGGGCCTCGTGCGCCGCTCGCTGTTGCAGGGCGAGGCCGCCAAGGCGAGCTTCGCGCCGCTCTACGCCGACCCGGCCTCGCCGCAGGCCGCGGCCGAGGCGGCTGAGGCCGGCGTCGTCGAGGCCCTGCCGTTCGGCGTGACCCTGCTGGGCGTGGGCGGCGATGGCCACTTCGCCTCGCTGTTCCCGGGCAACCCGGTGCTGGAAGAAGGCCTGGACCTGGATAACGAGCGCCTGGTGCTGGCCGTGCCGAAAGGTGAGCCGGCTCCCGACCTTCCGCGGATCAGCTTGACCTTCAAGGCGTTGATTCAGACGTCGCTGATCGTCCTGCTGGTCACCGGCCAGGCCAAGCGCGAACTGCTGGAAGGCTCGGTCGATCCGAGCCTGCCGGTGGCCAAGATTCTCGATCAGGACCGCGTGCCGGTCCGCATCCTCTGGGCGGAGTAGTCAGATGGCCCTCAATCCCGTCATCGCCGAGATCACCCAGCGGATCGTCGAGCGCAGCCGCCCGACCCGCGAGGCCTACATCGCTCAGATGGAGGCCGCCGCCCTGGCCCAGCCGGGCCGCGCCAAGCTGTCCTGCGCCAACTGGGCCCACGCCTTCGCCGCCTCGCCGGCCGCCGACAAGGTGCGGGCGCTGGATCCGAACGCGCCCAACCTGGGCATCGTCTCGGCCTATAACGACATGCTGTCGGCCCACCAGCCGCTGGAAGAGTATCCGGCGCTGATCAAGGAGGCCGCCCGCGAGGTCGGCGCCACGGCCCAGTTCGCCGGCGGCGTGCCGGCCATGTGCGACGGCGTCACCCAAGGCCGTCCGGGTATGGAGCTGTCGCTGTTCTCGCGCGACGTCATCGCCATGGCCACGGCCGTCGCCCTGACCCACGACGCCTTCGACGCGGCCATGTATCTGGGCGTCTGCGACAAGATCGTGCCGGGCCTGGTGATCGGCGCCCTGGCCTTCAGCCACCTGCCGGCGGTGTTCGTGCCGGCCGGCCCGATGACCTCGGGCCTGCCCAACTCGGAAAAGGCCCGCATCCGCGCCCTCTACGCCGAGGGCAAGGTCGGCCGCGACGAGCTGCTGGCCGCCGAAAGCGCCAGCTATCACGGCCCAGGCACCTGCACCTTCTACGGCACGGCCAACACCAACCAGATGCTGATGGAGCTGATGGGCCTGCACCTGCCGGGCTCGGCCTTCGTGCATCCCAACACCCCGCTGCGCAGCGCTCTGGTCAAGGAATCGGCCCGCCGCGTCGCCGCCGTCACCCACAAGGGCAACGACTGGATCCCGGTCGGCCGGGTGATCGACGAGAAGGCCGTGGTCAACGGCGTCGTCGGCCTGATGGCCACCGGCGGCTCGACCAACCTGGCTTTGCACATCGTGGCCATGGCCCGGGCGGCCGGGATCATCCTGACCCTGGAAGACCTGGACGACATCTCCAAGGCCGTGCCGCTGCTGGCCAAGGTCTATCCGAACGGCTCGGCCGACGTGAACCACTTCCAGGCCGCCGGCGGCATGGCCTTCGTGGTGCGCGAACTGCTGAAGGCCGGCATGGCCCACGAGGACGTGCTGACCATCGCCGGTCCGGGCCTGTCGAACTATCACCAGGAGCCCTACCTGGACGGCGACGAGCTGAAGTGGCGCGAAGGCCCGGAGACCTCGCTGGACGAGGCCATCCTGCGCCCGGTCGAGAACCCCTTCAGCAAGGAAGGCGGCCTCAAGCTGCTGGCCGGCAACCTTGGTCGCGGCGTGATCAAGATCTCGGCCGTGAAGCCCGAGCACCACGTGATCACCGCGCCCGCCGCGGTGTTCCAGGAGCAGGAAGACTTCATCGCCGCTTTCAAGCGCGGCGAGCTGGAGCGCGACGTCGTCGTGGTGGTGCGCTTCCAGGGCCCGTCGGCCAACGGCATGCCCGAGCTGCACAACCTGTCGCCGTCGATCTCGGTGCTGCTGGACCGCGGCTTCAAGGTGGCCCTGGTCACCGACGGCCGCATGTCGGGCGCCTCGGGCAAGACGCCGGCCGCCATCCACGTGACGCCGGAAGCCGCCAAGGGCGGGCCGCTGGCCTACGTCCAGGACGGCGACGTGATCACCATGAACGCCGACACCGGCGAGCTCTTCATCCATGTGGACGAGGCCGAACTCCTCGCCCGCACGCCTGCACCAGTCCCGGCGTCCAAGCCGGGCTTCGGGCGCGAACTTTTCAGCTGGATGCGACACGGGGTCGGCGCCGCCGACGCCGGCGCGTCCGTGCTGTTTGCTTAAAGGGAACGGGAAACCCATGAACGGCGCCAACGCAAACGGGCTCGGCCTGGTCGGGGACATCGGCGGCACCAACGCCCGCTTCGCCCTGGTCGACTTCGACGGCCCCGATCCCCGCCTGATCGAGCCCACCGCCTACAAGGGCGAGGACTACGAAACGGCCGAGGACGCCATCGAGGACTATCTGGCCAAGGTGGGGGTCAAGCACCCCGACCAGGCCGTGGTCGCGGTGGCGGGCCCGATCGAGCATGGCGCCGTTCACTTCACCAACATCGACTGGCGCCTGTCGGAAGACAGCCTGCGCCGCACGGGCGGCTTCCGTAACGCCCGCCTGATCAACGACTTCACGGCCCAGGCCCTGGCCGCGCCGCGCCTGTCGCCGAAGGACCTGCGCCAGATCGGCCCGCTGCCGACCTCGGGCGAAGGCGATCTCGCCATCATCGGCCCGGGCACCGGTTTCGGCGCCGCCGGCATGGTGCGCCGCCACGGCTGCGACACCCCGCTGACCACCGAGGGCGGCCACATCTCGTTCGCGCCGGTGGACGACATCGAGATCGAGATCCTGCGCGGCCTGCAGGCCAAGTACGGCCGCGTGTCGGTCGAGCGCATCCTGGCCGGCCAGGGCATGGAGGACTTGCACGTCCTGCTGGCCCAGATCGAGGGCCGTCCCGTCGAAGACCTGGCCGCCAAGGCGATCACCGAAGGCGCCGTGGCCGGCCGCGAGTGCTGCAAGACCACGGTCGAGCGGTTCTGCGCCATCCTCGGCTCGACGGCTGGGGATCTCGCCCTGGCGCTCGGCGCGCGGGGCGGGGTGTTCATCGCCGGCGGCATCGCCCCCCGGATCGTCAACCTGCTGGAAGCCAGCGCCTTCCGTGAGCGCTTCGAGGCCAAGGGCCGCCTGTCGGACTATGTGAAGGCCATCCCGACCCACGTGATCCTGCATCCCCATACCGCGCTGATCGGGGCTGCGGTGGCGATGACGCCGGACGGCCAGGCTTCGATTTCGTAGGGCTGGACTTCCTGACTCCGGCGCGTGGTCCTCGTCCTTCGACAAGCTCAGGATGAGGACCATTTACAGGCGCGGGTTAGGGGCGCGGGCAGTAGAAAAACCTCATCCTGAGCCTGTCGAAGGATGAGGTTTTCGCCACGGCAGTCTCCGCCCGAACCGCCGTTTTCAGCAGCCCCGTCCAAAAAGGGGTCGCCTTGACAAGGTTGTCATGGCCTGTTGTCTCGCTTGAAGGCTGAATCACGCCGCGCGAGGCCCTTACTTGAACGCCAAGGTTACGATCCACGACGTCGCCCGCCTGTCGGGCGTATCGATCAAGACCGTGTCGCGGGTGCTCAACCGCGAGCCCAACGTCAAGGCCGACACCCGCGACCGGGTGCAGGAGGCCGTGGCGTCGCTGAACTATCGGCCCAACATCTCGGCCCGGAGCCTGGCGGGCTCGAAGGCCTATCTGATCGGCGTGTTCTTCGACAACCCCAGCCCCGCCTACGTCACCGACGTGCAGCTGGGGGCGATCGGGCGGTGTCGGACGGAAGGCTATCACCTGATCGTCGAGCCGCTCGATTCCACGGGCGACATCGAGGAGCAGGTGGAGCCGATGCTGGCGACCCTGCGCATGGACGGGGTGATCCTGACGCCGCCGGTCTGCGACAACGCCCGGGTGCTGGCCGTTCTGGACAGCGAAGGCGTGCCGTATGTGCGGCTGTCGCCGGACAAGGATCTCGATCGCTCGGCCTATGTGCGCATGGACGACGTGGCGGCGGCCTATGACATGACGGCCCACCTGATCAAGCTGGGCCACAAGGACATCGCCTTCATCAAGGGCCACCCCGACCACGGCGCGGCCCACCTGCGCTATGACGGCTACGCCAAAGCCATGGCCGACCACGGCCTGACGGTGCGCGAGGACCGCGTGGCCCAGGGCTACTTCTCGTTCCGCTCGGGCTTCGAGGCGGCCGAGACCCTGCTGGCGGGCGACGACCGGCCGACGGCGATCTTCGCCTCCAACGACGACATGGCCCTGGGGGTGATGGCCGTGGCCAACCGCCTGCGGCTGAACGTGCCCGAGACCCTGTCGGTGGCCGGCTTCGACGACACGCCCGGCGCCAAGGTCGTCTGGCCGCAGCTGACCACCGTGCGCCAGCCAATCCAGGCCATGGCGGCGGCCGCCGCCGACCTGCTGCTCAGCGGCGACCTGAAGGGCGAGGAGGGGGCTCCGCCGCCCTCGCGCCTGCTCGACTTCGAGCTGGTGGTCCGGGAGTCGACCGGCCCGGCGGCGGGCTGAGGCTCAACCGCCAGGCGCGTGCTCTACAGAGCTTTCTCGTATCACGCTCGAATCGCGCCGGGGTCGGATTCGCCCTTCCAAGACCAATCGAGAGCACGGTGGTGGTCGGCGCAACATTGCGCAAAAATATCAGGGCGCTACTTTTCCGATTACCGTGTCTGATCTTTCCAGGATCACGCGTTTCCATCTCTCTAGCTGACTAGATTTCGGGCGCCAAAGGTGTGGCCGCGCGGACAATGTTCGCTGAAATCGATGTTCATCGTATACCGTTTATTGAATCCGATATTCCGCCGTTCCACCATTTCCCCAGGCGCCCCGGGAGCGGGCGTTACAGCAATGGGGAACTAAATGAAGCTGCGCTATCGACGAGGCGTTCTGGGCCTCGGAATCCTGGCCAGCGCCAGCGCCATAGCGCTGACGGCCGCCGCTCAAACCACCACCTCAGGCAGTCCCGACGAGCCGGCCGAGGTCGAGCAGATCGTCGTCACCGGCTCGCGGATCCGCCAGCCTAACCTGACCTCGATCAGCCCCCTGACCAGCATCGGCAAGGACGAGATCGCCAAGCAAGGCGTCACCAACGTCGAGACGATGCTCAACAGCCTGCCGCAGGTGACCTCGGGCTACACCTCGGCGACGTCGAACGGCGCGACGGGCACGGCCTCGGTAGACCTGCGCGGCCTGGGGGCGGCCCGCACCCTGGTGCTGATGGACGGCCGGCGCCTGGTGCCCGGCGACCCGACCTTCCCGGTCGCCGACCTCAACACGGTTCCCGCGGCGCTGGTCGAGCGCGTCGACGTGGTGACCGGCGGGGCCTCGGCGGTCTACGGCTCGGACGCCGTGGCCGGGGTCGTCAACTTCATCATGAAGCACGACCTGGAGGGCGTGAAGCTGAACGCCTCGGTCAGCTTCAACAACCACCACAACAACGATTCCGCCGAGCGCGCGCTGCTCGATTCCAGCGGCTACACCAAGCCCGACGAGTGGGTGAACGACGGCTTCGTCTATGACTACAACATCGCCGCCGGCTTCAACACGCCCGACGACAAGGGCAATCTGACGGTGTTCGGCGGCTACCGGCAGTCGTCGGCGGTGACGCAGGACAGCCGCGACTATTCGGCCTGCTCGATCTCCAACGCCGGCACGAGCCCGGCCTGCGTCGGCTCGTCCAACGCCGCCACCGGCTTCTTCAACATCGGCGGCACGCGCTACACGACCACCAGCGACGGCACGTTCCGGGCCTACACCTCGGCCGACGCCTTCAACTTCGGCCCGTACAACTACCTGCAGCGCTCGGACAAGCGCTACACCCTGGGCGAGTTCGCGCACTACGAGGTCAATCCCAAGGCCGACGTCTATCTCGACACCACCTTCGTCGAGGACAAGACGACAGCCCAGATCGCGCCGGCCGGCCTGTGGCGCGGCACCGAGTACACGATCAACTGCGACAACCCGCTGATGTCCGCCCAGCAGAAGGGCATCCTCTGCGGATCGACCACCTCGACCGACAGCGTTACCATGAGCGACCTGGGCTATCGCCTGACCGCCGGCGGGCCGCGTCAGTACACCCTGAAGCACCGCAGCTATCGCGGCACGCTGGGCGTTCGCGGCGACCTCAACGACGCCTGGTCGTACGACAACTACATCCAGTACAGCCGGGCCGAGTTCGCCCAGCGCACGGTCGGCGAATACTCGACGGCGCGGATCAACAACGCCCTGCAGGTGGTCAACGTCAACGGCGTGGCGACCTGTAAGTCGGTCGTCGACGGCACCGATCCGTCGTGCGTGCCGCTGGACATCTTCACGGTCGGCAACGTCAGCGACGCGGCCCTGGCCTATATCGGCGCGGTCAGCACCACCGGCGGCTCGACCACCGAGTCGATCGCCAGCGGCTCGCTGAGCGGCGACCTGACGGAGTATGGCGTGAAGAGCCCCTGGGCGAGCCAGGGCGTGGGCGTGGCCTTCGGCGCGGAGTATCGCCGCCAGACCCTGAACTACACCGCCGACGAGGTGGCCCAGGAAGCCGGCACCGTGCCGGTCAAGGGCGCCTTCAACGTCGGCGAAGTGTTCGGCGAACTGCGCGCGCCGCTGCTGTCGGACAAGCCCTTCGTCAAGGCGCTGGACTTCGAGACCGGCTACCGCTGGTCCAACTACAGCACCGCCGGCGAGACCCAGAGCTACAAGTTCGGCCTGACCTGGAGCCCCGACGACCAGGTGCGGGTGCGCGCCAGCTACAACCGCGCCGTCCGCGCGCCGAACATCCTCGAGCTCTACACCCCGCAGGGCATCGGCCTGTTCGGCGGTTCGGATCCTTGCGCGGGAACCAGCCCGACGGCGACCCTTGCCCAGTGCCAGGCGACCGGCGTCACCGCCGCCCAGTACGGCACCGGCGTGATCAGCGAATGCCCGTCCAGCCAGTGCAACGAGCTCTATGGCGGCAACGAGGAGCTGAAACCCGAGAAGGCCGACACCAAGTCGATCGGCGTGGTGCTGACCCCGGCCTTCCTGCCGCGCTTCAGCCTGTCGCTGGACTGGTACGACATCAAGGTCACCGACGTGATCGGCGGCATCTCGCCGACCGTGATCCTCAGCCAGTGCCTGACCACCGGGGCGGACTACTTCTGCAAGCTGATCCACCGCTCCAGCAGCGGCTCGCTGATCGGCACCGACGGCTACATCGTCAGCACCAACCTCAACACCGGCTACCTGTGGACCAGCGGCGTCGACATCAACGCCAACTACTCGGTCGAACTGCCGGCGATGGGCGGCCGCGAGTGGGGCGGGCTGAAGTTCGAGCTGACCGGCGGCTATCGCGACAAGTACCGCACCGAGCCGCTGCCGGGCCTGGGCAGCTATGACTGCAAGGGGCTGTACGGCCCGACCTGCGGCCTGCCGCAACCGGCCTGGCGCCACAACTTCCGCACCACCTGGGAAACCCCGTGGAAGGACGTCGAGCTGTCGCTGGCCTGGCGCTACATCGGCGGCTCCAAGCTGGACATGAACACGTCGGATCCGTTCCTGACGGGCGGCGACGGGTTCTATGACGCCCTCGACGCCAAGATCGAGGCCTACAACTACTTCGACCTCACCACGAGCTTCAAGGTGAAGGGCAACACCGTGCGGGTGGGGGTCAACAACCTGTTCGACAAGGACCCGCCCGTCCTCGACAGCTCCGGCTACGGCGTCTCGAGCGCGCCGTACGGCAACGCCAACACCTATCCGGGCATGTACGACTCGCTGGGTCGCCACGTGTTCATCGCTCTGTCGGCCGATTTCTAGCCCGGTCGCCAGCCCGTCGCGGACGCTTGCCTGTCCGTGACGGTGGACGCCCCGGCGCCTCGTGCGCCGGGGCGTTTCTTTTTTCAGGGCAGGGCGAGCGTCGCGCCACCTTGTGGTGCAAGGGCTGACGTATTTAGCGGATAAGTCGTACAATTACGGAAAGCGAATTTTGTTACGCGGTTGACAGCGTTGTCCATTGACAGCGCTGTCGCATTACTCATAGGTTGCAGTCGCCGGCTCCCCAGAAGGGCCGGAAATCAAGGGAGGATGCGCAAGGCATCCCGAAAACTTGGCGAACTCACTGCGTCGACGCTGTCGGCGGAGATCGGCTCTCTGCGGCCGCAATCTAGGGGAATGCTCATGATTTCGAAGACTTACGCGACCAGGGCCGCGCTGATGGCGGCGGCCTCCACGGTCGTTCTGCTGAGTGCGGGCCAGGCCTTGGCCCAAACCGCGGCCACCGACGCGGCGGCTCCGGCCGCGGCGCAAGAACCATCAGAAGTTGAGGCTGTGATCGTCACCGGCTTCCGCGCCTCGCTGCAGAGCGCGCTGGCCGCCAAGAAGAACTCGACCCTGATCATCGAGTCGGTCACCGCCGAGGACATGGGCAAGTTCCCTGACCAGAACATCGCCGAGTCGCTGCAGCGCCTGCCCGGCGTGCAGATCGACCGCGAGAACGGCCAGGGCACCAAGGTCCGCATCCGCGGCCTCGACCAGAACGTCACGGTGCTCAACAACGACATCTTCGTCTCGGGCTTGGAGCTGTTCCGTCTCGGTGAAGGCAAGATCAACCAGACCAACTCGCTGGAAGGCATTCCGTCCGAGCTGATCGGCGGGGTCGACGTCTACAAGTCGCCCGACGCTTCGCTGCTGGAAGGCGGTCTCGGCGGCATCATCAACCTGAAGACTCGCAACGCCCGGTCCCTGCGCGACGACATCACCATCGCCGGCGACCTGCGCGGCAACAAGGCCGGCGAGACCGACTGGAACCCGACCGGCTCGCTGGTGCTGGGCTACAAGTTCAGCGACCGCTTCGCCGTGCTGGGCACGATCTCGTACGACAAGACCGAGACCCACACCGACGTGCTGGGCGGCGAGAACCGCGGCGGCTGGGCCTATAACGACCGCCCCGTGGCCGGCGGCGCGACCCTCGACGTGTGGTCGCCGGAATACCGCTACGCCACCTATCGCGACCTGGACCGCAAGCGTCTCGGCGCCTCGCTGAACCTCGACTTCGCGGTGACCGACGCCCTGCAGCTGACCGGCGACTGGTTCCACTCGGACCTGAAGATCAAGACCAGCGAGTCCTCGATCAAGTTCCCGTTCGCCAACGAGAACGCCACCTATGCGGCCGGCGCCAGCGTCGACGGCAACGGCGTGCTGCAGTCGGGCACGGTGACCGCCAACTCGGCCGAAGGCACCTCGTACTTCCAGAACGCCGAGGCCAAGACCGACAACTTCCAGGTCGCCCTGAACTGGGACAACGGCGGACGGCTGACCGGCAGCGTGCGCGGGGCCTATTCGACCGCCGACTACCAGAGCTCGAGCGCCAACGCCGACGTGCGCTACACCCAGTACACCGTGCGCAACGGCACGGCGGCGGGCCTGGTGCCCAACGCCACCGCGCCGGCGACCTTCACCTACAGCTACGCCAACGGCGACAATCCGAAGTTCACCCCGGCCAATGCGGCGCAGTTCACCACGCCGTCGAGCGTGTTCGCCAAGTCGCACTGGGTGTTCGGCGAAGACACCCAGATCGACAACACCTCGATCCGCGGCGACCTGAAGTACCGCCCCGAATTCGGCGAGACCGGCAGCCTCGTGCTGAGCGCCGGCGTGCGCTACGCCGAGCGCAAGATCGACTCCGAGTTCTGGCAGCTGCTGGCCGACTATTCGGGCAAGGGCGAGCTGAACGCCCATGCCCTGGGCCTGGGCGACTGGACCCCGTACGGCTACTTCCAGGACGGGGCCATCGGCTTCAAGTCGTGCGGCCTGCCGGCCGGCACGGCGGGACGTCCGAACTGCGGTCAGACGGCCACCGACGACGGCCGCTTCGGCGCTTCGCCGGCCCTGATCACGCCCTACCAGACCGCGGCCACCACGCCCGGCCGGTTCGAGACCCTGACCGTGGGCGGCATCACCGCGCTGTTCCAGAACCGCAGCCAGATGAGCAACCCGACGGCCTGGCTGTCGGCCCTCTATCCCTCGACGCCGTTCAAGAAGTTCGCCGATCCGATCCAGTCGTTCCGGATCAAGGAACGCACGACGACCGGCTACGGCATGGTCGACCTGGGCGGACGTGAAGACAGCTATCACGTCAACGCCGGCGTCCGCGTGGTCCGCACCGAGCTGACCATCGACTCCAGCGGCACCCCGACCTCGCCCTGGTACTGGGGCACCGACAGCTGGAACGGCGTCATCGCCAATCCGGACGCCATCAAGACGACGCGCGAATATACCGACGTCCTGCCCAGCGCGAGCGCGGTGTTCGACATCAACGACAGCGACAAGGTGCGCGTCTCGGCGGCCCGCGTTGTGTCCCGCCAGGACCTGTTCCAGCTGGGCCAGGGCTCGGCCTTCAACTTCACCCGCAGCTCGACGCCGGGTCCGAACCTCAACCGCTTCCTCTACACCAACGGCAGCGGCGGCAACCCGGACCTCGACCCGTACCGCGCCTCGCAGTTCGACATCGCCTATGAGCGCTACATCGGCGCCAGCGGCATCATCTCGGGGGCGTTCTTCTACAAGAGCGTCGACTCGTTCATCCAGACCGACACCGTGCCGCGCACCGTGGCCGACGGTTCGGTCGAAGGGGCGACCCTGGGCGTCTACACCGCTCCGGTGAACGGCGACGGCGGCAGCATCAAGGGCGTCGAACTGGCCGCCCAGTACGCCTTCGACAACGGGTTCGGCTTCAACGCCAACTACACCTACTCCGACTCCGAGACCTCGAAGTCGAACGACTACGACAGCAACCTGCCGATCCCGGGCGTCGCCAAGCACGCCTTCAACCTGCAGGGCTATTACGAAGGCCACGGCTTCGAGGCCCGGGTGTCCTACGCCTGGCGCGACAAGAGCTACCAGGGCGACTTCTCGTTCGGTTCGGGAACCGACCGCCACAGCCTGGGCACCTGGGAGCGGGCCTATGGCCAGCTCGACGCCCAGGTCGGCTATGCGGTGACCCCGGCGATCAAGATCGTGCTGGAGGGCATCAACCTGACCGAGGAGCCCACCGGCCGCTATCTGCAGTGGGAGAACCTGCCGTTCCGCTACGCCACCGGCGACCGTCGGATCGTGCTGGGCGCGCGGTTCAAGCTGGGTCTCTAACCACCCTGCGCCGGCGGCGGGCTGCAAGCCGCCGCCGGCGTTCTTTTCTGTCTTCCTGAAAACGAGCGGAGGAGGGCGGCATGGATCGCGCGATCGGCTCCATCGCCATTCTGGGCGGCGGCACGGCGGGCTGGATGGCCGCGGCGGTGCTGGCCCAGGCGCTGCGCGGGACGGGAACCTCGATCACCCTGGTCGAGAGCGCCGACATCCCGACCGTGGGGGTGGGCGAAGCCACCATCCCGCCGATCGTCGACTTCCTGCGGTTGCTGGAGATCGACCAGGCCGAGTTCATGGTCGCCACCGAGGGCACCTTCAAGCTGGGCATCCGTTTCGACGACTGGACCACGCCCGGCGAGCGCTACTGGCATCCGTTCGGGACCTTCGGGCCCACGATCGATCGGCGGCCCTTCCACAACATGTGGCACAGGCTACGGGCGGCGGGCGATGATCCCCGCGTCGAGGCCTACAACCTGTCGGCCGCCCTGGGCGACGCCGGCAGGATGGCCTTCGCCGATCCCCGGGCCGGGGGCGTGGGGCCAAGCGGCGGCCTGCGCCACGCCCTGCATTTCGACGCCGGCCTGGTGGCGCGCTTCCTGCGCACCTGGTCGGAGCGGCGCGGCGTCACGCGGCTGGAGCGCAAGGTCGAGGGCGCGGTGTTGCGCGACGACGGCTTCGTCGAGGCCCTGGCCCTGAAGGGCGGCGGCCATCTGGCGGCCGACCTCTTCATCGACTGCAGCGGCTTTCGCGGCGTGCTGATCGAGGAGGCGCTGAAGACCGGCTACGAGGACTGGAGCCGCTGGCTGCCCTGCGACCGGGCGGTGGCCGGCCTGACGGCGCGGGACCCGAACCCGCCGCCCTTCACTCAGGCCGCCGCGCGGCCGGCCGGCTGGCGCTGGCGAATCCCGCTGCGCCACCGCACCGGCAACGGCTACGTCTATTCCAGCGCCCATGTCGGCGACGACGAGGCCCTGGCCGATCTCACCCGCGAGGCCGGACCCCTGCTGTCTGAGCCGCGCTTCCTGCGGTTCACGGGCGGGCGGCGCAAGGCGTTCTGGAGCCGCAACGTCGTGGCCCTGGGTCTGGCCTCGGGCTTCCTGGAGCCGCTGGAGTCGACCAGCATCCACTTCGTGACCAGCGGCCTGATGAAGCTGCTCGACCACTTCCCCGACAAGGATTTCGATCCTGCCAACATCGCCGCCTACAACAATGGGCTGATCGCCGAATACGAGGCCGCGCGCGACTTCATCGTGCTGCACTACCAGCCGACCCGCCGCGACGAGCCGTTCTGGCGCGAGCGGGCGGCGGCGATCCCCGACACGCTCGCCGAGCGGCTGGAGCTCTATCGCGGCACGGGCCGCATTCCGTTCCGGCCGGGCGAGCTCTTCACCGACCTGTCGTGGTTCTACGTGCTGGAGGGGATGGGCGTGCGGCCGGCGGCTTATGACCCGCTGGTGAACTTCTCCAACCTCGCCGAAACGCGGGCCGGGCTGGCCGGCTGGCGGGGCAGGGTGGGGCAGGGCGTGGCCGAGGCGGCGAGCCATGACGCGGTGCTCGACGCCATCGCCGCGCGGGCCCGGCCGGCGGCTTGAACAGCGAAAAGACGATCCTGGAGCGAGGCTTCCAAGGATGCCAAAAGAGGATGGACAGCGCTGTCAATTCATGGTGTCTGACAAATGTGACCGCTATCGCCGAACGCCTCGACAGGCCCTCGGCGCGGCGGATCGAAAAGAAACAAGGGAAGGAAACCGTTGGGGCCGTGCGGCGCGAAACCGCGCCCGGCCCTTCTGAGTGCATCGTCTTCATCCCGCTCCAGCGCCGACGCCCTGCGTCGGTGGGGATGACGCCCGACGGCCGCCGGTCCCCCCCCGGTCGTCGGGCGGACCTCTGGAGACCCCTCCTGCAAGGGGTTGCTCCCACTGCGGCGCGGCGGATCCGCCGCGCCGTTCTTTTCCGCTTTCCAGTCTCTCGATCCAGGGGCCCCGCCATGAACCTTCGTCGCCTGCTTCTTCGCGCCTCGCTGCCGGCGCTGGCCGCCGGTCTGGCCTTGCCCGTGCTGGCCCAGCCCCTGATCGCGACTACGCCGCAGACGACCGCCCACCCCGAGGCCTGGCCGACGGCCAAGAGCCCGGCCAGCATCACCGACGCCAAGACCGAAGCCTTCATCACCGACCTGATGAAGAAGATGAGCGTCGAGGAGAAGGTCGGCCAGACGATCCAGGGCGACATCGCCTCGATGACCCCGGCGGACCTGGCGACCTATCCGCTGGGCTCGATCCTGGCCGGCGGCAACTCGGCGCCGGATGGCAACGACCGCGCCACGCCCAAGGCCTGGACCGACCTGATCGACGCCTACCGCAAGGAGGCCCTGGCCAAGCGCCCGGGCCGCACGCCGATCCCGCTGCTGTTCGGCATCGACGCCGTGCACGGCCACAACAACATCGTCGGGGCGACGATCTTCCCGCACAACGTCGGCCTGGGCGCGATGCGCGACCCGGCCCTGATCGAGCGCATCGGCCAGGCGACCGCCGAAGAGGTGGCCGTGGCCGGCGGCGACTGGACCTTCGGCCCGACGGTGGCCGTGCCCCGCGACGACCGCTGGGGCCGCAGCTACGAGGGCTATGGCGAGGATCCGGAGATCGTCGCCAGCTATTCGGGACCGATGACGCTGGGCCTGCAAGGCAAGCTCGTCGCCGGCAAGCCGATCGCGGCGGGCCGCATCGCCGGCAGCGCCAAGCATTTCCTGGCCGACGGCGGCACCCATGACGGCCGCGACCAGGGCGACGCCCTGATCTCCGAGCAGGAACTGGTGGCCGTCCACGCCCAGGGCTATCCGCCCAGCATCGACGCCGGCATCCTGACGGTGATGGCCTCGTTCTCCAGCTGGAACGGCCAGAAGATCACCGGCAACAAGACCCTGATCACCGACGTGCTGAAGGGCCGGTTGGGCTTCGAGGGCTTCGTGGTCAGCGACTGGAACGCTCACGGCCAGCTCGAGGGCTGCTCGAACGTCTCGTGCCCGCAGGCGATGAACGCAGGGCTCGACATGTACATGGCCCCCGACAGCTGGAAGGGCCTCTACGAGAACACGCTGAAGCAGGTGAAGTCGGGCGAGATCCCGATGGCGCGGCTGGACGACGCCGTGCGCCGCATCCTGCGGGTCAAGGTCAAGGCAGGCCTGTTCGACCGCGTCGCGCCGCAGGTGCAAGGCAAGTTCGATCGCCTGGGCTCGGCCGATCACCGCGCCGTGGCGCGCGAGGCGGTGGCGAAATCGCTGGTGCTGCTGAAGAACGACGGCGTGCTGCCGATCAAATCAGGAGCGAACGTGCTGGTCGCCGGCGCCGCCGACGACATCGGCAAGGCCTCGGGCGGCTGGACGCTGACCTGGCAGGGCACGGGCAACACCAACGCCGACTTCCCGCACGGCCAGTCGATCTGGGGCGGGCTGAAGGAAGCGGTCGAGGCGGCCGGCGGCAAGGCGACCCTGGCCAAGGACGGCAAGTTCTCGGGCCAGAAGCCAGACGTGGCGATCGTGGTGTTCGGCGAGGACCCCTATGCCGAGTTCCAGGGCGACGTGGCCAACCTTGCCTATCAGCCTAACGGCAAGACCGACCTGGAGCTGCTGAAGAAGCTGAAGGCGCAGGGGATCCCGGTGGTGGCGGTGTTCCTGTCAGGCCGTCCTCTGTGGACCAACCCGGAGATCAACGCTTCGGACGCCTTCGTGGCGGCCTGGCTGCCGGGCTCGGAAGGCGGCGGCGTCGCCGACGTGCTGGTCGCCGGCAAGAGCGGCAAGTCCAGGCGCGACTTCACCGGCAAGCTGTCGTTCAGCTGGCCCAAGCGTGCCGACCAGGGCCCGCTGAACCGCGGCCAGCCCGGTTATGACCCGCAGTTCGCCTATGGCTATGGCCTGAGCTACGCCAAGCCGGCCAAGGTTGCTGAGCTTTCGGAGAGCGCCGGCGACCTGGGAACCGCCGCCAGCGTCGACCGCTATTTCGTGGCCGGCCGTGTTCCGGCGCCGTGGATGCTGAGCTTCTCGGGCGCGGGGGCGGTCAAGACGATCGACGCCGACGCCCAGGAGAACGGCCGCCAGGCGACCTGGACCGGGGAGGGCGAAGGCCTGCTGGCCGTGCAGGGGCCGCCCGTGGACCTGTCGCGCCAGACGACCGGCGACATGGCGGTGATGGTGCGCTGGCGGGTCGACAAGGCGCCGACGGCGCCGGTTTATCTGACTGTCGGTTGTGGCGAATCCTGCGGTGGACGGCTAGACGTAACGTCAACGTTGTCAGGTTTGAAAAACAGCGAATGGCGTACAGCCAAGATCAAACTTTCCTGTTTCCAGGCGGCGGGCGCCCAAATGGCGCACGTTTCCTCTCCGTTCGGCCTGAGCACCTCGGGGCCGCTGACGATTTCGCTCACCGAAATCCAGTTGGCGTCCAACGAGGGCGACGCTTTCTGTCCCAAATAACCCCCAAAAATAACAAAGGAGCGGCCGCATGATCCGCGCGCGTCGTTCCCGCATCGTCGCCACCATCGGTCCGGCCTCGGCCTCACCGGAAATGATCGTCAAGCTGGCCAAGGCCGGCGCCGACGTGTTCCGGCTGAACTTCAGCCATGGCGCCCACGAGACCCACGCCGCCGTCTACGCCGCCATCCGCGCGGCGGAGGCGGAGGTCGGTCGTCCGCTGGGCATCCTGGCCGACCTGCAAGGGCCCAAGCTGCGCGTCGGCAAGTTCGCCGACGGTCCGGTTCAGCTGAAGCCCGGCCAGGCCTTCCGGTTCGATTCCGACCCGACCCCGGGCGACGAGACGCGGGTTCATCTTCCCCACCCCGAGATTCTGACGGCGATGAAGCCGGGCGCGACCCTGCTGCTCGACGACGGCAAGCTGCGGATGACCGTGAACGAGGCCGGCCCCGGCTACGCCAACACCACGGTCGTCAACGGCGGCAAGCTGTCGGAACGCAAGGGCGTGGCGGTGCCGGACGTCATCATCCCGATGTCGCCCCTGACGCCGAAGGACCGCGAGGACCTGGCCTTCGCCCTGCGCCTCGGCGTCGACTGGATCGCCCTGTCGTTCGTGCAGGCGCCGGAAGACATGGCCGAGCTGCGCCGCATCGTCGAAGGCCGCGCCGCGGTGCTGGCCAAGATCGAAAAGCCCCAGGCGCTTCAGACCTTGGGTCCGATCCTCGACCTCTGCGACGGCGTGATGGTGGCCCGCGGCGACCTTGGCGTCGAAATGGCGCCGGAAGAAGTGCCGGTGGCGCAGAAGGAGATCCTGCGGGCGGCGCGTGAGCGCGGCATCCCGGTGATCGTCGCCACCCAGATGCTGGAGTCGATGACCAGCTCGCCGACCCCGACCCGGGCCGAGGCCTCGGACGTCGCCAACGCCGTCTACGAGGGCGCGGACGCGGTGATGCTGTCGGCTGAAAGCGCGGCCGGCGACTATCCCGAAGAGTCGGTGGCGATGATGAACCGCATCATCGAGCGCGTCGAACGCGACCCGCGCTGGCCCGAGCTGATGCAGGCCGAGCAGCCGCATGTCGACGAGGACGCCGACGTGCTGGTGGTCGCCGCCGCCGGCGCGGCCAAGTCGGGCTCGACCAAGTGCCTGGTGGCCTTCACCACCACGGGCGCGACGGCGCGACGCCTGGCCCGTGAGCGGCCGTTGCAGCCGGTGCTGGCCCTGTCGCCGAAGATCGAGGCCGTGCGTCGCATGGCCCTGGTCTGGGGCGTCGAGCCGCGCGTCAGCGCCCAGCCCGACAGCCTGGAGGTCGTCACCACCGACGCCGCCGCCCGGGCCCTGGAGCTGGGGCTGGCCAAGCCCGGCGAGCGCATCCTGATCGTCGCCGGCACGCCCTTCGGCGCGCCGGGGGCGGCCAACCTGCTGCGCCTGACCCACGCGCCGTTCCCGGTGCGCAAGCGGTAGCAATTTCCAACCTCTCCCATGGGGAGAGGGAGGGGCCCGCGCCGAAGGCGTGGGAGGGTGAGGGGGTAAGCCGCAGGCCGGCTTGCCCCTTTTCTTTTGACTGGAGTTCTAGGGAATGGGACCGCACGACGGTGTAACCCCTCACCCTCCCATGCTGCGCATGGGCCCCTCCCTCTCCCTATGGGAGAGGTGGTCTATGGTCGCGCCTGCGCCTAGCTGCCGAACGGCTCGGGCAGCAGACGCTCATAGCCCTTCCGCACCGCGCCGTAGCATTCGCAGGCGATGGCCTCGAGGCCCGGGCGGTCGAGGATGTCGACGACGCCGCGGCGGTAGCGGATCAGGCCCTTGGCCTGCAGGGCGCCGGCCACGGCGGTGACCGTGGTGCGCTGGACGCCCAGCATGTCGGCCAGGAACTCCTGGGTCAGGCTTATGGTGTCGACGTCTATCCGGTCGCGGAAGCCCAGCAGCCAGCGGCAGAACCGCGCCTCCACCGCGTGCAGGGCGTTGCAGGCCACCGACTGGATGGCGTGGCCAAACAGCGCCTCGTTGTGGCGCTCGATCAGGTCGCGCAACAGCGGGCTGCGCTCGACGCCCTCGCGCAGGGCCGCGGCGCTGATGCGCGAGACGCCGCCGGGCGCCTGGACGATGGCGCGCGACAGCGACTGGCGCGGCGAGATGGCGGCCATCAGCCCGAGGCCGCCCTCGCGGCCGACCGTGGCGGATTCGATGGCCGCGCCGTTCTCCATCAGCGTCATCAGCGAGATGACGCAGTCGTGCGGGAAGTAGACCGTGTCGATCTGATCGCCGGGATCGTACAGCAGCTTCCCCTTCTCCAGGTCCTGATGGGACAGCTGGGCGGCGATGTAGCCGAAATCCTCGGGGGACAAGGAAGCGAGCAGACGGTTCTTCAAGGGGTGTAGAGGCCCTGTCATGGCGAATCGAACGCCGGCTTGCGGCAAGGGTTGCAAGCTATAGGCAGGACTGGGGTGCGGCGCTGTCAGGTAGCCGACGCAATGCAGGCGTCGTCGGAACTAAATCGAGTTGGGGCTATATTGTGTCCGTATGACCTTCAATAGCTCCGACTATATGGCTTATGTCGGGTTCCCGACGGAGTGTGTTGGTCCAGGCCGAAACTACAAAGAAATCAAAGGGGCGCGCCAAGGGTGACGCAACGAAAAGGCCGCGCCGTAAGCCGGCGCGGCCCGTGATCGCGGATCGTCCGCCGTCTGACGTCAGGCGATGCCGATATGGGCCCGATCGCCCAGGTCCGGCGTGCGGTCGGTGAGGTTGGCCTTGGCGATCTCCCAGGCGAAGCGCACGGCGCCGCCCTTGGAGATCCACAGCTCGGCGTCGCGGGCGTCGAGGCGCAGCAGGGTCAGGTGCGGGTCGTCCTTGCCGTCGGGATACCAGGCGGCGACCACGGGCGACCACCAGCGCTGGATGCGGGCGGTGTCGTGGTCGCGGCTGAGACGGCCGCCGACGCAGGCCTGGAAGTCGCCGTCCTTGGCCTGGACCACGAACATGGCGTCGCCGCCGTCGGCCAGGACGGCCTGCGCCAGGTCGGTGTCGTCGCGGGTGAAGAACCAGATCGCGCCGTCTTCCGGCTCGGCGAAGGCGGTCATCGGCTGGAAGTGCTGGTGGCTGTGGACGAGGCCCAGCATGCCGAAGCGGGCGTCGTCGATTTCCTTCCAGAGGCGCTTTTCGACAGCGGCCTTGTCGTTGGGGTCGGTGCTCATGGGGGCTCCTGCCGTTGTGGGTAGGGCAGGAGAACAGGTCGCGGGGAGGGCGGTTCCTAGGGTGAAGGTCCCGCCCGCCTCGTTCTAGAACCCCATCAGCCGAGCGTAGCGGTCGCGGTGGAACGCCGCCCCGCCGAACAGGGCCTCGGCCACGCGGGCGCGCTTCATGTAGAGGCCGGCGTCGTGCTCGTCGGTCATGCCGATGCCGCCGTGCATCTGGACCATCTCGTTGGAGGCCAGGTGCAGCACTTCGCTGGCCTTGGCCTTGGCGAGGGAGGCGAGCGCCCGGCTGTCGGCGCCGGCGTCGAAGGCCTCCAGGGCGGCCTCGACGCAGGAGCGGGTGGTCTCCAGGTCGGTGAACCACTTGGCGGCGCGGTGCTGCAGGGCCTGGAAGGTTCCGATCACCTGGCCGAACTGGGCGCGGGTCTTCAGGTAGTCGAGGGTGATCTCGAAGGCTGCCGTGGCCGTGCCCAGCATCTCGGCGGCCAGGCCCGCATAGGCGCGGTCGAGCACGGGCTCTAGGATCGCCCAGCCGTGGCCTTCCTGGCCAAGGACGGCGTCGGCGGGAACCTCGACATTGTCGAAGGTGATCTTGGCCGCGCCTCGGCTGTCGGCCAGCGACAGGTGAGTGCGGGTGACGCCCGGGGCGTCACCGGGGACGAGGAACAGAGTGATCCCGTCCGTGTCGCCGCTCTTGCCGCTGGTGCGGGCGGCGACGATCAGCAGGTCGGCGGCTTCGCCGTCGAGGACGAAGGTCTTGGTTCCGTTCAGCTTGTACCCATTGCCCTTTTCGCTGGCGAACAAGGCGATCCGCGTCGGATTGTGGTGAGCGTGCTCGTCGACGGCCAGGGTCGCGACGATCTCGCCGGTGGCGATCTTCGGCAGCCAGGCGGCCTTCTGGGCGTCGGAGCCGCCAAGCTCCAGGGCGCTGGCGGCGATCAGGGCGGTGGAGAGGAGCGGGGAGGCGGCCAGGGTCTTGCCGGTCTCCTCAAGGATCAAACCGAGGCCCAGATAGCCGAAGCCCGAGCCCTCGTGGGCTTCGGGCACGACCACGCCGGCCCAGCCCATCTGGCCCATCTCGCCCCAGGCGGCCGGGTCGAAGCTTTGCTTGGAGCCCTCGTTGCGCAGCTTGCGCAGGGCCGAGACCGGGGCGCTCTCCTGGGCCCAGCTGCGGGCCGCGTCGCGCAGCATCGTCTGTTCTTCGGTCAGGACGGCCATGTCAGGCTTGCTCCGGGTCTTGATGGCGGACGGCCCATTCGAGGGCCTGTTCGAGACGGTCGTTGCCCCAGAAGAGCTCGCCGTCGGTGGTGACGAAGGAAGGGGCGCCGAACAGGCCGCGCTCGCGGGCCTGGCGGACGTGGTCTTTCAGCCGGTCCTTGACCGGGGCGGACTGGGCGGCGGCCAGGACGTGCTCGGGTCCCGCCCCGACGCCGGCGATCAGCGGCGCCAGGACCTCGGGGCTGGAGATGTCGAGGTCGTCGACGAAGTTGGCCTGGTAGACGGCGCGGCTGAAGGCCGGCGTCCAGCCGTCCTCCAGGCCGCAGATCGCTACGCGAGCCGCGAGGAGCCCGTTGCGCGGGAACTGGCTGGGATGATGCAGCGGAAGGCCCTCGCGGTCGCAGACCCGGGCCAGGTCGCGCCACATGTAGTCGCCCTTGACCGGGAAGGCGTTGAACGGGCTGTCGGTCAGGCCCTGCTGCTCGTGGAACAGCGGCCCGACCAGGAACGGCCGCCACGCCACCGCCACCCCGGCCTGCTCGGCCAAGGTCTCCACCCGCATGGCGGCGGGGTAGGAGTAGGTGGAGGCGAACTCGTACCAGAACTCTAGCATGGTGGCCGCTCCTGCGAGCCGCCTTGACCCAGTTTTCCGAATTTAAGGTTCATGTGGGATTGGCTTATCGAAGAGTTGTGGCAGATATTTCAATTTGATCGACAAGTTCAGTGAGGTGTGAATGATTGGGTTCGTTACTGGATTTGGGATAGAGGTTCCCAGATCGGCCTATGACTTGTTGGACTCGCTGGAGCGGGAAATCTGCGATTTCGACCGCGACACCAAAAGTCGGAAAAAATGGCTCTCGACTATTGTCGTAAATCTCATCGTGATTAATCCAACGCGAGGCGTGATCCCGAACTCGGTCAGCGTTAAGCGTCTTAGCCGCGAACTTTGGTCGAGTTGGAATCTGGACTTCGTCTCTTTCGTCGAGGCCGACGAGGAGGGGCGAATGGCAATGCTCAGGCAGGCCACCTGCAAGGCCTTGGAAGCCCTCGAAGGAAAGCACCTCGACGCCGCTGATATCGAGATGATGGTCGCAAGAATTTCCAACGGCTGACCGCTTGGACTTGGTTGCTGTTGCAACCTTCCAATTGACCGAGGCGAACTCGTACCAGAACTCGATCATGGCCAGAACTCGATCACGGCTGCGCGACCCATTTTACACTTCTCCCATGGGGAGAAGGAGGGGCCCGCGCCGCAGGCGTGGGAGGATGAGGGGGTAAGGCGGCATGAGGTGTAACCCCTCACCCTCCCACCGCTTCGCGGCGGGCCCCTCCCTCTCCCTCTGGGAGAGGTTGATCATTATTGGTGATCCAGCAGGCCAAGCACGCGCTTGGCGACGACGTTGAGGTTCACCTCGCTGGTGCCGCCCTCGATGGAGTTGCCCTTGGCGCGCAGCATGGCGCGCAGGGCGGCGATCTCGTCGGGGGTGAAGCCTTCGCCTTCCCAGCCCAGGCCCTGCAGACCCAGGGCCTCGACCAGCAGCTCGGTGCGCTCCTGGTTCATCTTGGCGGCGGCGTACTTGATGATCGAGACGGCGGCGCTGGGGCCCGAACCGGTCTTGGACTCCGCTTCAGCCCGGCGGACGGTGAGCAGGAAGGCGTGGGCGTCCATCTTGTGGGCGGCGATGCGGGTGCGCAGGTCGCCGTCGGCGATGCGGCCTTCGCTGTCGACGCCGACATGGGTCTTGGCGGCTTCGGCCACGTCGAGCCCGGCGTTGCCGCCGAAGCCCGAGGCCGAGATGTTCTGGCGCTCGTACTGGAGCAGGCGCTTGGCGATCTCCCAACCGCCGTTGACCTTGCCGACCAACTGCTCCTTGGGGACCTTCACATTGTCGAAGAAGGTCTCGCAGAACGGCGAGGAGCCGCTGATCAACTTGATCGGCCGGGCCTCGACGCCGGGCGAGGTCATGTCGAACAGCACGAACGAGATGCCCTCGTGCTTCTTGGAGGTGTCGGTGCGCACCAGGCAGAAGATCCAGTCGGCCTGGTCGGCGTAGCTGGTCCAGACCTTCTGGCCGTTGATCAGCCAGTGGTCGTCCCCATTCTCGTCTTTAACTTCCTCGCACTTGGTCTGGAGGGCGGCGAGGTCGGAGCCGGCGCCGGGCTCGCTGTAGCCCTGGCACCAGCGGGTCTCGCCACGGACGATGCCGGGCAGGAAACGCTGCTTCTGCTCCTCGGTGGCGTATTCCAGCAGGACGGGGCCGAGCATCCAGACGCCGAAGCTCATCAGGGCGGGGCGGGCCTTGATGCGGCGCAGCTCCTGCTCCAGCACCTTGTTCTCGGCCTTCGAGAGGCCGCCGCCGCCATATTGCCTGGGCCACATCGGCGCGGTCCAGCCCTTGTCGGCCATGCGGTCGAGCCAGAGCTTGGCGTCGGGGTTCTTCCACTGCGCCCTGGCGCCGCCCCAGGGGGCTTCCTTCTCGTCGGCGATCGGGGTGCGCATGGAGGGCGGGCAGTTGGCCTCCAGCCAGGCGCGCGTTTCGGCGCGGAAGGTGTCGAGTTCGGTGGCGCCGAAGTCGGCCATGGCGGGGGCTCCCTGGTACGTCTCGGGCGCTTGTCGGCCCGCTTCGGAGGGCAGACTACGCCACGGAACGCTGGGAGCAAGTCGATTCAAACAATCGTTCGCATCGCGACGCGCGACGGGAACGTCCCGAAGGCGTTATAGAAGCGCCGATGACGTTTCCCGGTCCGGGATTCGCCGATCAGGGGTCTTGATGTCCGCGCCAGAACTGAGACCCGCCGCCCTGGCGATCGCGCCGACGCTGGCGGCGATCCTGGCCGCTTCGGCCGGCGTGCTGCTGCTGGCCTCGGGCGCGACGCCGTCGGAACCCACGCGCTTCGCCATCCTGCTGGCCTTCGCCCCGTCGGCGCTGATCGAGATCAGCCACTTCGTCTCGTCGATCCTGGGCCTGGTTCTGGTGCTGCTGGCCTTCGGCCTGCGGGCGCGGCTGGACGCGGCCTGGTGGGCGACCCTGGTGATGCTGGCGGCCGGCGCGGTGCTGGCCATCTTCAAGGGCCTGAACTGGGAAGAGACGGCGACGCTGAGCGCCTTCTTCCTGGCCATCGTGCCGTTCCATGAGGCCTTCCCGCGCAAGGCGGCCCTGTCGCGGATGGAGATCACGCCCGGCTGGCTGCTGTCGGCGGCCGCGGCCATTGGCGGGGCGGCCTTCCTGGGCTGGTGGATGTTCCACCACACCGAATACGCCGACCGCTCGTGGATGCGGATCATGGGCGACAAGGAGGCCGCGCGGGCCATCCGCTCGTCGATCGCCGCGGCGGTGGTGCTGATGGGCATCGGCCTGTGGCGGCTGATCGCCACCCCGGCGACGCCGCCGGTCGTGGACGACACCGATCCCGACTTCGACCGCGTGCGGGCGATCCTGGCCAAGGCCGAAGCCGCCGAGCCGGCCTCGAACCTGGCCCTGCTGGGCGACAAGCGCTTCCTGTTCTCGGCCTCGGGCGAGAGCTTCCTGATGTTCGGCGTGCGCCGCCGCTCGTGGATCGCCATGGGCCCGCCCGTGGGCCGCGACGACGAGCGCATGGAGCTGTTCTGGCGTTTCCGCGAACTGGCCGACGCCCATGCGGCGCGGGCCGGCTTCTACGCCCTCGGCCCCGAGGACCTGCCCGACACCGTGGATCTGGGTCTCGCCATCCAGAAGACCGGCGAGAGCGCGGTGGTGCCGCTGGAGAGCTTCTCCCTGGCCGGCCGCCGTCGCGAGGTCCTGCGCCGCAACTGGCGCAAGGCGGGCGAGGGCGGGGCGGCGTTCGAAATGATCCCGGCCGGCGCCGCCATGACGGTGATGGCCGAACTGCGGGTGATCTCCGACTCCTGGCTGGCCCATCACGCCGGCGGCGAGAAGCAGTTCTCGATGGGCGGCTTCGACCCGCGCTACGTCGCCGAGTTCCCGGTCGCCCTGGTGCGCTCGGAAGGCCGCATCGTCGCCTTCGCCACCCTGTGGACCACGGCCCACAAGGCCTCGTTCTCGATGGACCTGATGCGCTACTCCGACGAGGCGCCCAAGAACATCATGGACTACCTGTTCGTCGAGCTCCTGCAATGGGGCAAGGCGGAGGGCTATACGGCGTTCGAGTTCGGCATGGCCCCGCTGGCGGGCCTGGACGACCGCCCGCTGGCCCCGATCATGTCGCGCGTGGGCCGTCTGCTCTACGAGCGCGGCGAGGGAATCTACAATTTCCAGGGCGTGCGACGCTACAAGGACAAGTACGATCCGGTCTGGCAGCCGCGCTACATTGCGGCACCTCGTCGCTGGGCGATCCCGTTTCTGCTCGCCGACATCGGCCTGATGTCGTCCGGCGGCGTCTCCGGACTGACCAAGCGGCCGCGACCTAATAGCGCGGGTCGCCCGTCTTAAAGCCCAGCAGATTGAGCGCGTGAGCGGCCAGAAGCAGGGTCGCCACCGCCGTCACCATCATCAGCGGACGCCACGGCGCCATGCGCGGACCCCTTGCGGGGTTGGAAGGACGCGCGCCCAGCCAGCCGAAAAGCACGGTCAGGGCGATCGTCGTCGCGCCCGCGATCAGGGTCGGGATCATGTCCATGGCCGCGAAATGGCCTGCGACAATCGGCCTGGCAATAGGTTAATGCGCGTTAACACACGGGAACCGAATCCTCTGTACATACCTTGGTAACTGTGTCTGTTAACCTGTCCACAGGAACGCTACATCTAGCGTTTCGGTCGCGTTTACACGCTAGGAATCGGTGACTAGCGTGGGTCCCCAGGTGCGGGGAGAACGATTCGCATGACTGCCGCGGCTCCATGGAGCGTAAAGGGTATTGACCCGAAAGCACGGGAGGTCGCCAAGGACCTCGCCCGTCGCTCGGGCATGACCCTCGGTGAGTGGCTGAACCGGATGATCATCGAAGGCGATTCCGCCGGTTTCGATGCTCCGCCCGCCGATCCCGTTAACGATACTGGCCGTTCGAACGGCCGCGCCATTTACCTTGAGGCCGACCGCGCCGAGGCGCCGCCGCGCATCGAGGCTCCCGAGCATCCCGCCGACGAGGTGGGCCGGATGGCCACGGCGCTCGACCGCCTGACCCAGCGAATCGAGGCCGCCGAGGCCCGTTCGGCCCAGGCCATCACCGGCATCGACCAGTCGGTGCGCGGCGCGCTGCAACGCTTGTCGAGCTCCGAGCGCGAGCAGATCGCCGTCGCCGCCCGCTTCGAGGGCCTGGCCGACGAGATCAAGAGCGAGCAGACCCGCAACGCCGAGCGCCTGCGCCGCGTCGAGAACGAGGCCGCGGGCCCGCGCTCGGCCGAGGCCCTGCGCGCGCTGGAGAGCGCCGTCGGCCGCGTGGCCAACCATCTCTACGAAGGCGAAAGCCGCACCCGCGAGACCTTGGCCTCGCTGGAGGCCAAGGTGGCGGCTAAAGAGGCCGCTCCGGCTTCGGCCGTGGTGGAAGAGGTCGTCGCCCGTCTTCAGGAACGCCTGGAAGCCGCCGAGGCCCGCACCGCCGAGGCGCTGCAGGCGCTGGGCGGTTCGTTCTCGGCCCTGGACAACCGCCTGTCGGCCGTCGAGGGCGACGGCGGCAGCGCCCAGAAGCGCCTCGAGGAACTGGCCGGCAGCCTGTCGGCCAAGATGGAGGCCGCCCGCGTCGAGATGGCCGCCAAGCTGCGCGAGACGGCCGACGGCCGCTTCGACCGCATGGAGCGCAAGCTGGGCGAGATGACCGCCCACATCCAGGCCGCCGAGCAGCGCTCGGCCCAGGCCATCGAGCGCATGGGCCGCGAGGTCGTCGGCCTGGCCGACGCCTTCAACCGCCGCATCCAGACCTCGGAAGCCCGCCAGGCCAACGCCATCGAGCAGGTCGGCGGCGAGGTGGCGCGCATCGCCGCCAGCGTCGAGCACAAGCTCAATCGCAACGACAGCGTCCAGGCCCAGGCCCTGGAAAAGCTGGGCGTCGAGATCGCCCGCATCACCGAGAAGCTGGCCGAGCGCATCAGCGCCTCGGAGCGCCGCAACGCCCTGGCCATCGACGATGTCGGCGACCAGGTGGTTAGGGTTACCGACCGCCTGAACCAGCGCGCCGAACGCAGCTCGCAGGAACTGATCGACCGCATCCGCCAGTCGGAGGAGCGCACCGCGCGCCTGCTCGACGAGGCCCGCGAGAAGATCGACACCCGCCTGGCCGACGCCCAGCGTCGCCTGGCCGAGACCCCGGCCCTCGCGCCGGCCCCGGCCCGCCAGGCGCCCGCGGCGCACTCGCCCTTCGGCGAGGACCGTTTCTCGTTCGGCGGCGAGGCCGTCAGCGAGGACGTGTTCGAGCAGCCGACCTTCCCGCAACCGAGCTTCCCGCCGGCCGCCGCCCCGGTCGCGCCCTCGGCCCCGGCCTTCAGCGCGCCCGCCGCGTTCGAACCCGACTTCCCGATCGAGGAGCCCGAAGCGCCCGGCTTCGCCGACGAGGACTTCGAAGCCGCCGACGGCTTCGCCGTGACCCCGCCGGTCCGCGAGCCGGCCTTCGAGGCCGACGCCTTCGATCCCGAGCCGCAGGCCGCCCCGGTCTCGACCCGCCCGATGTCGACCCGCGAGGTCATCGAGCAGGCCCGCGCCGCCGCCCGCGCCGCGGCCGCCGGCGCCGAGAGCAAGGCCAAGATCAAGCCCGCCAAGGCCGAGAAGGCTCCGGCGAAGTCGCTGTTCGCCGGCTTCGGCAAGGCCCTGCCCAAGAAGTCCAAGCGCGGCGCCTCGTCGACCCTGGTCGCGGCCCTGCTGGTCTCGGGCGGCGCCGCCGTGCTGGGCGTCGGCATGGCCGCCGCCACCCTGAAGACCGATCGCGATGGCGTCGGCGTCAACGACCGCGTGGCCAAGGCCATCGCCGGCCGCGCCTCCGACGTCGAGATCAAGTCGGCCGAAGCCGACACCACCCCGGCCCAGCCGCGCGTGGCCATGGCGGTGGTGGCCCCGGTCGCCCAGACTACGGCCGCGACCGTCACGGCGCCGACGCCGGCTCCCGCCGCCGAGCCGGCCGTGGACACCGGCGAGGCCCTGTTCGCCGACGCCGTCAGCCTGCTGGAAGCCAAGGACCGCGCCGGCATCGCCCCGCTGCGCAAGGCCGCCAACCTCGGCCTGCCCAAGGCCCAGTTCGTGCTGGCCAAGATGTACGAGATGGGCGAGGGCGGCCTGAAGAAGGATCCGGTCGAGGCCCGCCGCTGGTACGAGCGCGCGGCCCAGGGCGGCGACGCCAGCGCCATGCACAATGTCGGCCTGTTCGCCTCGCGCGGCCAGGGCGGCCCGCAGAACTGGACGACGGCCGCCAACTGGTTCCGCAAGGCGGCCGAGGCCGGCCTGGTCGACAGCCAGTTCAACATGGGCCGGCTGTACGAGAAGGGCACGGGCGTCGCCCAGAACCCGGCCGAGGCCTATCGCTGGTACCTGATCGCGGCCCGCGCCGGCGACGGCGAGGCCCGCACCCAGGCGACCCGCCTGCGCGGCCAGCTGACCCCGGAAAGCCAGCGCATCGCCGAACGCTCGGCCGAGTCGTTCCGCTCGCGTCTGGCCGCCGCGCCGCGCACGACCCTGGTGGCGACGGCCGCCGCCGCGCCGTCGGCCGGCATGGCCACCGCCCAGCGCGCCCTGTCGCGTCTCGGCTACTATCAAGGTCCGCAGGACGGCGCGTCGTCGCCGGCCCTGCGCATGGCCATCCAGGCCTTCCAGCGCGACCAGAACCTGCCGACCTCCGGCGGCCTGGACGGCGAGACCCTCAAGCGCCTCTCGGCCTACTAGGCCCGACCGGCATCCGATCCAGACGACGCCCCCGGGACCCAAGTCCCGGGGGCGTCTTCGTATTTACGGACTTGCCGCATCCCCGAGTGCATCCCCCAGTGGATCCCAAGTGGACCTGCGCGCCGACCTAGGTGATAGTCATCGTTGCGACGCAAACCCGCGACGGGTGAAACAATTCGACGCGCGGTCTGGTCTATCGTTGCTGTGAGTTACGCGACCGGCGGGACGCCGACGGCCGCAGACGGGGTGGGGGGATGGCTCTCGAGCCTTCCGAAGGAGTGCTGATCTTGACGACGGATCACGTGAGTGAGCGCGTGCCGGTTCCGCGCACCGTATGGGTGTTCGGCCTGGCGACCCTGGTTCCCTTCGTCGCCGCCTCGGGCCTGTTCTGTTACGGCCCCGTCTCGCAGCGCGGTCCGGCCCTGGTGGCCCTGCTGGCCTATTCGACGGCCATGCTGTCCTATCTCGGCGGCGTGCGCTGCGGGCTCGAGATCGACCATATCCGTCCGCGCTGGCTGACGCTGGCGCTGTCGCTGCTGCCGCCGCTGGCCGGGGTGGCGCTGATGCTGGGAGCCGAGCGCTTCGGCGCCGCCTGGCAGCTTTCCGGTTTCCTGTTCGTGTTCCTGCTGCAGTGGCTGTGGGACGTCACCAGCCACGAGGGCCCCGCCTGGCGGCCCCGCCTGCGCACCCTGCTAACCACCGGCGCGGCCCTGTCGCTGGCCTTCGCGCTGGAACAGGCCCTGGCGCTCTAGCGCGCCGCGACCGCCTTCTGGGCCAGGGGATCGTCCAGGCAGGCCTTGGCCACGGCGTGGTTCAGCTTGGCCTTCTTCTTTTCCAGCCGGTGGCTCAGCGCCGTGCCCGCCGCCGCGCCGGCGAAGGGGACCACGACATTGCCGCCGACGCCGACGACGGCGCGGACGATGCGGTGGTCGTTGTACTGCTCGGCCTCGGCCCGAGCCTTGCGGCACTTGGGGCTGTCATAGCGCGGCTGGCTCGGGTCCAGCCTGGCGACGGTGTCGCGCGGGGCCGGATTGCTGGCGCAGGCCGACAGCGCCAGAAGCAGGGCGAGGCTCGGTATGAGCGGGCGCATCGGGCGGGGTCTCCCAAATGAATTCTCCGCGCTAACGCCGCATGAGGCGCGGACGATCCAAAGGCTTAGCTAGCGCCGGCCGACGAAGAGGAGCGCAGTTGCCCGTTCGTTTCCCCGCCGCGAAGTGTTAATCAGCGGGCCGTGAGCGCCCTTCCTTCGAGTCTCGACCTTGCCCCGGCCCTGGTGGTGCTGCCGGGCCCGCGCGCCGGCGTGGCCGACGGGATGGGCGAGGGCCGCGCTGTACGGCCGCCGGACGCGCGCGATCTCTTCGAGCACGGGCCGGTGCTGGTGGCCCACGCGGCCATGACGGCCAAGCGCCTGAACCTGCACGCGCCGTTCCGCAGCCCGGCGATCTTCGACGTGCTGGAGCTCTACGCCTTCACCCGTCCGGCGACCTTCTGCGCGCCGTCGGCTGTGGGCCTGGCCATGGCCCTGGGCCTGCCCGAGCCGCGCGGCGCGGCCGCCCAGGCCCAGACCCTGCGCGAGGCCGCCGACGCCCTGCTGCGCGAACTGGCCCTGACGCCCCGTCCGTCGCGGGAGGAGGCCCTGGCCGTGGCCGAGACCCTGGCCCGGGCCGGCTGGGCCTGGGGCCCCGCGGTGGTCGGCGCCCTGCGCTCGGTGCCGGTCGGCAACCAGTTTCGCAGCTCGGGCCTCGACGTCTGGTCGCGGCTGGTGGAGTGGGAGGACCAGGCGCCGGTCGGCGAGCCGCTGTCGCGTCCGATCGATCCCGAGGCCGCGTCCGAGCGCCTGAAGTCGCTGCTGGCCCGCGCCGGCCTCGACGAGGTGCGCGAGGCCCAGGACACCTACGCCCGCGAGACGTCCTACGCCTTCCAGCCGCGCGAGCGGGAAGGCGAGCCGCGGATGATGCTGGCCGAGGCCGGCACCGGCGTCGGCAAGACGCTCGGTTACCTCGCCCCCGCCAGCGTCTGGGCCGAGGCCAACGGGCCGTCGGTGTGGATCAGCACCTATACCCGCGCCCTGCAGCGCCAGATCGAGCGCGAGAGCGCCGCCATCTATCCCGACGCCCTGGTGCGCGCCCGCAAGGCCGTGGTCCGCAAGGGACGTGAGAACTATCTGTGCCTGCTGAACCTGCAGGAGCAGGTCAACAGCGCCCAGCTGGGCAATGGCGATCTGGTGGGCCTGGCCCTGGCCGCCCGCTGGGCGCGGATCAGCCGCGACGGCGACATGACCGGCGGCGACTATCCGGCCTGGCTGCCGACCCTGTTTTCCGTGCCGCCGTCTGCTCAAGCCAGCGCCGCCAATCTGGTGGATCGCCGGGGCGAGTGCATCCACGCCGGCTGCCAGCACTATCGCGTCTGCTTCATCGAGAAGGCCGTGCGGGCCTCCAAGCGCGCCGACCTGGTGATCGCCAACCACGCCCTGGTCATGACCCAGGCGGCCTTCGACGGCGCCCGGGCGGCGCGGGGCCTGAAGGGCGACAACGAGACCACGGCGGTCAAGCGGGTGGTGTTCGACGAGGGCCATCACCTGTTCGACGCCGCCGACAGCGCCTTCTCCGCCGCCCTGTCGGGCGCGGAGGCGGCCGAGCTGCGTCGCTGGATCCGTGGTCCGGAAGGGCGCGGGCGGCGGGGCAGGGGGCTGGAGGCCCGGCTGCTCGACATCCTGGGCGACAAGGAAAGCGCCCGCCAGGCCCTCAGCGCGGTGATCCAGGCCGCCACCGCCCTGCCGGGCGAAGGCTGGTCGGGGCGGATCGCGCCGCCGGACGGTCAGGTCAATCCGATCGGGCCGATCGAGAACTATCTGGTCGCCGTCATCGAGCAGCTGCGCGCCCGCTCCAGCGAACGCGGCACGCCCGAGCAGGGCATGCAGTGCGCCGCCCGTCCGGCCGTCGAGCTGGTGCGCGAGCGGGCTGGCGAGGCCGCCCGCGCCCTGGCCGGGATCGAGGCCCCGCTGCTGGCCCTGGCCCGCCAGCTGGAAGACGTGCTCGACGAGGACGCCGAGCACCTGGGCCCGTCCGAACGCGCCCGCATCGAGGGCGCGCTGCGGGGCCTGGACCGCCGGGCGCGCATGACCCTGCCGGCTTGGCGCTCGATCCTCAAAGCCATCGACGAGGACGCCGAGGACGATCCCGACTTCGTCGACTGGTTCGAGGCGACCTTCCTCTACGGCCGGGTCGTCGACGCCGCCTGCCGCCGCCACTGGGTGGATCCGACCGAGCCGCTGCGCGCGGCGGTGCTGAGCCCAGCCCACGGCGTGTTGGTGACCAGCGCCACCCTGGTCGATCCGGCGCTCGAAGATCCATTCGCCCTGGCCGAGATGCGCACGGGCGCGGCCCGCCTGCCGCAGCCGCCCAAGGTGCTGCGCCTGGTTTCGCCCTTCGACTACGAGAAGAACGCCCGCGCCTTCGTCGTCACCGACGTCAACAAGGAGGACGCGCGTCAGGTCTCGGCGGCCATGCGCGAGCTGTTCCTGGCGGCCAACGGCGGGGCGCTGGGCCTGTTCACCGCCATCCGCCGGCTCAAGGCCGTGCACGAGCGCATCGCCGCCCCCCTGGCCGACAAGGGCCTGCCGCTCTACGCCCAGCACGTCGATCCGCTGGAAGCCGGCGCCCTGGTCGACATCTTCCGGGCCGAGGAGGACGCGTGCCTGCTGGGCACGGACGCGATCAGGGACGGCGTGGACGTGCCGGGGCGGTCCCTGCGCCTGCTGGTCTTCGACCGCGTGCCCTGGCCGCGTCCGGACATCCTGCACAAGGCAAGACGGACCAAGTTCGGCGGCAAGGGTTATGACGACTCCATCGCCCGCGCCCGCATCAGCCAGGCCTTCGGCCGCCTGATCCGCCGGGCCGACGATCGCGGCGTCTTTGTCATGCTGGATGCGGCCGCCCCCACCAGGCTCTTTTCAAGCCTGCCCGAAGGGGTGACGATAGAGAGACTCACGCTCGTCGAAGTCATTGAAGCGACGGCCGCATTTCTGTCCGAAGCGCGGGATTAAAGGCGGCGTGATGATCCTCCTGGGGGGAGGATATCAGGAGGATGAAGTTGCGGTTTCCGATCGGGGCGACGGCCCTGCTGTTCGCCGGCGTGATGGCCGGCTCCGCGTCGGCGCAGGAGTTCGTGCGCGGCGATTGCCTGAACGTGGTCCAGCCCACCCGCAGCCTGCGGTTCGAGAACGACGAGCACGCCCGCTGGTACAAGCGCTTCTGGACGGGCAACTGCCAGGATCTGTCGCTGTGCTTCCCCGGCTCGCCCAACTGGAACGACATCGTCACCAAGCTGATCAACAAGGGCGGCGCGTCCGAGAAGCCGGCCCTGCTGCCCAAGGCCTGCAAGCTGGGCCAGATGATCGGCATGGAATGGGCCCGCGACCGCAAGATCAAGCGGATCAGCACCCAGGACCTCAAGCGCTTCTCCAACATCCTCGACGACGCCGGCGACCCGCTGAAGGGCGTCGAGGCGGTCGAGGTCAAGGCGCGGGCGCTGCTGGCCAAGCCGCAGGGGTGAGTTCGCGGCCGCTCTAGCCTCCGAACCGTCGTATTGACGACTCCCGACCGTCGAATTTGTGCAATCGAGCGGGTATAGAGAGGCTGTGGGGAGAAGAGCAGCGAAGGGAGCGATCCTATGGCCGTGACGACCACCGATCTCGCCATCGACGACAAGGCCGCGCCCAGCGAGGTCCGGTCTTCCCGCGCCCTGGTTCAGGCGGTGCGCTGGCGCAGCGGTCTCTCGCAGGCCGAATTCTCCCGCGCCTTCGCCATCCCCCTGCCGACCCTGAGCGAGCTGGAGCACGGCGAGGCCCGCCCCGACGCGGCCATGCTGGCCTATCTGCGGGTCATCGACCACGCGCCCGAGGTGGTGCGCGAGGCGCTGACGCGGGCGGGGCTTTAGGGCCTCACTTCCCCCGCTTCTGCGCGAACAGCCATTCGCGCCAGGCGCTGTCGTGCATCATGTCGGGCGGCACGACGTGGGCCATGCCCCGGTAGGAGACGAAGCGCACCGCGCCGCCGGCGTCGGCCAGGGCGGCGGCCCAGGCCAGATCCGGGGCGTAGGGGTTCTCGCGGTCCTTGTCGCCGTGGACGATCAGCACCGGGGTCGGGGCGACCTTGGCCGCGCGGGCGCGCTCGGGCGGCACGCCGGAGAAGGCGACCACGGCCGCGAACTTGCCCGGCTGCGCGGCCGCGGCGTTCATCGCCGCCGAACCGCCCATCGAGAAGCCGACGAGGTAGATGCGGTCGGTGTCGATCGGCAGACGGGTCGCCAGATCGTCGATCAGGGCCAGTATGGCCGGCAGGCTGGCGCCCGGGCGCGAGGCCAGCAGATGGTCGGCGCCCTTGGCGTAGTCGGCCGTGCGGGTCGGGGCCTGGGGGACGAGGACGAAGGCCGGGAAGGCCTTGGCCGTCTCTGGGCGGGCCCAGCTGCGGGCGAAGGCGCCCATCTGGGCCTTGTTGTCGTCGCCCACAGCGCCGGAGCCGTGCAGCACCACGACCAGCGGCAGGCGCTCCTTGGTGTTGGGCGACAGCAGGCGATAGGGCAGGCGCACGCCGTCCGGAGCGGTGAAGCCGGCGGCGGCGAAGGCCTCCACCGGCGGCAGGTCGACCGGCGGGGGCAGGGGCGTGGTCGCGTAGCTGCGGGTCTCGACGGCCAGGCTCGGCGTGGGACCCGGCGCGCGTGTCGGCGTGGCGGCGCAGGCGCCGAGCAGGAGACAGGCGAGCAGCGGAAGCGACTTTTGCATGTGGTTTGCATAGCGCGCTTCGCGGCGATTGTCTGGTGGTCGACGCTGGCCTGTTTCTGGAGGGGCGGAGCAACCCTCACCTTGGTCGGCGGGTTTACTTCCCGACGCCCCTTGAGGCGAAGAACGGGAGAAGCCGATCATGATCGGTCACAAGCATCATCAGGAAGACGGCCGCCACTTCACGCACGGCACGGCGTCCAGCACCGCCGACGCGGCTTCGGAGGCCAAGCTGAAGCCCGAGGACCGTCATATCGAGGCGCCGCACGCCAAGCTGGCCGAAAAGCCGCTGGCCGAGGGCGAGAAGCACGACCAGCTGGCCGAGAAGGTCGAGTGCTCGGAAAGTCGCCAGGAAGCCCTGCTCGACGAAGGCCTGGAAGAGAGCTTCCCGGGCAGCGACCCGGTCAGCGTCAAGCGGATCACCTGATCCATAAATGAGTTTGGGCCGGTGCGACGCCCTCGTCCTTCGACAAGCTCAGGATGAGGACGAATGCAGGCGCTGAAGATCGATTGAAAACCTCACCCTGAGCTTGTCGAAGGGCGGGGTTTTCTTCCCCCTTACGCCCCGCGCGGGAACCGCGCGGCGGCGCGGGCGGCGAAGCCGCTGCGAGCCGTTTCGGCCTCGATGCCTTCGCTGGCGCCGGGCATGACCACGCTGCCGCGACGACGGCGGCGACGGTTCTTCTGGGCCGAGATGTCGGCGAAATCCATGGCCCCGCGCTCGCGGGCGTCACGGCGTACGGCCTCGATGTGGCTGGCCAGATAGACCACTGCCACGCCGACCGCGTCGGCCGCCAGGTCGGTGACGCTGGCGCTGCGGTGGGCGAAGAACTGGGCGACCTCGATGCTGGCGCCCAGCAGGACCGCGGCGACCGCCAGGTCGTTGCGGCGCATGCGCGGGAAGGCCAGGAACGACACCGCCGTCAGCCCGCCGAAGGCCAGGGCGTGGGCGGCCTTGTCGCTGAGGCCGAACACCTGCTCCAGGCCCTGGTACGGGCCCAGCATCAGGGTCACGGCGGTCCCCGCGCCGACGAACAGAACGGCCTTGGCGGCGGTCACGACATGGTTGGGTGTCAGCATGGACTCGGCTCGCGGTGGAGACCTGAGTCCTAAGGCCGCATGCCTCGCAAACCGTGAAGGAACACGGTCAACGGAAGATGACTATTTCGGCTTGGCGGCCTTGGCCCCATCGGCCTTTGCCTTGTCGCTGGCGTCCTTGGCCGTCTTCCAGGCGTGATAGGCCTCGAGATAGGGCTGGCGGCGCAGGATCTTCGAGCCTGGATCGACGATCACCGGAACGGCGTCGGCGACACGCACCCGGCCCGTTCCGTCGGCCATCGGCAGGGTGACGACGTTGTCGCCGACCTTGACCTCGACCGGCATCGGGAAGCGCCCGGCCGGCGTTTTCCAGGTCAGCACCAGATCGTCGCCCTCGCGGGTCTCGACCAGGTCCGGGAGCTGCGCATGACGCAGATAGGCGTCGAAAAACCAGCCGTAGTCGGCGCCGGTCGCCTCGTTCACCGCCTTGATGAAATCGCCGGTCACCGCGTAACGCGGCGCGAAGTTGCCGGGCCTGGGGTCCGGGCGGCCATAGACCAGCACCCGGGTGGCCTGGAAGAAGGCCTTGTCGCCGATCAGGCCGCGCAAGCTGTGCAGCATGTTGGCTCCCTTGTAGTAGATGTCCGTCCCTGGCCCGACCTTGGCGTCGTAGACGGCCTCTTCCTCCATCGGCTTGCCCGAGACGATCGGGAACTTGTTGAAGGTCTTCACCCGCATCTCGTTCAGGCGGACCATGTATTCCATGTCGCCGTGCAGCCACTGCGAATAGAGGGGCTGCATGTAGGTGCCGAAGGCCTCGTGCAGCCACATGTCGTCCCAGTCGACATTGGTCATCTGGTTGCCGAACCACTCGTGCGACAGCTCGTGGTGCAGCAGCCAGTCGAAGCCGTAGATCTCCTGGGCGTAGCCAGCGCCGTAGGCGTTCAGCGTCTGGTGCTCCATGCCGAGATGCGGGGTCTCGACCGCGCCCATCTTCTCGCTGCGGAACGGGTAGGGGCCGATCATCCCCTCATAGAAGTCGAGCATCGGGGCGAACTGGGAAAACAGGCCGCGGGCCTTGGCCTCGTTGCCCTCGACCGTCCAGAACTCGATCGGGAAGCTGTCGCCGAAGCGGCTCTTGTAGGCAGCCTTCAGCTGGACGTAGGGGCCGATGTTGAGGGCGACGGCGTAGGTGTTGGGCGTCTTGATCCGCCAGTGGAAGGTGCGCTTGCCGGCCTCCTCCCTGATGTCGACCAGCACCCCGCCCGACGGCGCCGACAGCGGGGCCGGCACGGTGACGCGCAGATCGACGAGGTCGGGCTCGCCGGTCGGATGGTCGATGCAGGGCCAGAAGAGGTCGCAGCCTTCGCCCTGCACGGCGGTGGCGATCCACGGGCGGCCGTCGGGCGTCTTGGCCCAGACGAAGCCGCCGTCCCACGGCGCGCGCTTGGCCTCCACCGGAACGCCGCCGTAGCGGATGCGCACGGCGACCGGATGGCCGGCGGCGATCGGCGCGGGCGGGGTGATGGTCAGGCGGCCGTCGGGATTGCGCCAGGCCGAGGCCGGCAGGGCGCGGCCGTCCAGCGACACCGCCGAGACCGGCAGCTCGCGGTCGAGGTCGAGCACGATGGCGGGCAGGTCGCGATCGGCGCGCAGGGCCAGCACGGCCTCGCCGGCGATGGCCTTGCGCTCGGGGAAGACCTCGATGGAGAGATCGACGTGCTCGATATGCACGCCGGCCTGGTCGGGCTTCAGCGCCCCGCCGGTGGCCAGAGTCTGGGCGGTGGGCGGCGCGCGAAGCGGCTTCACGGCCTTGGACGGTTTGGCGGCGGGCGCGGCGGCGATCAGCAGCGGCAGGGCGGCGACGAGGGCGGCGGCCCGGACGGTCGTGATGGGCAAGGCGACTCCCCGCGATGGACAGGGTTCATCGGTAGGGGAGGCGGAGGCTCAGGCCAAGAGGTCGCGCTAGGCGCTGACGAACCGGGTCGCGTCCGGGCTTCTGTCGCGCGCGGCGTCGGTCATCCGCGACAGGGCCTGCGCGATGAAGGCGCGTTCGGCCTCCTCGGTCGGGAAGAACCGTCGCGGCAGCACCATGGCGCTGCTCTGGACCAGGAAGACCCAGTATTTACGGGTCTGGTAGAGGTCGGTGACGCAGATCCAGCGGGCGCTCATCGTCAGGTCGTCGAGGTCGTAGACCAGGGCTTCGGGCGTCAGGCGGAAGGTCAGCGCCTGCTCGTAGGCCTGACCGCGCTCGGCGAGGGCCTTGCGCAGCGTGGGTCCGGTAGCCCGCTGTATGATGAAGATACCGACGCCCAGGCCGAGCATGGCGACCTCGACCGACAGGATGGCCGTGAGCCACGATCCCGACCACCATGCGGCCAGGGGAACGCCGACGGCCAGCATGCTGACCAGCAGGATCGCTTTCGCCTGGCGCGGCGACAGGCCCCGGCGCGCCTTGACGTAGGCCATGGCGGCGGCGCTTTCACCGACCACGAGGTGGCCCGTCGCTTCGCTCATGTCTTCCCCCTCGACGACCCCGACGATGCGCCAGGGCTGGCCCTACAGCTTCTCGCTGAGCTTGATGGCCACCTTGCAGCCGGTCTGGATCACGGCGCTGAGCAGGGGATAGGCGGTGGCCTCGTGGGCGCCTTCCTCGATGGCGAGATCGCGGTGCATCAACTCGTCGTCGCGGAACTTGGAGAGCTCGGCGGCGAGGGCCGGGTCGCGATCCTTCAGTTCCTCGATCTGGCCGGCATAGTGCTTTTCGATCACCGACTCGACGGCCTCGGTGCAGGCGTGGGCGGCCTTGTCGCCGATCAGGGCGGTGCCGGCGCCAAGCGTGAAGGCCGCCAGCCGCCACAGGGGCGACATCAGAGTGGGGCGCACCTTGCGCTCGGCCAGCAGTTCGTCGAAGCGCGACAGGTGGACCTGCTCGTGGCCCTCCATCTCCTTCAGCTGCTCGGCGATACGTTCGCGGCCGCGGGCGTGCTTCATCACGGCCTGCTGGCCGCGATAGATGTGGACGGCGGCCAGTTCGCCGGCCTGGTCGACGCGCAGAATCTCGGCCAGGCGCGCGGCCTGGGCGCCGCGGCCAGGACGGGGCGGGACGGCTTTCTGCTCCGCGGCGCTCATGTTCAGGCCTCCTGCTTGCGAAGGGCGGCGAAGGCCGAGACGACGGCCAGGCCCAGCGAGACGAGGGCGTTCCAGCCGGCCATCGACAGGCCCAGGAACACCCAGGCGGCCTTGTCGCACATCGGGGCGGCGATCTTGGCGCCCTTCAGCATGGCCACTAGGTCGTCGGAGGTGGCCAGGCCGCCGCCGGTGCAGGTGGTGGGGCCGGGCCACCACTTCCATTCGACCCCGGCGTGGAAGGCCGCCAAGCCCGCGCCGTAGAGGAAGATCGCGCCCAGCAGCCACAGGGCCGGCGCGCGCAGGCGCGGCCACAGGGCGGTGCGCTGCAGGATCGCGGCGATCAGGCCGACGGTTCCGGCGACCCAGTAGACCTCGCGCTGCTTGAGACACAGATGGCAGGGCGCCAGACCTCCGAAGGTCTCGAAGGCGTGGGCCGCGCCCAGCATGATGGCGCTGGCGGCCAGGGCCAGGACCGGCCAGTGCCGGGCGACCCAATCCAGCGGCGGGCGCTTGGGAACGAGAGGGCCGGTAGAGATCGTCGGGGTGTCGATGGTCATCCGGCGCACGCGCCTCCGCTGCTTCCCCCCAGGAAATGGCTCGCGCCGAGACCGATGACAAGGAGCAGGATCAAACCGCCGGCCACCAGGGCCAGGCGACGCTCGATCACCGGCAGCAGGGTGGGTCCGAACTTCTTGACGACAAAGGCGACCAGGAAGAACCGTCCGGCGCGGGTCGCGGTGCAGGCCGCCACGAAGATCGGGAAGCTGAAGTGCAGCAGGCCCGAGGTGATGGTCACCAACTTGAACGGGATCGGGGTGAAGCCCTTGGCGATGATCACCCAGGAGCCCCACTGATTGTACCAGCACTCGGCGTCGGCCAGGGCGGTCGGCTTGCCCAGCATGGCCAGCAGCTGCTGCGCGCCGGCCGTGAAGAAGAAGCCGATGCCGTAGCCGACGATGCCGCCGAGCACCGAGGCCAGGGTGCAGAGGGCGGCGTAGCGCCAGGCGCGGTCGGGCCGGGCCAGCACCATCGGAGCCAGCATGATGTCCGGCGGAACGGGGAAGAACGAGCTTTCGGCGAAGGAGACGGCGAACAGGCTGGTAGGGGCGTGGCGCGAGGCGGCGAGGCCCATGACCCAGTCGTAGAGGCGGCGCAGCATACGGACTCCCATTTGCGGAACGCGCCGTTGCTAGCAGGGGGCGGGGCGCTTGTCCCGGCCGATGCGTCGGTGTGTTGCGGTTCTTTTCAAGGCGATGCGAAGGCGAGCGCGAAGGGGCGTTCCAGATACGAAAACGCCCCGTCCTCCAGGCGCCGGGCCGACATGGCGCGGAGGAGGACGGGGCCACGCGGTCGCCGCAACATTACGACCGCGCGTCTCGAAAGAGGTCGGGGGAGCGACCTCTAGAACTTGACCGCCAGCGAGACGCTGTAGTTGCGGCCAGGAGCGGTGTAGCCGTCGACGACCACCGGCTGGGTGGCGGTCGGCGTGGTGGTCGCGCCGCGCACGTCGCTCCACCACCAGTACTTTTCGTCGGTCAGGTTGAAGACGCCGCCGCGCACGGTGACGGCCTGGGTGACGTTCCAGTAGCCAGTGAGGTCGGCGGTGCTGAACGCCGGCGGGGCGAAGCAGGTCCCCGAGCAGGTGACGCCCAGGCTGTCGAACGACTTCTTCTGCACGTGCATGACGTTGAACTGGCCGCCGAAGCGACCGGCCGGGTCACGGTAGGACAGGCCGGCCGTGAATTTGGCCGGATCGACCGACTGCAGCGCCGTGCTGACGCCGGCGGTGTTGGTCGAGAAGCCGCGGGCGTAGGCGGCCGTGCCGATCAGGCGCCAGTTGTCGCCGATCAGGACCTCGCCGCGGGCCTCGGCGCCGCTGATCTCGGCCTCGGCCAGGTTGACGTACTGATAGACGGCCGGGTTCGTGGCGGTGAACGCGCCGCTGACCTGCACCTGCTCGATGAAGTCGTCGTACTTGCCGGTGAAGCCGGTGACGCCGAGGTTCCAGGTCGGACGGCGCAGACGGACGCCCAGTTCGAAGCTGCGGCTGGTCTCGGGCTTCAGGTTGGGGTTCGAGATGGCCGTGTAGAAGCTGGTCGGGTTCGAGAAGCCGTTGTTGACCTGCGACGGGGCGGGGGCCTTGAAGCCGCTGGCGGCGTTGGCGAACACGCTGATCAGGTCGTCGACCTTCCAGACCGCCGACAGCTTGGGCGAGACGTGCGAGTCGCTCTGGCCGACCGGGGTGTTGGCGGTGAACAGCGGGTCGTTCTTCGGGTCCAGCTTGTAGTAGTCGTAGCGCAGGGCCGGGTAGAAGGTGACCGGACCGGCCGCGAACTCATCCTGCACATAGGCGCCGACCAGGGTGTAGTCGGTGGTCGGGAAGGCGCGGTTGGGGAAGGTTTCGCCGGCCGGCGGCACGGTGCCCGTGCGCAGGCTCTGCTGCTGGGTCAGCGAGGCGTCGGCGCCCCAGACGATGCGGTGCTCGGCGCCGCCAAGCTCGGCCTTGCTGACCAGTTCCAGCGCGCCGCCGAACACTTCGTTGTCGAACTTGGCGTCGCGGGTGCGGTCGGCGGCGGTGTTGCGGTCTTCGGCCGAGTACTGCCGGGTCGTGCTGTTCTGGTAGTAGGCTGTGGTGCGGGCGCTCTCGATGAAGCCGTCGCCGCCGGTGAAGGCGTGGGACAGGCTGACGCGGTCGCGACGCATCTTGTCGAAGGCCGTCAGGCCGATGACCGAGGTCGAGGCCGTCGGGCTGATCGCGATCGCCGACAGCACGTTCCAGTCGATGTCGCGGTCCAGGTGGTCGAGCGTCAGGGTGAACTTGTTGCGGTCGTCGAGGTTGAAGACCAGCTTGCCGAGCACGGCGTTGGACTGGTTGTCCTCGGGGTTGGCGACCGTGCGGGCGACGGTGCGCGAGGCGTTGGTCCCTTGTGTCTCGGTCTCGTGGCCGTCGCGGCGGGTGTAGGCCAGCAGGCCTTCCCAGCGGCCGGTCGTGCCGGCGACCAGGGCGCTTTCGCTCCAGCTTTCGTCGGCCGACGAATAGCCGACGCGGCCGCGGGCGGCGAAGTCCTTGCCCTGCAGGATGTCGGTCGGATCCTTGGTGAAGAAGCTGACCGAGCCGGCCAGGCCGTCGCTGCCGTAGAGGGCCGAGGCCGGACCGCGGACGATCTCGACCGACTTCAGCACGTCGACATCGACATAGTCGCCGCGACCGGCGGACTGAGCGCCGAAGGCGTAGCTGTCGGGGATGCGGACGCCGTCGACCATGATCAGCACGCGGTTGCCTTCGAGGCCCCGGATGGCGAAGCCGGCGTTGCCGTCGCGGCCCGTCGAGGCGCCGGCGGCGGTGAAGCGCGAGGGGGCGCTGCGCACCGAGACGCCGGGTTCGAAGCGCACCAGGTCCTTCACGTCCTCGATCAGAGCGTCCTCGATCTCCTGGCTGGTCGTCACGGTGACGGTGGCCGGGACGTCGAGCACCGACTTCTCGCCGCGGGTGGCGGTGACGGTGATCTTGTCGAGTTCGGCCACGTCGCCGGCGGGGGCGTCAGGCGCGTCGGCGGCGTGGGCGGCGACCGAGCAGAGCAGGGCGGCGGCGGATGCGGCGGCGAAGAAGAGCGTGTTGCGAGACAAGGAAGAACCCCCAGGTAGTCGGCCTTGATGCGAATTGTTCGCATTCGTTGGGAGCGTGCTAAAACCGTCTGGCGGCCTGGTCAAGTTATTTGCAATTGATTCTTAGATTCATCCGCAATAGGAGCCTCTGCAACGACCGATCGTCCTGGAAGGGGGATTCCGATGAAGACCATGCTCGCTTCGGCGGCGCTGCTGGCGGGCCTGGGCCTGGCCGGCCTGGCGCACGCCCACTCGCCCTACATGCTGCCCAGCACCTTCGACGTCTCCGACCGGAAGATCGTCACGGTGCAGGGCTCGTTCACCGAGACCTTCTTCACGCCTGAAGTGGCGATGAAGTCCGACACCTACGCCGTGGTCGGCCCGGACGGCCAGCGCAAGCCGCTGACCCCGACCTACCTGCGCGAGATGGCGCTGGTCGAAGCCCCGGTCGAGGCCGCCGGCACCTACCGCATCACCACCGGCCAGCGCGTCGGCCGCGTCGGCAAGGCCGCCCTGATCAAGGGCGAGTGGGAGTTCATGGAGCCGGGCAAGGCGCCGGCCGGCGTCCAGGTCGTGGACATGCAGAGCATCACCACCGCCGACGTCTACGTGACCCGCGGCGCGCCGAGCACGGCCGCCCTGGCCCCGGTCGGCAAGGGCCTGGAGTTCCAGGCGATCACCCATCCCAGCGACGTCACCACCGGCCAGGCGGCCAAGTTCGTGGTGCTGTACGACGGCAAGCCGGTGGCCGGCCAGGAGGTCACGCTGACCGGCGGCAACGACCGCTATTCCGACGTCAAGGCCGCCCCGGTCACCGTCAAGAGCGACGCCCAGGGCCGCTTCGAGATCAAGCCGGACCACTCGGGCGTTTACCAGATCCAGGCCCGCTACCGCGTGGCCCCTGCCGCCGAAGGCCAGCCCGGCCAGAGCCACACCTACTCCCTGACCTTCGAATCCCTGCGTTGAGAACCGACATGATCCGCAAGAGCCTGATCCTGGCCGCCGCCCTGGCCGCCATCTCCGCCCCGGCCCTGGCCGCCTCGCACGCCCGCGACACCTTCATCAAGGAACAGGACGTCAACGGCGACGGCGTGGTCACCAAGGAAGAGTTCGTCATCACCCGCGACCAGCTGTTCAAGGCGATCGACGCCGACAAGAACGGCTCGCTGTCGAAGGAAGAGTACGTGGGCGAGTTCAAGGCCCGTCTCGAAAAGCGCCTCGCCGCCTCGCCCGACACGGCCGAGAAGAAGGAAGAGGAGCGCGTGCGCCAGATGCGTCAGGCCGACGTGCGCTTCGGCGTGCTCGACAGCGACAAGAGCGGCGCGATCACTCCGGCCGAGTTCGCCTATTCGGGCTGGCGGATGTTCGTGACCCACGACACCAACAAGGACGGGACCGTCTCGGCGGCCGACCCGATCCCCGCCGACACCAACTGAGCCGACACCAACCGAGCCAACACCAACTGAGATCGGCGGCCTGACGCGTGAGCGGTCCTCGCGACCACTCCGCCAAAGCCTGGGGGGCTGCGGGCCGCCGCCGCCCCTGGCTCCGTTCATCCCCTTGAGGAGCCGGGGGCGATACCCCAGACCGACCTAGCGCTCGTCGCTGAAGCCAGCGACCAGGCCGTCCTTGAAACCGCGCACCTCGTCGCCGATCAGCACGTTCAGCGCCAGGAAGGCGGCGATGGCGTAGAGCAGGGCCAGCGAGCGGTCGCGCCGAGTCATTGATCGTCTCCAGATTGTAATATCAATTGATCTCTATCCTGGCGGATTGTCCAGCCACGCTTGCGTTGGAGACGACGAAGTCCCCAATCGCCCGCACGAAGGCCTCGGGGCGCTCGAGATAGAGGAAGTGGCCGCTGGCCGGGACCACGACGCGTTTCGCGTCGGGCAGGGCGGCCTCCAGGGCCTTGGCCTGGTCCTGCACGTCTTCGATGTCGACCGCGCCGACCAGGATCAGGGTCGGGACCTTGATCTCGGCCAGACGCGGCTTGGCGTCGACGGCGAAGCGCTCCTTCTGGTTCGCGCTGATATTGCCCGGATGGGCTTTCAGCTGACCCACCACCCACTGGCGCTGAGCGTCCGCGTCCTTGGTCAGGATGTAGGGATCGCGCGCCGCGCCCTCGATGTCGCCCAGCTTGAACAGCGTCATCAGCTTCAGTCCCCGCGCGATGAAGCCGGCCGAGGGCTTGAACCCGGCCACGAAGGGTCCGACCAGCACCAGGCGCGAGACGCCGTCCGGATGGGCCAGGGCGTAATCGACGGCCAGGCCGCTTCCCGCCGAGGATCCCACCAGCACCGGCCGCTCGATGTTCAGGGCGGCGATCACCGCCTCCAGGTCCTTGACCGTCTGGTAGGGCGCGGCGGCGGGCGTCGAGGCGCCGAAGCCGCGCCGGTCGTAGCGCACGACCCTGTAGCGCTCGCACAGGGCCGGCCAGGCGGCGTCGAAGGCGGCCTTGTGCAGTATGCCGTCGTGCAGCAGCACCAGGGTGGTCTCGCCCTGGCCGCAGGTCTCGTAGGCCAGGCGTCCGTTCTCCACCTCGACGAAGGTCTCGGCGGGCTGGGCCATGGCGGGAGCGGCGAGCAGCAGGCATGCGGCCGCGATCGCCCGAGCGGGCGTGGACAGAAGGCGCATCTTTCGTCTCCGGTGTGAGGGAAGGGCGGGGCTCAGCCCGCGTCGCGGATCTCTTCGACGCCGTCGCCCGGCAGGTATTCCAGGATGTCGCCCGGCTGGCAGTCGAGGTAGCGGCAGATGGCGTCGAGGGTGGACAGGCGCAGGCCCTTCACCTTGCCAGACTTAAGGAGGGACAGGTTCGCGTCGGTGATGCCGACGGCGCGGGCGAGCACGTTGGAGCGCACCTTGCGGCGGGCCAGCATGACGTCGAGGCGAACGAGGATCGGCATCAGACGAACGCGTCCCGGTCTTCCTCGATCTCGCGGCCGACCTGCATCACCTGGGCGATGACGAAGACCAGCAGGCCCAGGATCAGGCCCTGGATGCTCGAGAGGTGGAACCAGTTCCTGTCGATCTCCCAGCCGGTCGCCGACAGGAAGAGGTGGCAGAGGAACGGCGAGACGGCGTAGGCGCACAGCCAGGCGCCGACCCGGCCGATGTGGCGGGCGTTGGCCGCGCCGAACACCTCGCCGCCGGCATAGAGCAGAAAGAGCGCCCGCAGGTGGGCCAGGATCGCCAGCACCGGCGCGATGCGTAACGTGCCGACCAGGGCGTAGGCGGCGCGGTGCGGGATCGACAGCGAGGCGAAGGCCACCGAGTCGGGCGGTCCCTTGCCGATCCAGGCCGCCGTCGGGCCGATGCGGAAATTCTCGCCCGGCCAGGCCAGCACGGCCAGGATCAGCACGCCGGCGATCAGGCCCGTGAGCGCCAGCAGGGCGGTGAGCAGCCAGGCCAGGGCGCGGCTGCCCAGCCGCAGCCGGCGATGGCTGGCCGAGGGCGGCGGCGCGACCGGCGGTGGTCGCAGCGAGACGACGGTGGACACGGAAACCTCCCCTGGGCTTCGATGGATCATCGTTCTTACAGAAAATAATTTCTGTCAAACGATATGAATCGATCGTCGACAGAGACGAGGCGAGGAACGCGGACGGGGCTGGACCATTGAAGTCGGAGCAAGCGGGAGAGCGCGGCATGCGGCGACGAACGGCGGCTTTGATGGTGCTGGCCCTGGGGCTTTCGCCCCTGGCCGCCTGCCTGCCCAACGGCGTCAAGGACGCCTCGAAGCTGGCGATCTGGCAGGCCAACGGCCTGCCGGCCAAGGCCACCCTGTTGAACCGCATGACGCCGAAGGGCTTCTTTGGTCCCAAGGCCGAGTGGTCGGGCGCTGGGCCGGGCGTCTGGACCGTGACGGTGGGGCAGGGGATCGTCCTGACCGCCCGGGACGCGGCCAATGGCGAGGCGGTCAGTTACACGCTCGTCGTCACCGAGCGGCCGGCCTCGGTGGAGAAGGGCTCGCCGATCCGCGACTTCGTGGTCGCCGTCGCCCCGCCGCACCTGGTCTCGGACGCCGAAGCCGCCGCCAAGCGGCTGCAGATCTTCTCCGACGCCTCGGAGCCCGCCGACGCGGCCCTGGGCGGCCTGCTGTTCCGCTATACGCCGGCGGGCGCGGGCTACCGGATCGACGTCGCGCCCGCCTCGTCGCCGCCGTAGACCCGCACCCAGTCAACCAGCAGGCTTTCGGGCAAGGCCGCGTCGTCGACGCCCTTGCGGCCCGTCGTCTCGGCCCAGCGCCCGCCGACCGCAAGGTTCAGGATCAGGTGGAAGCGCTCGTCGAAGGGCCGCCCGCCCGGACGGCTGAAATAGGGCTTGCCGTCGATCGACCAGGTCAGGCGGCGCGGCGTCCAGTCCAGGGCGAAGACGTGGAAGGTCGTCAGGTCGTCGAGCCGGGTCTCGGCGCTGTCGCTGCGGTTGGCGGCCAGGGTCGGGCCGTGATGCGCCGCCGCCCGCACCACGTCGCGGCAGGACAGGCAGCGGACGCCCAGGTTCACCGCCTCGGCGATGTCGAGCTCGCCCGACAGTGGATAGGGGCCGTAGTTGTCGTGCTCGGGCAGCATCCAGATCGCTGGCCACAGGCCCTGGCCCAGAGGCAGCTTGGCGCGCACTTCGATGCGGCCGTAGCGGAACGAGGCCAGGCCCTTGGTGTGGATCCGGCCCGAGGCGTAGTCGCGGGCGATGCGGGGCGCGCCGGGGGCGGCGTCGCGAACGGCTGGGCCGGTGGTCCTGGCCCGTCGCGCGGTCAGGCGCAGCACCCCGCCCGACACCGAGACGGCGGCGGGCGTGTAGCACTGGCGCTCCTCGTTGCCGCCGCCCCAGCAGTCGTTCGAAACCGCCCACCTGGAGGGATCAAGCCGCTCGCCGTCGAACTCGTCGGACCAGATCAGGCGTGGCGCGGCCACGGCCGGAGCGGCGAGCATGGCCAGCAGCAGGGCGAGGCGGATCACGGGATCGCCGTCGTCGAGCGGCCGCCCTCCGGCAGGGCCAGGGTCACGGTCTTCTTGCCGGCCTTGGGCAGCAGCACCTCCACGCCCGACACGGCCCGGGGCGCGGCGGCGGTGAGGGCCCAGCCGGCGCCGCGCGGCTCGACGTCCAGCTCAAGGGCGTCGCGAGCCGACCACCAGTCGCCGAAGCGGTCCGTCGCCCCCATCCAGGCCCGGCCCTTCCAGCGGTCGGCCAGGGCCGCCTCGAAGGCCAGCTTGTCGCCCACCGTGTTGGGGTGGATCAGCACGGTGACCACGCCCCGGTCGCGGGCCACCCTGGCCACCAGGGCGTCGGCGGCGTCGAGCCGCTGCAGCAGAGGCGGCGGCGCCTCGTCCTCGATGGCGACCGGGAACTCGAACACCGGCTGCAACGCGCCGTCCGCCCGGCCGTCGGTCAGCTGGAAGGGCAGGTGGGTCAGCACCGTGTTGGCGGTGATCGACGAGGAATAGCGGTAGCCGCTGGCGTCCAGCGCCTGGGGCAGGGTGAAGGGATAGGCCAGTCGCCCGGGCCGGAACGAGACGACCCGCGCGCCCGCCAGCCGCTCCAGCAGGAACTTCGACACCCGCAGCTCGCCGAGGATCGACGCGCCCCGGACGGTGTCGACCGTCTCGACGAATGGCCGGTAGCGGGGATAGCGCTCGCGACCGTCGCCCAGCGGCATGGTGTGCTCGAAGGCCCCGGAGTGGGCGACGGTGTGGCTGGCCACCTCCTGGCCGCGCGCCAGCAGGCCCTTCACGTCGGCCACCGCCGCCTCGTCGAAGAACACCTTGTCGTTGTAGTCCTTCATGTACTTGGTCTGGACGTAGAAGGTCCCACGGATGTCCCGCGCCTTCAGGGCGTCGGCATAGGCCAGGGCGTTGCGCACCGACGGGCCGTAGTCGACGTCGTGGGTGAACAGGATCGACACCTGCTTGCCGGCCGGGGCGGTGGAGACCAGCCAGGGCATCGGCTCTCCGGCCACGTAGAGGTCGCGCACCCAGCGGAACAGGCTGTCGAGCGAGGGCTCGTAGCCGTTGACGTAGCGCCGGGCCAGCGCTTCGGCCCGGCCGTTCATCGACCGCTGGGCCAGCGAGCCGAGATCCACGCCCAGCACGCAGGCCTGGCCGCCGACCTGGCGGCAGGCGGCGGCGACCGAGCCGTCGTCGAAGCGGGCGGCGACCTGCGCCGTCCCCGGCGCGTAGCCGACGCTGGCGACCTTGGCCTCGCCGGCCGAGGAGACGACGATCTCGTCGGTCTCCGGCTCGCCCGTCGTCTGGCTCCAGCGCAGCCGCAGGCGGGACGAGGCCTCGGTTCCCGGACCGACGCCGAACAGCTCGCCCAGCCCTCCGCCCGCCAGGTTGAAGGCCAGCACCGTGCCGCCGTCCCTCACGTGCTGGGCCAGGGCGCGCAGCTGCTCGGCGCTCAGCACCCGGCCCGAGACGATCGGATAGACCAGCACCACCTTGTGGGTCAGGGCCTTGGCGGGATCCTCCGTGACCGTGATCGGCACGCCGTGGGCGCGGAAGCCGCGCACCAGGCCCAGCCACCCCGACTGCGGGTCGGTGACCAGTATGGCCAGGCGGTGCGGGCCGCCCCTGTCGAACTGGGCGATGCGGGTGCGGGGCGGCTCGACGATCTTCGAGGTCTTGGCCGGGCCGCGCACGCCGGGGAAGACGTGCATGACCGAGGGATCGGGTCGTTCGCGCCACCACCACCAGCCGCCGGCGAGCGGTACGGCCAGGACGAGCAGCAGCAGCGGCAGGCGGCGTTGGAACATGCGTCCTCCGGTCGGGGAAGAGGGGCGCGCCCATCCAAACCCGAAAACGCCAAACGCGCGAGCCTGTGATTTTGCCGCGCGGCGAGGTTGCGGTCGTCCGGCGAAGCTTTCCCTTCGGCGCGGGGGCTTCTATATGCGGACGCTTCCTGTTCGTTGTTCGCCCCCGGAAAGACGCCCCGTCCCATGGCCCGCATCCTGATCACCTCGGCCCTGCCGTACATCAACGGCATCAAGCACCTGGGGAACCTCGCGGGCTCGATGCTGCCGGCCGACGTCTATGCGCGCTTCCAGCGGGCCCGGGGCCACGACACCCTCTACATCTGCGCCACCGACGAGCACGGCACCCCGGCCGAGCTGGCCGCCTCGGCCGCCGGCCAGGACGTGGCGACCTATTGCGAAGAGCAGCACGTGCTGCAGCACGACGTGGGCCGCGCCTTCGGCCTGTCGTGGGACCATTTCGGCCGCTCGTCCTCGCCGCAGAACCATCGCCTGACCCAGCACTTCGCCGAGGTGCTGGAAGCCCAGGGGCTGATCGAGGAGCGGGTCGACCAGATGGTCTACTCGATCGACGACCGCCGCTTCCTGCCCGACCGCTACATCGAGGGCACCTGCCCGCACTGCGGCTTCGAAAAGGCCCGCGGCGACCAATGCGACAACTGCGGCAACCTGCTGGACCCGACCGACCTGAAGGACCCGTACTCGGTGATCTCGGGCTCGCGGAACCTGGAGGTGCGCGACACCAAGCACCTCTACCTGCTCCAGACCAAGATGGCCGAGCGCATCCGCGCCTGGGTCGACGCCCACCCCGACTGGCCGACCCTGGCCAAGTCGATCGCCTACAAGCACCTCGACGAAGGCCTGATCGATCGCGGCATCACCCGCGATCTGGCCTGGGGCGTGCCGGTGACCAAGGACGGCCTGCCGCGTCCGGGCATGGAGGAGAAGGTCTTCTACGTCTGGTTCGACGCGCCGATCGAATACATCGCCGCCACCCAGGAGTGGGCCGAGGCGGGCGCCGATCGCGACTGGCGCTCGTGGTGGCGCATCGACGCCGGCGCCGACGACGTCCGCTACGTCCAGTTCATGGGCAAGGACAACGTGGCGTTCCACACCGTCAGCTTCCCGGCCACCATCCTCGGCTCCGAAGAGCCGTGGAAGAGCGTCGACATGCTCAAGGCCTTCAACTGGCTGAACTGGTACGGCGGCAAGTTCTCGACCTCGAACAAGCGCGGCGTGTTCATGGACGCGGCGCTGGACATCCTGCCGCCGGACCTGTGGCGCTGGTATCTGACCTCGAACTCGCCGGAAGGCAGCGACACGGCCTTCACCTGGGAGCAGTTCGCCAGCGCCGTGAACCGCGACCTGGCCGACGTGCTGGGTAACTTCGTCAACCGCATCCTGAAGTTCAACGAGAGCAAGTTCGACGGCCTCGTGCCGGAGGGCGGCGAGATCGGCCCGCTGGAGGAGAAGCTCTACGCCGACGTCGCCGCGCGCCTGGCCGACCTCTCCGAGCAGATGGACGCCATCGAGATCCGCAAGAGCGCCCAGGCGCTGCGGGCTCTGTGGGTGGTCGGCAACGAGTACCTGCAGGAAGCCGCGCCCTGGACGGCGATCAAGACCGACCGTGACCGCGCCGCCGTGATCGTGCGCACGGCCCTGAACCTGGCCGCGCTCTACGCCCGGATCTCCGCGCCGTTCATCCCGTTCGCCGCCGAGAAGATCGGCGAGGCCTTCGCCCAGGCCTGGCCGCCCGCGTGGCCGACCGCCGACGTCGCGGCCGAGCTCTCGACCGTGCCCGCCGGCCAGGCCGTGCGCGCGCCGGAGGTCCTCTTCAAGAAGATCGACGACGACATGATCGCCGAATGGGCTGCCCGCTTCGGCGGGGCGGAGTAGGCCCCCTCCGGCCCTCCGGGCCACCTCCCCCAGAGGGGGAGGATCTGGTCGGCGCGGCGTAGATGCTCCCCCTCTGGGGGAGCTGTCGCGGAGCGACTGAGGGGGCTTTCCACGCGAAACGCCTTCCCCTTCGCCGCACACCGATCTACGGGACGGCCATGCCGCTCGTCGTCCGCCTCTGCCTGTTCTACGTGGCCATCTATCTGGGCACGGGCGTGAGCCTGCCCTACATCGCCACCTTCCTGCGGGCCAAGGGCCTGTCGGGGGCCGAGATCGGCGCCGTGCTGGCCGCGCCGCTGCTGCTCAAGCCGTTCACCGGACCGGTGCTGGCGGTGTGGGCCGACGGGTTCAGACTGCGCCGCTCGCCGATGATCCTGTTGGCGGTGGCTGCCGCCGTCGCCTACCTCGCCATGCTGATCGCGCCGGGCTTCTGGGGCCTGATGATCTGCTGGCTGCTGGGCGCGACGCTGCTCTCGACCATCTCGCCGCTGATCGACGTGGTCACCCTGCGCCGGGCGCGGCTGGAGGGCTTCAACTACGGCCTGCCGCGCGGCAGCGGCTCCAGCGCCTTCATCGCCGCCAACCTGGTCATGGGCGTGGTGCTGACCCTGGCGGGGGCCGACGTCATCGTCGTCTGGATCACCGTCGCGGCCCTGCTGGCGGCGGCCGCCGCCTTCGTGCTGGTGCCGGCCGAGCAGGTGCACGAGGAGGGCGAGGCCCCGCCCAAGCGCGAGCGCTGGAAGGGCCTGGGCCAGTTGCTGACCGACCGGGTGTTCGTGCTGGCGGTGGTCACCGCCGGCCTGATCCAGGGCGCGCACGGCTTCTACTACAGCTTCTCGACCATCCTCTGGCGCAAGCAGGAGATCCCCGAGCCGATCATCGGCGTGCTGTGGGGCGTCGGCGTCGCGGCCGAGGTCGGGTTCATGTGGTTCCTGGAGCCGTGGCGGCGACGGGTTGGCCCCGGCAAGCTACTGGCCATGGGGGCGGGCGCGGCGGTGATCCGCTGGAGCGCCTACGCCTTCGCCCCGCCGCTGTGGGCGCTGTTCCCGCTGCAGATGCTGCACGCCTTCACCTTCGCCGCCAGTTTCCTGGCCTCGCTGCAGCTGATCGAGCGCCTGACGCCGCCCCGCAGCGCCTCGGCCGCCCAGGCCCTGAACTCGGCGGTGTCGCAGGGCTTCACCCTGGGCGCGGCGACCCTGGCCTCGGGGCCGCTGTTCGACGCCCTGGGCGTGAAGGGCTACTGGGCGATGGCGGCGCTGGGCGCGGCGGGCCTTGTCGGCGCCCTGGTGCTGGGCCGCAGCGCGCGGGTGAAGGCGGCCGCCTGAGGCGCGGCTCCGGCAAGCTTGGCTTTATTGGAGAGGTGGGCTAGGCGGACAGCCTTGGGTTTTGTCGTGCGAGCGTCGCCATGTCGTCCACCGTGTTTCAAATGACGGAGCAGGATCTGCTCGCGGCCTGGCGTCTGCAGCGTCGGCACATCGTCGCGGTGACGATCATGAACTTCGCGCCATTGGCGGGGCTTTGCCTCTACGTGGCGCTCAGTTGGCGGAACTTCGCCGACTACGGCTGGTACGCGATCACCTTCAATCCGAGCCTGCCGCTGGCGGCTCTCTTCCTCGCCCTGGTCAATCTGTGGCTCGTCAAGATCAAGCTGCCCGGCAACGCCAAGCGGGTCTTGAAGCAGCAGAAGGGACTGGCGGGCGAGATCACCGCGACGTGGGACGCCGAGGGCATGACCATGGCCGGCAGTTCAGGACACAGCCGTCTGGCTTGGGGCGACTACATCCGCTGGCTGGAGGACGACGCCAACTTCGTGCTGTTCCACAGCGACAACGTCATCAATCCGCTGCCCAAGCGGGTGCTGTCGGGTGAGCAGATCGCGGAGATCCGCGGCAGCCTGACCGCCGCGCTCGGCAAGGCGGGAAAGAAGCGCAAGCTGAACTAGGCGAGGGGCCGCCCTTCGCATAGAGGCGAAAGGCGGCCGTCTTTCCTAGATCTCGTAGGCGATCTCCTGGCCTTCGAGCCATTCGACGATCTGCTCGGCCGCGGCCACCGGATCGACCTTGGTCGTGTCGATGACCAGCTCTGCCGCCTCGGGCGCCTCGTAGGGGCTGTCGATGCCGGTGAAGTTCTTCAGCTGGCCCGAACGCGCCTTCTTGTAGAGGCCCTTGACGTCGCGGCTCTCGGCCACGGCCAGCGGGGTGTCGACGAACACCTCGACGAACTCACCGTCGTTGAGAATCTCGCGCGCTAGGCGGCGCTCGGCCCGGTAGGGCGAGATGAAGGCGGTCAGCACGATCAGGCCGGCGTCGACCATCAGCTTGGCGACCTCGGCCACCCGGCGGATGTTCTCGACGCGGTCTTCCTCGGTGAAGCCGAGGTCCTTGTTGAGGCCGTGGCGGACGTTGTCGCCGTCCAGCAGGTAGGTGTGGCGGCCTAGTGCGTGCAGGCGCTTTTCCACCAGGTTGGCGATGGTCGACTTGCCCGCGCCCGACAGGCCCGTCAGCCACACCACGCGGCCGCGCTGGCTCTTGAGCGCCGCGCGCGAGGCCTTGGAGACGTCGGTGTGCTGCCAGTGGATGTTGTCGGCCCGGCGCAGGGCGAAGTTCAGCAGGCCCGCGCCGACGGTGCGGTTGCTGATCCGGTCGATCAGGATGAAGCCGCCCAGATCCCGGTTGTCGGCATAGGCCTCGAACGGGATGGCCTGGTCGAGCGAGATGTTGACGTGGGCGATCTCGTTGAGCTCCAGCCGCTTGGCGGCCGTGTGCTCCAGCGTGTTGACGTTCACCCGGTGCTTGATCTCGGTGACGCTGGCGCCGACAAGGCGCGCGCCGATCTTCAGCAGGTAGGAGCGACCCGGGGGCAGGGGCTCGTCGTCCATCCACACCAGGGTGGCTTCGAACTGGCCGGCGACGGCCGAGGGGCTGTCGGCGGCGACCAGCACGTCGCCGCGCGAGACGTCGACTTCATCGGCCAGGGTGATGGTCACCGACTGGCCGGCCACGGCCTGATCCAGATCGCCCGGCAGGGTGACGATGCGAGCCACCCGGCTCTCGCGGCCCGAGGGCAGCACCTTGACCCGGTCGCCAGGCTTGACGACGCCCGAGGCCAGCTGGCCCGAGAAGCCGCGGAAGTCGAGGTTAGGACGGTTGACCCACTGCACCGGCATGCGGAACGGCTGGGCCTGGAGACTATCCTCGACCTCGACGCTTTCCAGCCAGTCCATCAGGATCGGGCCGTCGAACCACGGGGTGTGCTCGCTCTTCACGGCCATGTTGTCGCCGCCCAGGCCCGAGATCGGGATCGGGGTGAAGACGTTGAGGCCGATCTTCTCGGCGAAGGCGCGGTAGTCGGCGACGATGGCGTCGAACACCGCCTGGTCCCAGTCGACCAGGTCCATCTTGTTGACCGCCAGCACCACGTTGCGGATGCCGAGCAGGCTGACGAGGTAGGAGTGGCGGCGGGTCTGGGTCAGCACGCCCTTGCGCGCGTCGATCAGGATCACGGCCGCGTCGGCGGTCGAGGCGCCGGTGACCATGTTGCGGGTGTACTGCTCGTGGCCGGGGGTGTCGGCGACGATGAACTTGCGCTTGTCGGTCGAGAAGAACCGGTAGGCGACGTCGATGGTGATGCCCTGCTCGCGCTCGGCGGCCAGGCCGTCGACCAGCAGGGCGAAGTCGATCGCTCCGCCTTGCGTGCCCACGCGCTTGGAGTCGGCCTCGAGGGCGGCCATCTGGTCCTCGAAGATCATCTTGCTGTCGTAGAGCAGCCGGCCGATCAGGGTGGACTTGCCGTCGTCGACGCTGCCGCAGGTGATGAAGCGCAGCAGCGACTTGTTCTGGTGGGCCTCGAGATAGGCCTCGATGTCTTCGGCGATGAGGGCGGATTGGTGAGCCATCAGAAGTAGCCCTCCTGCTTCTTCTTCTCCATCGAGGCGGACTGGTCGTGGTCGATGACCCGCCCCTGGCGCTCGCTGGTGGTGGTCAGGAGCATCTCCTGGATGATCTCGGGCAGGGTCGAGGCGGTGCTCTCGACGGCGCCGGTCAGCGGGTAGCAGCCCAGGGTGCGGAAGCGGACGCTCTTGATCTGCGGCTCTTCGCCCTCACGCAGGCGGAAGCGCTCGTCGTCGACCATGATCAGCGCGCCGTCGCGCTCGACCACCGGCCGCGGGGCCGAGAAGTAGAGCGGCACGATCGGGATGTTCTCCAGGTGGATGTATTGCCAGACGTCCAGCTCGGTCCAGTTGGAGATCGGGAAGACGCGCAGGCTTTCGCCCGGGTGCTTGCGGGTGTTGTAGAGCTTCCAGAGTTCGGGGCGCTGGTTCTTCGGGTCCCAGCGCTGCTCGGCCGAGCGGAAGCTGAACACGCGCTCCTTGGCGCGGCTCTTCTCCTCGTCGCGGCGGGCGCCGCCGAAGGCCGCGTCGAAGCCGTACTTGGCCAGGGCCTGCTTGAGGCCTTCGGTCTTCCAGAGGTCGGTGTGCAGGGCGCTGCCGTGGTCGAACGGGTTGATGCCGCGCGCCTCGGCCTCGGGGTTCTTGTGGACCAGCAGGTCGAAGCCCAGCTGCTCGGCGACCTTGTCGCGCAGCTCGTACATCGCCTTGAACTTCCAGGTCGTGTCGACGTGCAGCAGCGGGAAGGGTGGCTTGGACGGATAGAAGGCCTTGGCGGCCAGGTGCAGCATCACCGCGCTGTCCTTGCCGATCGAGTACAGCATGACCGGGTTTTCGCACTCGGCCGCCACCTCGCGCATGATGTGGATGCTCTCGGCTTCCAGGCGCTGCAGGTGGGTCAGGCGAGCGGGCGTGATCGCGGGCATAGGCGGCTCGAGAGCGACGGCGGACGCCTGGGGTGCAAGCTGGGTAAGGGGCAAGACAGTCGTCCGCAAACAGAAAAACTTCATCGGCGCCAGACGGCGTTCCGACGAAGAACCGGGGGAGCCTGCGACCTAGGTCTCCGGGGCCTCGCGAGCAAGGCGCAGAAATCTAGGGTCGCTGTCAGCTTGTGTGGGCGCCCGGTTGCGGCAACATGACCAAAAGTTCATTCGAGCCTGGCTATAGGTTGCTGCATAACGACGGTATCGGACCGACGGGTGAACCGATGTCATTCCTGACTGAAATCTTCGCGGCGATCGTGCTGTGGCTTTCCGCCATGGCCCTGTGCCAGTTCGGCGTGGTCATCGAAAGCAAGATGCCCAAGCCCAAGGCTGAACGCACCGTGGCGCGCACGCCGCGCGACGCCGCGCGCATCGACACGCCGCCGCGGATCGTCTGTCCCGAGCGCGCCGCGGGCGTCGTCCGCGCCTGATCCGTCCGCCCCGAGAGCGCCTCGAAAAGTCCCCCGGATACGCGTAAGGCGTGGCCGGCTTTGGGGAAAACCGTTGCAAGCGGCTAGGCGCAGGCGTCATTCGCGGCTAGGTTTACTCGCCTGCGCGAAGAAGGGGCTTGCGCGCTGTGTCGCTGTGAGAGGCCCCCTCACCGTTCGCCTTGGGACAGTGGCTGCGTATGAAGCCTAAGAAGCGCCGACCGCTCGACTTTTCCACCCTGCCGGTGGAGACGCCCCGCGAGGATGCGGCGCCCCCTTCTGGTGTGTCTGAAGCCGACTCACTTGTTCCCTCGTCCCAGGAGCCGGACCCCGACGCGCCGGTCACCGAGCCCGACAACGACCTCGACATCGCCGATCCCGAGACCGGGTTCCTGGCCGCGCCGCCGCGCGGCGCGCGTCCGCCGTCGTACCAGGCGCCCGAACCTCAGGCCGAGCCCTCCGCCGAGCCGGTCCCCGAGCCGCTGACCTCGTCGGTCGCGTCCGAACCCGCGCCGGAGCCCGAGGCCCCGACGCCCGATCCGTTCGAGGCGGCGCTGCGCGAGGATCGCACCACGGCCCGCCGCTCGTTCTTCCGCACGAACAAGACGCCTGATCCGGAGCCCCAGCCGGCTCCCAGGTTCGAGCCGATCGCGCCGGAACCGGTCGCCGAGGCCGCGCCGCCGGAGCCGGAACCCGCGCCGGCGCCTGAGCCAGAGCCCGCTCCGCAGTACGGTTCGATGCGCGCCCGCCTGAAGGCCGAGCGTGAGCGCGAACAGGCCAGCGCGCCCACGGCCGACGACCTGTCGCCGCTGCCCACCTTCCTGACCGCGCCCGCCGCCGCCCAGCCGCCGGCACCGCGCGTCGAGCCCGAGCCGCCCGCCAGGCCGGAGCCGGCCAAGCAGTCGGTCGCCCAGTCTTCGGCCCAGACGCCCGAACGCCGGGTCCACGCCCTCTCCGAGACGACCGAGCGCAAGCCGATGCCCGGCGGCGTCTATTGGAGCCTGGCCGTCTGCGTCGCCGCCCTGTGGGCCGTGGCGCCGGTGATGTTCGCCCTCGGCTACGGCCCCAGCCTGCCGATGCCGATCACCATGGCGGTGTTCTCGGCCCTGGCCGCCGGCCCGGCCGCCTTCATCCTGCTGGCCGCCTATATGCTGCGCCAGGCGCTGGGCGTGTCGGCCGAGCTGCGCCGCACCCGTGAGCTGACCGATCAGCTGCTGACCCCGGCCACCCTGGCCGCCGCCGGCGCCACCGGCGTGGTCGACGCCCTCAGCGGCCAGATCGACGCGGCCACCAGCGCCGCCGACGCCGCCCGCGAGCGCATCGTCACCCTGCGTCAGGCCCTCGCCGAAGAGACCGCCCGCCTGGTCGAGGCCGCCGACACCTCCAGCCGCATGGCCAAGCAACTGGCCGAGGGCCTGGGCCACGAGCGCAGCGCCATGCAGGCGCTGTCGACCACGCTGGACGCCCAGTCGACCTCGGTGGTCGACGCCATCGGCAGCCAGGCCCGCATGGTCGCCGAGGCCTCCGACCTCGCCGAAACCCAGCTCCGCGAAGCCGAGGCCGCGCTCGCCGCCCGCGCCGCCGACCTGGCCGCCGCCGCCGCCGAGGCGTCCGACGCCGCCCGCATCGGGGCCGAGGACCTGTCGCGCCAGATCGCCCGCCTGGAAACCGCCGGCCAGGGCGTCGGCGATCAGATCGGCAATGTCGAACGGAGCCTGGCCTCGCAGCGCGCCGCCCTGGTGGCCGCCGCCCAGGCCCTGCGCGCCGACCAGGAGGACTTCTCCTCCGAGACCGAGACCCGCACCGCCCAGCTCACCGAGTTCGTGGCCTACACCCGTGTCGGCGCCTCCGAACTGGGCGACATCGCGGCCATGGGCGCCGAGGTGCTGCGCGGCCTGATCGTCTCGTCCGGCGACCAGCTGCGCGAGATGGCCGAGGCCGCCCGCGCCGAGCGCGAGGCCCTGGCCGCCGAGACCCAAGCCGCCCTGGCCCGCCTGGAAGCCGCCGCCGCCGACCGTCGCGGCGACCTCGAGGGCGAGCTGACCCGCGCCATGAACGCCATCACCGACGCCGCCCAGCGGGCCGGGGAGGGCGTCGAGCTGCGCGTCGAGACCGCTCGCGGCCGCGTCGACCAGCTGAACGAGATCGCCTTCTCGGCCGGCCAGAAGGCCGACGCGGTGTTCGAATCCCGCATGCAGGAAGCCCGAGACCTGATCGAGAGCTCGGCCCAGGTGGTCGAGCAGGCCGGCGCCCGCACCGCCCAGAAGCTGGCCGAGACCGTCGAGACCGCGCGCGGCTCGATCGCCGAGATGGAGCGCATCCTGGCCGAGGCCGGCCAGCGCAGCGCCGCGCTGCCTGGCGAGGCCCTGGCCCGCGCCGCCGAGGTCCGCGCCCAGATCGAGAAGGGCATTGATGATCTGCGCGCGGCCGCCCGCAAGACCGCCGAGGAGACGGCGGCCATCGACCAGGCCTTCCAGGACCGCGTGCGCCGCAACTACGAGATGCTGAGCGAGGCGGTCAGCACGATGAACGCGGCCGCCGCCGCGACGCCGACCTTCGCCGCCCCGTCGAACCGCGGCGCGGCCGGCCTGGTGCGTCCGCCCCAGCCGCAGCAGCCGGCTCCGCAGCCCGCGCCGCAACCGGCTCCGCCTCCGCAGCAGCGCCAGGCGCCGCCGCCTCCGCCGCCGGTCCAGCCCGCGCCGCAGCCGCCGCGCGCCCAGACCCCGCCGCCGGCGCCCTATCCTTATCCCAACGAGGATTTCGCGCCGCTGGAGCCGCCGCCGCGCCAGCGCCTGAAGCTGACGCCCACGGCCACCGACGACGAGTTCCGCACCATGTTCGACGCCGCCGGCGGTCGCGGTCCGGCCCCGGCGCCGGCCGAGCCCGCGCAGGACGAGGGCTGGAGCTGGAAGACCGTGCTGGGCGACGCCCAGAACAGCTCGCCGGGCGACGCGGCTCTCGGCGAAAAGCTGGCCGGCGAGATCCTGGCCATGGGCATCGACCCGTCGGCCCTGCTGCCGCGCGGCCGCATCGACGAGATCGCCGCCGCCATCCAGACCCACGACGAGGACGGCGCTCGCGAGGTGGTCAAGAAGCTGGCCCCGGCCGCCATCCGCCGGCTGGTCCGCCGCCTGTTCTCGGACGCGCCGCTGAAGTCCAACGCCGAGCGCTTCGTGCGCCGCTACGCCGGCATGATCAACGAGGCCGCCCAGCAGGATCGCGAGGGCTTCCTCGTGGCCGCCCTGCTGGCCTCCGAAGCCGGCCGCGCCTATCTGCTGCTGGACGCGGCGGCCAGCGACCTGGCCTGATCCGGTGCTGAAGCGCGCCTTCGACCTCGCCGCCTCGGCCGCGGGCCTGCTGGTGCTGGCCCTGCCGCTGCTGGCGGTGGCGGCGCTGGTGCGCGCCACCTCGCCGGGGCCGGCGCTCTACTGGTCGCAGCGGGTGGGGCGGGGCAACCGCCTGTTCCCCATGCCCAAGTTCCGCACCATGCGGATCGACGCCCCCGAGGTCGCCACCCACCTGCTGGAAGACCCGGCCCGCTGGCTGACGCCGGTCGGCCCGCTGCTGCGCAAGACCAGCCTCGACGAGCTGCCGCAGCTGTGGAGCGTGCTGGTGGGTCACATGAGCCTGGTCGGCCCGCGCCCGGCCCTGTTCAATCAGGACGACCTGGTCGCCGCCCGCACCGCCGCCGGCGTCCACGCGCTGCGCCCCGGCGTCACCGGCTGGGCCCAGATCAACGGCCGCGACGAGCTGGCCATTCCCGACAAGGTGGCGCTGGACGCCGAATACCTGGCCCGGGCCTCGTTCCTGTTCGACCTGAAGATCCTGGTCGGCACCGTCGCGCCGGTGGTGCTGGGCAAGGGCGTGCGGGCCTGACGCTTCGGGCCTTGCGCCCCCGTGTCCGCATCGGCCAAGCTGAACCTTGAGGCGAGTTGGGGGCGTGATGCGGAAGATCGGACTTGGCGCGGGCCTGACGGCGGCCGCCCTGATGGCGCTGACCGGCTGCGCCGAACAGAAGAAGGCGCCGGCCCCGCCGCCGCTCGACGGCCTTCTGGCCTTCAAGGACGCCGCGCGCTGCCAGCCCGCGCCTGACCTGCTACGCCTGACCACCAGCGTCGTGAAGTTCGAGGGCTCTCCCATGGAGCTGACCGTGCTGCCGGCCGTCCCGGAGGTTCCGGAAGCCTATCGATCGCAGGTCGGCGAGCCGGACGTGGAGATGAACGGCGACACCTATCGCGCCACGGTCCCCCTGTCGGGAACCTGGCGCGGCCTGAAGGTGCGCCAGATCGCGGTCGGCGGCTGGATGGGCTACGGAAATCGCATGTGGATCGGCTTCGACGCGCCGTTCGAAGACGTGCTGCGCGAGGTCAATGCGGCCGGCTTCCGGTTGGGCCAGCAGGGACGGCGCGTCGACACCAGCGGTCCTCCGGGCGTGAAGGTGACGATCGCCGTCGAGCGCGACCAGGCCGAGGGCGCCGTGCTGAGCTGCAGCATCGAGTGAGTTGTCGGAACAGGCTCCGTACACGGAGCGTTGGCTCCGGGCATCGAACCTGGAGGACATCCCATGACGCGGATCGCACTGACCGCTCTCGCCCTGATCCTGACGAGCGGCGCCGCCCACGCCCAGGCTATCGCCCGCGACGAGACCCTGGCCGCCAAGGGCGCTTTCACCGTCGGCCAGATCGAGGACGCCGATGTCATAGACTCGGCCAACCGCAAGGCCGGCGAGGTGGAGCACGTGATCCTCGACGCCGCCGGCAAGCCGACCGCCGTGATCATCGAGATTGACCGCGTGGGTCCCGACAAGAAGGTCTCGGTCGCCCTGACGGACGTCTCGGTGGCGCTCGAGCCGGGCGACCCGAACGACTATCTGGTACGGACGAAGCTGACCAAGGACCAGCTGGCCAACCTGCCTGAGTGGAAGCCGTAGAGGGCGGCGAGGTCAGGTCAGGGTCAGTTCGCCAACCAGCTCCAATCGGCCGCCTTGCTCGATGAAATCGGCGGGGCGCAGCCTTTCAACGACCGCGGCGTCGGATCCGCAGTTCGGACAGGCATAGATCGGCTCCGAGGGGCGGTGGACCTGCTGAAACTGCTGAAACGTCATGCCTTCGCCCGAAGGGCCATGAACCCAGCGGACGATCGTCAGCGCGACAAGTTCAGCCCCGAAGAGGCGGCTGATCCGGCTGGCGAAGCGCGCGCGGCCAGCGGCGTATTCCGCGCCTAGCTCGTCCGAATCCAGCTTGCCGAGGACGACGAAGGTGGGCTGCACCGAGGTCGCGGTTTCGAGCCCGGATGTGGCCATGTCGGTATCGCCGGCGAATACGAACGTCGGAAACGCGGCCGTGCAGGTGGAGCATCGAACCTGCTGCACTTGTCCTTCAATCCGCTGCATATCGGTCTCTCGAGGGAGCATTGCGATCTTGGCTTGAGCGGCTGGCGCCTGAAAGCAACGGCTCCCGCCATTGCCGCCACAACGGCGGGAATGGCGGGAGTTGGGGAAGGGCGGGCTGGCTTCAGCCCAGTTCCCCGTACGCTTTCTCCACCGCCGCCACGAACGTCGCGTTCGCCGCCAGTTCGGCCGGGAACACCGCGTCCGCCGCCAGGAACGCGGCCACATCGCCCTTCACGTCGCCCGGCAGGGCCCGGACCACGGCCAGCAGGCGGTCGGCCAGCGGGTCGGTGACGGCGACGCCTTTGGCGGCGCGCTTCTTCAGGAACTGGAACCAGGCGGCGATCGGCACGGCCAGGCGATCGACCGGTCGGCCGGCCTCCAGCGCGTCCTTCACCGTCCCGAGGATGCGGAACGGCAGCTTCTGGGAGCCGTCCCAGGCGATCTGGCTCAGGAAGTGGCGGATCTCGGGATTGCGGAAGCGGTCGAGGATGGCCTCGGCGTAGGCGACCAGGTCCAGGCCGCGCGGGGCGGTCAGGGTGGGGATGATGTCCTGCACCATCAGGTCGCGGGCCAGGGTCTCCAGGGCCGGGTCGCCGACCGCCTCGAACACCGTCTCATGGCCTTTCAGCAGGCCGGCATAGGCCAGGGTGGAGTGCACGCCGTTCAGCAGGCGCAGCTTGGCCCGCTCGAAGCCGCGCACGTCGTCGGTCAGGGTGACGCCGACCGAGGCGAGGTCCGGAGCGCCGTCTCCAAGCACGTCCTCGACCACCCACTGGGTGAAGGCCTCGCGCTGGATCGGCCAGGCGTCGAAGAGGCCGGTGGCGGCCTGGACGCGGGCGCGCAGGGCGTCGTCGGTGGCCGGGGTGATGCTGTCGACCATGGTGCGCGGGAAGGCGGCGGTCTGCTCGATCCACGAGGCCAGGGCCGGATCCACCGCCTCGGCGAAGGCGATCGTGGCCGCCTTCAGCCGCCAGCCGTTGTCGGCGAGGTTGTCGCAGGCGACGACCGCATAGGGCGGCAGGCCGGCGGCGAAGCGACGGCGCAGGCCCTCGACGATGTAGCCCACGGCGCTGACCGGGCCGCGCGGCGAAGCCAGGTCATGGACGATGTCGGGATGGCCGGTGTCGAGCTTGCCCTCGCCGGTCAGGCAGTAGCCCTTCTCGGTGACGGTCAGGGTGACGAGGCGCGTCTGCGGCGCGGCCAGGCGGGCGAACACCGCCTCGGGATCCTCCGGCGCGACCAGCACTTCCAGGATCGAGCCGATGACGCGGAAGCTGGTTTCGCGGTCCAGCTGGGCCAGGGTGTAGAGGCCGTCCTGCGGACCGAGCGCGTCTCGCACGCCGGGGCTCTTCAGCGAGACGGCGCAGATCCCCCAGCGCGGGTCGCTCTCCAGCAGTCGGTCGAAATAGAAGGCCTGGTGGGCGCGGTGGAAGGCGCCGGGACCGAAGTGGACGACGCCGATCTCCACCTTGTCGCGGTCGTAGCCGGGCAGGGCCGTGCCGGGCAGGGCGGCCGGATAGCTGACGGCGCTCAGGCGCAGGGACGAGCTGGCGGTGTCGGTGGTCACGGGGGCGCCTCGATAATGCTGGTTCGGCGGATCTGGCGTCCGCCCGGACGCCTAGATGCGGCGCCGAGACACCGGTGGCAATCCTGTCTTCGCCGCCATCGCACGCTGGGCGGGGCGATCCGGCGGAAAGCGCCTTGGCGTTATAATTTTCACATAAAACCGAAGGCTGTAGCGCCAAGCTTGCCGCCGCAAGGGAAGAGCATGCGCAAGTTTCTGATCATCGCGGCGGTGTTGGCGTCGGGCGTTGCGGCGTCAAGTTGCGACCGGGTCGAGGCCGACGCTCCGGCCGCCCAGCGGGCCGTGGTGACGCGGGCCTGCGTCGACGGCAAGCTGACGGGCCTGGGGCTCAAGTACGACCGGATCGGCTGCGCCTGCGCGGCCAATGTGCTGCAGGCCCAGCTGTCGCCGGCGGCGATGACGGTGCTGGAAGACTATGCGCGCGGCCGCGAGAACGGCTTCGCCCAGGCGCTGCCGACCCTGCCGGCCGAGGAGCAAGCGCTGTTCGCCAAGGGCGACGGCGGTACGGCCCTGGCCAAGGTGGCGGCCGACTGCCGCTGATCGCGGCCGACGAGTTTCGAAGAAAAATCTGGGGGAGACGATGCAGACGAAACGCTATTTCGCCAGCCGGCGCGATTTCCTGGCCGCGGGCGGCCTGCTGGCCATGGGGGCGGCGCTGGCGCCGAGGAGCGCCCTGGCGCGCTCGCCGCTGCACGCGCCCAATCCGACGCCGCCGGCCGGTCCGGCCGAGGGCGAGTGGGACCGCCTGGCGCGGAACCTGAGCGGCGGGGTGCTGCGGGCCTGGGACGCCGACTACCAGGCCATCGCCCTGCCCAACAATCTGGAGTTCGCCGCGACCCTGCCGCAGGGCGTGGCCCGCTGCGGCTCGGCCGCCGACGTCGCCTTCGCCATCGGCTGGGCGCGCCAGAACGACGTGCCGCTGGTCGTGCGCGGCGGCGGCCATTCCTACGCCGGCTATTCGACCACCACCGGCCTGATGCTCGACACCGGCGGCCTCAGCCAGGCCAGCTACGACGCGGCCACGGGCGTGGCCCGGGCCGGTGCGGGCGCGCGCAACCGCGACCTCTACCGCCTGCTGCGCAGCCAGGACCGCGCCGTGACCCACGGCCGCTGTCCGTCGGTGGGGGCGGCCGGCTTCCTGCTGGGCGGCGGCATCGGCTTCAACATGCGCGCTCACGGCCTGGGCTGCGACCAGCTGGTCGAGAGCGAGATCGTGCTGGCCGACGGCTCGCTGCGCCGCCTTTCGCCCAAGGCCGCCGACCCGAAGGACCGCGACCTCTTCTGGGCCAGCCAGGGCGGCGGCGGCGGCAATTTCGGGGTCAGCACCTCGTTCTCGCTGCAGACCTTCGACGTGAAGGGCAAGGTCGTCACCGTGTTCGACCTCAGCTGGAGCCGCACGCCCGACGCGCCGCATCCCAAGGTCTCGGTGGCCGAGCTGGGCGCCAAGCTGATGGCGGTGCTGGACGAAGCGCCCGACGCCCTGGGCTCGCGGGTGTCGTTCGGGGCGGTGACGCCGGTGCAGGTCAAGGCCGGCTACGACGTGCCGATCAGCCTGCTGGGCCAGTTCGTCGGGCCGCGTGATGCGCTGATGAAGCTGCTGCAGCCGGTGTTCGACCTGGCCAAGCCGACCGGCGGGGCAGGGGTCGAGGAACTGCTCTACTGGCCGGCCCAGGACTTCCTGCACGAGGACGGCTTCGCCACCTTCTACCAGGAGCGCTCGGCCTTCGTGACCAACCGCAAGTTCGGGGCCGACGACCTGGCCGCGGGCCTCGAGCACCTGCGCAAATGGCCGGGGACCTACGGCTATTGCGACCTGCGCTTCTTCCAGACCGGCGGCCAGATCAACGCCGTGGGCAAGGCCGACACCGCCTTCGTCCACCGCGACAGCCGCTGGCTGATGGTCAACGGCCTCTATTGGGGCGAGGCGGACTCGCACAACGAGGCCCGGATGAGGGCCAACCACGCCTGGCTGGACGCCTTCTACAAGACCATGCGCCCGCGCGCCGGCGGCGGCGCCTACCAGAACTTCGCCGACCCGGGCCTGTCGAAGGATCCGACCAAGCCCGACTATTTCGCCACCTCCTATTACGGCGACAACCTGCCCAGGCTGAAGGCGATCAAGGCGGCGGTCGATCCGGACCGGGTGTTCAGGTTCGCCCAGGCGATCCCGGGGGCGTAGGGGCGGCTTGCCGGGCGGCGAGTCGTGGCCTCCAATCCCTCCACCTGGAGTTTCGTGTGGGGATCCGATGCCTGAGTTCGCCGTCCAGAACCGCCGCGCCCTGATGACCGGCGCCGCGGCCGCCACCCTGCTGGCCCCGGGCCTGGCGCGGGCCGCCAAGCCCTCGGCGCGTGAGGCCGACATGGCCGCGATCCGGAAGGCCGCCGAAGCCGGCTACGAGGCCTCGGTCAAACGCATCCGGGACTGGATCGCCCTGCCGTCGATCGCCGCCGAGAACCGCGACATGGAGAAGGGCGCCGACTACATGGCGACCCTCGCCCGTGACGCCGGCTTCCAGCAGGTGGAGGTCGTGCCCACCGACGGCGCGCCGGGCGTGTTCGGGGTGCTCGACGTCGGGGCCAGGCGCTGGCTGGCGATCTACTTCATGTATGACGTCAAGCAGTACGACCCCGCCGAGTGGAGCGCGCCGCCGCTGGAGGCGCGGATCGTCGACAAGCCGGGCTTCGGCAAGGTGATCGTCGGGCGCGGGGCGGTGAACCAGAAGGGCCCGGAAGGCGCGTTCCTGGCCGCCCTGCACGCCATCCGCGCTGCGGGGAAGAAGCCGCCGGTGAATCTCGTCTTGGTCTGCGAGGGCGAGGAGGAGATCGGCAGCCCGCATTTCCGCCAGATTGTCACCAGACCGAACGTCCTGGCGGCCCTCAAGAAGTGCGAGGGGGTGATCATTCCGGCCGGCTGGCAGAGTCCCAGCAACGGCGGCGTCAGCGTAAACCTGGGCGCCAAGGGCGTCGTCGAGTTCGAGCTGGTGGCCAGCGGCGCGACCTGGGGCAGGGGTCCCAAGACCGACATCCATTCCAGTGAGAAGGCCCGCGTCGACAGTCCGGCCTGGCGGCTGGTGCAGGCGCTGACGACCCTGGTCACGCCCGACGGCAACACGCCCGCCGTCGACGGCTATTTCGAGAAGGTCCGCCCGCTGACGCCGCGCGAGAAGGAGCTGATCGCGCTCGCCGCCCAGCGCATGAGCGAGGCCGACGCCAAGAAGGCCCTGGGCGTCGACCGCTGGATCGACGACCTGCCGTGGGAGAAGGCGCTGGAACGCCTGGCCTCGCAGCCGACCATCAATATCGAGGGCCTGGTCTCGGGCTATACCGGCCCCGGCGGCAAGACCGTGCTGCCCGGCCGCGCCGTCGCCAAGATCGATCTGCGGCTGGTGCCGGACATGACCATGGACGACGCCGTGGCCAAGATCCGCGCCCACCTCGACAAGCGCGGCTTCAACGACGTCGAGATCAAGGTCAGCGGCGGCTACGACCCGACCGAGACGCCCGAGGACAGCCGCCTGATCCGCGCCCAGCTGGCCAGCTACAAGCGCCTGGGCGCGCCGGCCACCCTCTATCCGCGCCTGGCGGGCTCCTGGCCGGGCACGGTCTTCACCTCGCCGCCGGTCAGCCTGCCGGCCGGACAGTTCGGCCTGGGCCACGGCAGCGGCGCGCACGCGCCCAACGAGTACTACGTGATCGAAAGCAGCAATCCCAAGGTCGAGGGACTGGTCGGCGGGACGATGAGCTATGTCGACCTGATGTACGAGATCGCCGAGGCGAAATGAGTGGTTGGAAGATGTTCGGTCGCGTCCTGCACTGGTGCGGGGCCGCCCTGGCCGTGGTCGTCGCCGTGTACTTTCTCTGGTCCTACCGGTTGGAGGAGGTCGTCGCGCGCAGCGATGGCGCGTGCGAGGTCAAGGTCAGTCAACGCAGCGACTGGACGAGAAAGCAGCTCGCGCCGGGCGTCGACGCTTCCGACGTCGCCTATCCGCTGGTCGTGGTCGCCTGGATCGACTGCGGCGGCGAGCGGCCGCTGTCGGCCCGGCTGGAACCCGCGCCCGGCCGGCCCGGCGTCGATGCGGAGGATTGCGGGCCAGGCGCCGCGCCCGACACGGTGTGTGGGTTCACCGTTCCGCCGATCGCCGCGCCTTCGGCCTCTCATGACCTCGTGGTGCGGATGGTGCGCCGTCCGGGCGCCGCTCCGGAGACGATCCGAGTCGAAATCCGCAGGGTTCGGACGTGGCGCAGCGTGGTCTGGGACGCGATGATGTCGGTCTGACCCGCGGGCGCGGCCGTCCTGGCCGCCTAGCCTGCCCTGAACCGTTCATGGAGTGATAGTCCGTGAACGGAGTTTTGTGAGGTAATTCTTTTCTTACGTGCGTGGGTGAGGCGTCTCGCGCGGGCCTCGTTGTGACGAGCGCGGGTCATATATTGCTGTTCGATCGTGGTTTGCGATGTAGTGCTTTCGCAACGAAGATCAGTGTTCGTCGTTCGGTGTTCGAGTTGTCTTGAAAAATTCAAGCAATAGCGCCGGTTTTTGTTGGCGGTGTTGCAACGTTGCGGCGTAGGTCCTCCCCGAATTTTTAAGGGGATACCACCATGAAACATCATCAGAACTGGCTTGGTCTGTCGGTCAGCGCCCTGGCCCTGATGGTTTCCGCGCCGGCCCTGGCCCAGCAAGCGCCGGCCTCCGACGCCACGGTGACCGAGGAGATCGTCGTCACCGCCCAGCGTCGCAGCGAAAACATCCGCGACGTGCCATTCGCCGTCACCGCGATGAGCAGCAAGACCCTGGCGGCCGTGTCGGCCGGCGGCGGCGACGTGCTGTCGCTCTCGGCCCGCGTGCCCAGCCTGCAGATCGAAAGCTCCAACGGTCGCTACGCCCCGCGCTTCTACATCCGCGGCCTCGGCAACGTGGACTTCGACTTCAACGCTTCGCAGCCGGTTTCCGTCGTGCTCGACGACGTCGTGCTCGAGAACGTCTACCTGAAGGGCTTCCCGCTGTTCGACGTCGATCAGCTGGAAGTGCTGCGCGGCCCGCAGGGCACGCTGTTCGGCCGCAACACCCCGGCCGGCGTGGTCAAGATCGACACCGTCAAGCCGGGCGGCGAGTTCGGCGGCTTCGGCTCGATCGCCTACGGCAACCTGGGCGCCGTGCGCGCCGAGACCGGCGTGACCATCCCCGTCAACGACACCCTGTCGGTGCGCATCGCCGGCCTGTGGAACCACCGCGACGACTGGGTCAACAACGCCTACAACCCCTCGTTCGCCGGCGACGGCGACGACCTGGGCCGCTTCGACGACACCGCCGCCCGGGTGCACGTGGCCTGGAAGCCGACCGACCGCCTGTCGACCCTGCTGACCCTGCAGTCGCGCAACTACACCGGCACCGGCACGCTGAACCGCGCCAACGTGCTTACCAAGGGCTCCAACGAGCTGAACGGCAACTTCGACCGCGACACGGTCTATTACGACGGCGGCCGCAACAACCCGCAGAAGCAGCACACCACCTCGCAGAGCCTGCAGGCGGCCTACGACTTCGGCCCGGTCACCCTGACCGGCGTGGTCAGCGCCTATCAGGGCCGTTCGGCCGGTGATGGCGACATCGACGGCGGCGTGGCCTCGGCCGCCGCGACCGCGCCCTACAAAACGCCGTTCAATTCCGAGACCGGCACCCTGTCGAGCGATCTGGACCAGAAGACCATCGAAGTGCGCCTGGCCTCGAACGGCGATGGCCGCCTCGGCTGGCAGGTCGGCGCCTTCTTCTGGGACGAGCGCTTCAACCTCGTCTCGGGCACCTTCAACGGCGTCGGCGGCCTGAACCCGATCGTCATCGGCGACATCATCCAGCGCTCGGAATCCTGGTCGGTGTTCGGCCAGGCCAACTACAAGGTCACCGACGCCCTGAAGATCACCGGCGGCCTGCGCTACACCGAAGACAGCCGCGACTTCCACGGCGACCGGATCATCCCGGCCGGCAGCACCAGCACGGCCCTGCCGCTGTCGAACGTGCGCCGTTCGGTCGGCGACGAGCAGGTCAGCTGGGACCTCAGCGCCCTCTATGAGATCAACAGCGACCTGAACGCCTTCGCCCGCGTGGCCAAGGGCTATCGCGGTCCGTCGCTGCAAGGCCGGATCACCTCGTCCGACCTGATCACGGCGGCCAATTCCGAGACGGTGATGTCCTACGAGGCCGGCCTGAAGTCGCGCCTGTGGCAGGGCAAGGCTCGCCTGAACGCCACGGTCTACTACTACGAGGTCACAGACCCGCAGTTCACGGCCATCGGCGGCGAAGGCAACTTCAACCAGCTGATCAACGCCGACAAGGGCGAGGGCTACGGCCTGGAACTGGACGGCGACGTCTATCTGGGCGCGGGCTTCAGCCTGTCGGGCGGGTTCGCCTACAATCACACCGAGATCAAGGACAAGGACCTGCTGGTCGCCTTCTGCGGCGCTAACTGCACGGTCACCGATCCGATCGTCACGGTGGGCACGACCCGTCGCGCCAACATCGACGGCAACCCGTTCCCGCAGGCCCCGAAGTACACGGCCAACATCACGCTCAACTACGTGCATGGCCTGAACAACGGCACGGAGCTCTTCGCCTCGACCGACTGGGTCATGCAGAAGGACTTCAACCTGTTCCTCTATGAATCGGTCGAGTTCATGCAGGACACCAACTTCGAAGGCGGCGCCCGCGCCGGCTGGCGCAACCCGGCCCAGGGCCTGGAAGCGGCGGTCTATGTCCGCAACCTGACCGACGAAGCCAACGTCATCGGCGCGATCGACTTCAACAACCTGACCGCCTTCGTCAACGAGCCGCGCACCTACGGGGTGCAGGTGACGAAGCGCTTCTAAGGGCGCGCTTTCGCTGAAGAGACCGGCCCGGCGGCGTTCGAGAGGACGCCGCCGGGCTTTTTCATGCCCGAAGGCCTGAGCGAAGGGCGGCGGAACGAACGCCGCCGCATGCGGGTTGAGCCAAGCCGGCGACAGACCGGCGAAGCGCGTTTGGGAGAGTTCACATGCGTCATACCCTGCTCATCGGCCTGGCCGCCGTCGCCCTGAGCGTCACCGCCTGCGAGAACAAGACCGAAAAGGCCGCCGAGGCCTCGGTCGAGAGCCAGAAGGCCGCCGACGCCGCGGCCCAGGCCTCGAGCGCCGCCGACACCGCCGCCGACGCCAGCGCCCAGGCCGCGGCCGCCGGCGACACCAGCACGGCCAAGGCCGCGGGCGACGCGGCGGCAGCCGCTGGCGAGACCGCCGAGAAGGCCGGCGACCAGGCGGAAAAGGCCGGTGAAAAGGCCAAGGACGCCGCGCACTGACGCGGGGAGGGCGGCGCGCCGCGCCGCCCGTTCCTCTGCTTCCCGAACTCGCCGATCGGTGGCTTGGCAATCGTCGCCGCCGTCCATAGGTTGAGGCGAGTTTCGGGGCGGATCATGACCTATCGTACGACCGGGAAAGCCGGCGCCTTCGCGGCGCTGGCCTGGATCGGCCTGGCTTGGGCGGGGCTGGGCGGCGGGGCCGCCGCGCAGGAGGGAACCGGCGATCCGGTCTTCACCTATCGCTATGACGAGGTGCAGGGCGTCTATCCGACCGCCGCCAAGGCCAAGGGCCTGAACGGCGTCGCGGTCGTGACCTGCCAGTCGGCCGAGCGACGCGTCTGGGGCTGCGCCCTGACGTCGGAGACGCCCGCGGGCGAGGGCTTCGGCCCGGCGGCGCTGGCCATGGTCAAGCGCTACGAGGTCGCGCCGAGAACCCCGGCCGTGACCGGCTCGCGCACCATCGCCGTGCAGTTCATCGCGCCCAAGGCGCGGGTGTTCCATGCGGGCGGGGTCGAATACGTCGCCCCGCTGGAGGTGGAGCAGCCCTCTCAGGACGCGCTGCACGCCGCCTGGCCGACGGCGGCGCGCTTCAGCGGCCTCGAAGGCAGTGTCGACCTGCTGTGCACGGTGACGCTGGAGGGGCGCGCCAAGGACTGCGGGGTGTTGTCGCAACGCAGCGTGGCGCAGGACCTGGGCCCCGCCGCCCTGAGCGTGGCGCCGCTCTATCGCTTCCAGCCGGGGCGCAGGAGCGGCGTTCCGGTTCCCATGACCACCGTCGTGAAGGTGTTCTTCTCCTGCGACTACCGCTGCCGTCCGTTCGAGGGCGCGCCCTATCAGCCCACCCTGGCGTGGCGCGCCGCGCCCAGCCAGGCCGACGTCCTGGCGGCCTATCCGCCTTCGGCCCGGCAGCGCGGGGTGAAGGGACCGGTCCGGCTCAGCTGCATGGCCAACGACGAAGGCCGGCTCCAGGACTGCCGCGTGATCGCCGAGACGGTGAAGGGCGAGGGCTTCGGCGAGGCCGCCTTGGGGTTGGCTTCGGCTTTCCGGCTCGAGCCGCCGGCGGCCTCCGCCGCGTCGAGCGCCCGCAAGAAGGCTCCGACCGCCCCGGTGCTCACACCCCAGGCGGTCGTGATCGATTTCGGAAACCTTGAGGGCCGGCCTTACTGGATGAGCATGCCGTACGCGGCGCCGACGCCGAGGCCGGACGGAACGCCGCCGGTCGCGGGCGAGGCGCGGGCCCGCTGCCGGGTCGGCCTGAGCGGAAAGCTGGAAGGCTGCGAGATCCTGAGCCTGACGGCCGGCGACGCCGGGGCCGAGATCGACGCGCGGGCGCGGCTCGCCAAGGTCGTGTCCCAGCTCTGGACCGACGAGGGCCGTTCGACGATCGGCTCGACCGTGCTGCTGGACGTGCCGGTCGGCAAGTTCGGCAAGCCCTCTATCGTCGCTTCGGAGCCCGACCTGCCCAAGCCAGGGCCGGGAGTCATCGACTACCGGCCCCTGATCCGCGCCGGCATGGATGCCGACTCCGCCGCCCGCTACTACCCCGATCGCGCCCAGCGCATGGAGGTCGGCGGCAAGGCCGAACTCAGCTGCGCCCGGATCGTCAAGGGCCGGGTGGAGGACTGCACGCTGCTGTCGGAAGCGCCGCTGGAATACGGCTTCGGCGAAGCGGCGCTGAAGATGAGCCGGCTGTTCCGCTTCAGCCCGGAGACGATCGACGGCGCCCCGACCGACGAGCCGATCCTCATCCCGGTCAACTTCTCGGTCCCGGACTAGGCGCCGCCGTCGCGCCAGGGCCTTTGGGCTCAGGCGGTCCAGCCGCCGTCGATGGTCAGGCTGGCGCCGGTCATGTAGCTGGCGGTCGGACCGGCCAGCCAGGCGACCAGGTCGGCGATCTCCTCGGGCTTGCCGATGCGGCCCAGCGGCAGGCGGGGCGTGATGTAGTCCATCAGGCCGGCGGTCATGTCGGTCTCGACCGGCCCCGGCTGGACGTTGTTGACGGTGATCCCACGCGGGGCGAAGTCGAGCGCGGCGCCGCGCACCAGCTGGGCCACGGCCGCCTTGGTCATGGCGTAGACGCTGGATCCGGGCGCGCCGATCCGCTCGGCCGTGTTGCTGCCAATGGTGACGATGCGGCCGCCGTCGAGCAGGTGCGGGGCGGCGTGGCGGATGGCCGCGAACACCCCGCGCACATTGACCGCCAGCATGCGGTCGAAGTCGTCGAAGGCGTATTGGTCGATCGCGCCGGGGATCAGCACGCCGGCGTTGACGACCAGCACCCCCAGCTTTCCGAACCGCGCGACGGCGGCGAGGGTCGCGGCGCGCACCGCCTCGGCGTCGGCGCTGTCGGCCTGGAGGGCCAGGGTCGTTCCACCGGTCTCCTCGATGGAGGCGGCCAGGGCCGCGGCGCTGCCCGGCGAGCTGGCGTAGGTGAAGGCGACCGGGCGGCCCTCGGCGGCGAGGCGTCGGACGATGGCGGCGCCCATGCCGCGCGAGCCGCCGAAAACCAGGGCCGGGGTAGGGGAAGAGGAGGGGGAGGTCATGGCGATGTTCCATTATGGACTGATTGGTCCATAACAACTGTGCATTCGGGATCGATCAGTCAAGAATAATTCTGGACTGATCGATCAAAATCGCTAGGATGCGATCATGGCCAGGCCTTCTGAATTCGACCGGGACGAAGCGATCGCCAGCGCGATCAAGGTGTTCGCGCGCCACGGCTACGAGGCCGCCTCGACCAGCGACCTGATCGAGGGCATGGGCATCGGCCGCCAGAGCCTCTACGGGGCGTTCGGCGACAAGCGCCGCCTGTTCCTGGAAGCCCTGCGCCGCTATGCCGCCGGTTCGCTGGAGCAGATGGTCCAGGCGCTCGCGTCCCACGACCAGGCGGCCGACGCTGTCGAGGCCGCGCTGCTGGTTGGGCTCGGCTCGTCCGAAGAGCTGGAAAGCGGCTGTCTGGGCGTTGGCTCGATCGTCGAGTTCAGCCGCTCGGACCCGGAGGTCAACGCCCTCAACGACGAGGCCGCCCGCGCCGTCGTCGCCGCCTTCGCCGGCCGCGTGCAGGGCGGGATCGCCACGGGCGCGTTCGACGCCGGACTCGACGCCGAGGCGGCGGCCCGCATGCTGCTGACCCTGCGCTCGGGCCTGAAGGTGGCCGCGCGCGGCGGGGCGGGCGAGAACGAGCTGCGCGAGGCGGCGCGCCTGGCCCTGCGGGGGCTGGCGCCGAGGGGCGCCGCCTAGGACGGATCGTCGCTAACCTGCTCGCCCCAATTCCGTCGTTCCCCGCGAAGGCGGGGACCCAAGCTAGCGCTCAGGATGGGGCGCGGCCGTGGGCTATCCGCAGACTCGGCTTGGGTCCCCGCCTTCGCGGGGATGCTCGGTGAAAAATGGTTCGCGTTCTTGAACGTCGATCCGCCCTACAGCGTAACCCCCGACTTCCAGATGGCGATCTCGCGCTCGCCGTTGCGTTCGGCCTTGGTCTCCTGGCCCGAGGCGGTGGCGACCACGAGGTCGAGCAGGGAGTCGGCGGCCTGGTCCATGGTCTGGCCGTCGAGCACCACCCCGGCGTCGAAGTCGATCCATGACGGCTTGCGGATCGCCAGGGCGCTGTTGGAGGCGATCTTCAGGGTCGGGGCGGGGAAGCCCAGCGGCGTGCCGCGGCCGGTGGTGAACAGGATCACCGTGGCGCCGGCCGCCGTCAGGGCGGTGGACGACACCGCGTCGTTGCCCGGCGCCTCCAGCAGCGTCAGCCCGTGCGGGCCGACCCGCTCGCCGTAGCGCAGCACCTCGACCAGCGGCGCGCGGCCGCCCTTCTGCACCGCGCCCAGGGACTTCTCCTCAAGCGTGGTGATGCCGCCGGCGATGTTGCCGGGCGAGGGGTTCTCGTAGATGGGCTGGTTGTTGTCGATGAAGTAGCGCTTGAAGTCGTCGATCACGGCGACGGCCTCGTCGAAGATCTCGCGACTTGCAGCCCGTTGCAGCAGCACGTTCTCGGCTCCGAACACCTCGGGGATCTCGGTCAACACCGGCGTGCCGCCGGCGGCGGCCACCTTGTCGGCGATGCGGCCGACCAGCGGGTTGGCGGTGACGCCCGAAAAGCCGTCCGAACCGCCGCACTTCAGGCCCACCACCAGTTCGGAGATCGGCGCCGGCTCGCGGCGGTCCTGCTCGGCGATGGCGACCAGTTCCTCGATGGCTTCAAGGCCCTGCTCGTACTCGTCCTCGACGAACTGGGTGGTGAACGAGCGCAGGCGCGCGGGATCCAGGTCCGGGGCGCTGTCGAGCAGGGCTTTGAGCTGATTGTTCTCGCAGCCCAGGCCCAGGATCAGCACGCCGCCGGCGTTGGGGTGGGCGGCCAGGCCCGCGATCAGCTGGCGGGTGTGGGAAAGATCATCGCCCAGCTGCGAGCAGCCGAACGGGTGGGGGAAGGCGAACACCCCGTCGACGCGGCCGGCGAAGCGGGCGTTGGCCTTCTCGGCGATGCGGCGGGCGGTGTTGGCCACGCAGCCGACGGTGCACAGCACCCAGATCTCGTTGCGGGTGCCGACCCGGCCATTGGCGCGGCGGTAGCCCAGGAAGCTGCGCTCGCCGACCACTTCGGTGTTGTCGGTCGGGGCCGGCGCATAGGCGTAGCCCTCGACGCCCTCTAGCCGCGTCTCGACGTTATGGACGTGCACGTGGTCGCCGACGGCGATGTCGGCGGTCGCGCGGCCGATCGGCCAGCCGTACTTCAGCACGTCCTCGCCTTTCGCGGCGGGGCGGACGGCGATCTTGTGGCCCTTGGGGATGTCGCTCCGCACCAGGATCGACTGGCCGTGCAGATCGACGGTTTCGCCGACGCCAAGGGGGCGCAGGGCGGTGGCGACGTGGTCACGCGGGTCGACGCCGTGGATCGATTCGCCGGGGAGGGAGGCTGTTTCGCTCATCTGGGTCTTTGTCTTTGCGACTTTTTGTGCTGCCATCCGGTCCTAAGGGAGTGGAAACCGGTGTCAAGAGCTTCGCCAGCGTGCTTTTTGCCGCTTGATTAGCGACGCTCCAGACGCTGGAGTATGACAAAAAACGAAAACCACTGCATGGAAACGCCGTGACCTCGTCTAAGACGCCAAACAAGTCCGCCGACGACACGGATGTGAACGCCGCGCTGGAAAGCGGTCGTCGCCGCGCCACCATCAACGACATCGCCCGCCTGGCCGGGGTCTCCAAGAAGACCGTCTCGCGGGTCATCAACCAGTCGCCGTTCGTTCGCGAGGAAACCCGCCAGCGGATCGAGGCGGTGATCGCCGAGTGGGGCTACGCGCCCGATCCCCAGGCCCGGGGCCTGGCGTTCCGCCGCTCGTTCCTGATCGGCATGATCTACGACAACCCCAACCCGCAATACGTCGTCAACATGCAGCTGGGCCTGCTGGACGGCATGCGCGGCTCGGGCTTCGAGCTGGTGGTCCACCCGTGCGATCGCTCCAGCCCCACCTTCCTGCAGGACGTGCGGATGTTCATCGAGCGGCAGAAGCTGTTCGGCGTGATCCTGCCGCCGTCGGTTTCCGAAGACGAGCGCGTCGCCGACCTGCTGCGCGACATCGGCTGTGAATATATCCGCATCGCCTCGGTCCCGCTGGACGAGGAAGAGCACATGATCGTCGGCCACGACCGGCTGGGCGCCCAGGCCATGGGCGAGCATCTGGTGGGCCTTGGCCACGAGCGCATCGGCTTCATCACCGGCCTGCCCAGCTTCCGTTCGTCGCACGAGCGGCGAGGGGGCTTCGAGGACGCCCTGGCGGCGGCGGGGCTGAAGCTCGACCCGGACTATGTGGTGCAGGGCGCCTACACCTTCGAATCGGGCCTGGCCGCCGGCGAGGCGCTGCTGGCCAAGACCCCGCGTCCGACCGCCATCTTCGCCGGCAACGACGAAATGGCCGCCGGTGTGCTGCAGGCCGCCCGCCGTGCGGGACTGACCGTGCCGGAGGACCTGACCGTGGTCGGCTTCGACGACTTCCAGATCGCCCAGGCCGTCTGGCCGCCGCTGACCACCGTCCACATCCCGACGCGCCAGGTCGGCCGCATGGCCGCCGAGAAGCTGATCGCCCGCGAGGGCAAGGAACCGGGCGATCCGGCGACCACGATCCCCTATCTGGTGGTCCGCGAGTCTTCCGCCCAACCGAAGAAAGTGTAGGGTGCGCGCCGCGCCCTGCACCTTGCACCAAACTCTGACACCGGTTACCAAGCGCCGCGAAACGGCCCGTCAGCGGCCTTCGGCGAAGGGACGAGGAGACACGCCATGGCCCGCCCCCTGATCTTGCACGACGATCGTCTGTTCCCGGCCGATCCGACCGTGCGCGGCATCGCCCGCGAGCTCTATTCCACCGTCGCGGCCCTGCCGATCATCAGCCCGCACGGCCATACCGACCCGGCCTGGTTCGCCACCAACGAGCCGTTCCGCGACGCCACCGACCTGCTGCTGGCGCCCGACCACTACGTCTTCCGCATGCTCTACAGCCAGGGCGTGGCGCTGGACGACCTGAAGGTCCCCCGCAAGTCCGGCGTGCCGGCTACCGATCCGCGCGCGGCCTGGAAGGTGTTCGCCAAGAACTTCCACCTCTTCCGCGGCACGCCGTCGTGGATCTGGCTGAACCACGTGTTTTCCAAGGTGTTCGGCTTCACCGAGTTCCTGGGCGAAGACAACGCCGACGCCTATTTCGACGGCATCAACGAGGCCCTGGCGACCGACGCCTTCCGCCCGCGCGCCCTGTTCGACCGCTTCAACATCGAGACCCTGGCCACCACCGAGGGCCCGCACGATCCGCTGAAGCACCACAAGGCGATCCGCGAGAGCGGGTGGGGCGGCCACGTCATCACCGCCTATCGCCCCGACGCGGTCATCGACTTCGAGGACGAGCGCAGCCCGCGCGCCTTCGAACGCTTCGCCGAGATCTCGGGCCAGGACGTCTACAGCTGGAAGGGCTATCTCGAAGCCCACCGCATCCGCCGGGCGGCCTTCATCGAGGCCGGCGCCACTTCGTCCGACCACGGCCACCCGACCGCCGCCACCGCCGACCTGTCGCAAGCCGAGACCGAAGCCCTGTTCGCCGACCTGGTGAAGGGGAACGTCACGCCTGAGAAGGCCGAGCTGTTCCGCGCCCAGATGCTGACCGAGATGGCCAAGATGAGCCTCGAGGACGGCCTGGTGATGCAGATCCACCCCGGCTCGCACCGCAACCACAATGTCGGCCTTCTGGAATCGCACGGTCGCGACAAGGGCGCCGACATCCCGATGCGCACCGAATATGTGGATGCGCTGAAGCCGCTGCTGACCCGCCTGGGTAACGACCCGCGCCTGTCGATCATCCTGTTCACCCTGGACGAAACGACCTACAGCCGCGAACTGGCCCCGCTGGCCGGCCACTATCCGGTGCTGAAGCTCGGTCCTTCCTGGTGGTTCCACGACAGCCCGGAAGGCATGATGCGTTTCCGCGAGCAGGTCACCGAGACCGCCGGCTTCTACAACACCGTCGGCTTCAACGACGACACCCGCGCCTTCCTGTCGATCCCCGCCCGCCACGATGTCGCCCGTCGCGTCGACAGCGCCTTCCTGGCGCGCATGGTGAGCGAGCACCGCATGGATTTGGTGGAAGCTCAGGAGCTCATCGTAGACCTGACGTACAATCTGCCTAAGAAGGCCTACAAGCTCGATCAGCCGCGGCCGCTACCGGCCCCGGCGCTCGCCGCCGAATAAGAACACCACTTCCGGAGTAAACTCGATGTTCGCCAAGACCTACCACGCCACCCATCCGGACATGATGTTCGCGGTCAGCAACGACGACCTGCGCGATCGCTACCTGATGCAGGACCTCTTCGTCGAAGGCGAAGTCGTCCTCAACTACAACCACGCCGAACGTTTCGTCGTCGGCGGCGTGGTCGCCGTGGGCGCCGTGAAGCTGCCCGACCAGACCGAACCGGCCTCGGCCGCCGGCCACCCGTTCCTGGAGCGCCGCGAGCTGGGCGTGATCAACGTCGGCGAGACCACCGGCAAGATCACCGTCGACGGCGTCGCCTACGACATCGTTCCGCGTGACGGCCTGTACGTCACCATGGGCGCCAAGGAAGTGACCTTCGAAGGCACGGGCGGCGAAGCCGCTCGCTTCTACCTGGTCAGCCTGCCGGCCCACGCCGCGTTCGAAACCAAGAAGCTGGCCTTCGCCGACGCCATCCCGCTGGAGCGCGGCGCTCTCGAAACCTCGAACGAGCGCACCATCTACCAGTACATCGTGCCGACCACCTGCAAGTCGGCCCAGCTGCTGCTGGGCATGACCGTGCTGAAGCCGGGCAGCGTCTGGAACACCATGCCGCCCCACCTGCACGACCGCCGCTCGGAAGCCTACTTCTACTTCGGCCTGGGCGAGAACGACCGCGTGTTCCACTACATGGGCGAGCCGGACGAGATGCGTCACATCGTGATCGCCAACGAAGAGGCCGTCATGAGCCCGCCGTGGTCTATCCACATGGGTTCGGGCACCGCCAACTACACCTTCATCTGGGCGATGGGCGGCGAGAACCTCGACTACACCGACATGAACGTGCTGGACATCTGCCAGCTGAAGTAGGCGTAACACGCCTCCCGCGTTCCTTCGGCCGTCATCCCGGCCGAAGCGCAGCGTAGAGCCGGGACCCAGGGGCAGCCGCAATGCGCCGGCCCCTGGGTCCCGGATCGGCCTTTCGGCCGTCCGGGATGACGACAAATTGGGATCAGGAAGCAGATAAAATGGCCAATCCGTTCAGCCTCGAAGGCAAGGTCGCGCTCGTCACCGGCGCCAACACCGGCATCGGGCAGGGGATCGCCATCGCGCTCGCTCAGGCCGGCGCCGACATCGCCGCCGCGGGCCGCAGCGAACCGACCGAGACCAAGGCCGCTGTCGAGGCCCTGGGCCGCAAGTTCGTGTCGATCAAGGCCGACTTCTCGACCATCGAGCCCGTCCAGCGCGTGGTCGACGAGACCGTCGCCGCCCTCGGCAAGGTCGACATCCTGGTCAACAACGCCGGCATCATCCGCCGCGCCGACTCGATCGAATTCTCCGAAGCCGACTGGGACGCGGTGATCGACACCAACCTGAAGGTCGTCTTCTTCCTCACCCAAGCCTTCGCCAAGCAGGCGCTCGCTCAAGGGACCGGCGCCAAGGTGATCAACATCGCCAGCTTGCTCTCGTTCCAGGGCGGCATCCGCGTGCCGTCGTACACGGCCGCCAAGTCGGGCCTGGCCGGCCTGACCAAGATCCTGGCCAACGAGTGGGCGACCAAGGGCATCAACGTCAACGCCATCGCGCCGGGCTATTTCGACACCAACAACACCGAGGCCCTGCGTGCCGACGCCGACCGCAACGCCTCGATCCTGGCCCGCATCCCGGCCGGCCGCTGGGGTCGTCCGGAAGACCTGGGCGGCGCCGCCGTGTTCCTGGCCTCGTCGGCCGCCGACTACATCCAGGGCGTCACCCTGCCGGTCGATGGCGGCTGGCTGGCCCGCTAAAGCCTTACAGCCTTCGGGACGACCGAACGTTTTGATCCCCGCGAAGGCGACTTCGCGGGGATTTTCCGTTCCGGGACAGGTGGGGACCAAACTGCACCGTCTCACGCACAAAATGCGCGCCAATGAACGATGGTAGCGCAACCATATCGCCGTCCGACTTCCCCCGAGCGACGAAGGGCGCTAGAGCCCGCACAGCGTTCGTCCGGGCCGGGTTGGACGCGAGAACCGTTAGATCAGTTCTTACAGTCCTGACGATCCGCCGCTCCTCCTCGCGGCGGTGATGGAGCATGCGCATGCGCGACTCGGCCCTCTCCCTCGGCTCAGACCGACCCACCAGCCGTGATGTCCGGCGGAACGCCAATCTGCTGGGCGATCTCCTGATCGAGGCCATCGCCTATCTGGAAGGCGACGAGGCCGGCGAGCTGGTGACCAAGGCCCGCAAGGCCGCCTCGCACGAGACCGCCGACGGCGAGGCGCCCGGCCTCGACCACCTGTTCGCCGACCTGTCCAACGACCAGGCCATCTTCCTGGCCCGCGCCTTCGCCAGCCACTCGCTGCTGGCCAATATCGGCGAGGACGTCGCCGGTCGCCGCCGCCACGCCGAGGCCGACGCCCAGCCGGGCGACGAGCGCGCCCGCACCCTGGTCGACGCCGTCGCGGCGTTGAAGGCCGAAGGCAAGACCGACGCCGAGCTGGCCAAGGTGTTCGCCGCCATGAACGTGGTGCCGGTGTTGACCGCTCACCCGACCGAAGTGCGCCGCCGCAGCATGGTCGACCGCGAGACCGAGATCTCGCGCCTGATGACCTTGCGTCGTCACCACCTGCCGGCCGACCTGGAAGCCGACATCCGCGAGCGCCTGTTCCGCGAGATCGCCCTGATGTGGCGCACGCGTCTCTACCGGCCCGAGCGGATCACCGTGAAGGACGAGATCCGCAACGCCCTGTCGATCGTCCGCACCTCGATCCTGCCGGCCATGGTGGATCTCTACGAGGAATGGTCGGGCAAGATCGGCAGCCACGGCCACATCGCGCCGCTGCTGAAGATGGGCTCGTGGCTCGGCGGCGACCGCGACGGCCACCCGGGCGTCAACGGCGAGACCCTGAAGCTGGCCTTGTCGTCGCAGTCGCGGGTGATCCTCGACTGGTACGCTGGCGAGGTGCGCAAGCTGTGGTCGAACCTCGCCGTCTCGACCGCCTACACCCCGGTTTCGCAGGAACTGCTGAACCTGGCCTCCCAGGCCAAGGACCCGTCGGTGCATCGCCTGGACGAGCCCTACCGCCTGGCCCTGGAGCTGATCTTCGACCGCCTGACGGCCGTGTCGCAGAAGCTGACCAACCAGTGGGTGGCCTACGCCACCAGCCGCACCGACGTCGCGCCCTACGACCATCCCGACGCCTTCGTCGCCGACCTGCAGATCATCATCGACTCGCTGGAAGCCAGCGGCGGCGAGCGCCTGGTCGGTTCGTCCCTGCGCACCCTGGTGGCCGTCGCCAAGGCCTGCGGCTTCCACCTGATGAGCCTGGACCTGCGCCAGAACGCCGACGTCCACGAGCGCACGATCGACGAGCTCTACCGCCGCGCCGGCACCGGCGTGCGCTATCTGGATCTCGACGAGGAAGCCCGCTCGGCCCTGCTGATCGAGGAGCTGTCGCACCAGCGGCCGCTGGTCTCGCCGTTCACCGCCTATAGCGAGGAGACGGCCAAGGAACTGGCGACCATGGAAGCCGCGGCCCAGGCCGTGCGCGACTACGGCCACGCCTGCATCGGCGCCTACATCATCTCCAAGTCGGCCACCCTGTCGGACATCCTCGAGCCGCTCGTTTTGCTCAAGCAGGTCGGCCTGGTCTGGGGCGGCGCGGCGCCGCGCTCGTCGCTGAAGATCGCCCCGCTGTTTGAGACCATCGAGGACCTGGAGAACGGCCCGCGCGTGCTGCGCCAGTGGCTGGAGCTGCCGATCAGCCGCACCATCCTGGGCGACCGGCCGGTGCAGGAGATCATGCTCGGCTACTCCGACAGCAACAAGGACGGCGGCTATGTCGCCTCTCGCCGGGGCGTGGCGCGCGGGGCCTCGGCCCTGGCGTTCGAGGCCGACCGCATGGGCGTCGGCATCCAGCTGTTCCACGGCCGCGGCGGCAGCGTCGGGCGGGGCGGGGGACCGGCCGCCGAGGCCGTGCTGGCCCAGCCGGCCGGCACCGTCCAGGGCCGCATCCGCATGACCGAGCAGGGCGAGATGATCGCCCGCCGCTTCGGCGACCAGCCCACGGCCCGCCGCAACCTCGACGGCCTGGCCGCCGCGGTGGTGCAGTCGAGCCAGCGCCCGGCCCACCGTCCCGATCCCAAGGTCGAGGGCGCGATGACCGCCCTGGCCCAGGCCTCGTTCGAGGGCTACCGCGCGCTCGTCTATGACGACCCGGCCTTCGAGGACTTCTTCTGGTCGGCCACCCCGATCGGCGAGATCGTCGGCCTCAACATCGGCAGCCGTCCCGCCTCGCGTACGGCCAGCCGCAAGATCGAAGACCTGCGGGCCATTCCGTGGGTGTTCAGCTGGTCGCAGGCCCGCTTCATGCTGCCGGGCTGGTACGGCTTCGCCTCGGGCGTCGAGCGGGCGGGCCTGTCGACCGGCCAATTGCAGGACCTGGCCGGCGGCTTCGACTTCTTCGCCTCGCTGCTGTCGAACATGGAACTGGCGCTCGCCCAGAGCCACATGGGCATCGCCGCCCGCTACGTCGCCCTGTCGCCCGACCAGGACAACGCCCAGCGGATCTTCGACGCGATCAAGCGCGAGCACGACGCGGCCCAGACCATCGCCCTGGCCATCCGCGGCGGTTCCAGCCTGCTCGACAACCAGCCGGAGCTGGCCGAGTCGGTGACCCTGGCCGGCCACTCGGTCGACCCGTTGAACCACCTGCAGCTGGAGCTGCTGGCCCGCCGTCGCGGCGGCGAGCAGGCCGAGGACGTGCGCCTGGCCATCCAGCTGACCGTGGCCGGCATCGCCGCCGGCCTGCGCAACACCGGCTGACCGGAAAAGGGGCGCGCCGATCACCAAATCGGCGCGCCCGTCAAAAATTCCACGAAGCGCGAAACTGCGTTTTCTACAGGCTTGCTCAAATGCCGCAACTGCGCTTATCTGTTCATGACACCGGTGACAACGCGAGCCGAGCTCAACTTGATACCGGTGTCATGACGTTTTGGTCCGCCTCGCGCGACCGGGCGTCCTGCGGCTCTTTGAGTTCGCTCCTGCGCAAACTTTTCCAGGGCGTCGAGCTTCGGCTCGGCGCCCTTCATTTTGCCTCGCCCCACCCAAGAGGGCAGGGCGGCTGAAATTGACGTGGCGGCAGCCTCGGCCTGTGGCGCAAGCCGCGCGCGCGGGCTAAGGGATCGCCGAACAGATCTTCCACGCGCGGGGCGCTCAGCGGCGCATCGCGCAAGACCATCCCTTCCGGGAGGAGTACGCGAATGCTGAAGAACCGTATGGCGGTGCTGCAGGCCCTTGAGAGCCAGGGCGTGGTGCCGGTGTTCTACCACCCGGACGTCGAGATCTGTAAGAACGTCATCCAGGCCTGCGCCGACGGCGGCGCGCCCTGCATCGAGTTCACCAACCGCGGCGACTTCGCCGCCAACGTCTTCTACGAAGTCACCAAGCACTTCGCCTCGGCCGATCCGCGCGTGATCATGGGCGTCGGCTCGATCGTCGATGCGCCGACCGCCGGCCTCTACATCGCCAACGGCGCTAAGTTCATGGTCAGCCCGATCGTCAACGCCGACGTCGCCAAGCTCTGCAACCGTCGCATGATCCCCTACAGCCCCGGCTGCGGCTCGGCGACCGAGATCTCCTACGCCCAGGAGCTGGGCTGCGAGATCGTCAAGGTGTTCCCTGGCTCGTCGGTCGGCGGCCCGGACTTCATCAAGGCCGTGATGGGCCCGATGCCCTGGACCAAGATCATGCCGACGGGCGGCGTCGATCCGGACGAGGCCTCGATCAAGAAGTGGTTCGGCGCGGGCATCGTCGCCGCCGGCATGGGCTCCAAGCTGATCACCCAGGAAGCTCTCGACGCCAAGGACTACGCGGGCATCTCCAAGAAGGTGCGCGAGACGGTCGACCTGATCGCCAAGGTGCGCGGCAAGGCCTGATGAGCGATCCGATCCTTAAGCTTCGCCCGGCGTCGGAGACCCGCTGGGACTGCGCGGCCCTCGGCGAGGTGATGCTGAGGCTCGATCCCGGCGACGGGCGGGTGCGCAACGCCCGCCAGTTCCAGGTCTGGGAAGGCGGCGGCGAGTACAACTTCGCCCGCGGCATGAGCAAGTGCTGGGGCAAGCGCTCGACCGTGGCCACGGCCCTGCCGGACAGCGATCTGGGCTGGCTGGTGCAGGACCTGATCGGCCAGGGCGGCGTGGACATGTCCCACGTCGTCTGGCGGCCGTTCGACGGCCTGGGCCGCAACACCCGGGTCGGCCTGAACTTCACCGAGCGCGGCTTCGGCGTGCGTCCGGCCCTGGGCGTGTCCGACCGCGCCAACTCGGCCGCTTCGCAACTGCGTCCCGGCGAGATCGACTGGGAGCGGCTGTTCGGCGAGGAAGGCGTGCGCTGGTTCCACACCGGCGGCGTGTTCACGGCCCTGGCGTCCAACACCGGCGAGGTGGTGCTGGAGGCCCTGGAGGTCGCCAGGAAGCACGGCGTCATCGTCTCGTTCGATCAGAACTACCGCGCCTCGTTGTGGAAGGACCGCGGCGGCCTCGACGCCGCCCAGGCCCTGAACCGCAAGATCGCCGCCATGACCGACGTGATGATCGGCAACGATCATGACTTCGTGGTCTGCCTGGGCATGGAGATCGACGGTCTGGTGAAGGGGCTCGCCCCCACCGATCCGGCCAACTTCAAGACTCTGGCCCCGCAGGCGGTGAAGGCCTTCCCGAACCTGAAGGTGCTGGCCACCACCCTGAGGGCCGTGCGCTCGGCCAGCGTCAACGACTTCGGCGCCATCCTGTGGGCCGATGGGGCCTTCTACGAGGCCCCGATGCGCGACGGCCTGGCCATCTACGACCGCATCGGCGGCGGCGACGGCTTCGCCTCGGGCCTGGCCTACGCCCTGATGGAGAACCTCGGCCCGCAAGCCGCCGTCGACTACGGCGCGGCCCACGCGGCCCTGGCCATGACCACCCCCGGCGACACCTCGATGGTGCGGCTGAAGGAGGTCGAGGCCCTGGTGCAGGGCGCTGGAGCGCGGGTTATTCGCTGACGCCGAAGACCCCCTCCGGCCCTCCGGGCCACCTCCCCCAGAGGGGGAGGATCTGGAAGCGCCGCGCCAAGTAGATGCTCCCCCTTTGGGGGAGCTGTCGCGGAGCGACTGAGGGGGTCTTTCCCCATAAGAAAAGCCCCGGTCCTGCGACCGGGGCTTTTCCATATCTCATTCCGTAAAATCCCCGCGAAGGCGGGGACCCAGGCTTTTTCTGAAACGCGTGGCACTCGACGATGAAACACCTGGGCCCCCGCCTTCGCGGGGGTTTTACGGTGGTTGGAACTACTTCCCCGCGCTCACCGCCGGCCCGTACAGCAGCCCGTTGAACAGGAACTTGAACGTCCCGTACGACTGCGCCCGCTGGGTGATTTCCGGGCCCATGACGAACAGCTTGCCCTTGCCCACGTCGACGTCGAGGATCGCCGTGGTGTCCTTCAGCTTGTCCTGGCCAACGGCCCAGCCGCTGCGCAGGGGCTTGTCGCTGTCGAACCACGAGACCTTCGACACGCCCTTGGCGTCCGACTTCAGGGTGAAGGTCGGCGAGCGGTCGTAGAAGATGTCCACGTCCGCCGGGATGCCGTAGGCCAGGGGCTGGGTGACGTCGACCTTGGCCCGCAGCACTGAACCGGGGATGTAGAGCTCCTTGGTCGACAGGCCCACCAGCTTGCCGCCCTCGCTCTTGGCCGTGGCCACGTCCACCGGCGCGCCGAAGGCGGTGGCCAGGCGGGTGGAGGCGCCGATGGCGATCACCGTGCCGCCTTGCTCGGCGAAGGCCTTCAGCTGCGGCAGGGTGGTCTCGTCGGTCACCGTGCCCAGCCACGAGCGGTACTCGGCCGGGATTTCCTCGGGCTTGGGCTGCGGATAGCCGCGGCCGGCGCGGAACGGACCGCCGGCGGGGGCGGGCACCACGCCGTCGGCGAACACCAGCACGTCGAAGTCCTTGGCCAGGTCGCCGGCGTCGAGGCGCTGCGGGTAGACCACCTGGAAGGGGGCCTCGAACTTCTCGAACATCCAGCGGTTCCAGCCCGAGGGCATCGAGCCGCCATAGACATCCACCAGGCCGATGCGCACCGGCTTCAGGGCGATAGCCTTGCCGCCGGGCTTGGACCCCATCGCCCAGGCGTCGACGCCCAGTTCCTTGACACCGGCCGTGATCACGGTCGCGGCGGCGGGCGAGTAGGGGACCCAGATGGCCCCGGCCGCGAAGCTCTGCTTGCCGGCCTTGGCGCCGTCCTGCAGCCACGAGACCTGGGCGCCGGCCTTGAGCAGACGGTTGGTCAGGGTGAAGGCGTTGTTGGGGGCGTGGTCGATCAGCCAGCCGGCCTTGCCCGAGCCCTTCACCGCGCCCGGCTTGACGGCGATCAGGTCGGGCACGCGCTGGAACGGCCCGTCGAAGCCGTCGAGCACGCGGTCGAACTTGATCCCCATCTGGTAGGCCAGGGTGTAGCCGGTGACGTCGTACGGCGCCTTGGGCGGGCCGCCCGGATATTCGGCGTCGTGCGGGTGGTCCTGCGGCTCGAACATGTCGAGGACGTGCGGGCGATAGGCCTGGGCGGTCTTCACCACATAGGAGCCGGCCGGATAGGTCTTGCCGGCCACGGTGAACGGCTTGGTCGCCTCGTCGACGTCGACGCCGGCCTTGATCAGGGCGTTCAGGAACGCCACCACGGTCGGCTTGTCGGCCTGGTCGGCGGTCAGGATGTAGCCGCGCGGATCACGCTTCTCCGGGGCCTGCAGGATGGTCTTGTAGAGCGACGGATCGACGGCGGCCGAGGTGGCCGAGCCGGTGACCTTGCCCTCGAACTTCACCTTGGCGCCGGCTTCCTTCAGGTCGTCGATCTCGGTCGGGGTGATCGTCCAGCTGTCCTTCGAACCCTTGGCGATCGAGTTGCTGGCCATCTTCCAGATGTTGAACAGCATCCGCTCGCGGTTGCGCGAGGCGTAGTCCATCACCGCCCGGTCCAGGCTCCACTGGTACTCGACCGTCTGGGCCAGGTGCCAGGTCTGCGGCGGGGCGGGCATGGGGCGGTCGCCGTTGGGCAGCTGCACCTCGGGCACCAGGTTCAGCGGCATTGGCGTCGGCCCGCCGGTGATCTCGGTCAGCAGGCCCACGGCGTTGTGGAAGTAGGCGATGGAGCGTTCCATGCCGTTGTGCCAGGTGGAGTAGGGCGCGGCGCTGCGGGCGCCCGAGCCCGGCTTGTCCTCGGCCACCAGGCGGCTGTGCATGGCCATGCCCACCTCCTGCAGCGAGGTCATGACCAGCGGGTCGTAGTTGTAGTTGAAGGGGTCGCGGAACGGCGGCACGAACACCACCATGCCGTTCGGGGCGGGCTGGTGCTGGTTGTAGATGATCTGCGGATACCAGTCGCGGAACAGCACCTTGTTGACGTTGGTGGTCTCGGACATCTGCGACATGAAGCTGTCGCGGTTGTTATCGTGACCGACGTACTTCTGGTACAGGCGCGGGATCGAGTTGAACTCGCGCTTCTGCGGGTCGGCGTTGCGCATGTACCAGTCCGAGACCAGCTCCATGCCGTCCGGATTGTCGTGGCCGAACAGCACGATGACGTCGTCGAGGATGCGCATCGTCTCCGGATCGGTCTTGGTCAGCATCCGGTAGAGCACCTGGATCTGGCCCTGCGAGGTCACCGTCTCGGTGGCGTGCATGCCGGCGTCGATCCAGACCACGGCCTTGCCGGTGGCGGCCAGCTTCTCGGCCTCCTCGCGGGTGACCTCGCCGCGCGCCAGCTTGCGGGCGACTTCCTTGTATTCGTCCAGCTTGGCCAGGTTGGCCGGCGAGGAGACGATCGCCACCCACTGGGTGCGGCCTTCTTCAGACTTGCCGATGTCGACCAGCTTCATGCGGTCCGACTGGCCGGCCAGGGTCTTCAGATAGGCCTCGTAGGCGGTATAGTCGGCCAGGAAGTAGTCGCTGCCGGGATCCTGGGCGAAGGCCTGGGCGGGCGGGGTGATCTCTGCGGAATAGGCGGCTTGGCCGCCGAATGTCATCACCAGCGCCAGGGCGGCCCCGGCCATCGCTACGTGTCGCGTCATCGCACTCCCCATCCACCAAAGCGGGGCGCTTGTTTCGCTGGCCCCCTTAGCTTGACGCAGGCGGAGCATGAAACCGCACGTGGAGCCAGTCGGGACGCAAAAAATGGTTCACGGCGGTCAGGCTTGCCCCGCGCTGCCGGATGCGGCATCAGCAGGCCGCACAACGGATCCGGCCTCGCCGGATGGCTACCCCGGGCGCCGATCCCTCGGGAAACCCGCACCCAAGACAGATCTCCATGAGCTTCCTCGCCAAGACGCGCCAGCAATGGCTCGCCAATCCTGGCCGCGACCTGCTGGCCGGCACGGTCGTCGCCCTGGCCCTGATCCCCGAGGCCCTGGCCTTCGCGTTCATCGCCGGCGTCGACCCGGCCGTGACCCTCTACGCCTCGTTCGTTATCGCCATGACCATCGCCTTCGTCGGCGGCCGGCCGGCGATGATCTCAGCGGCCACCGGGGCCATGTCGCTGCTGATGGGCGGTCTCGTGCGCGAGCACGGCATCGAGTACCTGTTCGCGGCCAGCCTGCTGACCGGCGCCATCCAGATCGTCATCGGGACCCTGCGCCTGGGCCGCTATGTGAAGTTCGTGTCGCGCTCGGTGATGAGCGGCTTCGTCAACTCGCTGGCGATCCTGATCTTCGCAGCTCAAATGCCCCAGCTGATCGGCGGCAACTGGCAGACCTTCGCCCTGGTGGGAGCGGGCCTTGCGATCATCTATCTCTTCCCGCGCCTGACCAAGGCGGTCCCGTCGTCGCTGGTGGCGATCCTGGCGCTGAGCGCCGTGGCGATCGCCCTGAACCTGCCGGTGCGCACCGTCGGCGACATGGGCCAGCTGCCGACGGCCTTGCCCGGCTTCCACCTGCCGGCCGTGCCGCTGACGCTCGAGACCCTGAAGATCATCGCGCCGGTGTCCCTGACCCTGGCCTTCGTCGGTCTGCTGGAGAGCCTGCTGACCGCCAACCTGCTCGACGACCTGACCGACAGCCCGTCGGACAAGGACCGCGAGACGCGCGGCCAGGGTATCGCCAACCTCGTCTCGCCGCTGCTGGGCGGCATGGCCGGCTGCGCCCTGATCGGTCAGTCGATCATCAACGTGAAGTCCGGCGGCCGCTCGCGCCTGTCGACCTTCTGGGCGGGCCTGTTCCTGCTGATCCTGATCCTGGTGCTGCGCGACTGGGTTGCCCGGATCCCGATGGCCGCCCTGGTGGCGGTGATGATCATGGTCTCGTTCACCACCTTCGACTGGAACTCGGTGCGCAAGCTGCGCTCGACGCCGGTGCAGTCGACGATCGTCATGCTGGCCACGACCGTGACGGTGCTGGCGACCCGCGACCTGGCCAAGGGCGTGGTGCTGGGCGTGCTGCTCAGCGTGCTGTTCTTCGCCCGCAAGGTCGGGAAGATGATCGCGGTGAAGGAGCGGGCGGACAGCGACGAGACCGTCCGCCGCTACGTCGTCGAGGGCCAGCTGTTCTTCGTCTCGGCCGAGCTGTTCGCCGCCGGCTTCGAGTTCCATGGCCATCCCGAGCGGGTCGAGATCGACATGACCGGCGTGCGTCTGTGGGACCTGACCGCCGTCGGCGCGCTGGACAAGGTAGTGTCGCGCTATCGCCGCCAGGGCGCGGTGGTGTCGGTCGTCGGCCTCGACGAAACCGGCGCGGCCCTGGTGTCCAGGCTCGGCGCGCCCGACGGCGCGCTCACGGCTGCAGGATGACGATCAGCACGGCGGCGATCAGCACCACGCCCTCGACGCCGTGGATGACGATCGCCAGCCAGTTGGAGCGGAAGGCCTGGGCGGGCAGGCTGTAGCAGAGGCAACTGATCACCAGGCCGGGCATGATCCAGATCTTGTGCACGTGGTAGGCTGCGAACAGCAGGCCGTTGCCCAGCCACGCCCAGCGCCCCCAGGCCCGCTCCATGCGTGGCAGCAGCACGCCGTGGAACAGCAGGGCCTCGCCCAGGGCGTAGTTGAAGAGGCTTGAGACCAGGGCCAGGGCCAGGATGTCCCACCGGCCCTTGGCCTCGGGCGTGATCAGGTGCTCGATCTGGGCGAAGGCCGGCGTCGCCTCGGCCAGCCGGTGTCCCAGGGGCGTGGCCTGGAACAGCGCCCCGACCGCCTCGTCGCCCAGGAAGCCCAGGCCCACGAACAGCGGAACCAGCAGGAAGGCCGAGGCGAACGGCCGGCCGCTGGACCGCCAGGTCGGCGCCTTCAGCCACAGCCGCCGACGCAGGGCGGGCAGGGTGAAGGGCACGCCCTCCAGCCTCAGCACGATCAGGGCCAGCACGCCCTGCCAGGCCATGCCGACTACCACCATGCGCCAGAACACCAGGCCCGGCAGGGGATCACCCGGCGTCATCAGCCGGGGCGCGACGACCCAGGCCAGCACGCCCATGGGCGCGACGGCGGCCCCCCAGATCAGCAGGATCAGCAAGGTCTCCCAGGCCAGGGTCAGCCCGCTGGGCACGACCGAAATGCGCGAGGCGTGCACCTGCCGCACGCCTAGAACCGGCGAACCAGGCTGACGAAGCCGGCGGCCGTCTGGCCCTTGGCCATCAGCGGGCTGTCCTTGATGTCGTCGTCGAAGACCTCGACCTCGGCGGCGGCGATCACATAGAGCCGCTCGGTCAACTGGTAGCGGGCCTGGACCCCCAGCGAGGGCACGACCACCCCGCCCGACGGCGCCCGGGGCGTGCGGCCGAACTCATAGGCCCGGCCAGCGGCGACCTCGTTCTCGCGCAGGCCGTAGAGCCAGGTGGCCAGCTTCTCGTCCTTCCACGACAGGCCGGCCACCGCCTCCAGCGACAGCCGCTCGGTGGGCTGGGCCGCCAAGGCCAGGTCGAGATTGATCTCCTGGCCCTTGGTCTCGCCCGTGGCGTCGGCCAGGAGCTCCAGGCTCAGGGTCGCGGGGCCGGCCATGCCGCTGAACCGCGCCCCGACGTCGACGCCGGTGTCGCGCTCCAGGAAGGCGAAGTCGCGGGTGTCCTTCGGATCGACCAGCTGGAAGCGCGGGCTGACGCGGCCTTCCAGCTTGAAGTGCTTGGTCTCGTAGGCCTTCACCGCCAGGCCCGACAGGTCGGCGGTCAGGTAGCGGTTCTGGTAGAAGAACAGCGGCAGGACGCCGGTCTCGGTCTTCTTACGGGCGCTCTCGTAGGGATTGCTGGTCGCGTAGACGCCGGCGCCCAGCAGCAGCAGGTGGTCGGGCTCTTCGCTTTCCGCATGGGCGGCGAACGGGTGGAGCGCCAGGGCGCAGGCGGCCAGGGCGGCGCCCTTCAGGCGGAGGATCATGACTGTTTCTCTCGAACGGGGAGGTGACAGTCACGACGCTGGAGCAGGCGCCGCCGGGCGTCGTCCTGACGGGTAGGCTCGAAGGCGCGGAGCTTCCGATCCTGCCGGACCGGACATTGCTGGAGGGGCGCGTCAGGCGGCGGGGCGGAAGGCGCTGGGCGGCCGGCCGGCATGCTTTTTCACCGCGGCGTTGAAGGTCGAGCGCGAGTTGAACCCAACCTCATAGGCGATCGACAGGATGGCCTCGTCGGTGGTGCGGATCCGCTCGACGGCCTCATCGACCCGCCAGCGGTTCACATAGTCGAAGAAGCTCTGGCCCAGGTGCTCGTTCAGCACCTGCGACAGGTGGTTGGGCGAGACGCCGATGCGGGCGGCGAGCGCGCTCAGCGACAGCAGCGGATCGCGGTGCAGGCCGTCGGCCGCCATAGCCCGGTCCAGCCGCGCGGCGATCTCTACCTGGCGAGCTTCGGGCAGCGCCGAGCGGGCGTATTTCTCGGCTGGCGGCAGGGCCTTGGGCGTTTCGGTCTGGGGCGTGAAGATCGGCTGCTGCGACAGGCCGAAGAGCCCGATGGCCGCCGTCCAGGCCAGCTCCACCGCCGCGCCCGCGACGTCCAGCCAGCCGGCGTGGGCGACGTTCAGCGCCAGGCCCGACTTCACCGCGCCCCAGATCCAGGCGGCCAGCATCACCAGCAGCAGCACCCGCAGCCAGCTCAGGGTGCGGTTCTCGATGTTGGAGAAGAGGTCGCGCACCCGCCGCACGTGCCGGCCCATCACCCGGAAGGCGGCGGCCAGGTAGCCCAGGGTCGTCGCCAGGAACAGCGCCACGAAGGCCAGCTGCAGCGGGCCGGCCCAGGTGTCGGTTTCGGCGCCCACGCCGGTGTAGATGGCGATCCGCGTGGGGATCGGCAGGGCGAAGAACGGCAGGGCCAGCAGCAGGGCGATCCCCGCCGGCCAGCAGAGCCGCGCGATCCGCACCGGGCTCCACCCCGCCTCCGGATCCCCGGTCATGGCCACCACATAGGCCAGGATCGCCGGCCCCAGGAACAGCGAGGTCGACCACAGGATCCCCGTCGCCCAGGGGGCGGCGGCATAGACGCCGCCGCGATCCAGGATCAGGTCGACGCCGGACAGCGCGCTCAGCAGCAGGAACACCGCCAGCGCCGTCGCCGGAGCCTTCCGCCAGCCGGGCCGCAGCACCAGCTGCGTCGCCGCGAACAGCCCGATGGCGGCGGCGGCCGACGACAGGATCAGCACCAGGGCGCCGCTCATTCAGTCATTTCCCCGAAACCGCGCGGGAAGCCCTACGCGCGAAACGGCGCGGAGAGTGTCGCGGAACGTGCGTCGCCTCAAGCCTGCGACAGGCTCAGCACGTTGCCATCGGGATCGGCGAACCAGGCGACCTTGGCCTTGCCGTCGGGAGCGGTCCATATGCCCAGGGCATCCTGGCCGAAGCCCTCGTAGATCGTGAAGACCACGCCCCGGCCGGCCAGGATCCGCACGGCGGCCTCGATGTCCTCGACGTTCCAGCCGAACACCGGATGGGCGCCGGCCTTGAAGTCGGGCAGGGCGGTCAGGCGGATCAGCGCGTCGCCCGCTCCCAGAAAGTCGCCGAACGGATCGGAGCTGCGGACCGCAAGGCCCAGCTTCTCGACATAGAAGTCGAGCGCGCGCTGGCGGTCGCTGACATGGATGAAGGCGACGGGCGTTCCGGAAACGGCTGGCATTTTCACTCCCTGCGGGAAGCTGTCAGCGAATCCTGCCGCGAACGCTCGGGCATGGCGACGGACCAGTTGAAGGAGACCTTCCCGTTGCGGCCCGTCGATCCCGTCGCGCCTGGGGGTCCGTCCGGTCCGAGGGCTTTGCTGTCGCATGCGGGCTTGACGGGAACACCCGCGCCGCCCGCGCCGCCTAGGCCTCCGAGACCCCCGCAGATCTGGCCGCCGCAGTTCTGAGGCTGCCCGGCGGCGTTCGTGTCGGTGAGCACCGAGAAGGCCGCCCAGGCCGACTGCGAGGAGGTGACTATCGAGACATTGGCCGCGTCGCCGCCGTTTTGTCCCGGGCCGCCAGGGTTGCCGGCCGAGGCGGCGGCGTCGGCGGCGCAGTCGGATGGGTCGCGTGGCGGTGCATTGGAGCCTGGCGCGCCCGCCACTCCGGCGTTGAGGATCGAAAGGCCCTTGCCCTCCACGTTCTGGACCACCAACTCGACTAGGCCAGAGCTCTCTCCCATTGTCGCCTGTGAGGGGCCAGGGGGTACTAGCTGGGCCGTGTCTTCGATGATCAAGAGCTCGATTACCAGCTTCATCGGGAAGCCGTTGGTGAAGATCTGCGCGCCGGGCTTCAGCCGCAACTCGCCGATGTAAGTTGTGCCTTGGTTCGGCACGAACGGCTGGCCCTGCCAAACGACAACGTCCTGGAGAGCCTGCGTCTTGTCGGGCTCGGCCGCGGCCGCGGCCGTCGAAAGCGCCAGTCCGAAGGCGAGCCCGCACGCATATGGAAAACGCACCATTTTGAAGAGGTCTCTCCTGCTACTGCAAGTGAGAGTTTAGCTGTTGCCGCGACCGGTCAAGCTTGTCGGGTGATTTTTGTCGGCGGCACGTCTCTACGCCACTGCGTAGTCGCGCATCTGCATCGGGCTGCTCTGGCTGACCGGCAGGATGAAGCTGACCGTGGTGCCTTCGCCCGGGTTGGAGACCATCTCCAGGGCGCCGTCGTGCATCTCGACCAGCGACTTGGTCAGGGCGAGACCCAGGCCCGTGCCTTGCGTGGTCTTGGAGTGCTGGCTTTCCACCTGCTCGAACGGACGCGCCAGGCGGGCCAGGTCCTCGGCGGCGATGCCGATGCCGGTGTCGGTGACCGACACCTTCACCCGCTCGCCCAGCGGATCGCGGCGGATCTCGGCGCGCACGGTGACGCGGCCCTGGCGGGGGGTGAACTTGATGGCGTTGCTCAGCAGGTTCAGCAGCACCTGCTTGACCGCGCGGTAGTCGGCCTCGATCTCGGGCAGGGGCGGGAAGTCGACCTCCAGCTTCAGCCCGGCGGCCTCGGCGCGGTTGCGCACCAGGCGCACGGCGTCCTCGGTCACGTCTTCCAGGTGCAGCGGCTCGAACTTCAGGTTCATCTTGCCGGCCTCGATCTTCGACATGTCGAGGATGTCGTTGATCAGGGCCAGCAGGTGCTGGCCGCTGTTGTGGATGTCGAGGCTGTAGCCCTTGTAGCGCTGGTCGCCGAGCGGGCCGAACATCTCGTTCATCATGATCTCGGAGAAGCCGTTGATGGCGTTCAGCGGCGTGCGCAGCTCGTGGGACATGTTGGCCAGGAACTCGCTCTTGGCCTTGTTGGCGCCCTCGGCCTTGACCTTCTCCATCTCGTACTTGCGGGCGAGCTCGGCCAGTTGTTCCTGGCTGCGCTCCAGGCCGGCGACGGCGTTCTGGAGCTGCTCCTCGTTGCGGCGGCGGGCTTCTTCCTGGGTCTTGATGGCGGTGATGTCGGCGGCGGTCATCACGAGGCCGCCCTCGGCCGTGCGCCGCTCGCTGATCTGGATCCAGCGGCCGTCGTTCATCTCGGCCTCGCGCACGCCCTTGGCGCCGGTCGGGTCGGGGATCTCCTGCTTGATGGCCAGGGCCGCGAAGCGGTTGACCTCGGCGCGGGCCGCGCCGGGCTTCAGGATCCGCGGCTCCAGCGAGAAGACGCTGCGGTAGTTCCTGTTGCACATCAGCAGGCGGCCCTGGCGATCCCAGAGCACGAAGGCCTCCGACACGCTCTCGATGGCGTCGCGCAGGCGGTTCTCGGCGGCCTGGGCGCGGGCCTGGGCCAGGCGCTCCTCGGTGACGTCCAGCGCCACGCCGATGATCCGCGAATAGCCGTCCTCGCCCGGTTTGCCAAAGCCCTGGCCGCGGGCGTCCACCCAGATCGAGCGGCCGCCGTGTTCGCGGGCGGGGATGCGGAACGAGACGTCGAAGGCGCCGAACTGGGCGGCGTTGGCCAGGGCCTGGCGCACGCGGTCGCGGTGGTCCGACGAGATCCGCTCGACGAGATCCTCGCCGGGCGCGACGCCGCCGCCGCCCCAGCCGAACATCGCGCCGGTGACGTCGGACATGTAGACCTCGTCCGAGCGCAGGTCCCATTCCCAGATGCCGCAGCGGGCGGCCTCGACGGCCAGGCGGAAGCGCTGCTCGCTGTCGATGAACTCGCGCTGGGCGGCCTCGGCGCGGCGGCTCTGCAGCATCAGGATCAAGGCCAGGGCGATGCCGGCGGCCAGCGGGATCAGCAGGGTCAGCGCGCCTTCCATCAGGCGGCGGTCGACATTGGCGACGGTGTGGCTGGGGGCGCTGACGGCGGCGATCAGGGCGCCCTGGGCCAGGGGCTCGAAGGCCACGTCCAGGCCCGAGCCGTCGACGCCGCGGCCGGTCAGGGCGGCGGCCCCGCCTTGCAGGTCCTCCACCGACAGGGCGTAGGCCTGGTCGAGGCTGGCGGCGCCCTGCACCGCGCGGCCGACGCCGACCAGCAGGCCGCCGTCCGGCAGGAAGAGGGCGTTGGACCGGGTCTTGTCCGGCTCGCCCAGCAGGCGCGAGGGATCGCCGGCGGCGATGACGTAGCCGCGGCCGGCCGAGGTCTGGGCGGCCATGGCCACATAGAGGCGGCCGCTGCGGCCGACGCCGCCGATCCAGGCGCTGCGGCCCGAGGCGGCGGCGGCGCGGGCGGCTTCGCGCCAGTCGGCCGACGGATCGCGGCCGGCTACGGCCATGACTTCGCCGGTGGTGGCCACGGCGACGGCCATGGCCTCGCCGCCGGCGGCGCGCAGGGCGGTCTCGGCCGCGTCCATGGCCGAGGTCGGGTCGCGTTCCAGCAGGTCGCCCGCCGCCGACAGGCCGGCGCGCTGGGCGGCGAGATTGGTCTCGACCTTGCCCGACAGGATCTGGGCCTGGGCGGCCAGGGCCGCGCCGCCGGGCGGTGCGGCGGCTTCCTTCTGCAGCTTGACGACGCCGAGGGCTGTGTAGACGGCCAGCAGCAGCAGGGCGGCCAGGATCACGACGCGGACATAGGCCTGCGACGACCGGGCGGCGCGCATGCGAGCCGCGCCCGCAGCCGAAAGTCCGGCCTTGGCCGTCCTCCCGGGTTTCGCCCCGCCAATCCGCAACGCTTAAAGCTCCCACACCCCCGGCGAGTCAGTTCGCCGACTATGGTGAATCTACCGTACCCGTTCGGTCGGCGTCACCCTGGCGAGGCCCGATTCCCTGGGGGCTGAGCGCTTTGGTCGCAACCGTTGCGCGGAAGAATCACCCCAGGCTCGCCGCCTGAGGGAACCTCCCCCCGTGGGGGAGGTGATCGCGAAGCGATCGGTGGGGGGAGTTTTTCGGGACGTCTGCTTCACCGGAAGCTGAAAACGTCCCCCCACCGGCCTTCGGCCGCCTCCCCCAGAGGGGGAGGTTTCTAATCCAGCGCTCGCCCCGCCAGCTCCAGCACGTTCTTCGACAGGCCCGGCGCGGCCTTCACGCGTTCCAGTTCCCGCCGCATCAGGTCACCGAGCGCCGGGACATAGCGCCGCCAGCCGCCCAGGGGCTCGACCAGGCGGGCAGCCGTCATCGGGTTGAAGCTGTCGACGGCCAGGATCTGGTCGGCCAGGAAGCGGTAGCCCGCGCCGCTGGGATCGTGGAACCGCGCCGGGTTGGCGCTGGCGAAGCCCTGCACCAGGGCGCGGAAGCGGTTGGGATTGCCGGCGTCGAAGTCCTCGTGCTCGGTCAGCGCCAGGACGCGCTTCAACGCACCCTCCGACGGATCGCGGGCCTGCACCGAGAACCACTTGTCCAGCACCAGCGGCTCGTGCCGCCACTTGGCGTGGAAGGCCGAAAGCGCCTTCTCGCAGGGCTCGCCGCCGACGGCCAGCAGGGCCGAGAGGCCGCCCATGGCGTCGGTCAGGGCCGCGGCGGCCTCGAAATGGCCGACGATGCGCTGGACGTTGTCGGCGTGCGGATCGGCGGCCAGCAGGTCGACGCAGGCGTTGCGCAGGGCCCGGCGGCCGGCCGAGGCGGCGTCGGGCGAGAACTCGCCGTCGCTCTGCATGGCGCCGTGGATGCGGGCCAGTTGCTCGCCCAGGTGCACGGCGATGCGGGCGCGAAGGGCGTCGCGGGCGGCGTGGATCGCGCCCGGATCGGCCGGATCGACGGCCAGAGCCAGATCGCCTTCGCTGGGCAGGGCCAGCAGCAGGGCCTTGAAGGCCGGATCGGCGGCGTCGTCGTCCAGCGCCTGGCCCAGGGCCTGGGCGTAGCGCTCCTCGCCGACCTCGTCCGGAGCGCCCGCCGCGCGGGCCAGGATCAGCCCCCGGGCCAGGCCCTGGCCGGCTTCCCAGCGGTTGAAGAGGTCCGGATCGGCGGCGAACAGCACATAGGCGTCGGCGGGCCGCGCGTCGGTGGTCAGGGTGACCGGGGCCGAGAAGCCGCGCAGGGCCGAGATCACCGGCGCTTCCGCCACGCCCTCCCAGCGCACCGTCAGGCTCTCGCCCTCCAGCAGCACCACCTCGCTGTCGCGCAGCGGCGCGCCGGCCTGCGAGAGCAGGCCGATGGTGACCGGGATCGGCAGGGCCTTCTTGACCGGCTGGCCGCTGGTGGGCGCGGTCTTCTGGCTCAGGGTGATCGACAGCGCCTTGGCGGCCGCGTCATAGGCGTGGGTCAGCGACACCGACGGCGTGCCAGCCTGTTCGTACCAGGAGAAGAACGACGACAGGTCGCGGCCCGAAGCTTCCGCGAAGCAGGCGATGAAGGCCTCGACCGTCGTGGCCTCGCCGTCGTGGCGCTCGAAATAGAGGTCCAGCCCGACCCGGAACGCGTTGGCGCCCAGGATGGTCTTCAGCATGCGGATGATCTCCGCGCCCTTCTCGTAGATGGTCGCGGTGTAGAAGTTGTCGATCTTCAGATAGCTCGACGGCCGCACGGCGTGGGCCAGCGGGCCGGCGTCCTCGGCGAACTGGCGGGCGCGCAGAGCCTTGACGTCCTTGATCCGCTGCACGGCCGCGCCGCGCATGTCGGCGCTGAAGCTCTGGTCGCGGAAGACCGTCAGGCCTTCCTTCAAGCACAGCTGGAACCAGTCGCGGCAGGTGATGCGGTTGCCGGTCCAGTTGTGGAAATATTCGTGGGCGACGACGCTCTCGATGCGCTCGTAGTCGAAGTCGGTCGCCGTCTCCGGCTCGGCCAGCAGGAGCGAGGAGTTGAAGATGTTCAGCCCCTTGTTCTCCATGGCCCCGAAGTTGAAGTCGCGCACGGCCACGATCATGAACAGGTCCAGATCGTATTCGCGGCCGAACGCCTCCTCGTCCCACTTCATCGAGCGCTTGAGCGCGTCCAGGGCATAGGCGGCGCGCGAGGCCTGGCCGGGATCGACGAACACCTTCAGCGCCACGGTGCGGCCGCTCATGGTGACGAAGTCGTCCTCCAGCACGTCCAGCCGGCCGGCGACCAGGGCGAACAGATAGGCGGGCTTGGGGAAGGGGTCGTTCCAGACGGCGAAGTGGCGGCCGTTCTTCAGCTGGCCGGCCTCCATCAGGTTGCCGTTGCTCAGCAGGTGCTCGAACGAAGCGTCGGCCTCGATCCGCACGGTGTAGCGGCTCAGCACGTCAGGCCGGTCGGGGAAGAAGGTGATGGTGCGGAAGCCCTCGGCCTCGCACTGGGTGCAGAACCGGCCGCCCGACATGTAGAGGCCCATCAGCGCCTTGTTGGCCGACGGATCGATCTCGACCTCGGTGACCAGTTCGAAGGCGTCGGGGACGTCGGCGATGGTCAGGCGCTCGTCGTCCAATTCGTACTGGTTGGCGCTCAGGGCCTGGCCGTCGATGGCGATCGCCTTCAGCGCAAGGCGCTCGCCGTTCAGCGACAGCGGCTCGCCAGCCGCGCCCGTGCGGCGCACCTGCAGCGTCGCGGTCACGCGCGTGGCCGACGGCTCCAGCTGGAAGGACAGATGCGTCGTCTCGATCTCGAACGGGAACGGACGATAGTCGGAGAGCCGGATCGGCTGGGGCGTTTCAGTGCGCATGCGGCCAATGTAGTCGCCCGTCGGGGCCGGGGCGAGGCCGCCGGTTGCGCGGTTTGTCGATTTATCGGCTAGGTTAGCGACTCAATCGGGGGTGTTTTCAAGTGTCAGAGATCGCCAATTCGGAACCTGCGCCCGGCCTTTCGCCGGGACGTCGGGCCGCGACCGTCGCCTGGGCGCTGGCCCTGGCCTTGATCGTCACCGTCGCCGGCGCGATCGTGGCCTTCGGCCTGGGCATGATCGGGCTCTACCTCTACGGGGTGATGCGGCCCGAAGAGTCGCTGACCCAGGTCGACGAGGTGCTGTTGAAGCAGGCGCCGATCGCCCTGCTGTGCGGGGCGTTCACGGTCTTGAGCACCTATTCGGTGCTGGTGCGGCTGGTCGAGAAACGCGACCGCACCGAACTGGCGCCGAAGGGGGCCTGGCGTGAAGCCGCGCGCGGGGCCGGTCTGGCGGTCGCCGCCTTCGCCCTGCTGATGGCCGTGCTGACGCTGATCGGCGCGGTGACGTGGGGGGCGCCGTCGCTGGTGGACTGGCGCTGGGCCATTCCGGACCGTCTCGTCACGGGGATCGCCGGCGGGGTGGTGATGGCCGTCGTCGTCCAGGGCGTGCTGACCCGGCTCTTGGCCAAGGCCCTCGGCCCGATCCCGGCCGTGGTGATCGCCGCCGTGCTGGTCGCCTGCTTCTACCCGGCGTCGGACGGCCCGCTGCTGCTCGCCCAGCGCCTGGGCGCGCTGCTCGGCGGGGCGATCCTGGCTCTGACCTATCTGCGCAATGGGCGCCTGTGGCTGGGCATGGGCCTGGCCGGAGCCTGGGGCGCGCTCGTCCAGCTGGTGACCGGCGGCTACGCGCTGGAGGGCGGTTATGACGGGACGACCGCCTTCATCTCCGAGCCCGAGCGCGGCGCGCTGGTCTCCTGGTTGCGCGGGTCGAGCGGACCCGAAAGCTCGGTCCCGCTGTTGATTGGCGGCGTGCTGGTCGTCGGCTGGCTGGCCTGGCGGGCCTGGAAGGAAGGCGCCTTCTCGCGGGCTTGAGGCGGATCCCAACAAGCTTGAGGCGGATCAATGTGCGCCCCGGCGGGTGGGCGCATCACCCCTGACGACGCCTCGACGCGTCGAACTCCAAGGGGATAAGACCATGACCGCCCTCCGCCTCGCCCTGCTGGCCGGCCTGACGCTCGCCGCCGCGACCGGCGCGCACGCCCAGGAAGCCTTCACGCCCGCCGCCAAGGGGACCTGGCAGGTCAACCTGCGCGCCACCGGCGTGCTGCCCGACGCGGGCGACCCGATCGTCACCGCCGCCGGCGCGGCCACCGGCCTGAAGGCCGACGTCAAGGACGACGTCAAGCCGACCCTGGGCGTCTCCTACTTCATCACCGACAAGCTGGCCGTCGAGGTGATCGCGGGCACGACCCAGCACACCGTCAAGGCCGTGGGGCCGGGCACCGACGTCGTCGTGCACAAGACCTGGGTGCTGCCGCCAGTGGTCTCGGCCCAGTACCACTTCGCGCCCAAGGCCCGGTTCAACCCCTATGTCGGCGCGGGGCTGAACTACATGCTGTTCTACAGCGGCAAGGACCGCAACGGCTTCACCGTCGATCTCGACGACGGCTTCGGCTACGCCCTCCAAGTCGGCGCCGACATCGCCGTGAGGGGTCCGTACGTCGTCAATCTCGACGTCAAGAAGGTGTGGTTCGAGACCGACGCCAAGATCAACGGCGGCGCGCTGAAGTCCAAGGTCAACCTGGATCCGACGGTGGTGTCGGTGGGGATCGGGCGGCGGTTCTAGACCCCGGACATCTCAAAACTCCCGTCATTCCCGCCCTTGTGGCGGGAACCTCTCTGTCAGCCGCAAGGGCAGTCGTGGCGGCGTGCTCAGCACGCCGCTTGCGCCTCACGTGTCAGCGGAGCCAGGGTTTCCTGCCACAAGGGCGGGAATGACGGGAGGATAGGGGGCCTCAGCCCTCAACCGTCCCGCTCGCCGCCGGCGTCTCGTGCAGCTCCCGCTCGATCGCCGCGGCCTTCTGGGCCAGGGCCAGCAGGGCGGGGGGCGCGTCTTCGGGATGGTCGCCGACCAGGGTGACGATCTCGCGGGCCAGGGCGTGCAGGCGCGGGGCGGTGGCGATCAGCTTGGCCTGGAACTCGATCTTGCGCGGGTCGCGGTCGTACTCGGCCCCCGGCGTGCGCCAGCCGCCCCAGTCGTTGGGATCGGTGACCACCACCGGATAGGTGCCGGGGAAGGGGTGGTGCAGGCAGTCGCCCTCCTGCTGCCACTTGTTGCGGGCGCGCAGCACCCGCCAGTTCGACAGGACGCCGCCTTCCTGCGGGTCCATCTTGTCTTCTGGCTTCAGCTCGTGGGCCAGGAATTCGCGGCCAAGGCCGACGTCGTAGGTCACCCGCACGGGCTCGTCGAAGCCCTTGGCCCAGATGGGCACGATCTTCTCGATCGTCGCCCAGGCGCCGACGCTCTCGACCCAAACCTTCTGGTTCCGCTGGTAGACGGTCTTGGCCATGGGACTCCGGAACTTCGCCTGCAAATGCTCAAAGGCATAAGAACCTGAAATTCTTGACGCCGGGTCAATCTTTCCAGGGGACGCAAGCTCGGTCATCGTCGTTTCCAACGGCCGTCGACAGAACGGCCAAGGGAGAGAAACGGCCGTGGATTTCGACTATTCCGACGACCAGAAGTTCCTCAAGGACGAGGCCCGCAAGTTCCTGAGCGGCCGCTGTCCGCCCGCGGTGGTGCGCGGGGTGTTGGACGATCCGGCCCGCAGCCACGACCAGGCCCTCTGGGCCGCCGTCGCCGAGCAGGGCTGGCTGGGCGCGGCGATCCCCGAAGAGCACGGCGGCCTGGGCCTTGGCCGCGTCGAGCTCTGCGCCATCGCCGAGGAGTTGGGCCGCGCCGTCGCCCCGATCCCCTTCGCCTCCACCGTCTACGTCCTGGCCGAGGCCGTGATGGCCCACGGCTCCAACGCCCAGAAAGCCGCCATCCTGCCGCGTATCGCTTCCGGCGAGCTGATCGGCTGCCTGGCCGTCAGCGAAGGCCCCGGCGTGCTCACCTCCTCGGCGCTGTCGAGCAAGGTCGAGGGCGGCAAGCTCACCGGCGTGAAGATCCCCGTCACCGACGGCGACATCGCCCACACCGCCATCGTCCTGGCGTCCGAGGGCGGCAAGCCCGGCCTGTTCCTGGTCGACCTGACCGGCGTGGGCGTAAAGCGCGAGACGCTGGAGAGCCTGGACCCCACCCGCGGCGTCGCCCGCCTGACCTTTGACGGCGCGGCCGCCGAGCGGCTGGGCGCGGCGGGCGAGGGCTTCGACCTCGTCCAAGCCATCCTCGACCGCGCCGCCGTGCTGCTGGCCTTCGAACAACTGGGCGGCGCCGACCGCTGCCTGGAGATGGCCAAGGACTACGCCCTGGGCCGCTACGCCTTCGGCCGGGTGATCGCCGGCTACCAGGCCATCAAGCACAAGCTGGCCGACATGTACGTCAAGAACGAGGTCGCCCGCTCCAACGCCTATTACGGCGCCTGGGCCCTGAACGACGACGCTCCCGAACTGCCCACGGCCGCCGCCGCCGCCCGCATCGCCGCCTCGGAAGCCTTCTGGTTCGCCAGCAAGGAAAGCGTCCAGGTGCACGGCGGCATGGGCTTCACCTGGGAGGTCGACTGCCACCTCTACTACCGCCGCTCGCGGCAGCTCTCCCTCGTGGCCGGTTCGCCCCGGCTCTGGAAGGAGCGGCTGGTGAGCGAGCTCGAGAAGAAGAACGCGGCTTAAGGAGAGCGATCATGGACTTCAACGACTCCCCCTCCGAAGCCGCCTATCGCGACAAGGCCCGCGCCTGGCTGGAAGAGGCCGCCGCCGCCCACAAGGCGCAGCACGGCGAACCGAAACCCAACACCCCCGAGCACATGGCCGCCGCCAAGGCCTGGCAGGCCCGCAAGGCCGCCGCCGGCTACGCCTGCATCACCTGGCCCGCCGCCGTGGGCGGGGGCGGCGGCACGCCGATCGAGTCCGTGATCTTCGGCCAGGAGGAAGGCAAGGCCGGCGTCGCCTACGGCTACTTCACCATCGGCCTGGGCATGTGCGTGCCGACGGTCATGGCCTTCTCCGACACCGACACCAAGAAGCGCTTCGTCTCGCCCGCCGTGAAGGGCGAGGAGATCTGGTGCCAGCTGTTCTCCGAACCGGCCGGAGGCTCCGACGTCGCGGCCCTGCGCACGCGCGCCGTGCGTGACGGTGACGCCCCCGATGCGGATTGGGTGATCAACGGCCAGAAAGTCTGGACCACCGGCGCCCACTACAGCGACTTCGGCATTCTCCTTACACGGACGGACCCCGACGTGCCCAAGCACAAGGGCCTGACCATGTTCTGGATCGACATGCGTGATCCGGCCGTCAAGTGCCGGCCGATCCACCAGATGTCGGGCGGGCGCGACTTCAACGAGGTCTATTTCAGCGACCTGCGGGTCAAGGACAGCCAGCGCCTGGGCGAGGTGGGGCAGGGCTGGCAGGTGGCCCTCGTCACCCTGATGAACGAGCGCCTGGCGGTCGGCGGCTCGGCCGGTCCCAACTATCGCGAGGTGCTGGAACTGGCCCGCGCCCTGCCGGGCGAGGACGGCCCCGCGCTCAAGAACGACGCCTTCCGCGAGAAGCTGGCCGATTGGTTCGTGGCCTCCCAGGGGCTGAAGTTCACCCGCTTCCGCACCATGACCGCCCTGTCGCGCGGCCAGACCCCGGGACCGGAAAGCTCGATCGGCAAGATCATCTCGGCCAACCAGCTGCAGGATCTGGCCAACACCGCCGTCGAGATGCAGGGCGAGTATGGCGTTCTCACCGGCCCCGAAGCCGCCGCCGGCGCGGCCTTCCAGCAGAGCCTGATGTGGGCCCCCGGCCTGCGCATCGCCGGCGGCACCGACGAGATCCTCAAGAACATCATCGCCGAACGGGTCCTGGGCCTGCCCGGCGACGTGCGCGTCGACAAGGACGTGGCGTTCAAGGACATGCCGACGGGCAGGTGAGGGGGGCTCTTCTCCCTTCCCCCTCGATGGGGGAAGGGCCGGGGATGGGGGTGGGGTGGCGGTCCGACCGGACGCGGCGTCGCCTTCATCCGCCTCAGCAGCACCCCCACCCCTGCCCCTCCCCCATCAAGGGGGAGGGTGAGCTAGTTACGAGAATCGCCCGGGCGATCCGCCTTCGCAAACTCGCCCCACAAGCGAAAAATGACGATCCCCTGACAGGCGAAAATCGTGTGATTACACGGAATTAGCCGGGCAACGCGCCTGTTCCACGTTCCAATTAAGGCATGGCGACCGACAGTGGTCGAACGGCGGTCTGGCGAGCTTGACAGCGTCGTCGCCGACGGCCCATGAGTGACTCCGATCTATGGTTAACGGCGGGGCTGGAGGGGAGCGATGCACGAGGCCAGCGACGCTGTTTCGACCCTCCTTGACCGGGGGCTTCACCTGGGGCGGGCCGCGCGATCGTGGGTGACCACCCGGCCGTGGACGCGCCTTGGGGCGACCCGTCGGCTGCCGCTCGGCGTGGCCGCCGCGACCCTGGTCGCCATGCCGCTGTTCGGCTGCGATTTTTCCGCCAACCAACTGTTCGCCAAGCGCGCCGGCGCCTGCCCGCGGCCGCAGGCGGCGCAAGGCGTCTCGGGCCAGTTCAACCAGCAGCAGATCGAGATCCGCAACCTGCGCCAGGGCGGCTTCCGCGGCGACTTCTTCGCCCAGCTGGAGCTGGCCCGCCGCTACGAAGGCCAGCGGGCGGTCGACAAGAACCTCGACGATCCGGTCGAGGCGGCCACCTGGTACGCCATGGCCCTGGCCAATCCGGCCGGCTACGCCCCGATCGCCGCCTACGAGCCGCGCGGCAAGCCGGGCAAGGCCCTGTCGCGCTTCGACGACTGCCGCGCCTATGAGCGCCACGCCGCCTACGGCGCCCTCGACCGCCAGCTGTCGCGGATGTCGACCGAGGAGCGCGAGCAGGTCCGCAACCGGGTGATCTACATCCTGTCGACGCAGGGGGCCGACGGCTTCCGGGCCCTGGCCCGCATGCACGACGGCTATTTCGGCCCCTATGGCGAGCCGTCCGACAACCTCCAGGCCGTCGAGGCCTATGGCGACCGCAAGCATGTCGGCGCGCCGGCCGCGCTCGACCTTTTCCGCCGCAACGACGTCGACGCCTATCTCTACAACTACCTGGCGGTGCAGACCGGCGACGTCTCGGCCTATGTCATGCTCAAGGACTTCGAGCGCTCCTCGCCGCAGAGGGCCTCCTACGGCGGCTTCGTCGAGGGCAAGGCCAAGCGCTGGATCCCGCCCTACGAGTTCTATCCGGCCGACTCCCCGGACTCCGGCGTGCCCCATTCCGACGAGAGCGATCCGTCGGGCGAGGCCCGCGAGGCGGCCCTGGCCCGTCTGCACGAGCTGCCCTTCGTCCATATCGGCGAGGCCCTGGCCTATCTGCGGATCATCCCCGCGCCGCTGCTCGACGAGCGGCTGCTGGCGTCGGGCGACGCCCAGACCTTCCAGGCCTCGATCGGCCGCCCGACCACCGGCCGCCTGACGCCGATCGAGAAGGTCAGGGCGGTGCAGTACGCCGCTGTCAACGGCTCGTCCAAGGCCCAGCTCGTCCTGGCGGTGATGTACTCCGAGGGCGTCGGCGTGCCGCGCGACTACGCCCGCGCCTACCACTGGTACGAGGAGGCCGAACGCCAGGGCTCGCCCGAGGCCAAGTACGCCATGTCGACCTTCTTCTCGCTGGGCCTGCAGGGCGTGGCCGACCAGGACCGCGCCAAGGCGGTGGTCTACCAGCTGGACGGCGCCCTGGCCGGCTTCAAGCCGTCGGTCTGGCGCCTGCAGCAGCTGCTGGCCCAGGTCTCGCGCCCGCCCCGCGCGCCGGGCGAGCGTCCTCGGCCGTACGAGGCCAGGCCCTATGCCGGTCCGTCGAACGCGCCCGGTCCGTCGAACGCTGAAAGGGACTATCGATGAGACGCCTTCGCCTGTTCGCGGCGGGACTCGTCGCTCTCAGCCTGGCCGCCGTCGGCGCGCCGCAAGTCGCCCTGGCCTCGCCCGACGCCAAGGTCGACCAGCAGATCCGCCCGTGCTTTGGCCTGCTGATCCAGCCGGCCCTGTCGCACGGCTGCAAGGGCTATGTCCCCAAGCGCAAGCCGCCGCGCCGGCCCTACTATCCCTCGCGCCCCTACGAGCGCTACCGCACCAGCGTCGACTGCGACGTCGCCTATCCGGGCGAGGTCAGCGACGTGCTCTCGCGCCTCTATGACGGCGACACCCTCACCCTGATCTCGCGCAACGGCGGGGCCTGCGTCGAGACGCTGAACGTCACCCGCGCGGTGCACATCGTCGCCCGCGATTACAGCCCCTCGCGCGCCCGGCCGATCCTGATGGCCCCGGCCGACCAGCCTTGCATCCGGATCACGGCCGGCGTGGCCTATGTGGTGCTCGAGAACCTCGGCCTGGAATCGACGCGCGGCGGGACGGCCTCGTGCATCGTCGGCCGCGCCACCGAGCTGGCCCTCAAGGGCGTGGTCGTGCGCTACGACGGCGAGGGCTCGGCCATCGACGTCGCCGACAGCCGGGTGGAGCTCTACCAGACCGCCTTCGTCGGCCGCACCCGCGCCCCGGTGGTCAAGCTGTCGGGCGGCCTTCAGGCCCAGGACGTCGACGTCGCCGCCACCGCCATCGGCATGGCCGTCGAGACCGGCCGCGACAGCCGCCTGCGCGATGTCCGCGTGGTGCGCCTGGGCGACTGGACCGGCTCGTCGCGCGTGCGCAGCTCGGCCGGCTTCGTGCTGACCGGCGTCAATCGCGATCAACTGGTGCAGATCGACGGCCTGTCGACCGACGGCTTCTCGCGCGGCATCTACATCAGCGGCGGCGAGACCACCCTGCAACGCCCCGTGGTCCGCGACAGCGACTGGGCGGTGGTGCTGGAAGGCGCCGACCTGCGCGTACTGGACGGCCAGCTGGAAGCCGCCGACGTCGGCATCTACGCCGCCTCGGGCGTGGTCTTCGCCTCCGACAACGCCATCGCCGGCGTCATGCGCGCGGGCCTGTTCGCCGACAGCGGCGCCCAGATCCGCGCCCGCGACAACCGCGTCTTCGCCCGCCCTGGCGGCTGCGAGGCCCTGATCACCGGCTATTTCGACGGCGCCCTGACCTGCCGTCCGTGGTTCGAGGCGCCGGAACTGTTCCGCACGCCGCGCGACCGCGCCCGCCAGGACTACGACAGCTATTGGCCGACCAGCGCCGTCGCGACCCTGGCCGGTCCCGCGCCCGCCGCCCTGGCCGGCGGTCCCGCCGATCCCTACGACGCCTCGGCCGCCGCCGGCGGTCCTGTCGCCGCCCCTCAAGGAGCTCCGCGATGATCCGCACGCTCGCCATCGGCGCCCTGGCCCTGTCCATGGCCTGCGCCGGCCTCGCCCAGGCCCAGCCGGGTTCCGGTCCCGTCGCCGCCAAGCGTCCCGCCGGTCGCGGCGGTCCCTGCGGCGCGCCCCTGACCGGCCAGGCGCCCGACGTCATGACCTATGACCGCGCCACCGGCACCCAGGTGTTCGTCAGCGGCCAGGGCGGCACCGAGGTCTCGGCCTACAACCAGCGCACCGGCTCGTCGGCCGGCCTGCGCGGCGACCTGTCCAAGCCGGGCGTCACCGAATCCTGCGCCTCCGACGCCCTCACCGGCGACGGCTATGCGGTCACCTCGCGCGGCCCGGGCGACATCGCCGTGGTCGGCCGCGACGGCCAGACCGGCGAGCGCTGGGCCATCAAGCGCACCGACGGCTCGACCGAATACTGGGATCCGCGCGGCGAGCATCGCTGCTTCCGCGCCGGCCTTGGCCTCTTCCCCGGAACCCGCGGATGCTGACGCGTCTCGCGCTGCTTGGCCTCGCCGCCGCGCTCCTGACCGCCTGCGCCACCCCGCACGGCCACAGCCCGCCCCCGCCGCCGCGCCCCTCCGAAGTCACGCCGCCCCCGCCGCCGATCGACGTGATCCGCCCGAAGGTGTGACGCGCCGAAAAACCCTCTCTCTGAGAGAGAGGGAGGGGCCCGCGCCGAAGGCGTGGGAGGGTGAGAGGTTTCACCGCTGGCAGGAAGAACTCCAACTTCCCCCATGCCGTCATCCCGGCCGAAGCGCGTAGCGCGTAGAGCCGGGACCCAGGGGCCGCCGCAATGCGCCGGCGACCGCTGGGACGCTTGATCGAGCCGCCCAGTCCAGTCCCCTGGGTCCCGGATAAGCGCTGCGCGCTTTCCGGGATGACGATCGATTTGGCTTTGAGCTTTGAAGGGCTTCGTCAGGTCCGCGCCTCATCCGGAGAGAGTGTAACCTCTCACCCTCCCACCGCTTCGCGGCGGGCCCCTCCCTCTCTCAAAGAGAGAGGGATCAAGGCTACGGCCCCACTGTCTCTTTCAACGCCGGAGCCTTCCGCCGCAGCGTCGCCTGCTCGTACGCATAGCCCAGGCTCAGCAGCCGGGCCTCGCTCCAGGCCGGGCCGATGAACGACAGGCCGACCGGCAGGTCCTCGACCTGGCCCATGGGCACCGTCAGGTGCGGATAGCCGGCGACGGCGGGCAGGGTGGTGGCCGAGCCGCCGTAGTGGTCGCCGTTGACCGGGTCGATCGTCCAGGCGGGGCCGGTGGTCGGGGTGATGATGGCGACCGCGCCGGTCTCCTTCAGGATCCTGTCGATGCCTTCGGGACCGGCCAGCCGCTTGGCGTCGGCCCTGGCCTTCAGGTAGTCGGGGTCGTCGAGGCCCTTGGACGCTTGCGCCTTCTCGAAGGTTTCCTGGCCGAACCAGCGGGTTTCGGCCGGCGTCGCGGCGTTGAAGGCGATCAGGTCGGCCAGGGTGCGGGCCGGAACCTTCGCCGGGTCGGTCGAGGCCAGGTAGGCGGCGATGTCGGCCTTGAACTCGGTGTAGAGCACCACGCCCTCGGCCCGGCCGATCGGGTCCTCGTCGAAGGTGGTCACCTCGACCAGGGTCGCGCCCTGGGCTTTCAGATCCTCCAGCGCCTGCTCGAACACCGCGTCGGTCCGGGGCGAGCCGCCGGCATAGAACCGCGCCACCGCCAGGGTGACGCCCTTCAGCGCGTCCTTCGACAGGCCGGCGGCATAGTCGCTCTTGCGGGCGTCGGCCTCGGCGGTGGCCGGATCGGCGGGATCGGAGCCGGCCAGCGCCGTCAGCAACAGGGCCGCGTCCCGTACCGTCAGGGTCATCGGGCCGGCGGTGTCCTGGCTGTGGCTGATCGGCACGACATGGGTGCGCGAAACGAGGCCCACGGTCGGCTTGAGGCCGACCAGGCCGTTCATGGCGGCCGGGCAGGTGATCGAGCCGTCGGTCTCGGTGCCGATCGCGGCCGGGGCCAGCCCCGCCGCCACCGCCGCCGCCGAGCCGCTGGACGAGCCGCAGGGGCTGCGGTCCAGGGCGTAGGGATTGCGCGTGAAGCCGCCGACCGCGCTCCAGCCGCTGGTCGAGCGCGACGAGCGGATATTGGCCCATTCCGACAGGTTGGCCTTGCCCAGCACCACCATGCCCGCCGCCCGCAGCCGGGCGACCAGGGGCGCGTCGCGGCCGGTGACGTTGTCCTTCAGCGCCAGCGAGCCGGCGGTCGTGGCCATCGGATCGAGGGTCTCGATGTTGTCCTTGATCAGCACCGCCAGGCCGTGGAGCGGGCCGCGCGTCTTGCCCGCCTTGCGCTCGGCGTCGAGGGCGCGGGCGATCTCCAGGGCGTCGGGATTGAACGCCAGGACGGCGTTGACCTCGGAACCGATGGCGTGCTGCACCGACAGCCAGCCTTTCACGGAGTCCTCGGCGGAGAATTCGCCGGCGGTCTGTTGGGCCTGTTCCTCGACCAGATCCGACTGCGGGCCGATGAAGCCGACCGCATACATGTCGTCCTGGGCGGCTTCGGACTGGGCAGCGGGCAATTCGGCGGGCGCGCCCGGCTTGGCCTGCGGGGCGGCGTGGGCCGGAACGGCCAGCAGCAGGACGGCCCCGCCGAGCAGCAACAGACGCTTCACGCTCCGCCCTCCATGCGAAAACGGCCCCGGCGAGAACCGGGGCCGCTCATCTAGATCACTCGCCCCCGATCACTCGCCCTTGAGCTTGCGGTCGAAGAAGTCGAGGTGCGTCTTCATGACGTGCAGGCCCTTGCTCCGGCTGCGGATCACGCTGTGGCGCTCGCCGGGATAGAGCATGGTCTCGAAGGCGATGCCCTTCTTCTGCAAGGCCGCCAGCACGCGGGTGCTGTTCTCGAAGATCACGTTGTCGTCGGCCATGCCGTGGATCAACATCAGGCTGCCCGGCTTGAGGTGATCGATGCGGTTCAGCACGTCAGACTGCGCATAACCGGCCTTGTTCTCGTCCAGCTTGCCCATGAACTGCTCGGTGTAGTGGGTGTCGTAGAGGCCCCACTCGGTGGGCGGGGCGCCCGCGACGCCGGCCGTGAAGGGCGTGCCCTCGGCGGTCAGCATCATCAGGGTCATGAAGCCGCCGTACGACCAGCCCATCACGCCCAGGCGGTCCGGATCGACGTAGGGCAGGGTCTTCAGGAAGGCCGCGCCGGCGAACTGGTCCTCGACCTCGACCGTGCCCATCCGGCGGTCCAGCGCCGTCTTGAACGCCGCCGAGCGGTTGGCCGAGCCGCGGTTGTCCAGCTTGAACACCACGTAGCCGGCGTTGGCGAAGGCCTCGTCGTTGACGCTCCAGCTCCTGGTCACGCGCTGGGCGTGCGGGCCGCCATAGACCGAGACGATCACCGGGTACTTCTTGGCCGCATCGAAGTCGGCCGGCTTCAGCAGCGAATAGTGCAGCACCTGGCCGTCGCTGGCCTTCAGCGTGCCGAACTCCGGCACGATGTGGCTCTCGGCATAGGGCGCGTAGGGGTGGCCGGCGCCGAGCTTGTTCTCCTCGATCCAGCGCACGCGCTTGCCGGCCGGGTCGTAGAGCGCGGTCTGCGGCGGGGTCTCGGGATCGGAATAGGAGCCGACGAAGGCGCCGGTGGCGGCGACCTTGGCGGTCCACCAGCCGCCGGCCGGGGTCATGGCGACCGGGGCGGCGGGCTTGATGTACGACGCCGAATAGAGCCGGCGCTCGATCGGGGTGTCGATCGAGGCCCCGAAGAACACCAGGCCGCGCTTCTCGTCGACCGCCTCGACCTTGTCGATCGGCCAGTCGCCCTTGGTCACCTGGGCCAGCAGTTTGCCGTCGGCGGCGTAGTGATAGAGGTGATTGTTGCCCGACTTCTCCGACGACCACAGGAAGCTGCCGTCCTTCAGGGCGCGGAAGTCGTCGTGCAGCTCGATCCAGTGCGGATCGGTCTCGGTGAGGATGGTCTTGCCGACACCCTTTGCAGGGTCATACGCGATCAATTCCAGGGTCTTCTGGTCGCGGCTCTGGCGCTGGACGTAGAGGGTCTTGCCGTCCTTCGACCAGGCCACGCGCGCCAGGTAGATGTCCTTGTTCGGACCAAGGTCGATCTGCACGACCTTGCCCGAGGCCAGGTCCTTGACGAACAGCTCGACCACGGCGTTCGGGCGGCCCGAGCGCGGATAGCGCTGCTCGACCACGGTCGCGCCCGTCGGGCCGATGTCGGCGCGCGGCACGATGTCGACGCCGCTCTCGTCGACGCGGGTGTAGGCGATGCGGGTCTCGTCGGGCGACCACCAGTAGCCGGTGTCGCGGTTCATCTCTTCCTGGGCGATGAACTCGGCCACGCCGAACGAGACGGCGTCCTTGCCCTCGGTCGTCACCGCCGTCTCGTCGCCGCCGGCCAGCGGGCGCACATAGAGGTTCTGGTCGCGGACGTAGGAGACGAACTTGCCCTTGGGCGAGACCTTGGCGTCCACCTCGTCGCCGGCCGTCTGCGTCAGGCGCGAGACCTTGCCGTCCGCGACGCTGTCCACATAGAGGTCGCCGTCCAGCGGCACGAGCACGAAGCGGCCCTCGCTGTCCCAGCTGTATTCGACGACGCCTCGGGCCAGCACCCGGGCGCGTTCGCGGCGGGCCTTCTCGGCCTCCGACAGCTCCTTGTCGCCCGACGACAGGGCGTTGGCGTCGATCAGGCGATAGGGCTCGCCGCCGGCCACGTCGACCGCCCACAGGTCCTGGACATTGGCGGCCTCGGCCTTGGCCTTCAGATAGGTCACCCGCTTGCCGTCCGGCGACAGGGCCACGCCCTTGGCCGTGGGGCCGTTGATGTCGGGATCGGCGAACAGGCGCTCGGGGGTGAGTTTTTCGGCCATCACGGGATGGGCCAGGGCGAGACAGGCCGACAGGGCCAGGAGCGAGGGACGGATCATGGCGCGGACGCTAGTGCCGAGCGGCGCCGTTGGCAAACCCGCTTGACTCTGTTTCATGTGTCAGAAATAACTGACATATGAAATACGGACTTGCAGCATGATCTCGGGCGACGAGCTGGCGGCGATCCTGTCGGCGCTCGACAACCCCCATCGGCTCCGCATCCTCGCGGCGCTGAAGGTCGGCGGGCGCAACTATGTCAGCCGCCTGGCGCGCGAGATCGGCATCAGCCGGCCGCTGCTGCACCTGCACCTGAACAAGCTCGAGGACGCGGGCCTGGTCAGGAGCCAGCTGGAGCTGTCGGCCGACGGCAAGGCCTTGAACTATTTCGAGGTCGTCGACTTCCGCCTCGAACTCACGCCCGAGACCGTCGCGGCCGCCGCCGCGATGCTGTCCGAGAAACCCGAAAAATAAGGGGGCTTGCATGCAAGCGCACATCTATCTGCTGACGATCTGCCTGCCGCTGGCGACCGTCCTGATCATCTTCGCCATGCGCTACTGGTCCCGCGTGGCCCAGGCCCAAGCCCAAGCCAAGGCCGCTCATCAGGGCGCCGCCGCCCAGCAGGCGGTGCTCGACGGCCTGGACGAGATCAAGGTCCGCCTGAGCGCCATCGAGAAGATCCTCAAGGACGTCGAGTGATGGTCGCCCTCGCGCCTTCGATCCCGAGCCAGGGGACGGACCTGCCCGCCTGGCGGCTCAACGCCCTGCGCTGCGCCTATCTGCTGCTGATCGTCGGCCTGGGCATCCAGGTCTGGCCGGGCATCGTCCTGCGCCACGCCGGCTGGGAGCTGATGGAGGGCGTCGTCCAATGCATGCTGGGGGCGCTGTCGCTACTGGCGCTGCTGGGCCTGCGCCACCCTTTGCGCATGCTGCCGCTGCTGATGTTCGAGATGGCCTGGAAGGCGATCTGGCTGGCCGCCGTCGCCGCCCCCAAGTGGGCCAGCGGCCGGATGGACGAAGACACCGCCGCCACCGCCTTCGCCTGCCTGCTCGTCGTGGTCTTTCCGATCGTGATCCCCTGGCGGCATCTGGCCGCGACCTTCTTCGCGAGCCCCGGCGACCGCTGGCGCTGAGCGTCGCTCAATAGTGATAGGGCGACCGCTTGGCCCAGTTCGACTTCGGATAGCGGGCGTGCAGCAGCCTGAAGGCGCGGCCGCTCATGTCGTCCTCGTTGGGACCCCAGCGGGTGACGCGGATCAGCCAGTAGAGAGCCTCGGGCGAGCGCGGATCCTCCGGATGGGCGCGGGCATAGGCCAGCACCACCTCCCAGACGTTCAGCGAGCCCTTGGGCGGTTCGGCCACGTTGTCGGGGAGGAAGGCGCGACGCTCGGCCAGGGCCGTCGGCTGGCCGGCGGCGGCGAACTGCGGCAGCCGCAGCGGGAAGGCGCCCGCGCCGCACTGGCCAAGGCAGGTAAGGTCGCCGAAGCGCTGCTCGTCGTCCCGATCGCCGTAGATGACGCCGGTGTATTGGTAGCGGGCGAGCTTTGGCGGGGCGGCCGGCGCCAGCCGCTGGTCGCGCGGCAGGATGATCCAGCGGGGCCACGAGCCGCTGAAATTGGCGACCGAGCCGGTCGGTCGGATGTAGTCGATGAGGTCGGTCCGCAGGCCGGGGATCTTGGCCAGCACGAAGAACTCGGCGAACCGCTTGGCCTCGCCCGGCGGGGTGGCGGCGATCCGCGCCCAGTCGGCCTTCAGCTGGGGCAGCGTCTTGACCAGGTCCCGCGCCAGGGCGTCGATCGCCGCGTCGTCCTGCAGCTGCACCGCCCGCGCGAAGCTGGTCAGGGCCACGTCCAGGCGCAGATGGGCGGGCAGGGCGGGATTGCGCGACAGTGCGATCCGCTGCTCCTGCGGCAGGCGGTCGATGACCGCGCGGGCGTCCTCGCCGAAGCCGACGGACCAGGCCAGCGGGCCGACCATCTCGGCCGAGTAGCCGTCGGCCTGGCCGCGCGAGGGAACCGAGCCGTCATGCGCGCAGGCCTCGGCGTCGCCCAGGCAGAGGCGGCGGCGCGTAGCGTGGTTTGTGAAATCGGCGAGGCTGGAGGCGACCTGCAGGCGCTCGGCGGCAAACAGGGCGCGGTCGCTGCCGGACAGGTCCTTGCGGGCCAGGATCGCGTCGAGGCGGGCGCGGGTCGCGGCCGGCGGGGCCTGCGCGATCGTCAGCCGGACCAGGTGATACTGCGCGCTCAGCCAGGCTGGGCCGGCCGGAACCTTCTCGGCGTCGGCGGCCAGCGCCTTGGCGGCCGGATCGTCGGGCGAGACCAGGGCCAGGGCCGCCAGCAGCCAGGCGACGTCGCGCGTCCTGGTCCAGCGTTCGCGCGCGTGGGCCAGCGGGGCGGCGGGCTCGAGCGCCTTCAGGGTCTCGATCCAGTCGACCGCGTCGGGCCGGGACGACGCCTTGGCGCCGAGCTTAAGATAGTCCCGCAAGTCGACGGCGATCTGCGGGTAGGGCGCCTGCCGGTTCAGGTCGCGGTCCAGATCGGCCAGGGTGTGGCCCGGCTGGTCGCGATAGGCCAGGGCGCGCAGCATGCCCCGGGTCTCGCCCTTGCCGAAGGTTCCGTCCGGAGCGGCCGCCAGTTCGGCGATGGCCGCGCGCGAGCGGGCGAAGCTGGCGGGGCTGGGCCTGGCCAGGGCCTCGCGCTGCAACGCCCGGACCTTCAGATAGAGGCCCATCGGCCGCCAGGGCGAGTTGGGATCGCGAGCGATGTCGCCGAAGCGCTCGGCGGCGGCGTTGTGGAAGCCGTTGTAGAGGGCCAGGGCCGCGGACTGGTAGGCCCGATCCGCGCGCAGCCAGCCGGGCTGGTCGGCCAGCATCGGCGGCATCTCGACCCCGGCCTGGCCGCAGGCGGCGAACACCGAGTCCTGCCCGTCCAGCCAGGCCCGCACGGCCGGCGACGAGGCCCCGTAGCGCTTGGCCCGGTCGCGCAGGGTGACGATGGCCGTGTCGAAGGCCTCGCGGAAGCAGTTCTGCCGGGTCTGGTAGTTACCGATGTCGCGCTCGACGCTCAGGTACGACAGCTCGGACTTGACGCCGGGCAGGGTCTCGCGCGCCCGCTGCCAGCCATAGACGCCGCCCTTGTCGTCGTAGAACACCGGCGGCGGGGTGCAGCAGTCGTCCGACAGCGCCGCGCCGGCCTGGGGGCCCACCTTCAGCCCGTGCAGCAGCCGCCAGTTCAGGAACAGCATCGGCCGGGGCGCGCGCGTCATGACCACGCCCTGCTGGCCGGCATAGAGCCGCTGGAGGTCGCGGGCGTCGCCGCCGCGCGGATCCAGATACCAGGGAACGTCCTCGTCATAGCCCGAGCCGTGGGCCTGGCTCGCCACAACGCTCGCCAGAACGCCCCCAAGAACGCCAGTGAGAACCGCGGCGGCCAAGACCGCCCCAACACGCCGCTTCACCGCCATCCCCCAACCTGCCGTCGCGCCGTCTCGAAGTCGGCTTCACTCCAGCTGTGGGGAGCGAAGAGATAGACGCTGCGTCCGGGAGGCGCTCGAACTATAGGCGTGTCGGTGGAGACCGCCAGAGCTTGGCGACACTTCGGGTTGCGAAAATCGCGCCCTTTCGCCAGGCGCCGGCGCAGCGGCTCGCCGCCCTCGGTCATGCGGAACAGCATGGGTGCGATCTCGTCCACCGGGGCCTGTTCCAGCCAGGTCTCCGTATCGCACCAAGAGGCCAGGGCGGTCATCGACAGCAGGGTTCCGGGCGGCAGTCCGGCCCGCACGTCGGCCAGCACATCCAGCAGCACCTGGCGCTGCGAGGCGCGCACCTCGAAGTCGACCTGCACCCGGCGGGCGGGGATCGCGGCGGCGTAGTGCAGGATGGCCGCGGCCGTGCGGGCGCGCAGGGCAGGCGTCCAGTCCAGCGGCCGGTCGGGGTCGATCTGCACGTGCACCAGGGCGGTGGTCGGCGGCCGGCTGACCCGCAGCGGAAACCGCCGTCCCCGCGACTCCACCGCATCGCCCGACAGCTCGACGAACCCGGTCTGCACCGCCACCTCGGCTTGGTCGCCCAGGAAGCGCAGGTCCTCCGGCCGTTCCCAGGCCCAGACGACCAGGGTCGAAGGCGGCCGTCCCGACGGCCCACAACCGGCCAGCGCGATCAGAGCGGCCAGGACGACGGCTGCGCGCAACGGCGGTTCCTTCAGGCGAATCCGGGGAAGGGGGTCAGGCTAGCAACAGGCGGGGGCGGCGGCGACGCCTACCGATCCCTCGCACCTTAAGATCGTCATCCCGGGCGAAGGGCCGCGAAGCGGATCGCAGACCCGGCGACTGTGTTGGGTCAAGCGGGCCTTTGCCAGGGTTGTCCGGATTTGAGCATGCCGTTTGCGGCGACGACGATCTTCCTGGCGATGGCGACGAGAGCGACTTTTG
>Ga0160495_100066_pt1 | contig 174171 bp, 158 predicted proteins | sample DID4MG_4_FD_108251 | JGI IMG/M metagenome (GOLD analysis project Ga0160495, IMG submission 108251) | Enriched soil microbial communities from UW Madison campus, WI, USA - DID2933_E24_FP4 MG | ecosystem: Environmental > Terrestrial > Soil > Unclassified | place: USA: Madison, Wisconsin... | reverse complement strand
CCTGGCGCACATCGGCGGCATGGACGCGTTCGCGCGCGGCCTGGAAGTGGCCCATGCGCTGCTGGAGAAGTCGCCGTGGGAGCAGTGGCGCGCCGAGCGCTACGCCAGCTTCGACAACGGCGATGGCAAGGCCTTCGCCGAGGGCAAGCTGGGCCTGGCCGAGCTGCATGCGATTGCCAGCAGGTCCGGCGAGCCGACGCAGGCCTCGGGCCGCCAGGAGCAGTACGAGAACCTGCTCAACCAGTACCTGCTGCGTTGAGGCTGTTCGTCCGGGACATTGTCCCGGACAATGCACACGAGCGCGTGCCGGCCCGCCCGGGTCGGCACGAAGCAAGCACGACACCAACCTAAGGTCCTGACATGAGCAGTCCATCCATCGCTGGCGGCAGTGCGGCGCAGAGCGCCGAGAACACCGGCTTCATCATCCTGATCAGCTGCGTCGCCACCATCGGCGGCTTTCTGTTCGGCTTCGACAGCGGCGTCATCAACGGCACCGTCGACGGCCTGCAGCAGGCCTTCGGTTCGAGCAAGGCCGCGCTGGGCTTCGAGGTCGCCTCGATGCTGCTGGGCTGCGCGATCGGTGCGTTCTTCGCCGGCCGCCTGGCCGACCGCTGGGGCCGGCGCAGCGTGCTGATCATCTCGGCGGTGATGTTCCTGCTGTCGGCGATCGGTTCCGGCGCGGCGCACAGCTCGCTGGTCTTCATCGCCGCGCGCGTGCTCGGCGGTTTCGCGGTGGGTGCGGCCAGCGTGATGTCGCCGGCCTACATCGCCGAGGTCGCGCCGGCCCGCTACCGCGGCCGCCTGGCCACGGTGCAGCAGATCGCGATCATCTCCGGCCTGTTCGCCGCCTTCCTCAGCAACTACCTGCTGGCCAGGACCGCCGGTGCCTCGACCGAGGAACTGTGGCTGGGCGCGCCGGCGTGGCGCTGGATGTTCTGGATGATGGCGTTCCCGTCGCTCCTGTTCCTGGGCCTGCTGCTGGTGATCCCGGAGAGCCCGCGCTACCTGGTGGTCAAGCGCCGCAGGGACGAGGCGCTGGCGGTGCTGGGCCGGCTGTACGGCCCGGTCCAGGCGCAGACCACGCTGGGCGAGATCGAGGCCTCGCTGTCGACCGAGCAGCACCGTCCGCGGCTGTCGGACCTGATCAACAAGGCCACCGGCAAGATCCGCCCGATCGTCTGGGTCGGCGTCGGTCTGGCCGCGTTCCAGCAGCTGGTCGGCATCAACGTGGTCTTCTACTACGGCGCGGTGCTGTGGCAGGCGGTCGGTTTTTCCGAGAACGACGCGCTGCTGATCAACGTGCTGTCCGGCGGCCTGAGCATCGGCGCCTGCCTGATCACCGTGGTCCTGATCGACCGGATCGGCCGCAAGCCGCTGCTGTGGGTCGGCTCGGTCGGCATGGCGGTGTCGCTGGCGCTGGTGACCTGGGCCTTCGCCAGCGGTTCGCTGGTCGATGGCCACCTGCAGCTGGCCGACGGCATGGGCACGCTGGCGCTGGTCGCGGCCAACGTCTACGTGGTGTTCTTCAACATGTCCTGGGGCCCGGTGATGTGGGTGATGCTGGGCGAGATGTTCCCGAACCAGATCCGCGGCTCCGGCCTGGCGGTGGCCGGTGCGGTGCAGTGGAGCTCGAACTTCATCATCACCATGAGCTTCCCGGTGCTGCTGGCCAGCATCGGCCTGGCCGGTGCCTACAGCATCTACATGGTCGCCGCCATCATCTCGGTGTTCTTCGTGCTCAAGTTCGTGCACGAGACCAAGGGCAAGGCGCTGGAGCAGATGGAAGGCTGATCGTCGGCCTCCGGTCCGTCCCCGAGGGGGCGGGCCGGGCGCCCCGGCGCCGGAGGTACCGTCGGCGCCAGGGGACCGGACGGGCACACGGCCAGGCCGGATCACAGGCAACAAAAAACCCCGCTTTCGCGGGGTTTTTTCGTTCTCACCGGAACCGGATGGCGCTCCCTAGGGGACTCGAACCCCTGTTTTAGCCTTGAGAGGGCCACGTCCTAACCACTAGACGAAGGGAGCGTTGTTGTTGGAGCCGGTGTGAGCGCGCTAGTATAGTCGCGGTTTTTCCGGACCGCAATCGGTCCAACGCATCCGTTCACGGAAGTACGCCTATCAATCCGCTCAGCCCTCCGCAGCCCGTCCTGCGCGCGATTCCGCGCGAAGATCATGTCATTTCGCGCAAGGACATCAGTCCGAACGCTCTGCGCGTGCTCTACCGCCTGCGCGAAGCCGGATTCGGCGCGTACCTGGTCGGAGGCGCGGTCCGCGACCTGCTGCTCACCGCCCACCCCAAGGACTTCGACGTCGCCACCGACGCCACGCCGGAACAGGTCAAGCAGCTGTTCCGCAACTGCCGGCTGATCGGCCGTCGCTTCCGCCTGGCGCACGTGGTGTTCGGCCGCGAGATCATCGAGGTCGCGACCTTCCGCGCCAATACCGACGACGGCAGCGGCGACCGCGAGCTCGAAGACGGGCGCCTGGTCCGCGACAACGTCTACGGCACGATCGAGGACGACGCGGTCCGTCGCGACTTCACCGTCAATGCCCTGTACTACGCGATCGAGGATTTCTCGGTGCGCGATTACCTCGGCGGCTACGAGGACGTGCAGGCGCGCGTGATGCGCCTGATCGGCGATCCCGAGACCCGCTACCGCGAAGATCCGGTGCGCATGCTGCGCGCGGTGCGTCTGGCGGCCAAGCTCGGCTTCACCATCGAGCCGGCGACCGCCGCGCCGCTGGGGCCGCTGGCGTCGCTGCTGGGCGAAGCCGCACCGGCGCGGTTGTTCGAGGAAATGCTCAAGCTGTTCCTGTCCGGGCATGCGGTGGCCAGCTTCGAGGGCCTGGAGCGCCACGGCCTGCTCGGTGCGCTGCTGCCGGAAACGGCCGCCGCGCTGCGCAGCAACCGCAGCGGTGCGCTGCGCCGCATGCTGATCGCCGGCCTGAGCAGCACCGATGCACGCGTGGCCAACGACGAGCCGGTCTCGCCGGCGTTCCTGTTCGCGCTGCTGCTGTGGCCGGCCTACTGCCGCGCCCTGGCCGGGCTGCAGGCGCAGGGCATGCAGCCGGAAGAGGCGCAGCGCCGTGCCGCCGACCGGGTGACGATGCACCAGGTGCAGACCATCGCGCTGCCCAAGCGTTTCTCGTTGCCGATGCAGGAGATCTGGCTGCTGCAGGGCCGCTTCGCCTCGCGTCAGCGCAAGCGCGTGTTCCGCCTGCTGGCGCATCCGCGTTTCCGCGCCGCCTTCGATTTCCTGGTGCTGCGCCAGACCGCCAGCGACGGACATGCCGCGGACGTGGCGTTCTGGCAGGACGCGCAGCGCCAGTCGGGCGATGAGCTGTCGGCCACGCTGCAGGCCTCGAACGAGGCCGCCGACACGGACGCCGATCCGCTGGATCCAGGCCGCAAGCGCCGTCGTCGCCGTCGTCGCGCGCCCGGCGCTCCCGTCGGCGAATGAGCGCGTCCGGCCCGGGCGAGGTGATCCGGGCCTGCATCGGGCTCGGTGCCAACCTTGGCGAAGCGGCGGCCAGCGTGCGCGCCGCCGCCGCCGCGCTTGCGGCGTTGCCGCGGACCCGCCTGCTGGCGGTGTCGCGCCTGTACCGCACCCCGGCCTGGGGGCGCGAGGACCAGCCGGATTTCATCAATGCCGCGGCCTGCGTGGAGACCACGCTGGCGCCGCTGGAACTCCTGCAGGCCTTGCTGGACACCGAGCAGGCGTTTGGCCGGCGTCGCGATCCGCACGACCGCTGGGGCCCGCGCACGCTCGACCTGGACCTGCTGCTCTACGGTGACCGCGTGCTCGATCTGCCCGGCCTGCAGGTGCCGCATCCGCGCCTGCACGAGCGTGCCTTCGCCCTGGTGCCGCTGGCCGAGATCGCCGCCGACGCGACGATTCCGGGCCATGGAACGCTGCGTGACGTACTGGGCCGCATCGAAAGCGGTTCCATCGAGCCGTTAGGGTAGATAATGGCCGGCTTATCGCCCTGGGTAATCAGCTGATGAGCGTTCATGCAGAACAGAAACCGTGGACCGTCCCGGCGCTGGCGCAGGCCAAGCGCGACGGCCGCCGGCTGGTGATGCTGACCGCCTACGACGCCGGTTTCGCACGTGAGCTGGACCGCAACGGCGTCGACCTGATCCTGGTCGGCGACTCGCTCGGCATGGTGGTGCAGGGACATGGCTCGACCCTGCCGGTGACCGTGGCCGACATGGCCTACCACACCGCCTGCGTTGCCCGCCCGCTGCAGACCGCGCTGCTGGTCAGCGACCTGCCGTTCCAGGCGGACGCGACCCCGGAGCGCGCGCTCGACGCCTCGGTCGCGCTGCTGCAGGCCGGCGCGCAGATGGTCAAGATCGAAGGGGCCGGCCCCAAGCTCGATGTGATCCGCTTCCTGACCGAACGCGACATCCCGGTGTGTTCGCACCTGGGCCTGACCCCGCAGTCGGTGCTGGCCCTGGGCGGCTACCGCGTGCAGGGGCGCGAGGAGGCCGCGGCCGCCCGGCTGGTGGCCGATGCGCAGGCCGTGGTCGAAGCCGGCGCCACCCTGGTCGTGCTCGAATGCCTGCCGACCGGCCTGGCCCAGCGGATCACCGCTGCGGTGCCGGTGCCCACCATCGGCATCGGTGCCGGCCCGCATTGCGATGGCCAGGTGCTGGTGCTGCACGACCTGCTGGGCCTGGACAGCGGCCATCGCCGCCCGCGCTTCGTCAAGGATTTCCTGGCCGAAGGCGGCTCGGTGGCCGGCGCCGTGCGCGCCTACGCCGACGCGGTGCGCGACGGCCGTTTCCCCGACGCCGACCACGCCTACGCCTGAGCCATCGCCAAGAGCGCGCACATGATCGAAACCATCACCGAACTGGATGCCCTGCGCGAACGCGTGCGCGGCTGGAGGCGCGAGGGCCTGCGCGTGGGCTTCGTGCCGACCATGGGCAACCTGCACGCCGGGCACTACTCGCTGGTCATGCTGGCGCGGCAGTACGCCGACCGCGTGGTCTCCAGCGTGTTCGTGAACCCGACCCAGTTCGGGCCGAACGAGGACTTCACCCGCTACCCGCGCACGCCCGACGCCGACACCACGGGGCTCGAAGGCGCGGGCTGCGACGTGCTGTGGCTGCCGACGGTCGAATCGATGTATCCGTTCGGGGTCGGCCTGGCCGCGAACGTGCACGTGCCCGGTGTCAGCGCGGTGCTGGAAGGCGAGTGCCGGCCGGGCCACTTCGATGGCGTGTGCACCGTGGTCAGCCGCCTGTTCAACCAGGTGCTGCCGGACGTGGCCGCCTTCGGCAAGAAGGACTACCAGCAGCTGGCGGTGATCCGGCAGATGGTGCGTGACCTGCATTTCCCGGTCGAGATCCTGGGCGGCGGCATCGTCCGCGAGACCGATGGCCTGGCGATGAGTTCGCGCAACCAGTACCTCGCTGCGGAGGACCGTCCCCGCGCGGCGGTGATCCATCGGGTGCTCAAGGCGATGCGCCAGGCCCACCAGGAGGGCGCCTCACATGCGCAGGTCGAGGCCGGGGCCGCCACGCAGCTGGTCGAGGCCGGGTTCAGCGTCGACTACGCGGCCTTGCGCCGGCCCGACCTGAGCCTGCCGGTCGATGGCGAAGCCGGCCCGCGCGTGGCCCTGATCGCCGCGCGCCTCGGCGCGACCCGGCTGATCGACAACTTCGAATTCTGAGCCCATGTCCAGCGCGGCGCGGACCCCGGTCCGCGCCGCGCCGTGGCCACGCAGGCCGCAGCGGTCCCACGGCCGCGGCCCCATTCCCGCAACCACCTCCGTGCGTTGCTACCATCCGCTGCAAGAGTTGAACGCACCATGCACCTGACCCTGCTCAAGACCAAGATCCACCGCGCCACCGTCACCCATTCGGAACTGAACTACGAAGGGTCGGTCGCGATCGACGGACTGCTGCTCGATGCCACCGGCATCCGCGAGTTCGAGCAGGTGCACGTGTGGGACGTCACCAACGGCGCGCGCTTCACCACCTATGCACTGCGCGCGGACGAAGGCAGCGGCATCATCTCGCTCAACGGCGGGGCCGCGCGTCACGTGCAGGTCGGCGACCTGGTGATCATCGCCGCGTTCGCGTCGATGGACGAGGCCGCGGCCGACGCCTTCCAGCCGACCCTGGTGTACGTGGACGGCGACAACCGCATCACCCATACCAACCACTCCATCCCCAAGCAGGCAGCCTGATGACAGAGACCGGTTTCGACACGCTGACGTCCCACGCCGCGCGGTTGCGCGAAACCGGTATTCCCCGCCTGCTGGCCAGCGAGCCCGGCCGCGTCGACGCGCATGCGCTGCGGGTCGGTCCGCTGTACGCCAACTTCGCGCGCCAGCGCTACGACGCGCAGGCCTGGCAGGCGCTGCTGGCGCTGGGTGCCCAGCGCGACCTGGCCGGCGCCTTCGCGCGCCTGGCCGGCGGCGAGACGGTCAACGTGACCGAAGGCCGCGCCGCGCTGCATACCGCGCTGCGCGGCGAGCTGTCGCAGACCGCTGCCGCGCGCGAGGCCTTCGCCACCGCCGCGCCGGTGCGTGAGCGCATGGCGGCGCTGGTCGCCGCGCTGGAGGCCAGCGATGTCACCGACATCGTCAGCGTCGGCATCGGCGGCTCCGATCTCGGCCCGCGCCTGGTGGTCGACGCACTGCGCGGCCCGCTGCCGGGCCGCTTCCGCGTCCACTTCATCTCCAACGTCGACGGCGCCGCCGCGCAGCGCACGCTGGCGCCGCTGGATCCGAAGCGGACTGCGGCGATCTTCATTTCCAAGACCTTCGGTACCCAGGAAACCCTGCTCAACGGCAGGATCGTGCGCGACTGGCTGGGTGGCAGCGAACGCATCCATGCGGTCAGCGCCAATCCCGAGCGCGCCGCGTCCGCGTTCGACATCGCGCCCGAGCGCGTGCTGCCGATGTGGGACTGGGTCGGTGGCCGCTACTCGCTGTGGTCGGCGGTCGGCTTCCCGATCGCGCTGGCGATCGGCGCCGCGCGTTTCGAGGAACTGCTGGCCGGCGCCGCCCAGTTCGACCGCCACGCGCTGGACGCGCCGCTGGAGGCGAGCCTGGCGGTGCGCCATGGCCTGACCGCGGTCTGGAACCGCAACGCGCTGGGCCTGGCCTCGCACGCGGTGATGACCTACGACCAGCGCCTGGCCCTGCTGCCGGCCTACCTGCAGCAGCTGGTGATGGAAAGCCTGGGCAAGCGCGTGCGCCTGGACGGCAGCGACGTCGGCGTCGATACCGTGCCGGTGTGGTGGGGCGGGGCGGGCACCGACGTGCAGCACAGCTTCTTCCAGGCCCTGCACCAGGGCACCGGCATCGTGCCGGCCGATTTCATCGGCACCGTGCGCAACGACGATCCGCATGCGGACAACCATCAGGCGCTGATGGCCAACCTGCTGGCGCAGACCGAGGCCCTGGCCAACGGCCAGGCCAGCGACGATCCGCACCGCGCCTATCCGGGCGGCCGCCCGAGCACGACGATCCTGCTGGACGCGTTGACCCCGCATTCGCTCGGCGCGCTGCTGGCGATGTACGAGCACAGCGTCTACGTGCAGTCGGTGATCTGGGGCATCAACGCCTTCGACCAGTTCGGGGTGGAACTGGGCAAGCAGGTGGCGAGCCAGCTGCTGCCGGCGCTGCGTGGCGAGTCGCCGGCCAGCGACCCCGTCACCGCGGCGCTGATCGCGCAGCTGCGCGCCGGCTGACGTCGCACCCTCATCCGGTACGTCCCGGAACGCCGACGCCCCTCTGGGCGTCGGCGTTCTTGTTTCTGCCATCCGGGGCTCGGTCCTTCCCGCGTCTGCGGTGTCGCCTGATTCCTGCAGCTGAAACGTAGCGCGCATCGTGTTTCCGCCGTCCGCCGTCCGCCGTCCGCCGTCCGCCGTCCGCTATCCGGGGTTTGCGGTTTGCGGTTTGTTCTTCGCTCCTCGCTCTTCGCTTCTGCTCTTTGTGTCCTGGCTCTGTGTTTCTGATTTTGTCGTGGCTTCGGTTTTCCGCTTTGCTCCACGGTTTTTGATTTCCTGATGTCGTGAAGCGAGCCGGGCATCGCAGCGTGTCAGGGGCGAAGAGCTGCCCTTGTCCGAGCGCAGCGAGTTTGGGCAGCGTCCCATGACGCACGAGAAGCGCAGGGCACCGGCGTGGCGCAGCCGCGCCGGCTCGCGGACCGGCTGTGCGTTCTTTTGGTTGCTTTTCTTTGCACAGGCGTTGCCCATGTGCCCGGTCTGCACACACAAGCAAAGAAAAGTGACTCGCGCCCGCCCGTGCAGCGGGTGAGCGAAAGCTCTGCTGTGGCTTGGTCTGTCTCGCCCTCGCAGCGGTAGAGCGAAAGCTCTTGCTGCTGCTTCAGCTGCTTTGCTGGATTGGCTTTTGAACAAGCGACGGCTGAAGCCAGAACTGCAGTGCAACGGCTTCCGCGCTGTCGCGCGGGTTACTTTTGTCTTGGCAAAAGTAACCAAAACCGCCGTCGCCGGACGCGATCCGACTGGCTGCGCCAGTCGGTCCCCTGTGCTTCTCGCCCGATGCGGCACGGCGCCCAAACTCGCTGCGCTCAGACAAGGGCGCCTCTGCGGCCGCATCGGGCTGCGATGCTCGGCTCGCTCTACGGCTCGATGGATCAAGCGCCACAGCCCAAAGCAGAATCACGGCAACGGCAACGGCAACGGCAACGGCAACGGCAACCGCGACCGCGACCGCGACCGCAACAGCAACCGCAACCGCAACCGCAACAGCGAGGCAAGGCAGCGCAAGGCGAGACGGCTTGCTGATGGGGGCGATGGGCCGCCATCAGCGCCCGATTCAGGAAAGAACATGGTCGCTGCATGGATGCCGGCGGGCGGCGAGCCCGCCGGTCGTCTCATGCGGTGTCGCCGATCAGTCCACCGCGATCGCGGGGCCGGGGGCTCCGGCGGCCGCGGTCAGGCGCTGCGCGTCGCCGACCAGTTGCACGAACTCCTGGCGCAGGCCCCAGCGATCGTCGCCGGTGCTGGCGCGGGCGGTGGCGGCGACCTCGTCCCAGTTCCAGTTCCCGACGTTGCGACCGCCACGCAGCAGGTCGGCATAAGCCGCGACCGCGGTGGCGAAGCGCAGCGACTGGCTGGGTTCGCGCTGCAGTGCGCTGCGCAGGATCGGCGTTTCGATCAGCTGGCTGCGTGCCTCGCCGGGGCGCTTGTAGCGCAGGCGCAGGTGCGCGATCTCGTTGCCGGCCGTTGTCCTGGCCTGCGTGTCCGCGCTGCCGTAGCGACGCGCGGGCAGGCGCTCGCCGCCGGAGCCGACCAGGGCGATCTCGTACAGCGCGGTGACCTGGTGGCCGGCGCCGATGTCGCCGGCGTCGACGCTGTCGTTGGCGAAGTCCTCTTCGCGCAGCATGCGGTTCTCATAGCCGATCAGGCGGTATTCGGCGACCTGGGCCGGGTCGAACTCGAGCTGGATCTTGACGTCGTTGGCGATGGTCAGCAGGGTCGCCTGCATCTGTTCGACCAGCACCTTGCGCGCTTCCAGGTCGGTGTCGATGTAGGCATGCACGCCGTCGCCGGCATCGGCCAGGCGTTCGGCCATCGCATCGTTGTAGTTGCCCTGGCCGAAGCCGAGCGTGGACAGCGCGATGCCGGTGCGGCGCTGGTCGGCGACCAGGGTTTCCAGCGTGCCGCGTTCGACCGTGCCGACGTTGAAGTCGCCGTCGGTGGCCAGCAGGATCCGGTTGCTGCCGCCTTCGATGAAGGCCTGGCGCGCGACCGAATAGGCCAGGCGGATGCCGTCGCCGCCGTTGGTGCTGCCGCCCGCCTGCAGGCGATCGAGTGCGGCCAGGATCTCGGCGTGGCGGTCGCCGGGCGTCGGTGGCAGCACCAGCCCGGCCGAGCCGGCATAGACCACGATCGACACGCGGTCCTGCGCGCGCAGCTGCGGCACCAACCTGGCGAAGGCGCGCTTGAGCAGGGGCAGTTTGTCCTCGCTGTCCATCGACCCCGAGGTGTCGATCAGCAGCACCAGGTTCGATGCCGGCATGGTCGCCTTCGGCACGTCGTAGCCCTTGATCCCCACCATCAGCAGCTGCCGGTTGGCATTCCATGGCGACGGCGCCAGTTCGGTGCTGACGCGGAACGGCGTGCTGCGGTCGTTCGGCGCCGGATGGGCGTAGTCGAAGTAGTTGAGGAACTCCTCGACCCGCACCGCGTCAGCCGGCGGACGCACGCCCTGGCGCAGCATCCGCCGCACGTTGGCATAGCTGCCGGTATCGACATCGATGGAGAACGTGGAGACCGGCGCCTCGCTGGCGCGCTGGACCGGATTGTCGTCGGGCCGCTCGTAGCGTTCGGTGTTGGCCGGAGGCGGGGGCGGGGCGGCTGCCAGGGGCGCATGGCTGCTGCGCGTGAGATGGGCCGCCACGACCGAGGGGGCCTGTGCGGGCGGCGGTGCGGATTCGGCGTGGATCGTCCATGGGGCGTACGCGTCGGCGGCGGCTTCGGCCGCGGCCGCGGCCTGCGCGCGCGGTTCGCCGGTGGGTGTCTGGCAGGCGACGAGCAGGGTGACGCAGGCAGCGGCGAGCAGGGGCAGGATCGGATGGCGCATGGGATGGCTCCGGGATGGGACGCGGGAATGAACGCGCCACCGGAGCGGATGGGGTTGAAGGCTTTCGCGTCCGTGCAGGCCTGGACGGCGACATGCCGCGGCGGACGCGACCGGCGTCCTGGAGCGGGCGATGCCGGCACGGCGGCGGCATCGCTGCTCGGGAGTGCCTGCCGGCGTTCTGGCGACCGCCTTCGCGCAGCGCCGGCCCGGGAGCGTGCCGGGCCGGACGCGTGGACGGCGGCTACAGCACCAGCGGCTGGAAGCCCATGCCCAGGCCGGGCATGCCGTCCTTCTCGCCCAGCAGGTCGGCACGCAGCAGCGGCCTGGCATCGGCCCACTCGCGGTCCAGCACCAGGTCGAGGCGGTTGCCGTCCACGCTCAGGTCCAGGCGCGGAATCGGGTCGTTGTCGTGCGAGCGGTGCAGCAGCACCGCCAGCCGCAGCAGCGCGGCCTTGCGGCGCGCCGACAGCAGCAGGCGGTCGGGCAGGGCCTCGAACGCGGTCTTGGGCACGTTGCGGCGGTGCGTGCGCACCAGCGCGGCCAGCACCTGCTGCTCCTGGCGGGAGAAACCGGCGATGTCCGAATGCTCGAGGATGTAGGCGCCGTGCACGTGGTACTGGCTGTGGGCGATGGTCAGGCCGAGTTCGTGCAGGCGCGCCGACCACCCCAGCATGTGCGCGTCGTCATCGTCCATCGACCACGCCTCGGCCACCTGTTCGAACAGACGCAGTGCGGTCGCTTCCACGCGCGCGGCCTGGCTCTCGTCGATGCCGTAGCGGCGGATCAGCGCCTGCACGGACGCATCGCGCGGATCGTTTCCGCCACCGCGGCCGAGCATGTCGTACAGGATGCCTTCGCGCATCGCCGCCTTGCTGACCAGCAGCTTCTGCAGGCCCAGCGCCTGGAACGCGGCCTCCAGCACCAGCACCCCGCCGGCGATGATCGGGCGGCGGTCGCTGGACAGGCCGGGCAGGTCGATCTGGTCGATGCTGCGCGCCTGCAGCAGGCGGTCGCGCAGCTGCGGCAGCGCTTCGGCGGTGATCGCGCCCTTGGTCAGCTTCATCGCCGCGCAGATTTCGCCGATGGCCTTGTGCGTGCCCGACGAGCCGACCGCTTCGTGCCAGCCCAGCGCCCGGTACAGGCCTGCGAACTGCTGGAACTCGGCGCTGATATCGGTCAGCGCATCCTTCCACTTCTTGCGCGACAGCTTGCCGTTGGGAAAGAAGCGCTGGGTGCTGGCGATGCAGCCGGCCTGCAGGCTCTCGCGCTCGATCGGCTCGAAACCGCGGCCGATGATGAATTCGGTCGAGCCGCCACCGATGTCGATCACCAGGCGCAGCTCGCCCGGCTTGGGCGGCTGCGCATGGGCCACGCCGAGATAGATCAGGCGCGCTTCCTCGCGGCCGGATACGACCTCGATCGGGTAGCCCAGCTCGGCCTCGGCCTCACGCAGGAAGGCCTGCGGGTCGCGCAGGCGGCGCACGGTGTTGGTCGCCAGCGCACGCACGCGCAGCGGCGGCACCCCGCGCAGGCGCTGGCCGAACCGGGCCATGCATTCGAGTGCGCGCTGCCTGGCTGCGCGCGACAGGCCGCCGCGTGCGTCCAGGCCATCGGCCATGCGCACCGTCTCGCGCAGCCGGTCGACCACGCGCAGCTGGCCCATCGAGTGCTGGGCCAGGACCATGTGGAAACTGTTGGATCCCAGATCGATCGCGGCCAGCAGTTCGCCGTCCTGGACCGGGGGATGGTGAGGAGAGGAATAAGGCATGCGCGAATCTTAGCGGATGCGTCCGCCAGACCGTTCCGTCGGCGTGAACGTCGTCTCAGGGACGCAGCTTGCCCAGCAGTTCCAGCTGCGCCGCGTGCGGCGCCTGGCCTTCGGCCGGCTCCAGCTTGCGGTAGCGGCCGTCCGCACCCAGTTCCCAGGCGTTGAGGTTGTCGTCCAGGTAGTTCTGCAGGCCTTCCAGGTAGGTGCGCTTGGCCAGTACGGGGTCCAGGATCGGGAAGCAGCTCTCGACCCGGCGCAGCAGGTTGCGCTCCAGCCAGTCGGCGCTGGCGCAGTACAGCTCGGGGGCGCCGTCGTTGCCGAACCAGTAGATGCGGCTGTGCTCGAGGAAGCGGCCGACGATCGAGCGCACCCGGATGTTCTCGGACACGCCCGGCACGCCCGGACGCAGGGTGCAGGCGCCGCGCACGATCAGGTCGATCGAGACGCCGGCCTGCGATGCGCGATAGAGCGCGCGCACCACCTGCGGCTCGTTGAGCGCGTTCATCTTGGCCACGATCCGCGCCGGGCGGCCCGCTTCGGCCAGCCGGATCTCGCGCTCGATTCGCTGCAGGATGCCGCTGTGCAGGGTGAACGGCGACTGCAGCAGGCGCTTGAGCCGGGTCGACGGAGCCAGGCCGGACAGCTGCTGGAACAGCATGTGCACGTCGTTGCCGATGTCGGCGTCGGCGGTGATCAGGCTCAGGTCGGTGTAGGCGCGCGCGGTGCCGCTGTGATAGTTGCCGGTGCCCAGGTGCACGTAGCGGCGCAGGCGGCGGCCTTCGCGGCGCACGATCAGCAGCATCTTGGCGTGGGTCTTGTAGCCGACCACGCCGTAGACGACCTGCACGCCGGCCTCCTGCAGGCGGTCGGCGACGCCGAGGTTGGCGTCCTCGTCGAAGCGCGCGCGCAGCTCGACCACCACGGTCACGTCCTTGCCGTTGCGCGCGGCCTGCACCAGCGCCTCGACGATCGCCGAGTCCTTGCCGGTGCGGTACAGGGTCTGCTTGATCGCCAGCACGTCCGGGTCGACCGCGGCCTGCGCCAGCAGCGCCAGCACGCCGGTGAACGCGTCGAACGGGTGGTGCAGCAGCACGTCGCCGCTGGCGACCTTCTTGAAGATCGGCTCGTCCTCGAGCCCGTTGCGCGGGGTGAAGGACGGATACTTCAGGTCCGGCCGCGGCAGCAGGTCGTGGACCTGGATCACGCGGTTGAGGTTGACCGGGCCGTCGATGTAATAGACCGCGTTCTCGCCCAGCTCGAAGTTCTGCAGCAGGGTCTGCACGATCGGCTTCGGGCAGTCGTGCGAGATCTCCAGGCGCACCGCCGGGCGGTAGCCGCGGCCGACCAGTTCGCTGCGCAGCGCCGAGGCCAGGTTCTCGACCTCGTCCTCGTCGACCACCAGCTCGGAGTTGCGGGTGACGCGGAACTGGTAGGCGCCGCGCACGGTCATGCCCGGAAACAGCTCGTCGACGAAGGCCGACAGCATCGAGGACAGCAGCACGAACTCCTGGCGGTTCTTGCCGGACACGCTGCGCGGCAGCTCGACGATGCGGCTGAGCGAACGCGGCGCACGCACGATCGCCAGGTGGCCGGCGCGGCCGAACGCATCGCGTCCCTCCAGCACGACCACCACGTTCAGCGACTTGTTGAGGATGCGCGGGAACGGATGCGAGGGATCCAGCCCCAGCGGCGACAGCACCGGCATCACTTTGTTGCGGAAATAGGCGCGCAGCCAGCGGCGCTGGCGCGCGTTCCAGCTGCGGCGGCTGAGGATGCCGACGCCGGCCTCTTCCAGTGCCGGGCGCAGCACGTCGTTCCAGCATTTGTACTGCGCGTCGACCAGCTTGGCGGCGCGGTCGTGGATGGCGTCGAGCAGATGCGCCGGCGCGATCCCGTCCGGTGCCGGCGGCAGGCCGAAGTCCAGCGCATGGCGCACCGTCGCCGCGCGGATCTCGAAGAATTCGTCGAGGTTGGTGCAGGAGATGCACAGGAAGCGCAGCCGCTCCAGCAGCGGCACCTGCGGATCGAGCGCCTGCGCCAGCACGCGGAAGTTGAAATCCAGCTGCGACAGCTCGCGGTTCAGGTACAGCGCCGGATCGCGCAGCGACTCGTGCACCTCGGCGGCAGGCGAGGCGGCGGCGTCCGCTGCGGAGGGGGCGGTGTCGTGATCCATGGCGGCGGGGTCCGGCGTGGGCGAAGGGGAGGGCGGGGCCTTGCGGCGACGCGATGCAGGGCGGCTGGGCGCGGTCATGGCAGGGCCTCCATGGCCTCGTCCTCGTGGCGGGGACGGATCCGCTCGGCGCCGAAATGGCAGGCGAACACGCTGCCCTGGCCGACCTCGCTCTCGATCCGCAGGCGCGCCTGGTGCAGGCCCAGCACGTGCTTGACGATCGACAGCCCCAGGCCGGTGCCGCCGCTCTCGCGCGAGCGGCTGCTGGACACGCGGTAGAAGCGCTCGGTCAGGCGCGGGATGTGCGCCTCGGGAATACCATAGCCGGTATCGCGCACCGCCAGCACCACGCCGTCCGCGTCGCGCGCGAACGTCAGCGTGACGGTGCCGCCGGCGGGGGTGTAGCGCACGGCGTTGGTGACCAGGTTCGAGAACGCGCTGTGCAGTTCCTTGATCGAGCCGTTGAGGTCGCAGCCGGCCTCGTCGCGGATCTCGATGGTGTGGCGACCCTGGCTGAAGGCTTCGGCCTCGCGGCGCAGCGTGGCCAGCATCGGGGTCATCGCGACGACCTCGTCGGGCAGGCTGTCGCGCGCCTCGAGGCGCGACAGCGCCAGCAGATCCTCGACCAGCTGGGTCATGCGCTGCGACTGCTTGCGCATTTCCGCCAGCATCGGCTCCCACTCCGGCACGTCCTCCGGATCGAGCATGTCCAGGTAGCCGTGGACCACGGTCAGCGGCGTGCGCAGTTCATGCGAGACGTTGGCGACGAAATCGCGGCGCATCTGTTCCAGCCGCAGCAGCTTGCTGACATCGCGCGCGACCAGCAGCCAGTAATCCTCCGAGTACGGGATCAGGCGCAGGTTCAGGCGCAGGTGGTCGTCGCTGGGCGAGGGCGCATCGAGCATCGGTTCGGCGTTGCGGCCCGCCGCCAGCCAGCGGGCCAGCGGCAGCGGCTGCAGGCGCTCGACCACCGAGGCGCCCAGGTCGCGCGGGTACGCCAGGCCGAGCAGGTCGGTCGCGGCCTTGTTGAACCAGAGCACGCGCTGGGTATTGCGGTCGACCACCACCACCGCGTCGGGCAGGGCGGCGGCGGCGGCGCGATAGGCGCGCAGCATGTCCAGCAGGCGCCGCTTGCGGCCGCGCATTTCCGACTGGCTGCGATGCAGCAGCCGGTCCAGTTCGTTCCAGGCGCCGCGGCCGCGCGCAGGCTCCCAGCGCCGGCGCGCGGTCAGGCCGAGCAGGACCCGGCGCAGGCGCCAGTAATGCCAGGCCAGGATCGCCAGGGCGGTGGTCGCGAGCACCGCACCGACATGGCCGACCACGATGCCGAGCAGGGTCGCGCCGGCCAGCAGCAGGAACAGCACCGACAGCGTCTTCCACCACGCCGAGCGCAGGTGTGGCGGCATCTGCTCGCCGGTGCGCTCGTCGCGCCGCGCAGGGCGCACGGGGGAGGACGCTGGAGGTCGGGATGCATCCATCGCGCGGGCCAGTGACCGTCTCCGGTTCAGGCCGAGGCCGAGAAGCGATAGCCGGCACCGCGCACGGTCTGCACCATGCCGTCGACGGCGAACGGTTCCAGCGTCTTGCGCAGACGCCGGATGTGCACGTCGATGGTGCGCTCCTCGACGTAGACGCTGCCGCCCCAGACATGGTCGAGCAGCTGTGCACGGCTGTAGACGCGGTCGGGATGGGTCATGAAGAAGTGCAGCAGGCGGTACTCGGTCGGGCCGATCGGCACCGGGGCGTCGCCGACGAACACGCGGTGCGCGGCGCCGTCGATGCGCAGTGCGCCGACCGCCACGCTGCCGTCCTCGTCGTCCTCGCGGGCGCGGCGCATCACCGCGCGGATCCGGGCCAGCAGTTCGCGGGCCGAGAACGGCTTGACCACGTAATCGTCGACCCCGGCTTCGAGGCCGCCGACCCGGTCGTTCTCTTCGCCGCGTGCGGTCAGCATGATGATCGGCACTTCGCGGGTCAGCGCATCGCGGCGCCAGCGCCGGGCCAGCTCCAGGCCGCTGGTGCCGGGCAGCATCCAGTCCAGCAGGATCAGGTCGGGAACCCGGTCGGCGATCGCGGCCTGGGCCTCACGCGCGTCGCCGGCATGCACGGGCGAGAAATCACCCTTGCGCAGCGCGAACGCCACCATGTCGCGGATCGCGGGTTCGTCGTCGACGATAAGAATCTGTTTTTGCACGGAATACCCGACGGTTGGTGGCGTACGACGGGATTAGACTACGGTTGGATGACCGTAATATGACAGGGTCCGCGGCGTCCGCAATGGGCGCGGAGGAGCGATCGGCAACGGTCGGCTCGTTGCGGGCCGGGTTGTCGCTCCCGCGCCGCGGAGTGCCCAGGCGGACGGCCCGTTGGCGCGATCGTTCCGCCGTCGCCGGGTATGGGATTCACGTGCGCGGCGGCCGCTGTCGGCGCGCGAGGCGGCAGCGGCCGGGTGTCGAAGGTTCAGGAGCGATGGGTTCGCGGCAGTCCGCGGTGCTGGTCCGTATCGCCGCCGGATCGGTGAACTGGAATCGCCGCTGTCTTCCATGCCGGCCCGCCTGCGCCGGGCCATCGCCGGCGTCATCCGCGTTCCTGCAGCGCCGCGGTGCTCCGCACAACAGCCCGCCCGCATCGCATCAGCGGCGCTGCATGTCCGGGTCGCGCACGCCCTGGCGGCGCATTTCCAGCACCGTCGGCGTGATCGTGGCGATGCGCGCGTCGATCCGTGCGCGGGCCACGTAATCCAGATCGCCGCGCTTCTTCAGGTTCTCGAGCTGGATCAGCGCCTGCTCCGGCCGGCCGTTCAGGAACGCGGCTTCGGCGAAGGCCTCACCGGCGCGGACCGTGTCGCCCGCCAGTTCGCAGGCGCGGGCATAGGTCTGCTGGAACACCGGATCCTCGTTGCCGCGGCCGACCAGCGGCCGCAGGACTTCCTGGGCGCGTCGTCCCGCGTTCACGCCGCCCTGTTCGACCAGGCTGCGCGCGTAGCTCAGGGCGACCGGCCGGTTGCCGGGCAGACGCCGCAGCAGTGCGTCGAACCTGCGATTGGCTTCGTCGGCGCGGCCGGTGCGCGCGATTCCCTCGGCGAAGGCCAGCTCCACCCACAGGTTGCCCGGATGCTTCTGCAGCAGCGTCTCCAGCTGGCCGACCGCGGCGCCGGGTTCGCGATGCATCCGCACCAGGGCCAGGCCGTACAGCTGCGCGTCGTCCAGCTGGCCCGCGCCGCGCCGCAGGCTTTCGTATTCGCGGATCGCCGCATCGGGGGTGTTGGCGGTGAGCGCGCGCAGGCGTTCCCGCGCCCAGTCGAATTCGCCGCTGCCGCCGCTGCTGTCGACGCCGTGCAGCCCGCTCAGGACCAGTCCCCCCGGCAGCAGCGGGTTGCTGCGTCCAGGCCCGGCCTGGGGCGGCGATGGCGTGCGGTCGATCTGCTCGACCCTGACCGGTCCGCCATCGACCGAGGTGCTGGCGGTCACCGCGCCGCGTTCGCGCTGCAACTGCTCGGCACGCTGCTTGGCCTCGCTGATGCGGGTGGTGTTGACCGGGTGCGTGCGCAGGTAGTCCGGTGCGCTGTAGCCGCCCTGGTTGCCGCGCATCGCGAACGACATGCGCTGGAAGAAGCCGGCCATCGCGTCGACGTCGTAGCCGCTGCGCGACAGCGTGCGGATGCCGATCCGGTCGGCCTCCGATTCGTTGGAGCGGGTGTAGTTGATCTGGTTCTGCTGGATCAGGCCCATGCCGCTGGCGATCGCGGCCTGGGTCGCGTCGCCGGAGGAACTGCCGCCCGCCGCCTGCGCCGCGACGATCGCCGCCAGCATGCCGAGCAGGATCGGGATCTGGTCGCGTTGCGCCCGTTCCACGCCGCGCAGTACGTGCTGCTGGGTCACGTGCGCGATCTCGTGCGACAGCACCGCCGCGACTTCATCCTCGCGCTCTGCGGTGAGGACCAGGCCGGCGTTCATGCCGATGTAGCCGCCCAGCGTCGCGAACGCATTGATCTGCCGGTCCTTGAGCATGAAGAAGGTGTAGCTCTGCTCGGGCCGGTCGCTGTTGCTGCCCAGGCGCGTGCCCATCGACTGCAGCCAGTCGGCCAGCAGCGGGTCGTCCAGCAGGTAGCCGTAGTTGCGCAGCTCGCGCAGCATCATGGCGCCGTATTCCTGCTGGCGCGCCGGGGTCAGCAGTTCGCCGGCGGACGAGCCGATGTCGGGCAGGCGTGGCTCGTCCTGCGCGGCGCTGGGCGGCACGGGCAGGACCAGGGCGATGGCGGCAGCGAGCAGCAGGCGTCGCAAGCGGGAAACTCCATGTCGTGCCCGGCAGCATGCCGGTGGCCCGGGACGGGCGAGTGAATCGGCGGTTAATCCAGAGCGTTCCAGCGACGACGGTGGATTGTCGGTGCGGCCGCTACCATAGGGAGCTAGACCTCGATTGTCCTGTGGAGTTTCCCGTGAGCGACAGCAGCACCCCGCCCATCGTCATCTATTCGACCGCCGTCTGCCCGTACTGCGTGGCGGCCAAGAACTTCCTGAAGAGCCACGGCCGCGAGTGGACCGAGGTCCGCATCGACCTGGATCCTGTCGAGCGCGACAGGATGCTCGCCCGGGCCCGCCGCACCAGCGTGCCGCAGATCTTCGTCGGCGACGTCCATGTCGGCGGCTACGACGACATGATCGCGCTGCACCGGGCGGGTGGCCTGCTGCCGCTGCTGGACGGGCAGGGAGGCGCGGCATGAGCGCTGCCGACCAGGACGGCGAACAGGACCGCGTCGCCGCCTTCACCGAGTTCCGCCAGCGCATGAACCAGCGCATCCTGGCCGAGCCGAACCAGGTGGTGCGCCGTTTCTTCGCGCTCGATACCCAGACCTACCAGGCCGGTGCGCTGGACGTGAAGACCAAGGAACTGCTCGGCCTGGTCGCATCGCTGGTGCTGCGCTGCGACGACTGCATCAGCTACCACGTGGCCCAGTGCAAGGACGCGGGCGTGAGCCGCGAGGAGTTCTTCGAGACCTTCTCGGTCGGCCTGGTGGTCGGCGGCTCGATCGTGATCCCGCACCTGCGCCGGGCGGTGGATTTCCTCGACCAGCTCGAATCGGGCGCGGCCGGCGCCGACGCGCCGGCGCACAGCCACGACTGAGTCCCCGGTCCGACCCGCCTGTGTGGACCCGGGCGCACGGGACGCGCCGGCGGCCGTCTCCAGGCGGCCTTCCCGCACGCTGGCGGGGGACCCCCTCCAAAGGTCGATTTGGGGCATTCACCGGCCATCGGGCATAATTTCACCACTGCTTTGCTCCCTTTCCCCCTGCGCCGCCCCCAGTTCGAGGGTGTGCGCCCGTTCCGGAAACACATTCCATGACCCAGAAAATCACGGTCATCCGCGGCGATGGCATCGGCCCGGAGATCATGGACGCGACGCTGCACGTGCTCGACGTGCTCGGCGCCGGCCTGACCTATGAAGAGGCCGATGCAGGCCTCGTCGCGCTGGAGAAGCACGGCGATCTGATGCCGGCCTCGACGCTGGAATCGATCGCGCGCAACAAGGTCGCGCTGAAGAGCCCGCTGAGCACCCCGATCGGCGGTGGTTTCACCTCGATCAACGTCAGCCTGCGCCGCCACTTCGACCTGTACGCCAACGTCCGCCCGGCGCACACGTTCCCGAACACCAAGTCGCGCTTCGACAACGTCAACCTGATCACCGTGCGCGAGAACACCGAAGGCGCCTACCTGGCCGAGGGCCAGGAAGTGTCGGCCGACGGCGAGACCGCGTTCTCCGGCACCCGGATCACCCGCAAGGGTTCCGAGCGCATCGTGCGCTACGCCTTCGAACTGGCCCGCAGCACCGGCCGCAAGAAGGTCACCGCGGTGCACAAGGCCAACATCATCAAGTCGACCTCGGGCCTGTTCCTGAACGTCGCCCGCGAAGTCGCGGCGAAGTATCCGGACATCGAGTTCCAGGAAATGATCGTCGACAACACCTGCATGCAGCTGGTGATGCGTCCGGAGCAGTTCGACATCATCGTCACCACCAACCTGTTCGGCGACATCATCTCCGACCTGTGCGCCGGCCTCGTCGGCGGCCTGGGCCTGGCCCCGGGCGCCAACATCGGCGAGAACGCGGCCATCTTCGAGGCCGTGCACGGCACCGCGCCGGACATCGCCGGCCAGGGCAAGGCCAATCCGTGCGCGCTGCTGCTGGCGGCCGCGCAGATGCTGGACCACATCGGCCAGCCGCAGAACGCCGAGCGCCTGCGCAAGGCCATCGTGGCCACGCTGGAAGCCAAGGATTCGCTGACCGGCGACCTGGGCGGCACCGGCAACACCATGGGCTTCGCCAAGGCGATCGCCAGCCGCCTGTGAGCGTCGGCGGTCATGCGGCCGCCTGACATCGCAGTGCACGAGCGGGGCGCCCACAAGGCGCCCCGTTTTTCGTTCGGCAGTCCGTTGCCGGCCGCCGGCAACCGGTGGCGGCGATGGGGTGGCCGCATTGCCATTCGCCGCCGGCCCGGCCATTCCTCTGGCGGCGTGGACGTTGGTGCAGCACGGACCGGCCTGGGTCTCACTTCGTTGATGCCCTGCGACCCGGCCAGGATTCCGGCCTGGCGGAGCGTCCGGGTGTTCGATTCCCGGGCTCGACATCCGTGTCCGCAGCGCTCATCGGCAACCGGGGAGCCCGGCATCCTGCAAAACGAAAACGGGCGCCTTGGGGCGCCCGTTCCGGTAAATCTTGCCGATGACCGTCAGTCGCGCGACTGCAGCTTGGACAGCAGGCGCAGGAACTCGATGTACAGCCACACCAGCGTCACCATCAGGCCGAACGCGCCGTACCACTCCATGTACTTCGGCGCGCGCGCGGCGACGCCGGACTCGATGAAGTCGAAGTCCAGCACCAGGTTCAGCGCGGCGATCACCACCACGAACAGGCTGAAGCCGATGCCGATCAGGCCGGATTCGTGGATGTAGGGCACGTTGATGTTGAAGAAGCCCAGGACCAGCGTCGCCAGGTAGACCAGGAAAATGCCGCCGGTCGCCGCCGCCACGCCCATCTTGAAGTTCTCGGTGGCCTTGATCAGGCCGCTGCGGTAGGCGAACAGCATCGCGAACAGCGTGCCGAAGGTCAGCACCACGGCCTGGAAGACGATGCCGTCGAAGCGCGCATCGAAGATGGCCGAGATCGCGCCCAGGAAGAAACCTTCGACCAGCGCGTACAGCGGCGCGGTGATCGGCGCCCAGGTCTTCTTGAAGATGGTGACCAGCGACAGCACCAGGCCGCCGATCAGGCCGCCCCACAGGTAGATGGCCGAACCGGGCGCGATCTCGCCGCTCGGCGTGATCGTCTGGCTCCAGGCGAACGCCGCGGTCAGCACGCACAGCAGCAGCAGGATGCCGGTGCGGTTGACGGTGCCGTTGAGGGTCATGACCCCGGTGTCGCCGCCGGTGACGACGGTCCCGCTGCCGAGATCGAGGAAGGTGGATTCCTTCAGGGCCGGATTGGCGCTGCGCATGGGCGTCCTTTTCATGGTTGAACGAATGAACCGACAGGATACACGGCCCGGATGCGTGCTTCAGGCATGCGCGGGGCCGGGCGATGTCGGTGGAGACGTGCGTGCGACGGTGGGCGGCGCGCTCCCGGAGGGGGTCGATGACGGAGTCGGCAAGGGCGGACCGGGTCGACGCGGTGGGCTATTGCTCCATGCCGCAGCATCCGCATGCGGGCGGCGAACCTGATGCGCGCGACGCCCCGGACGTCCCGTCGCCGGCGGTGTCCGCGGCATGCCGGGCGCGCCGGCATGTCGTGCCTCCGGGCGACGGCGTCTGCCCGGCCATGGTGCGAAAGGGGGGACTCGAACCCCCACGGGGTTACCCGCTGGAACCTAAATCCAGTGCGTCTACCAATTCCGCCACTTTCGCAGGCCGGGCGCATTCTAACCAACGTGCATCGCCAGTTGGCGATTGCGGACGCCATCGCGGCGTTGTCGCCCGACATGTCCGCACAACGGAAAACGCCCGGACATGCCGGGCGTTTTCCTGTTTCTGGTGGGCCGTCAAGGATTCGAACCTTGGACCTATTGATTAAGAGTCAACTGCTCTACCAACTGAGCTAACGGCCCGGAAACTTAGGCTGCGCAGTCTAGCAGGTTCTGCTGTTCTGGCAAGCCCCGTGATCGAAAAAAAATCACGTTGAAAGGGTGGGGTGGCTGAGGGGATTCGAACCCCCGACCACTGGAATCACAATCCAGTACTCTAACCAACTGAGCTACAGCCACCACAGATGTAACGAAACACGTACCACTTCGCTTTCTTGCCGTCGCCTCGACTGGCGCGCCCGGCAGGACTCGAACCTGCAACCGCCGGCTTAGAAGGCCGGTGCTCTATCCGGTTGAGCTACGGGCGCAAAACCCGAAGTCGCATCGGCGCCTTGCGGCAGCATGGTCGGGGTAGAGGGATTCGAACCCCCGACATCCTGCTCCCAAAGCAGGCGCGCTACCAGACTGCGCTATACCCCGGTATGCCGGGTCAAGCGAGCCAGAGGCCCGCCTGAGCCCTGCTTCCGGGAACCGAAGCCCCTGGAAGGCCGGCTATTGTCTGGATCGCCGGTGAGCCTGTCAATGGGATATTTTCGGCAGGCTGGCGCCCTAGCCGCCGATCAGCGAAACTAGCCCGTTCTGCCGGCCCTGGAATGGGCTGGCCCGCGCGTCACCAACCCGTCCAACCGTCAATGCCGCGGCAGGTGCCCGGCAGCAGGAGCACGAACACCATGCAAGTCTCTGTCGAATCCACCGGCAACCTCGAACGCCGCATGAACTTCAGCCTGCCGGCGGAGCAGCTGGAAGATGGCGTCAGCGGTCGCCTGCGCGAGATCGCGCGCACCGCGCGCATCAAGGGCTTCCGCCCCGGCAAGGTGCCGACCAAGGTGATCGAGCAGCGTTTCGGCGACCAGGTCAAGGCGGAAGTGCTGAATGGCCTGCTGCGCCAGACCTTCGATTCGGCCGTGCGTGACAACGCGCTGCAGCTGGCCGGCAGCCCGCGCATCGATCGCGCCGGCGAAAGCGAGCTGGATTTCGTCGCCACCTTCGAAGTGGTGCCGGACTTCGGCGACATCGATGTCGCCAAGCTGAGCGTCGTCCGCCACGTGGCCGAAGTCGCCGATGCCGACATCGACCAGATGATCGAGAACCTGCGCCTGCAGCGCCGCACCTGGAACAAGGTCGATCGCGCCGCGCAGGACGGGGATCTGGTGTCCGGCGAAGCCTGGAGCGAGGCCGATGGCGAGCGTCTGCCGGCCGAGGGTACGGACAAGATCAACACGGTGGTCGGTTCGGGCAGCATCCTGCCGGCGCTCGAGCAGGCGCTGGTCGGCCTGGTCGCCGGCACCGAGTCGGTCGTCGAAGTCGCGTTCCCGGCCAACTGGCGCCAGCCGCAGCTGGCCGGCAAGACCGCCAAGGTGCACGTCACCCTGGCCCAGGTCTCCGAGCCGGTGCTGCCGGAGGTCGACGCGGCCTTCATCAAGAGCTTCGGCGTGAAGGGCGGTGGCGAGGAGCAGTTCCGCAACGACATCCGCACCAACCTGGAGCGTGAGCTCAAGGGCGCGCTGATGGGCCGCCTGCGTCGCGAAGTCGGCGAGCAGCTGGTGTCGACCTACGCCCACGTCGAGCTGCCGCCGCGCCTGGTCGAGAACGAGGCGCGCACGATGCTGGCCCAGCAGGTCGAGCAGCTGCGTCGCAGCGGCCGTGATCCGGGCCAGCCGCCCGAGAACGCGTACGAACAGTTCGTCGAGCCGGCGCGCAAGCGCGTGCTGGCCGGCCTGCTGGTCGGCGAAGTCGCCCGCCGCAACGACCTGCGCCTTGATCCGAAGCGTCTGAACGAGACCCTGCGCCTGATCGCCTCGACCTACGAAGAGCCGGAGCAGGTCATTGAGATGTACCGCAACGACCCCCAGCTCATGTCCAGCCTGCAGGGCCGGGTGATGGAAGAGCAGGTGATCGACTGGATCGCCGAGCGCGCCCAGCACACCGAAACCCCGCTGTCGTTCCAGGACGCGATCCGCGCATGATGACGGGCGTCGTGGCGCGCGTCCCGGGCGGGGCGCCGCGCCACGGCAACGCGGCAGGCAATCCGGCGCGCTGCGTCGGGTCCTATCCGATTTTTCCAGAGGCGCAAGCACGATGAGCATGATTCCGACCCGAGCCCTGAACCTCGTGCCGATGGTGGTCGAACAGACCAGCCGGGGCGAGCGCGCCTACGACATCTACTCGCGTCTGCTGAAGGAGCGGGTGATCTTCCTGGTCGGTCCCGTCGAGGACCACGTGGCCAACGTGATCATCGCGCAGATGCTGTTCCTCGAGGCCGAGAACCCCGAGAAGGACATCAGCCTGTACATCAACTCGCCCGGCGGCCTGGTCACGGCCGGCATGGCGATCTACGACACCATGCAGTACATCAAGCCGGACGTGAGCACGATCTGCGTCGGCCAGGCGGCCAGCATGGGCGCGGTGCTGCTGGCGGCCGGTGCGGCGGGCAAGCGGTATGCGCTGCCCAATTCCCGGGTGATGATCCACCAGCCGCTCGGCGGGTTCCAGGGCCAGGCGACCGACATCGACATCCATGCGCGCGAGATCCTCAGCATGCGTGCCCGTCTGAACGAGATCCTGGCCCACCACACCGGCCAGACCATCGAGACGATCTCCCGCGATACCGAGCGCGACAACTTCAAGAGCGCCGCCGAAGCCAAGGCCTATGGCCTGGTCGACGAGGTGCTGGAACGGCGTCCGGACGAGTCGATCCAGGCGGGCTGACATCCGCTTCCGCAACCTGCCGCATGGGCCGCATCCGTGCGGCCCGATGGCCTCATCCGACAGGTCCGGCGCGCGTCTGGCGCGGTTCCGGCCCTGTGCTATTCTCGAACCGAAGTCCCGCCAGCGCGGGCAGCACCACTGGACAAGCGAAGCATGAGCGAAGACCGCCAGGGCCGTTCCGGCGACAGCACCAAGATCCTTTACTGCTCTTTCTGCGGAAAGAGCCAGCACGAGGTGCGCAAGCTGATCGCTGGCCCGAGCGTGTTCATCTGCGATGAATGCGTCGAGCTGTGCAACGACATCATCCGCGAGGAGCTCGAGGAGAAGGCGCAGTCCGCGCGCAGCTCCCTGCCCAAGCCGCGCGAGATCCTCGAGGTCCTCGACCAGTACGTGATCGGCCAGCAGCGGGCGAAGAAGACCCTCGCCGTGGCCGTCTACAACCACTACAAGCGCATCGAGAGCCGTCAGCGCAACGAGGATGTCGAGCTGTCGAAGTCGAACATCCTGCTGGTCGGCCCGACCGGTTCGGGCAAGACGCTGCTGGCCGAGACGCTGGCGCGCCTGCTCAACGTGCCGTTCACGATCGCCGATGCGACCACGCTGACCGAAGCCGGCTATGTCGGCGAGGACGTGGAGAACATCATCCAGAAGCTGCTGCAGAAGTGCGACTACGACGTCGACAAGGCGCAGCAGGGCATCGTCTACATCGATGAGATCGACAAGATCTCGCGCAAGAGCGAGAACCCGTCGATCACCCGCGACGTGTCCGGCGAAGGCGTCCAGCAGGCGCTGCTGAAGCTGATCGAAGGCACCGTGGCCAGCGTGCCGCCGCAGGGCGGACGCAAGCACCCGCAGCAGGAATTCCTGCAGGTGGACACCAAGAACATCCTGTTCATCGTCGGTGGCGCGTTCGCCGGCCTGGACAAGGTGATCCAGCAGCGTTCGACCGAAGCCGGCGGCATCGGTTTCGGCGCCAAGGTGAAGAGTTCCGAGCGCAAGGCCGATACCGGCAAGCTGCTGGCCGAGGTCGAGCCCGAGGACCTGATCAAGTTCGGCCTGATCCCCGAGTTCGTCGGTCGCCTGCCGGTGGTCGCCACGCTCGAGGAACTCGACGAGCCGGCGCTGATCAAGATCCTCACCGAGCCGAAGAACGCCATCACCAAGCAGTTCAAGAAACTGTTCGAGATGGAGAACGTCGAGCTCGAGTTCCGTCCGGACGCCCTGTCGGCGATCGCGCGCAAGGCGCTCAAGCGCAAGACCGGCGCCCGTGGCCTGCGCACCATCGTCGAGTCGGTGCTGCTGGACACCATGTACGACCTGCCGTCCGCGGAAAACGTCAGCAAGGTCGTGGTCGACGAGTCGGTGATCGAGCACAAGACCGAGCCCTACCTGATCTATGAGACGCCGGCAGCCGCACCGCCGAAGGCCGCTTCCGGGGACTGACCCGGTCGGGCCACTGGTCCGCACATGCGACTGCGTTCCCGAACCGGGTCCGTGCCTTGCGCGGGCCCGGTTTTGTTTTCAGTCGGCTAACACACTGAATTTCAAGCAGTCATCGGCAACAGCTTGCAAGCGGCCGGGCCTGCCCCCATAACGGGGCGAGGACGGCCGCAGCCGTCATCCACGCTTCCGGAGCCCCCATGTCCCGATCCCGAACCGACGCCCTCGAACTGCCTGTCCTGCCGTTGCGGGACGTGGTGGTGTTCCCGCACATGGTGATCCCGCTGTTCGTCGGCCGGGACAAGTCGATGCGGGCGCTCGAGCAGGCGATGGAGGCTGACAAGCAGATCCTGCTGGTCGCACAGAAGTCCGCCGAAACCGATGATCCCGATGCCGGCGACCTGTATACGGTCGGCACCCTGGCCACGGTGCTTCAGCTGCTGAAGCTGCCCGACGGCACCATCAAGGTACTGGTGGAAGGCACCTCGCGCGTGGCGGTGAGCCGCATCGCCGAGCGCGACGGCGCGCTGCACGGGCGTGGCGAACTGATCGAGCCGGGCACCGCCCGCGAAGGCCGTGAGGTCGAGGCGATCGCACGCACCCTGATGGGCCTGTTCGAGCAGTACGTGAAGACCAACCGCAAGCTGCCGCCGGAGCTGCTGCAGACCCTGGCCGGCATCGACGAGGCCGGGCGCCTGGCCGATACCGTGTCGGCCCATGTCGGCGTGCGCCTGTCCGACAAGCAGCGCCTGCTCGAGAGTGCCGACGTCGGCGAACGTCTGGAGCTGCTGGTCGGCCTGGTCGAGGGCGAGATCGATGTGCAGCAGATGGAAAAGCGCATCCGTGGCCGCGTGAAGTCGCAGATGGAGCGCAGCCAGCGCGAGTACTACCTCAACGAGCAGATGAAGGCCATCCAGAAGGAGCTCGGCGATCTCGACGATTCGCCGGGTGAACTGGAAGAGCTGGCGCGCAAGATCGCCGAGGCTGGCATGCCCAAGCCGGTCGAGACCAAGGCGCGCAACGAACTGAACAAGCTCAAGCAGATGTCGCCGATGTCGGCCGAGGCCGCGGTCGTGCGCAACTATCTGGACTGGCTGCTGGGCGTGCCGTGGAAGAAGCGCACCAAGGTGCGCAAGGACCTCAAGGTCGCCCAGGACACGCTGGACGCCGACCACTATGGCCTGGAGAAGGTCAAGGAGCGGATCCTCGAATACCTGGCGGTGCAGTCGCGCGTCAAGCAGATGAAGGGCCCGATCCTGTGCCTGGTCGGCCCGCCGGGCGTGGGCAAGACCTCGCTGGGCCAGTCGATCGCCAAGGCCACCAACCGCAAGTTCGTGCGCATGGCGCTGGGCGGCGTGCGCGACGAGGCCGAGATCCGAGGCCACCGCCGCACCTATGTCGGCTCGATGCCGGGCCGCATCGTTCAGAACCTCAATAAGGTCGGCAGCCGCAACGCGCTGTTCGTGCTGGACGAGATCGACAAGATGTCGATGGACTTCCGCGGCGATCCTTCTTCCGCCCTGCTGGAGGTGCTGGATCCCGAACAGAACCACACCTTCAACGACCATTACCTGGAGGTCGACCTCGACCTGTCCGAGGTGATGTTCATCGCCACGTCCAATTCGCTGAACATTCCCGGCCCGCTGCTGGATCGCATGGAAGTGATCCGGATCCCCGGCTATACCGAGGACGAGAAGCTCAACATCGCGCTGCGCTACCTGGTGCCCAAGCAGCTGAAGGCCAATGGCCTGAAATCCGAGGAACTGGCGATCGCCGAGGACGCCGTGCGCGACATCGTGCGCTACTACACGCGCGAATCCGGTGTCCGCAATCTCGAGCGTGAACTGGCCAAGATCTGCCGCAAGGTGGTCAAGGAAATCGCGCTGGCCGGCCCGCAGCCGGCGAAGAAGCCTGCCGCGAAGAAGGGCGCACGCAAGGCCGCCGCGCTGGTGGATGTGACGTCGAAGAATCTGGACAGGTATCTCGGCGTGCGCAGGTTCGACTACGGCCGCGCCGAGGAGCAGAACGAGATCGGCCTGGTCACCGGCCTGGCCTGGACCGAGGTCGGCGGCGATCTGCTGCAGATCGAGTCCACGCTGGTGCCTGGCAAGGGGCAGCTGATCCTGACCGGCCAGCTGGGCGATGTCATGAAGGAATCCGCCTCGGCCGCGCTGTCGGTGGTGCGTGCGCGCACCGAGCGGCTCGGCATCGAGATCGATTTCCTGCAGAAACACGATGTGCATCTGCACGTGCCGGATGGCGCCACGCCGAAGGACGGGCCGAGTGCGGGCATCGCGATGGTGACGTCGCTGGTGTCGACGCTGACCAAGGTGCCGGTGCGCGCCGACATCGCGATGACCGGCGAGATCACGCTGCGCGGCAAGGTCACCGCGATCGGTGGCCTGAAGGAAAAGCTGCTGGCCGCCTTGCGTGGCGGCATCCGCACCGTCGTGATCCCCGAGGAAAACCGCAAGGATCTGGCCGACATCCCCGCCAGCGTGACCCAGGGCATGGAGATCGTGCCGGTCCGCTGGATCGACGAAGTGCTCGATCGCGCGCTCGAGCGGCCACTCGGTCCGCAGGCTGCCGAAAAGCCGTCGCTGGTCCGCACCAAGGCGGTCAAGAACGGTGGCAAGCGTGTCCGTGGCGGCAGCGACAGGGCCGGGATCAAACACTGAATCGAACCCGGCCGGACACGCCTGTCAAGGTCGAAAACCCGCGTCGTTACTGGGTTTTCGGCTTGCGGGCACGAACCGTGCCCTGTATAACGGGCGCACCCGTGGAGCACATCATGTGGGCTCAACGGCACAGGACCATCGGGGGCGCATGATCGTTCGCGGCCCCGTCCAACCATTCCGCGGCAACATGCCGCCAAGGGAGTTCCAGAATGAACAAAACCGATCTTGTTGATACCGTCGCCGCCGAAGCAGAGCTGACCAAGGCCGAAGCCGCGCGTGCGGTTGATGCGGTCATCAGTGCCGTGACCAAGGCGCTGAAGAAGGGCGACACCGTCACGCTCGTCGGCTTCGGCACCTTCCAGGCGCGCAGCCGCGCTGCACGCACCGGCCGCAATCCGAAGACCGGCGAGACCATCACGATCAAGGCGTCGGTCAATCCGACCTTCAAGGCTGGCAAAGCCCTGAAGGATGCCGTAAACTAATCGACTCGCTGCCGACCGATGGCAGGAGGCGCGAAGCGCGGGGTGCTTAGCTCAGCGGTAGAGCGTCTCCCTTACAAGGAGAGGGTCGGGGGTTCGATCCCCTCAGCACCCACCAAACATCGGAAAGCAGATCGAAAGTAAAAAAAATTGTTGGATGGGGCTAGCGCAACGCTAAAAAACATCTTACAATGAGCGTCTCAGCAGCGGAGTGGTAGTTCAGTCGGTTAGAATGCTGGCCTGTCACGCCGGAGGTCGCGGGTTCGAGTCCCGTCCACTCCGCCATCTGATCAGAACCCCCGGGAAACCGGGGGTTTCTTTTTGCGCGTTCGTTGGCATCGGGACGTGGTTCGAGCGTGGCGGGCGCCATGCCGTGCAACGGGGTAGACTAGCTGGCTAACCCAAAGAGCCTGGCTACGATGCTGCAGAAACTCCGCGACCGGACTTCCGGATGGGTCGCCACGGTCATCATCGGACTGTTGATGATTCCGTTCCTTTTCGTCGTCGACCAGAGCTACCTCGGTGGAGTCGGCGCCAACAACGTGGCCCAGGTCAAGGCGCCGCCGACCTGGTGGCAGGGCGCCCCGAAGTGGTGGCCGGTCTCGATGGTGTGGCAGCACCATGAAGTGAGCGCCGACGAGTTCCGCGAACGCTTCGAGCAGGAGCGGTCCCGGCAGCGTCAGGAGCAGGGCGATGCCTTCGATCCGCGCGCATTCGAGGCCACCGAGAACAAGCTGCGTGTTCTCGACCAGCTGATCGATGAAAAGGTCGTGCTGCTGGATGCCGAACGCGCGGGCGTCAGCATCGGCGATGCCGCCGTGCGCGAGTACATCGCCTCGATTCCGGCATTCCAGGTCGATGGCAAGTTCGATCCGAACCGCTACCAGCTGGCGCTGACCTCGCAGATGCCGCCGCGCACGCCGAAGCAGTTCGAGGCGCTGGTGCGCGACTCGCTGCGGCAGTCGTTGATCCCGATGGGGATCGGCAGTTCGGCGTTCGTGACCGACGCCGAGCTCGATCGCCTGCTGCGCCTGTCCGGCGAGACGCGCGACGTCGAAATCGCGGTGCTGCCGGAGACGCCGGAAGACACCGCCGAGGTCGACGATGCGCAGGTCAAGGCCTGGTACGAGGCCCATCCGGCGGAGTTCCGCAAGCCGGAAACCGTGAGCATCGAATACGTCGAAGTGAATGCAGGCGCGCTCCCGGCGCCCGCTGCCGCCGACGAGGCGGTGCTGCGCAAGCGCTACGAGGACGAGAAGGCGCGTTTCGTGGATCCCGAGCAGCGCCTGGCCTCGCATATCCTGGTCAGTGTCGCCAGCGGCGCGGATGCCGCCACGCAGAAGGCGGCCGAAGACAAGGCCGCGCGCCTGGCGGCGGAAGCCAAGGCGCCGGGTGCGGATTTCGCCGCGTTGGCCAAGGCCAATTCCGACGACCCGGGCTCGCGTGATGGCGGCGGCGACCTGGGCTGGGTCGAGAAGGGCGTGATGGTCGCGCCGTTCGAGCAGGCCCTGTTCGCGATGCAGCAGGGTGACGTCACTGGCCCGGTGAAGACCGATTTCGGTTACCACGTGCTGCAGCTGCGCGAGATCAAGAGCGGCGAGCAGGTGCCGTTCGAGCAGGTCCGCGATGAACTGGCCAGGGAGCAGGCGCAGGCCGACGGCGAACGCGCCTACAGCGAACTGAGTGGGCGACTGACCGACCTGATCTACCAGAACCCGTCGGCGCTGGATTCCGCTGCCGAGCAGGTGGGTCTGAGCGTGCAGCGCATCGGCCCGTTCAGCCGCGACGAGACGATCGGCATCGCGGCCGATCCGGCGGTGAAGCGCGCGGCGTTTTCCGAGGCGCTGGTCGAGGACGGTACGGCCAGCGATCCGATCGAGCTGGGTCCGAACCACAGCGTGATCATCCGTGTCACCGAGCACACCCCGGAGGCGGCGCGTCCGCTGCCCGAGGTGCGTGAGCAGGTGATCGCGGCGGTGCGTGAGGACCGCCGTTCGAAGGCCGCGCAGGCGGCTGCGGACGCGCTGGTCGAGCGTGTGCGCGCAGGCGAGTCGCTGGCGACGGTCGCCACCAGCGCCGACGCCGAGCTGGTGCCGTTGCCGGGCCTGCCGCGTGGCGCGCCGGCCCCGTCTCCGCAGGCGAACCGGGCGATCTTCGCCGCATCGGTGCCTGCCGAGGGCAAGGTGTCGAGCGGGCGTTTCGAATTGCCGGGCGGACGCCATGCGGTGTTCGCGGTGACCGCGGTGCATCCGGGCAAGCCGGAAGACATGCCGAAGGAACAGCGCGACATGCTGCGCACGCAGTTCTCGCAGGTCGATGGTGCATCCGCCGCGGAGAGCTATGTCCGCGAGGCGCGCAAGCGCTTCACCGTGGTCGTGCAGGAGAGCCAGCTGTAACGCTGGCTTCCCGGTCGATCCAGCAGAAAGGCGCGGATGATTCCGCGCCTTTCTGTTTTTCAGGAAGAGCGTTGCGTGCCGACGCGATCGATGCGCGCCCGACGGAGTGCCGGCGTCAGTCCAGCTTGAGCGTGGCGCCAGGCTTGAGCACGCTCCTGGCATCCAGGGAATTGAGTTCGAGCAGCCGCTGCGTGGTCAGTCCGTGGCGGCGGGCGATCGCCCACACCGAATCCCCGCGGCGAACCACATGGGTGCGGCCGGTCGCGGAGCCGTCGACAGCGGTCGCGTTGTCTGCGCTCGCGGATGTGCCGGAAGCGGGCGTGTCATCGCCAAGCGCGGCGCCCGTTGCCGGCGGCGCCAATGCCAGCGGCGCCATGCCCGTGGGCCACTGTCCGCGCAGGGCGGGATTGATGCGCGCCAGCAGCGCCGGATCGCCGCCATGGCGGCGTGCCCAGTGGTCGAGCGAGCGGACCCCGTCCAGCGTATGCGGCTGCAGCCACGGAACGGGCCTGTCCAGCGTTGCCTGCCACTGCGGCTGCTCGCCGGCCTCCTCCAGCAGGCAGGCCAGGGCATGCAGCTTCTCGACGTAGGCGTAGGTTGTGGTCGAAAGACCGGCCACGGTCGATGGCGTCGCATCGGAGGCGGAACTGCCGCTGCGACGCAGCGATTGCAGGACGCGGTGTTCGCCGGCGTTGTACGCCATCGCGGCCAGGCGCCAGTTCCCGGCGAACATGCCGTTGAGCGTTTTCAGGTAACGCACTGCCGCACGGGTGGACTCGGCCGGGGAAAGCCGGCCGTCGTAGGCCTTGCCGACGGTGATGCCATGGTTGCGCGCGGTGATGCCGACGAACTGCCACAGGCCGGCCGGGCCGGCGCTTGAGCGCGCGGCGGGCGCATAGCCGCTTTCGATGAACGGGATCAGTGCGAATTCGGTCGGCAGATGCGCTTCGCGCAGGGTATCGACCACGTGGCCGAACAGCGGCAGTGCATCGCTCGCGGGATCGGCCAGCCGCGCCGGGACGTGGCGGAAATGGCGGACCCAGCGCGCGTCGGCGTTGCCGCAGTCCGGTTCAGCCAGGCCATCGCGGAATGCGGCGTAGATGTGCCGGCCATTGCGGGTGGAGGCGGGTTCCGCATCCTCCGCATCCGTGCCGGCGTCGTCCATCGTCGATGGCCCGGCTGCATCCGTTCCGGCCCCGGACATGGCGACTGGCGCGTCCTGGGCGAAGGAGGGCGCGGGCAGGGCGCTGCCGCACAGCGCGGCGGCCAGGGCCGCCCACAGGCAGGAGTGGCGCATGTTCATCCGGCGAATCGATCCTTCCAGCTGCGCAGCGTGGCAAACGTCTCGACATCGTCCACCGGTGGGCGGCCGAGTCTGGCCGTGACCGCCGCACGGACCTGCGGCAGGTGGCAGCGCAGGAACGGGTTGCAGGCGAGTTCCTCGCCCAGGCGAGCCGGCAGGGTCGTCCGCGCGTGCGCACGCAGCGCGACGACTTCGTCGTGCCGGCGCTGCAGTGCCGTGTTGTCCGGCTCCACCGCCAGTGCGAACGCCGCGTTGGCCAGGGTGTATTCGTGGCCGCAGCACACCCGGGTATCGGCATCGAGCGCGGCCAGCCTGCCGAGCGATGCATGCATCTGTGCGGGCGTGCCTTCGAACATGCGTCCGCAGCCCAGACTGAACAGCGCATCGCCGCAGAACAGGTGCTCGCCCACCACATACGCCACGTGACTGCGCGTGTGGCCTGGAACCGCGATGACCGCGATCTCCAATCCATGCACGTGCAGGACATCGCCGTCCGCGACGCGCTCGCACTGCACATCGATCCGCGCGTCCTCGGGCGCATGCACGACCAGGTCCGGGTAGCGCTCGAGCAGGGCGGACACGCCGCCGCAGTGGTCGGGATGGTGATGGGTCAGCAGGATCGCGGTGGGCGCCACGCCGCGCGCATCCAGATCCGCGAGGACCGGTGCCGCCTCGCCGGGATCGACGATCAGTGCGGCAGGCCCGCTCTCCAGGATCCAGATGTAGTTGTCTTGGAGTGCGGGCAGGGCGCTGAGTCGCATAGAATCGGGACCATGCCTGCCACCAAGACCAGCCGTCAACCCGGCGCTCCGTCGTGGTTCAGCGGCGCGGAGGCCGCGGTGCTGCTCGCCGAAGAGCGTCGCTGGTTGCTGGAGCGCCTGTCGGGGCTGCCGTCGATGCCCTATCTGTGGGTACAGCCAGTGCCCGCGCTGCGGGCGCTGCCGGCGCCGCTCCGGGGCGTGCTGCTGCATCGCACTGCCGGTGGCGCCTACGCGGGCAGCCTGCGTTGTGCGCTGCCCTTCCCGCTGCCCAGTGCCTGCCTCGGCGGGGTCGTGCTCCAGCACCCGGGGCGTGGCGCCGGCGCGGCGCTCATCGAGGAGGCCGAGCGTCTGCTGATGGATGGTGGGCGCGTATGGCTCTGCGGCCTGACGCCGTGGAGTCCGTACCGCCTGCACTGGCGTCGCGCGGAGGTCGATGCCTGTTCGCCGGGGCACTGGCGCAAGCGGCTTCGTGCGGGTGGTCTGCTGCCCGCGGCGCCCCGCTTCCTCGGGGCGCGCTGGCGCGGTCCGGTGGCGGCCGTCACAGGCAATGGCGTGGGCGACGCGTTTCGCGGCGCCTATGTGATCGAAGCGGAAAAGCGGGCGGAAGCGCCCGTCGCACCCGCCCCGCTGCAGTGGCGCCGAGGCGCCGCGCAGGTGGGATGAACAAACCAGGGACACAATGAAGACGATCCAGATCCATACCGACGGCGCCTGCAGCGGCAACCCGGGCCCCGGCGGCTGGGGTGCATTGCTGCGCTACAACGGCCACGAACGCGAGCTCTCCGGCGGAGAGCCGGACACCACCAACAACCGCATGGAGCTGATGGCGGCGATCATGGCGCTGGAGACGCTGAAGGAGCCTTGCCAGATCGTGCTGCACACCGATTCGCAGTACGTGCGCCAGGGCATCACCGAGTGGATGCCCGGCTGGATCCGCCGCAACTGGAAGAACAGTGCCGGCGACCCGGTCAAGAACCGCGACCTGTGGGAGCGGCTGCAGCTGGCCGCGGCCCGGCACCGCATCGACTGGCGCTGGGTCAAGGGGCATGCGGGCGATCCGGACAACGAGCGCGTCGACGGGCTGGCGCGCGTGGCGTGCCAGCAGGTGCGTGCGGGCGGCAAGGTAAACTGAGCGCATGCGTCAGATCATCCTCGATACCGAAACCACCGGCCTGGAGTGGAGAAAGGGCAACCGCGTGGTCGAAATCGGCTGCGTCGAACTGCTCGAGCGCCGTCCCAGCGGCAACAATTTCCATGAGTACCTGAAGCCGGACTGCGAGTTCGAACCGGGTGCTCAGGAAGTCACCGGCCTGACCCTGGAGTTCCTGGCCGACAAGCCGGTGTTCTCCGATGTCGCCGCGCGATTCCTCGAGTACATCGACGGCGCGGAGCTGATCATCCACAACGCGGCGTTCGACCTGGGGTTCCTCGACAACGAGCTGTCGCTGCTCGGCGCGGAATACGGCCGCATCGTCGATCGCTGCACGGTCATCGATACCCTAGCGATGGCGCGCGAGCGCTTCCCGGGCCAGCGCAATTCGCTCGATGCCCTGTGCAAGCGGCTGGGCGTGGACAACGCGCACCGCCAGCTGCATGGCGCGCTGCTCGATGCGCAGATCCTCGGCGACGTCTACATCGCGCTGACGTCCGGCCAGGAAGAGATCGGATTCGCCGATCCGCAGGCGGCATCGGCTGCCCGCAGTGCGGTCGTCGATTTCGAGGCGGTGATCGGCGAGCGCCCGCGCGTGATCGCGTCGAACGCCGAGCACGAGGCGCATCGCCTGCGCCTGAACGCGCTGCGCAAGAAGGCCGGCCGCGCGCTGTGGGATGCGCTCGAGCCGGTCGAAGAGGGCGCGCCTGCCTGACCGCCGCGTGGCTGGGTCAGCGCCTGCGCCCTGTGCGGACGCTGATGGCTACTGGCAGCGGACCAGGATCGTGGTGATGTTGTCCGAGCCGCCGCCATCGAGTGCGGCGGCGACCAGGGTGTCCACGCATTCCTGCGCGCTGCAGTCCTGATCACCCAGGGTCTGGGCGATCAGCTCGTCGTCGACTTCCTCGGTCAGCCCGTCGCTGCACAGCAGCAGCTGCATGCCGGGCCGCAGCTCGCCCGCGGTGACCGACACGTTGAGGTGGGCCGGATCGGTCACGCCCAGGGCCTGGGTGACCACGTTGCGGTGTGGATGCAGGCGCGCCTGTTCCGGCGTCAGCGCGCCCTGTGCGATCAGGTCCTGCACATAGCTGTGGTCCTGGCTCAGCTGCGCCAGGCTGCCGTCGCGCCAGAGGTAGGCGCGACTGTCGCCGACCCAGGCCACCTCATAGCGCGGCCCCTGGACGCGCACCGCGACCACCGTGGTGCCCATCGGCAGGGTGTCGTTGCGGCGGCGGGAGACGCGGATGATCTCCTCGTCCGCGATCCGGATCGCGCGGACCAGCGGGGTGCCGGCGCGGATCTCGCGGACGATGGTCTCGCGCGCGAGCGCGCTGGCCACTTCGCCGCAGGCATGGCCGCCCATGCCATCGGCCACCAGCCACAACCCGAGTTCGCTGTCACCGTAATAGGTGTCCTCGTTGAGGTCACGGCGCAGCCCTACATGGGTCAGGTGTCCGAATTCGATCATGGCGTCCGCGGCGACTTCATTGTCAGCAGGATAAACGCATTCGTCATGGCCGGCCGGCCATGCGGAGGAGCGACAGGTGGGTCCGGAATGGGCCGATTCAGTGCCCATCCAGCGGAACCGGGCAAAACAAAAGACGGGTCCGTTGCCGGACCCGTCTGGAGTGTTCTGGCGGGAAGGGTGGGATTCGAACCCACGGTACCGGAGACCGGTACACCGGATTTCGAATCCGGCGCATTCGACCACTCTGCCACCTTCCCGCATCCCGTGGCGTGGTCCGCCGCGGGCCGCACATCATACGTGAAGGCGATGGCCGCATACAACCACCCCGTCGGAGACACGGTACATTCCGGCTGGAATAGACTTCCACACCCATTCCCAAGCGGCAGACGCCCATGTCCGAGATCCAGGTCCCCGTGTCCTTTGGCGAGCTGCTCGACAAGATCTCGATCCTGCAGATCAAGTCCGAGCGCATGAGCGACGCGGCCAAGCTCGCCAACGTGCGCAGCGAGCTGTCGGCGCTGGAGAAGACCTGGATGGCGCACCCGGCCGCCGGCGGCGACATCGCCCAGCTGCGGGTACAGCTGCGCCAGGTCAACGAGCGGCTGTGGGACATCGAGGACGAGATCCGGGTCAAGGAGAAGGCGCAGGAGTTCGACGAGGAGTTCGTGCGCCTGGCGCGCAGCGTCTATTTCGAGAACGACGAGCGCGCCCGGGTCAAGAAGGACATCAACCTCGCGCTGGGGTCGTCCTATGTCGAGGAAAAGTCCTACCAGGACTACCGAGGCGCTTCCGCGCCCTGATCCACCGCTTCAGCGCGCCGCCTGGCCGAGCGCGTGGATCCTGACGATGTGCCGGACCATGCGCATGCGCTCGCTGTGCGGCAGCGCGGCGCCGTAGCCCTGGTGCAGGCGCTCGACGTCTTCCGGCACCCCGTTCCCGATCGCGCCCAGCTGTGCGATCAGCAGCGCATGCTCCTGCAGGTCCAGCGGCAGTGCCTCGGGCACCTGCAGCAGGCGTTCGCCCTGCATCCGCATCTGCGCGGCATCGCGCCGCGCGGCGGCCGCGTAGAGGTCGAGGACGGCGCGGACCGGCTCGGGCTGGATCGCCGGATCGATCCAGGCCGGATCGATCCAGACGCCTTCCAGGTCCGAGGCCGGCAGGTGGCCGATCGTCGCCTGGGCGACCGCGGTCGCCGCGGCCATCCAGGTCGCCGGATCGTCGACCGCCCCGGCCGAGGTGCCCAGCAGCGCCTGCAGCTGGGCGTCGGGCAGGGGGGCGTCCCGGTCGCGGCGTGACAGCGCGGTGGCGTGGTGACCGCTGCGCAGCGCCTGCGCCAGCCGCACCGCACGTGCATGCAGCAGGGTCAGGCCGTGTCCCTGCATGACGGGGATCGCTGCCGCGATGGCCGGCGGCGTGCGGCCTTCGAGGATGTCGAGCACCGGCAGGCCGTTGTCGGCGAGCCGCTGCAGGGTATCGGCGCGATCGCCGCGGAAGCGCGTGAGCGGTGCGCGCAGGGCGACGCTGGGGTGGAAGTCGGTGTGCGGCTGCGCCTGCAGGGCGCGCACGTAGGTGGCCAGCAGGGCATGCCCGCCGAGCCGACGCAGGGCCAGGGCCGCGTCGCTGTCGATGCCGGTGCGCGCGGTTTCCCGCGCCAGGGCCGGGGTGACCCGCAGGCGTTCGATGTCGGCATCGGCGCAGCGGCTGCGGCAGGCGATCACGACCAGGTCGTTGTCCTGCGCCAGGTACAGCGCCGCGTCCGGGAACTCCGCCAGCAGCCCGGCCGCGATCCGTGCCAGCAGGGCGTCGTCGATCTCGTAGGTCTGCAGCCACTGCACCAGGATCCCGTCCTCGGCCAGGTGGTCGTGCAGGAAGCGGTAGAACTCCCGGGTGAACAGCCCGGCCACGCCGCTGACCCAGGGGTTGGATGGCTCGGACACGATCACGTCGTAGCGGCGCTGGCCGCTGGCGAAGAAGCGCCGCGCATCATCGAAGTGGACCTGCGAGCGCGGGTCCTCCAGCGCGCGGCCGATGCGGGGGGCGAACAGGCGCGAGGCCGCGTGCACCGCCGGTTCGATTTCCACCGTCTCCACCCGCTGCACCCGGTCGCTGCCGAGCAGCGTATGCGTGGACAGGCCCAGGCCCCAGCCGATCACCCCGACCTGGGCGGGGCGCGGATGCACGGCCAGCGGCAGCGCGCCGAGGCCGACCATGGTCAGCTCGTCGCCCCCGGGCGGCGCGTCCAGCCGCTCGGCCATGGCGCCGTCGGACTTGCCGTTGGTCAGCAGCGAGCGGGTGCCGTGCGTCGGCGAGCGCACCACCCCGATGGTGGAGGTCTTGCCGTCGCGCAGATACGGCACCTCGAGCGCCGGATCGATCGTGGCGAATCCGGTGCGGAACGCGCCCGACAGCTGCGCGCGCGGGTCCGGCCGGCCCCAGAGCAGCACCACCGCCAGCGCGGCCGCGACCGTGAGGCCCAGGCCGCCCAGCCGGCGCGCGGACACCTCGCTGCGCGCATGCGCCAGCAGCCAGAATCCCAGCAGCACGTCGCCGATCGCGGCGACGGTCAGGCCCAGGCGCACGCCGAGCAGCGGAATCAGCAGGTGGGTCATGGCCAGCACGCCGACGATCGCACCGACGGTGTTGGCCGCGTACAGCCGGCCGATGCCGGCCTCGCCCGCGCCGTTGCGCAGCAGGGCGAGGGTGAACAGCGGCAGCGTGGTGCCGGCGAAGAACGCCGCGGGGAACATCACCAGCAGGGCGATGGCCGCGCTGCCGGAGAGATAGAGCCGGTAGCCGCCATCGGTCCGCGCCAGGGACTGCACCAGCGCGGCGGTCCAGTCGAAGCTCTGGGCGAAGGCCAGCAGCGACAGCAGCGCGGCGATGCCCATCGCGATCTGCGCATAGGCGGCCGTGCGCAGCGGATCGGCGATGCGCGTCGCGCGCCGATGCACCCAGAGGCCGCCGCAGGCGAGACCGAGCAGGAAAGCGGCCAGCATCAGTTCGAAGCTGTGCAGGGTGGTGCCCAGCGCCTGGTTCAGCAGGCGGATCCAGCCGATCTCATAGACGAAGGAGCAGGCGCCGGACAGCAGCGAGATCCACAGCACGCTGCGCGCCAGGCGGAGCGACGGCGGCGCAGTCCTGTGCTGGTGCGTGGCGGCGACCGGCGCGGCCGTCGGTTCGTCGAGCGCCTGGTCCGGCACCGATCCGTCGCGCTCGATCCGTCGCGAAAGCGCCCAGCTCGCCGCGGCCACCAGCAGGTTGGCCACGCCGGCCACCGCCATCGCGCCGGACATGCCCAGCCACGGCAGCAGCACGAAGGTAGCGCCCAGTGCGCCCAGTGCCGCGCCCAGGCTGTTGGCGAAGTACAGGCCGCCGAGCACGCGCGCATCGTGTGCGGGCGCCGCGCGCAGATAGCCGGCGCTGAGCAGCGGGAAGGTGGCGCCGAGCAGGATGCAAGGCGGCAGCAGCATCACGCTGGCCGAGATCCACGGATACAGCTGGCCCGCCAGGCCGCTGCCGAGCCAGGGCAGCGCGATTCCGTTGGAGAAGGCGCCGTAGCCGACGAACAGCGTGTGGAAACCCAGACCGAGCACGCCGATGACGGCCTCGGCGATCGCATAGGCGCGCAGCAGTCGCGACCAGCGGTGGGTCCAGCGTGCCGCCAGCCAGGCGCCCAGCGCCATGCCGCCCATGAAGATCACCAGCACCAGGCTCTGCGCGTAGGCGGCATGGCCCACCACCAGCCCCAGGTAATGCGACCACAGCGACTGGTAGACCAGGCCGGCGAAGCCGGACAGCACGAACAGGCCGAGCAGGATCGGGCCGATCGGCGGCGTCGACGATCGCGTCATGCGCTGATCGGCACGTGGCGGAACGGGCGCGATACGGGGGCGTTCGTGTGGCTGGGCGTCATGGCGTTCCGGTGGATGGAGGGGCCAGGTGCGGTGCAGGCGTCATCGCTCAGGCGACGATGCCGACCCGCGGCCAGCGCGCAAGGTAACCTTTTTCGGCCAGACGCTGGCGATAGGTCTCCACGCTGACGCGGCGCGGATTGCGCCGCACGCGCATGCCGAACAGGTCGTCCAGCCCGTGCGGCGCGATGATGGACAGCGTGTCGTCGTGCTCCAGCCGCAGCGCCACGCAGGTCGCGAATTCCGGCCAGCTGGCCACCGCGTCCTCGATCGAGCGCAACGGCTCCACCGCATGGCCGAAATGCGCCGGGAACCACAGATGCACGCCGGCCTGGTTGGTCACTTCCCACGGGGTGCCCGGCGCCAGTGCCTGCAGGCGGCGCAATGCTTCGGCATCGCGCTGCGGCGAGAGGTCGCCGGCATCGAACCAGGCGACGTCGATGTCGGATTCGCTGCGCGGCGTTTCCAGCCCGTGCAGGTGGTCCCAGACCAGGTTGCGCACCGCGCCGGCGCCGATCACCGCATCGGGCAGGCCCAGCGAGCGCACCTGCCGCAGCATGGCCATGAACGCCGCGTTGCCATGCGCGATGTCGCGCAGGCGTGCGTGGTCGTCAGCGGCCATGATCGCCGCGGTAGCGCTCGAACGCAGCCACCGCATCGTCCACCGTGACCAGGTCCATCACTCCGTCGAACTCGATCTTGGTGCCCCATTTCAGCGAATCGGCAGGTTTCTTGAGGTACCTGCGCGCCGCATCGTCGTAGCGGTCGACGCAATAGCGCCGGTCCGAATACGGGCCGCTGCGCGCCGGGTTGCTGGCCGCGTGCAGGCCGAGCACCTTCGTGCCCATCGCGTTGGCGATGTGCATCGGCCCCGAATCGGGCGTGACCAGCAGGTCGGCCCGGGCGAGCAGGGCGGGCAGCTGCTTGAGGGTGTCCTTGCCGACCAGGTCCAGCACCGGTACGCGCATGGCCGCGACGATCGCATCGGCGGTCGTGCGCTCCAGTTCGCTGCGGCCACCGCACAGCACGACCCGCCAGCCCCGGCCGGCGGCATGATCGGCCAGGGCCGCGTAGCGGTCGGCGAACCAGTTGCGGCGGACGTGGCTCGAGCAGGGCGAGATCATCAGCACCGGTGCATCGTCGTCCGGCCACTGCTGCGCGGCCCAGGCATGCGCCTCCCCGGGGACCGGCAGATCCCAGCTGACCTGGTCCTGGCGCAGGCCCAGCGGCTCGCAGAAGCTGCCGATCGCGTCCAGCACGTGGATGCCGGGGCGGTCCGGGATCCGTTCGTTGATGAACAGCCCATGCAGGTCCCTGGAGCGGCTGCGGTCGTAGCCGACCCGGCGCCGGGCCGGGATGAAGGCCGACAGCAGGTTGGCGCGGGCCGCCACCTGCATCTGCAGCAGGGCATCGAAGCGGCCCTGCGGCGCCAGTTCGCGGCGCAGCGCACGCATCCCGGCCAGGCCGGTGCGCTTGTCGTAGACGTGGAAGACCACGCCATCGAGCCCGTCCAGCAGGCGATGGCCGGCCTTGTCGATCACCCAGTGCAGCGGTGGCGCGTCCGGCCAGGCGCGCTGCAGGGTCCGGACGAGGGGCACGACGTGGGTCACATCGCCCAGGGCGGACAGGCGCAGGAGACAGAGTGAGGCTTGCATTGGGCGGCTACTTGTTAGACTCGTACGGATGGTCGCATTCGACGCCACCGAAGCCATGACGCCGTACCGTACCGAACGCGGGTACGGCGGCATTCTGTTCGACCGCGAACGCGTGCGGCAAGCCGGGCCGGAGTTGTTCTCGCCCGCGGCCTGGGGGGATCGGGCCCGCCCGGTCGACTCCGGAGGCCGCGGCGGCGCCTGGTTCGTGGACGCGCCGTTCGGCGCCTGCGTGCTGCGCCAGTACCTGCGCGGTGGCCTGGTCGCCAGGCTCAGCCGCGATCGCTACCTGTGGCGCGGCGCCGACCGCACCCGCAGCTTCGCCGAGTTCCGGCTGATGCGGCTGCTGATCGCGCGCGGCCTGCCGGTGCCGCAGCCGCTGGCCGCCACCTATGTGCGCGAAGGCGCGCGCTACCGGGCCGCGATCCTGCTGGACCGGATCCAGGACGTGCGCTCGCTGGCCGACCGCGCGCTGGTGGCCGGCGCGGGCGCGCCGTGGGAGGAAGCCGGCCGCCTGATCGCGCGCTTCCACCGGGAAGGCCTGCAGCACGCCGACCTGAACGCCCACAACCTGCTGTTCGACGGCAATGGCCGCGGCTGGATGATCGATTTCGACCGCGGCCGCATGCGCATCCCGGCGACCGGCTGGCGCGAGGCCAACCTGCGCCGGCTGAAGCGTTCGCTGATCAAGCTGCGCGGCGAGCGCAGCCATGACGAGGTCGAGAAGGACTTCGCCCGCCTGCGCCGCGCCTACGACCTGTTCTGGAAGCGGGGCTGCTGATGGGCGCCTGGTCGCTGCGGCTGCACGGTGTCGGCAACGCCTCCGCGGTCGCGCTGGGCTCGCCGATGGCCAGCATCGAACGCGACGGCGCGCCGTGGCTGACCATCGACTGCGGCGGCGAAGGCCTGACCGCCTTCGAGCACCAGTACGGGCGCCAGCCCGACGCGGTGTTCGTCACCCATGTGCACCTGGACCACGTCGCCGGCTTCGAGCGGCTGTTCGTGTCCGCCTATTTCGATCCGGCCCGGCGTGGGCGGATCCGCCTGTACGTGCCGGCGCCGGTGGTACCGCTGCTGCACAGGCGGATTGCCGACTATCCGAACGTGCTGGCCGAGGGCGGCGCCAATTTCTGGGATGCCTTCCAGCTGGTGCCGGTGGGCGAGGCGTTCTGGCACGACGGCGTGCGGCTGGAGGTGTTTCCGGTCCGCCACCACTGGCCGGACACCGCGTTCGGGCTGCGCCTGCACGGCAGCGTGGTCTGGAGCGGCGACACCCGGCCGATCCCGGAAATGCTGAGCCGTTATGCCGGCGACGGCGAGCTGGTGGCGCACGACTGCGGCCTGCAAGGGAACCCATCGCATACCGGGCTGGACGATCTGGAGCGGGAGTATCCCGCCGAGCTGCGCGCGCGGATGGTGCTGTACCACTACGCCAGCCAGGCCGATGGCGATGCGATGCGCGCGCGAGGCTACCGCGTCGGACGGCCTGGCGACGTCCTGACGCTGGCGCCGCCGGGTGCGCGGGCGGCGGCGGGATGAGCGCCGTGCTGCAGGTGCCGACGCTGCCGCTGGACCGCCTCGGCCGGCCGCTGCACGACCTGCGCCTGTCGGTGATCGATGCCTGCAACTTCCGCTGCGGCTACTGCATGCCGGCCGACAGGATTCCCGACGATCACGGGCTGGATGCGACCGGGCGGTTGTCGTTCGACGAGATCGAGACCCTGGTGCGTGGCTTCGTCGCCGTGGGCGTGCGCAAGCTGCGCCTGACCGGTGGCGAGCCGCTGCTGCGCAAGCGGCTGCCGGAGCTGGTCGCGCGCCTGGCCCGGATCGCGCAGCTCGAAGACCTGGCCATGACCACCAACGCCGTGCTGCTGCCGGCGCATGCGCAGGCGTTGCACGATGCGGGCCTGCGCCGGATCACGGTCAGCCTGGATGCGCTGGATCCGCAGGTGTTCCATGCGATGTCGGGCGGGCGCGGCCGGGTCGAGCAGGCGCTGGCCGGGATCGCCGCCGCCGAGGCCGCGGGCTTCTCGCGGCTGAAGATCAATTGCGTGGTGCAGCACGGCATCAACGACGACCAGGTGCTGCCGCTGGTCGAGCATTTCCGCGGCAGCGGCCACGTACTGCGTTTCATCGAATACATGGACGTCGGCACCTGCAACGGCTGGCAGGCCGACCAGGTGGTGACCTCGGCGCAGCTGCGCGACCGCATCCACGCGCGCTGGCCGCTGCGCGCGCTGCAGGCGCAGTACCGGGGCGAGGTCGCCGATCGGCATGCCTTCGTCGATGGCGGCGGTGAGATCGGTTTCGTCAGCTCGGTCAGTGCGCCGTTCTGTGGCGACTGCCACCGTGCGCGCATTTCCTCCGATGGCCGCCTGTACACCTGCCTGTTCGCCGGCGACGGGCATGATCTGCGTCCGCTGCTGCCTGGCGGGAGCGACGCCCTGGCCCGGCATGTCGCCGGCCTGTGGCAGCAGCGCGGCGACCGCTACAGCGAACTGCGCGGCAGACCTGGCGCGTCGCGCAAGCACATCGAGATGTATCTGATCGGAGGTTGAGGTGGAACAGGCAGAGGTGTCGGCGCTGGTCGCGCTGGAGCGCAGTCCGATGGAGCCGGCCGTGCGCGGGTCGCAGGGACGCCTGGCACAGGTGCTGGACGTGGATGTCGTCGAGCGCTGCGCGTCGGGCGGGGGCGTCGACCGAGCGGCGGTGCCGGCGCATCTGCCGGGCGCGGTCGCGGTGGACCAGGCGGCCGGCAGGTTCGATGTGCGGCTGCTGGCCGATGGCCTGGCGCAGCTGCGGTTCCGCACCGGGGACGTGCGTGCGGGCAGGGCGCGTGTCTGCCTGCTCAGTCCGCTGTGGCGCCGTCATGGCGCCGACTGGAAGATCCGCTTCCACCAGGCCAGCGTGCAGCCGGAGCGGGCGGCATGAGCGCACGCGCACCGAAGAAGACGCTCACCCACCTGGATGCGCAGGGCCGGCCGGCGATGGTCGACGTGTCGGACAAGGCGACCACCGCGCGCCAGGCCATCGCCGAATGCCGGGTGAAGTTTCCGGCCGCAGTGGCCGCGCAGCTTCGCGCCAGCGGGCTGCGCAGCGCCAAGGGCGGCATCGTCGACACCGCGGTGATCGCCGGCACGCTGGCGGTCAAGCGCACGCACGAGCTGATTCCGTTCTGTCATCCATTGCCGATCGACGGCATCCGCATCGGCATCGACTGGCATGGCGAGCGCGAGCTGCGGATCGAATGCCTGGTCAAGACCACGCACCGCACCGGCGTGGAGATGGAGGCGCTGACCGGCGCCACCATCGCCGCGCTGACCGTCTACGACATGTGCAAGGCGCTGTCGCACGCGATCGTGCTGGGTCCGGCGAAGCTGGTGGGCAAGCAGGGCGGCAAGCGCGATTTCGGGAGGCAGGCATGAGTGCACGGGTGCGCGTGCTGTACTTCGCCGGCCTGCGCGAGGCCGCCGGCACGGACATGGAGTCCTGGCAGACCGACGCGGCCGACCTGGCCGCGCTGTATGCCGAAGCCGCGACCCGGCACCCGCTGGGCTGGCCGCGCGAGCGCCTGCGCGTGGCGGTCGACGGCGCGTTCGCACACTGGGGCGACCCGGTGCGCGACGGCAGCGAGGTCGCTTTCATTCCGCCGGTTTCCGGTGGCTGAGTCTTACGAGGAACCGCAGTGAAACGCTTCAACCTGTCCGACCAGCCGATCGACCCGGCGCCGCTGCGCGCCGGCCTGCTCGATGCGCATGCCGGCGCGTTCGCCAGCTTCGAAGGCTGGGTGCGCGACCACAACGACGGGCGCCCGGTGCTGGGCCTGCGCTACGAGGCCTACCTGGCCCTGGCCGAGGCCGAAGGCGAGAAGGTGCTGGCCGAGGCGATGCAGCGCTTCGCCATCACCGGCGCGCGCTGCGTGCACCGCATCGGTGACCTCGACATCGGCGACATGGCGGTGTGGGTCGGCGTGGGAGCGGCGCACCGCGATGCCGCGTTCGCCGCCTGCCGGTTCGTGATCGACGAGATCAAGGCGCGCGTGGCCATCTGGAAGCGCGAGCGCTATGCCGATGGCGACCGCCAGTGGCTGCATCCGGATGAAGGGCAGGGCGCGCCGGACGCGCGCTGAATCCGCCGGGGCGGTTCGCAGGTCGGGCCGCGCCCGATGCCGTGTTCTCGCCGGGCGCATCGATGTGTTGGTCGTGGTGCGGCCTCCAGCGCGACACGGGCTTGTTGTCGCCCGGCACGGGTCTTCGTCGGTGCGGAGGCGCCGGGATCTGGCCTTTCGCCGCCGCGCCGCAGGTCGACCAATCGCGCATGGCGTTCGCCGATGGCCGCGTCGGCCCCGCCCGGGTGAACGGATGCCGGTGCAGCTGGTCGCAGTCCGCGTGTTGCCGATGGAGGCCGTGGCGTGCAGCGGTCGCCCCACGCCAGGCGCGTTGGGCTTGAGCGAATGCGTCCGGCTCCCGTCGATGCGGTCGCGGTGGCCTGTGACGTCGCCGATGCCGGCCCATGTGCCGCTGCGGGTGACGCCGCACAGAGGATCCGGGGCCCGAAAAGGTGGCGGCCCCGCCGGCTGACCTCGGCGCCCGCGTCGATCGATACCGTTGCTGCCTTCCGGCCCTGGCGGGATTTTCGACCTAGCGTCGCGAGGGGCCGACGGGGCCACCATGGACGCGGGCCGCGCCTGGAGGCGCGGCCCGGGTTTGGAACGCCTGCGCCAACTGCGCGGGCGGTGCGATCGGAATCGCTGAATCCGGGAGTGGATGCGGACCGGACCGACATGATCCAGAACCCGCTTCGCACACCACAAACCAGGTGACCCTGCTTCGTGGCCGGCCATTGTAGCGGCCCGGATGCGTTGGCGGCTAGCCCGGCAACACCGCGACCGTGGGCGCGATCCATGGCAGGCATCCAGGATGCATCGGGGGTGCGGGCGGCGGAATGCGTACTCTGCCGCGACCGTCGGCGCGATGCGTGCGATGCGGAGCAGGTGCGGAAGGACATCAGGATGAACTGATTCAAGCGCCATGGCGCCATGGCGCCCGACAGGGACGATGCGCGCGAACGGCGGATCGGGGAGCTGAAGCAGTTGCTGGTCGAGCGCCAGCGGGAGCTGGATCGCGCGACCTGGGAGCTGGCGGCGGGCCGTGCGAAGAGCCGCTGGGCGCTGGCCATCGTGCTGCTGGTCGGGTTGGCGGGCATGGTCTGGAGGATGTATCCGGTGCTGCAGGCGATCATCCGGGGCTACGTCCTCGAGTGTCCGCGCCTGTCGACCATCGAGTGCAAGCAGCTCCATCCTGATGCGGCGTGGTACTGGGGCAGCATCGCCGCCAACTCCCTGCTCGGTGCGCTGTTCCTGGCTGCGGCCGTGGCCGCTGTGCTGGGGCTGCGTGCGCTGTCCCGGCCAGCGCCGGTATTGCAGGCCATGCGCGCCCAGGTGCAGCGCGTGCAGGATCAACTGGATGCGCTCAAGCGCAGCGTGGGAGGGAGTGAACGCTGAGCTGCACGCGACATGCGGTCGATGCGACGGCTCCTGCGACCGCCGGACTCGCATGCGGTGGCAGCGTGGAGCGGTCGTGGACGTACCTGATAGCCGTCCGCAAGCGCGGCGCCATGAGGAAGGGTGGGCCGGCGAAATGATGGTTCATACCTCATTGTGACGACAAAAAAATAATGATAAATTCGCCGAAACGATAAAGGAGAATTGTCTTGGGTGCCAGCGGCCACGAAATTATTGGTAAGAAGTTGTCGTCAGACATCCCGCGTGGCTTCTGGCTCGCTTTGGAGCGATTGGTGCCGCAGGCACTCGCGACCGCCAAGGCGCAGGGCATGTTGTTCCAAGAGGGACATCGACCCACGGCGACCGGCTTCGCGCGCCACCTCCTGCTCAACGAGGTGATGCATCAAGCGCTCGATGAGTCTGGCATTGACCACAAGGCGCCGCGGGGCAACGGCATTGTTTTCGGCACTGTGGGGGTGGTGACGTTGGCTCGCGTCCACATGGGCCAGGTGAAGTGGGACAACGCCCGACGCAGCAAGATGAAAGTGAAGCTGTGCGAGCCCAATGCTCACGCTAAGAAGCTCGTCCATCCGGATCTGTTCGCCGACGAGATCTCGATCACGGATCCGGTTGAGATGACAGCATTCGTGGTGACGGAGGCTTGGGGGCCGGGCGATCATTGCGCGATCCATATCGTCGTCACCGACGAGACAATGGACCTGCGCCACCCAGTGTTCCGCGAAGAGATCCACCAGTTCCTGCAGCGCTACCAGCAGCCGCAGGACGTCCAAGACAACGTCAAGCCGACCCTCAAGAAGAACGTCAAGAAGCTCCTCGACAAGACTGACGACGACCAGCCCGACCCGACGCCTGCATGAATCACCGAACCATCAATCGCTCAGTTGGGAACTTTGTTCCTGACAGACTGAGCCAAGCCTTGTCCGTGCGCGGCCTTTCGGCCACGGAGCTGGCTGCGCGTATTGGCGTGACCAACACCACGATCAGCCGCTGGCGCAACAGCAACCAAGTACCCAGCCCCGCGATGCTGGAAGCCATGGCGTCGGAGCTGAGGGTTGCGCCGGAATGGCTGACGCGCCCGATGCGCAGCGCTACGTCCAAGCCCAACTACCGCGGTAGCATCGCGCAGCTCAAGCAAGAACGTGGGCTTTTGGGGGGGCGCATGGACTGGCTTGAGGAGGTCTCGGCACAGCTCGAAGAGTTTGTCGATTACCCGATGGTCAATCTGCCCGAACTCGGGATTAAGCGTGTAACCGAGATTACGGACAGCGTAATTGAGGACGCGGCCGAAGCTTGCCGCAAGCTTTGGAACCTGGGAGACGGACCGGTTGGCGACACGCTGTTGCTGCTGGAGAACGCGGGCGTTGTCGTCGCGCTGGAAGAAACAGGTGTTGCTCGGATCGAAGGGCTGTCGTCGTGGAGCATGTCTGGCAGGCCGCTGGTGCTGCTGTGTGCCGATAAGGGCAACGCGTTCCGTAGTCGCTTTGATGCCGCCCACGAGCTCGCTCATCTGGTGTTGCACCGCCATATCGCAGCACCGGCAGACTCGGCAACTCACAAGCTCATGGAGCAACAGGCACATCGGTTCGCCGGCGCGTTCCTGCTTCCCGCACGCGGATTCGTGGCAGAGGTGTCCACGCCGGTTTCTCTGCATGCGCTGGTGTTCCTCAAGCAGCGCTGGGGGGTGTCGGTGGCTGCCATGATCATGCGTCTTCGCGCATTGGGCGTGGTGTCGGAAGACGACTACATGCGATTGATCAAGCATCGATCGGCGAAGTGGGGCAACAAGCGCGAGCCGCTAGATGACGAGCGTCTTCCAGAAGCGCCGAGGCTTCTCAAGCGCACCATGGAGCTTCTGATCAATGAGGGCGTCATCCGGGCCGATGGCTTGGCGGACATGCTTGGCATTTCCGCACGGGATGTCGAAAGCATGTTCGGCCTTCCGCTCGGCTACCTGTCCGGGAGGTCGGCCGACATTGTGGAGTTGGCGATCAAGCGCCGAGATCCAAGCGATGCACCGGCGCCGACTATGGCGAACGGCGTTCCCAACGTTGTCTCATTTGATCGCTTCAGGAAATAGAGCTCTGCTCAGCCGCGTTGCCTCTTGCTCGGCGAGCCGTGCTTGGTGGCTAGTGCCTCAGCAATGATTGATCGGGCATCCGCAATTGAGATGCCGTAGCCGTCGGCGAGCTTGAGCAGGTCTTCAGTGGCGCGGCGCCGGCTTGCTTCCGCCGCTTGCGCCGACGCCTTCGTTGCCTTGTTGGCTTTATCGTCGGTCTGCACGTGCCGGCGACCAAGCGCCGGCAGAAGATCGGACCAGATGATGAGGAATGCGCATCAGGAGATGTGTCCCGATCTATGTCTTGCATCCTTCCGGACCCAGATAAAACTAACCCCCTGATTTCTCAGGGGGTTAGCGCATCTGGCGGAGAGAGGGGGATTCGAACCCCCGAAGCGCGGTTTAGACGCTTACACACTTTCCAGGCGTGCTCCTTCAACCACTCGGACACCTCTCCGTGACCTGCCGAACGCCGGGGCGGACGACAGGGGCACAAAGTCTAGCGGTCGCGGGGGTTTGCCACAAGCGGCACGGTGCAGGTGGGCTGGCGGCCGGGCGGGGCATGGCACAATGCCCGTCCTGATCACGACGGTTGCCTGATGTCCTACCTCGTCCTTGCCCGCAAGTGGCGCCCGAAGCGGTTCTCCGAACTGGTCGGGCAGGAACATGTCGTCCGTGCGCTGGGCAATGCGCTGGACACCGGCCGGGTGCACCACGCCTTCCTGTTCACCGGCACCCGCGGCGTGGGCAAGACCACGATCGCGCGCATCTTCGCCAAGTCGCTGAACTGCGAGCAGGGCACCAGCGCCGAGCCCTGCGGCCAGTGCGCGGCCTGCACCGACATCGACGCCGGCCGCTACATCGACCTGCTGGAGATCGACGCCGCGTCCAACACCGGCGTGGACGACGTGCGCGAGGTGATCGAGAACGCCCAGTACATGCCCTCGCGCGGCAAGTACAAGGTCTACCTGATCGACGAAGTGCACATGCTCTCCAAGGCGGCCTTCAACGCGCTGCTGAAGACGCTGGAGGAGCCGCCGGGCCACGTGAAGTTCCTGCTGGCCACCACCGACCCGCAGAAGCTGCCGGTGACCGTGCTCAGCCGTTGCCTGCAGTTCAACCTCAAGCGCCTGGACGAGGACCAGATCGAGGGTCAGATGACCCGGATCCTGGCCGCCGAGGAGATCGAGGCCGACGTCGATGCGATCCGCCAGCTGTCGCGCGCGGCCGATGGCAGCCTGCGCGACGGCCTGTCGCTGCTGGACCAGGCCATCGCCTACGCCGGCGGCGCGCTGCGCAGCGACGTGGTGCGCGGCATGCTCGGCAGCGTCGACCGTACCCAGGTCGAGGCCCTGCTGGCCGCGCTGCGCGACGGCGACGGCCAGCAGCTGCTGCGGACGGTCGAATCGCTGGCCGGCTTTTCGCCGGACTGGGGCAACGTGCTCGAGGCGATGGCCGAAGCGCTGCACCGGATCCAGGTGCGGCAGCTGGTGCCGGGCGCACCGGTCGATGCCGAGCAGCTGGACGTGGACGGCTTTGCCGCGGTGCTGCGTCCGGAAGTGGTGCAGCTCTGGTACCAGATGGCGGTCAACGGCAAGCGCGAACTCGAACTGGCGCCCAGCCACCGGGTCGGCTTCGAAATGACGGTGCTGCGCATGCTGGCGTTCCGTCCGCACGACGTGGGCCAGCCCGTCGGCGGCGGTGCCGCGCCGGCGGCCGGCGGCCGCAATGCCGGCAGCGACGCGTCCGCGCCGTCGACAGGCGCGTCGGCCGCTGCCGCCGCGCCGCCGCAACACGAGGCGCAGGCCGTTGCGCCGCCGCGCCCGGCACCGCCGCCTGTCGCATCGCCCGCCGAGGCCGTGCCGGCCCGCGCGCCGCTCGTCGCCGATCGGCCCGCACCGGCGCCGGACATGGCGATGGCCGCGCCGCAGATCGCGCCGGCTCCGGTCGAGGTTGCCCGCATCGAGCCGTCCCCCGCGCCCCGGGCCGCAATGGACGCCGTCGCACCGGCGCCAGCGCCGGAACCTGCGCCTTCCGCACCGATCATCGTGAGCCGCGCCAGCCCCGCGATCGACAACGGCAGCGTGATCGCCGATGCCGAGGACTGGCTGCAGCGCGTGGCCACCAGCGACCTGCGGGGCCCGGCGCGGATGCTGGCATCGCACAGCGCCTTCGTGTCGCATGCCAGGGGCGTGCTGACGCTGGCGCTGGATCCGGGGTTCGAATACCTGCGCAGCGAAAGCCTGATGTCGGCCCTGTCCGAGGCGTTGGCGGTGCAGCTCGGCAGCGCGCCGAAGATCGTGTTCGACGCGAATGCGGCGGCGGAGGCCGAGACCCTGCACCAGCGCATCGACCGCGACCGCGATTCGCGCCAGGCCGCGGCCGAACAGAGCTTTCTCGACGATCCGGACATCAAGCGTCTGATCGAACAGCACGGCGCGCGCGTCGTGCCCGATTCCATCCGTCCTTACAGCGAGTGACGAACATGCGCGGCAATATCGCCCAATTGATGCAACAGGCGCAGAAGATGCAGGAAAACCTGCAGAAGGCGCAGGAAGAACTGGCCAGACTCGAAGTCACCGGCAGCGCCGGCGGCGGCATGGTCAGCGTGACCCTGAGCGGCACCAAGGAGTGCCGCAAGGTGCGGATCGATCCGACCATCCTGTCCGACCAGGAAATGGTCGAGGACCTGATCGCCGCGGCCTTCAACGACGCCTCCAACAAGGTGGACGTGGAATCCAAGTCGCGGATGGGCGAAGCGACCGCCGGCATGCCGTTGCCGCCGGGCATGAAGCTCCCGTTCTGATCCAGCGCATCATTCCGCCGCCGCGGCATGCCGCCCGGCGGCGGCCGCTCCCGCGTCGACCTGCCTGCCGATGAGCCTGTCCCTGCTCGAACAACTGATCGATGCGTTCCGCGTGCTGCCTGGCGTGGGCCAGAAGACCGCGCAGCGGATGGCCTACCACGTGCTCGAGCGCGGCCGCGATGGCGGCCAGCGGCTGGCCGACACGCTGGCCCTGGCGATCGAGCGCATCGGCCATTGCACGCAGTGCCGCGATTTCAGCGAGAGCGAGGTCTGCGCGATCTGCGCCAGTGCCGGCCGCGACCGCCAGCAGCTGTGCGTGATCGAAAGCCCGGCCGACCGGCTTGCGATCGAGGCGGCCACCGGTTTCCGTGGCCTGTACTACGTGCTGCAGGGCCGGCTGTCGCCGCTGGATGGCATCGGCCCGCGCGAGCTCGGGCTGGACGCGCTGGCCACGCGCCTGGCGCAGGGCGAAATCGAGGAAATGATCATCGCCACCAATTCGACCGTCGAAGGCGAGGCCACCGCGCATTACCTGGCGCAGCTGGCGCGCCAGCACGGCGTGCGGCCCAGCCGCCTGGCCCAGGGCCTGCCGCTGGGCGGCGAGCTGGAGTACGTCGACCGCGGCACGCTGTCGCATGCCTTCGGTACGCGCGGCGAGATGCCGCGCTGAGGCCGCCACGCGGCATCCTTTCCGTCAACGGAGACCTCCGATGCAAGACAACGACACCCTGTTCGGCAAGATCCTGCGCCGCGAGATCCCGGCCACGATCGTGTACGAGGACGACGAGGTGCTGGGCTTCCGCGACATCGCGCCGCAGGCGCCGGTGCACGTGCTGTTCATTCCGAAGCACGTGCTGATCCCGACCCTGGACGATGCGACCCCGGAACAGGCGCAGCTGCTCGGCCGCCTGATGCTGGCCGCCGCCGGCTGGGCGCGCAGGGAAGGGCTGGCGCAGGACGGCTACCGGGTGGTGATGAACTGCCGCGAGCATGCCGGCCAGACCGTCTTCCACCTGCACCTGCACCTGCTGGCCGGCGCGCCGCTGGGGCATTTCGGCGCCTGAGGCCGCGCAAGGCCGCCACGCTGCCTGCGTCGCGCGCATCGCGCCCCGGCGCGGGTGCGTGCACCCAGCGCGGGCGTGCTGGCGGCCCATCCGTCGTTGACGGAGATGGCGGCGTCACGGTTGGCGCCGCGGTTCCCTGGTCGGCGGTCGCGCGCGCCACGCCACGGCATCCTGGCGATGGCGGATTGGCGGAAACGAAAACGCCGCCCGGATGGGCGGCGTCGGTGCATCGCGTGAAGCCGCGGCGCTGGACTTACCAGCCCCACCAGCCCCAGCCGCGGTACGGACCCCAGTACGGCGACGGGCCCCAGTACGGGTTCGGGTAGCTCTGGATCACCTCGACCTCGCGCACCACCGGCCACAGGTAGACCACGTCGGCGGCGAGCTTGGGCAGGCGGTAGTCGTACTCGCCGATCTTCACCGACTCGTAGCCGTCCACGCGGCCGACGAAGGTGACGTCACGGCCTTCGGCGAACACGGCCGGGTCGTAGAAGCCGGCGCGGCAGGCCAGGAAGCGGCCCTCGGTCGCGTCCTGCGAGCGGCTGTCCGGCCGTCCGCTGGCGTTGAGCGGCACGCCGACCAGCTGGAAGCAGGTGCGGTCCTGCTGCGGCAGGGTCTCGACGATGCGGCCGCCCCAGCGCACGGTCGCGCCGGTCTGCGCACCGGCGACGGCGTCGCGCGGGGTCACGGTCGGGAACGCACCCTGCAGCGGCTGCGGGGCGGTGGCGCAGGCGGCAAGCAGGGCGCTGGTCGCAGCGAGGATCAGGAAGCGGGCCTTCATGTCGATCTCCGGTAAGGGCGTGGGCGATGGCGCCGCAGGTCACGGACCAGTTGATCCATCCCCCCAACGCAGTGAGCGTAGCGCGCAGCGGCGAAACGGCGGCTGAGCGGAAGCAGGGCATCGGCGCTGTCCGGTGCCAGCCGGGCGACGCGCTCGGCCCAGGCCAGCGCCGGTTCATGCGGGGCGCGGCCCAGGCCCAGCCGTGCGTAGCGCCGGCCCAGCCGGTGCCAGGCGCGCAGCAGGGGATCGCGCTGGCGTTCGCCGCGCGCCAGCAGCCAGGCCATGCCGAGCAGGCTGGCACCGGCGAGACCGGCGAAGATCGACAGCAGCTGCGCCGGGGTCAGCCTGTCGATGCCGAGCGGCCTGAGCATGCCCTGCTGACGTTCGGCGTTGAATCCCAGGACCACGTTGTTCCAGCCGCGCCGCAGCCAGTCGGTCATGTTGGCGAAGCCGTCGAGGCTGAGCATGTCGAGCCCGCGCGCGGCGCTGCCCACGCCAAGGCGCTGGTCGACCGTGTCGAAGACCCGCTCCGGCGCGACCGCGGCGGTCGGATCGACCCGGACCCAGCCGCGACCGGCGAGCCACACCTCGGCCCAGGCGTGCGCGTCCATCCGGCGCACGATCCAGTAGCCGCCGAACGGATTGCGGTAGCCGCCCGCGTAGCCTGTGACGACGCGCGCCGGAATCCCGCTGGCGCGCATCAGCACGGTGAACGCCGAGCTGAAATGCTCGCAGTAGCCGAGCTGCTGGTCGAACAGGAATTCATCGACCGCGTGCCGGCCCGGCAGCGACGTGTCCAGGGTGTAACCGAAGTCGCGGCGGACCCAGTCGAGCGCGCGCTCGACGATGGCGGTGTCGTCATCGCCGGCTTCGGCGCGCCACTGCCGCGCCAGCGCCAGCGTGCGCGGGTTGTGCCCGGCCGGCAGCGCCAGCGCTTGGGCCCGCAGCTGATCCGGCAACTGGATTTCGAAGCGCGCGGGCGGCGACGAGCGCAGGCGCCAGCGCGTGGTCGCCGACAGCGGGCGGCGGGCCAGCAGGCCGTAGTCGGAGGTGAGCCGGGTCTCGGGTGGGGCCGCGGTCGGCAGGTCCAGGGCCACCAGCTGCCGCTGGTCGGTGGCTTCCATTTCGATCTCGTAGTCCCAGACCAGGTCCTGGCCGCTGACCTCCGGTGCCGGCAGGACGGCGGACCAGCGCGGCTGGGTCCAGGTGCGGCCGTCGTAGTCCCACAGGACGTGCCCGCGCCAGTACATCTGTTCCTGCGCCGGCGGCGTGCCGAAGAACTGGGCGCGCAGGGCCGGGGTGTCGTCGGACATCAGGTCGAGCCAGCCGCCCGGGGTCATGCTGTCCGACAGGCCGGTGCGCGCGATCGCGCGTTCGGGCACGCCCCAGATCGGTGTGGCCAGGCGCGGGAACAGCCAGAACGCGATCAGGGCCAGCGGCACGCCGATCGCGACCAGGCGGGTGGTCGTGCCGACCCGGTCGCGCAGCCGCAGCGGCGCGATGCCGGCTTCGACGTCGGCCAGGCGCTGCAGGGTCAGCAGCGCCGCAAGCGTGGCGCCGAGCCCCAGCACCATCGCCACCGGCCCCTGATCGAGCAGGAACGCCGCGAACGGAGCGAACAGGGCGAAGCCGACCAGGCTGCGCGCATCGCGCAGCGAATGCGTTTCGGCCGGCTTGATCGCCAGCATCGCGGCCAGCAGGGCGCAGCCGGTATCGCGGCCGAAGCGGGTGCCCATCGCCGCAAACACGGCCGCCACCATCGCCAGCGTCAACAGTAGCCGCAGCCAGCCGGGCAGCGGGCGGCGCCAGGACAGCGTTGCGACGGCCGCCGCCGCAACGCCGAAGCCGATGCCCAGGCCGACCGGCAGTTCGAGCAGCAGGGCCGTCAGCGACACCGCCGCCGTCGCCAGCGCCCAGCCGCGGCTGTCCGGATCCAGCCGGTGTCCGGGTTTCTCAGCCATCGGGCATCACCGCCAGCGCACGCAGGCAGGCGTGGCGATGCTCGCTGCCGCTGGCCGGGCCGAGTACGCCGGCGCCGGGCAGGCGCAGGTGATAGCGAAGCCCGAGGCGCTCGGCCTGGTCGACCCAGGACGCCAGCCGCGCGATGCGCTGTTCGTGGGGCAGCGGGGACAGCGCCTGCCAGTCCAGCACGATGTCGTCGCCCTGGCTGCGTTCGTACTCGCGCACCACCAGCTGGTCGCGGCGGGCCGAGTGCTTCCACGCGATCGAGCGTTGCGGGTCGCCCTGGCGATAGGCGCGCAGATGGTGCGGGTCGTCGCCCAGCGCGTGGACCCGGCTGTGGCTGCCTTCGGCCGCATGATCGGGAAGCGCAGGCGCCGCGCTCTCGGCCCGGGGATGGACCAGCAGCATCTGCTGCGGCCACGCACGCGACCAGGCGCGCGCCAGACCGAGCGGCTGGGTCGAGGAAATGCGCAACCGACCGACCGCCAGCAGCCCGCGTCGCCGGGTCGGCAGAGCGAGCATCGCCTCGGCGCGGCCGTGGGCATCCAGGCCGACATGGACGCAGCTTTCTCCCAGTTCCACCCGCAGCCCGCGCCGGCTGCGGCCGTCGGTCGCGGCGATCGACAGGTGCACCCGCAGCGCATCCCCGGCGGGCACGGGTTCGGCCGTCACCGCCTCCAGGCGCAGGCCGGAGAGCTGCAGGTGCGTGCCGATCAGGCTGGCCAGCCCGCTGGCGCCCAGCAGCAGGGCCAGCAGCAGGGCGGGGTTGTTGTTGTAGTTCAGCGCGCCCAGCAACATGCCCAGCACCAGTGCGGTGAAGAACAGGCCGAACGGGGTCGGCAGCACGTAGACGCGTCGGCGACCGATCTGCACCGGCAGCGCTTCGGGCTGCCGCGGGCGTTCGAACCTCTGCAGGCGGTCGCGCAGGGGGCGCAGCACCGCGGGCATCAGTCCACCGGCACCGCGTGGAGAATCGCCTTGGCCAGTGCGCCGCCGGAACCGGCTTCCGCGTCGGCGACCAGGCGATGCCCGGCCACCGCGATGAAGAGCGCCTGCACGTCTTCCGGCAGCACGTGCCCGCGGCCGAGCAGCAGCGCATAGGCGCGGGCGGCGCGCAGCAGCGCCAGACCGGCGCGCGGCGACAGGCCGACGCGCACGCCCGGATGCTGGCGGCTGCGTCCCAGCAGCGCCTGCACGTACGCGATCAGCGCTTCGCTGGCGTGCACCTGGCTGGTCGCCTGGCGCAGCGCGGCGACATCGCCATCGGCCAGCACCGGCAGTGCCTGGGCGATCAGGTCGCGCCTGTCCTCGCCGGTCAGCAGCGCACGTTCGGAGGCGGCGTTCGGATAGCCCAGCGAGAAGCGCAGCAGAAACCGGTCCAGCTGCGAATCGGGCAGCGGGAAGGTGCCTGACAGGTCGACCGGATTCTGCGTGGCGATCACGAAGAACGGTTCGGGCAGCGGATGCGTGGTGCCGTCGATGGTGACCTGCTGTTCGGCCATCGCCTCGAGCAGGGCGCTCTGGGTGCGCGGCGGCGCGCGGTTGATCTCGTCGGCCAGCAGCACCTGGGTGAACACCGGGCCGGGATGGAACTGGAACTGGCGGTTGGCCGCGTCGTAGACCGAGACACCGAGGACATCGGCGGGCAGCAGATCGGAGGTGAACTGCACGCGCTGGAAGGCGAGGCCGACGGTGGCAGCGAGCGCGTGCGCGAGCGTGGTCTTGCCCAGGCCGGGAAGATCCTCGATCAGGACGTGGCCGCCGGCGAGCAGGGCGACGAACGCCATGCGCACTTCCTGCGGTTTGCCCAGCACCAGTCCGTTGACCTGATGCAGCGCGCGCTGCAGTGCATCCAGTTGCGACTCGGTTACGATCCTGCCCTGGGATTCCGCAATGTGCGCCATCGTGTGCCGTCGGGGATCAAAAAACGGAGTGTAGCGGGATATGCAGGGCGAACAACGTGCACGCGGGACCTTCATCGCGCTGTGGGCCACGGTCTGCGCACTGAAGTTCGCCGTCGCCACGCGCCTGCCGTTGTTCGTCGACGAGGCGTTCTACTGGCAGGAGGGCCGGCACCTGGCGTCCGCCTATTCGGACCTGCCCGGACTGACCGCCTGGCTCGCGCGGCTGGGCACGCTGATCGGCGGCGACAACGCACTGTCCCTGCGCCTGCCGTTCCTGCTGATCGGTGCGCTGTTGCCGTGGCTGGTGATGCGGATCGCGCGCCGCTGGTTCGGCGCGATCGTCGGCTGGCAGGCCGGCAGCCTGGCGGTGCTGATGCCGCTGTCCGGTGCGCTGGGCGTGCTTGCCCTGCCGGATGTGCCGCTCACCCTGGCCACGCTGCTGTGCCTGCATGCCGGTGCGCGGCTGCTGCGCAGCGTCGGGCCGGGACCGGCGTTCCAGCTGGGGGTCGGGCTGGCGATCGGTGCGCTGAGCCACTACCGCTTCGTCGGGGTCATCGGCGCCGGCGCGCTGGCGATGCTGTGGCTGCCGCAGGGCAGGCGCATGCTGGCCGATCCGCGGGTGCTGGTCGCACTGCTGGCCGGTGCGCTGGCCTGGACCCCGCTGCTGCTGTGGAACGTCGAGAACGCCGAGGCGGGCCTGCGCTTCCAGCTGGTCGACCGGCATCCGTGGCAGCTGCATCCCGGCGGGTTCCTGTTCCCGCTGGTGCAGGCCGTGGTGGTGACGCCGCTGCTGCTCGCGACGATGCTGCTTGCGCTGCGCAGGACGATCGGGCGCGAAGGCGAACTGCGCGTGCAGTGGCGCTTCCTGGGCCTGTTCGCCGCGCTGGCGGCGGGCGGCATCTTCCTGCTCGGTTTCGTGACCGACAGCGAGCGCGTCAGTTTCCACTGGCCGCTGCCGGCGTGGCTGGCGCTGCTGCCGGCCAGCGCGATGCTGCTCAACACCTGGCGGCGCGGCTGGCGGCGTGCGGTGTGGGCGACGGCCGCGCTGGGATTGTTCGCCGTGTTCGCGGCGCTGTTCGTGGTCGCCACGCCCGAACTGCGTGCCGGGCTGGCCGGCTCCAAGCATTACCCGCGCAACTTCGCCGGCTGGCAGCCGCTGGCCGATGCGGTGGACACGGCCCTGGCCGGCATGCCGGCCGATACCGTGCTGGTGGCCGACAACTTCAAGGTGGGCGCCGAACTGGGATTCCTGCGCCGCGATCCGGACATCGCGGTGCTCGATCACCCGTTGAACCACGCGCATGGGCGCGCGCCCCAACTGGCGCTGTGGCAGCTGCAGGCCGAGCGTGTCGCCGACCGCAACCGGCTGCTGGTGCTGGCGCCGGGCGACCTGCCGTTCCGCGCGTGGCTGCGCCGCTACCACGACCTGTGCGCCTGGCTGGGGCCGCTGCCGCCGGCGCAGGTGGTCGCGGTCGACCACGGTGCGCAGCGCTTCCTGCTGGTGCCGCTGCCGCCCGGGCGCGTCGAGGGAACCTGCGTGGCGCCTGCGATGGCGTGGATCGACACGCCGGTCGCCGGGGCATCGGTGGCGTCGTCGTTCGAGGTGGCCGGCTGGGCGTTCAAGGAAGGTGTCGGCCTGGACCGGATCGAAGTCCTGCTCGACGACCGCGTCGTGGCCGAAGCCGCCTACGGGCACACGCTGGACGTACGCCCCGCGTGGCCGGGTTCGACCGATCCCCATCATCCGCGCACAGGGTTCCGCGTGACCGTGCAGCTGCCTGCCGGACATGCCGGCACACGCTGGCTCGCACTGCGGCTGCACGGCAGCGACGGCAGTGTCGAGGACTGGCCGGCGCAACGTGTCCGCATCGCCCCGGGGTTGCCGCCGCCCCCGGTGGATCGGTGAGAATGCACGCCGCCTCAAGGGAAACGCTCTCGATGTCACAGCACAACAGCGTCCGCGATGACGCGCCGCGCATCGCGCTTCTGGTGCCCTGCCACAACGAGGCGGCGGCGATCGCGCGCGTCATCGCCGATTTCCGCAGCAGCCTGCCGTCGGCACGCTGCTACGTGTTCGACAACAATTCCTCCGATGGAACCGCCGACATCGCGCGCGCGCATGGCGCCGAGGTGCGCCGCGTCGCACTGCAGGGCAAGGGCAACGTGATCCGTCGCGCCTTCGCCGACGTGGAGGCCGACCTCTACGTGCTGGTCGATGGCGACGGTACCTACGACGCCTCCGCCGCACCGGCACTGATCCGGCGCCTGCTCGACGATGGCCTGGACATGGTGGTCGGCGCGCGCGTCGACGAGGTGCCGGCGGCCTACCGCTACGGCCATCGCTTCGGCAACCGCCTGCTGACCCGCTGCGTGGGGCTGCTGTTCGGGCGCAGTTTCGACGACATGCTGTCGGGCTACCGGGTGTTCTCGCGCCGCTACGTCAAATCGTTCCCGGCGCATGCGACCGGGTTCGAGACCGAGACCGAACTGGCGGTGCATGCGCTGCAGCTGCGGATGCCGGTGGCCGAGATGCCGACGTCCTACGGCGCCCGGGTCGAGGGATCGCAGAGCAAGCTGCATACCTACCGCGACGGCAGCCGCATCCTCGGCACCATCCTGCGCCTGTTCAAGACCGAACGGCCGCTGCTGTTCTTTTCGATCGGCGCCGCGATCAGCGTCGCGCTGGCGGTGGTGCTGGCGATCCCGCTGCTGCTCACCTGGCTGGAGGCGGGGCTGGTCCCGCGCCTGCCGACCGCGGTGCTGTGCTCGGCCCTCGTCCTGCTGGCAGCCCTGCAACTGGTCTGCGGGCTGATCCTGGACACGGTCACGCGCGGTCGCATCGAAACCAAGCTGCTGGCCTACCTGCGCATCCCGGCGTATCCCGCGGGGCAGGGGAGTGCAGACGATGCAGCCTGAGTCATCTTCGGCGGCACGCGGCGCACGCGTCCGGCGCGTGCTCGATGCGGTCACGGCGCAGCTGGCGTTCGACTCGCGTCGCAGTGCGGTGCGCGGCACCGCCTGGATCCTGCTGGGCGGCGCGTTGCTGGCGCTACTGCTCGGCCAGGACGCGAACTGGGATCTGCGCAATTACCACCTGTACAACGCCTATGCGCTGCTGGGCGACCGGATGGCGCTGGACCTGGCGCCGGCGCAGATGCAGAGCTATTTCCTGCCGCTTCTCGACGTGCCTTACTACCTGGCGACGCAGGCGCTCCCCGCGCCCTTCGCCGGCGTGATGCTGGGGATGCTGCATGCATCGGTGCTGTTGCCGTTGCTGCTGATCGCACGTCGGGTGCTCGGAGATGGCGCGCAGCGCGGGCGCCTGGTCCCGCTGCTGGCGCTGGCGGGTCTGGCGAGCCCCGCGTTCCTTTCCGAATTCGGCACCACGATGGGCGATGCCAGCAGTGCGCCATTCGTGCTGGGCGCCTTCGCGCTGGTGCTGCCCGACGCGGCCGGCCGATGGCGCTGGCGATCGCTGGTGGCGGCTGGCGCGCTGCTCGGCATGGCCGTGGCATTCAAGCCGACCAATGCGATCTACGCCGTCGCCCTGGGCCTGTCGATGCTGGTGGCGCCGCTGCAGTGGCGCTGGCGCCTGGGTGCCGCCGCCGTGGTCACGGTGGTGGCGTTGCTGGTGTTCGCCACACTGGCGGGGCCCTTGCTGCTGCGCGTCTACGAGGTCCATGGCAATCCGCTGTTCCCGCAGTTCAATCACTGGTTCGGGTCGCCACTGGCGCCGCCGGTGGCGGTGGCCGACCAGCGCTGGCTGCCGCAGGGCTGGGTGGAGGCTGCGCTGCGCCCGTTCCTGTTCACGGTCAATCCCTACCTGATCAGCGAGATCGCACTGCCGCAGCTGGTCTGGCCGGCGCTGATGCTGGCCGCCATCGCCGCGCTGGGCGCAGGCCTGGTGCGGCGCGCGCGGTCGACCTCGGCGGCAGTCACGGCGACCCGTGCCGGCGGCTCGTTCCGCATGCTGGCGGTGTTCTTCGTGGTGGGCTACCTGCTGTGGCTGGGCATGTTCAGCATCCACCGCTATCTGGTGGTGCTGGAATTGCTGGCGCCGATGCTGGTGTGGTGGCTGGTGCACCGGACGTTCACCGGGCGTGCCGCACCCCGTGTCGCCACCGCGGTGATCTGTGCCTGCGTGGGCGTCGCGCTGCTGGGCTGGAACGGATGGGGGCATGCGTCGTGGACGCGGGATGCGTTCCGGGTCCAGGCGCCGGCCATCGCCGCGCCGGCGTCCGCGACCGTGCTGGTCGTCGGTGGCGAGCCGCAGGGCTGGCGCGTGCCGTTTCTTCCGCCTGCAGCCGCCTATGTCGGCGTGGGAACCAACTTCCCGGAATCGCCGGCGTATGCCGAGGAAGTGCTGAGGCGCATCCAGCTGCGTGGCAGCGACGCGGTGTACGCGATGCTGCCGGCGGCGCATGACCGCAAGCGCGACAGCATCGAGCGGCGCAATCGCTGGGCCGGGACCCTGGGGCTGGATCGTGGCGGCTGCCCGGTGCTGCGCCGGCTGGCCGAGAACAGCAGCGGCCTGCGCCTGATCGAGCCGGACGCCACGCCGCACGGGCGCTGCCTGCTGGCCGGTGCGGCCGGGCGCGTGCTGGATGAGGCCGCCGCCGATGCGGCACTGCGTGAAGAGGGCGCGGGCACGCTCCTGCGGTACGGGCTGGTGCTGGATGCCGACAGCTGCAGCCGCCTGGACAGCTTCATCGGTGCCGATCCGCATCCGTACCAGTGGTGCAGGGTGCGGCTGGCCGGCTGAGGCGCGCTCAGGGCGCCTGGAAACCGGCCTCGCGCAGCAGGCCGGACAGCGCGATCAGCGGCAGGCCGACCAGGGCGGTGGGGTCGGTCGACTCGATCGCTTCGAACAGGCTGATCCCCAGCCCTTCGCACTTGAAGCTGCCCGCGCAGTCGAGCGGCTGCTCGGCATCGACATAGCGGGCGATTTCCCCGTCCGACAGCGGCCTGAAGCGGACCGTGGTCAGATCCAGCGCGTCCAGGCCGCGCGCCCCGTCGGACAGGCACACGGCGGTATGGAAGCGCACGCTGCGCCCGGACATGGAGGTCAGCTGCGCGATGGCGTTGTCACGGGTGCCGGGCTTGCCGAGGATCCGGCCGTCCAGTTCCGCCGCCTGGTCCGAGCCGATCGTCCAGGCGCCCGGATGGCGCTGCAGGACGGCGCCGGCCTTGGCGCGGGCCAGGCGTGCGACCATATGCTCCACCGGTTCACCGGCGAGCGCCGTTTCATCGACGTCCGGACGCGCGCAGTCGAACGGCAGGCGCAGGCGCTGCAGCAGCTCGCGCCGGTAGGGCGACGTGGAAGCCAGGACCAGCATCGGGCGGTGTCGAGGGCTGTGGACGGGGCGTCAGTGTGGCCAGCGCCAGCCCATGCGGCAACCCGCAACCGACTGTGTTTGACAGCGGGCGGGCGCATCCTTAACATTCAGCGGCTTATGTCCGCAGGTACGTCCGCCGTGCAGGTCCCCGATACACTGGATGCTTGGCGGATGGTCGCTGCGAGGCGGCTGTTCGAAGGGAGTCTGCCGTTGTCGGCCATGCCCCGGCTGGCCAGCAGCCTCGTCGATACCGAGGGCTCCTGCGCGTTCACGCTGGAGTTCGGCCAGGACACGCTGAAGGTGCCTTTCGTCGAGCTCACGATCGACGCCGGTCTGCCGCTGCTCTGCCAGCGCAGCCTGCAGCGTTTCGTGTTCCCGGTGCAGAGCGTGCTGCGGCTCGGGCTGATCCGCGACGAAGCCGACGAGGCGGCGTTGCCGCCCGGCTACGAGGCGTTGCTGGTGCCCGAGGACGGGCAGCTGCGGCCCGCCGACCTGGTGGAGGACGAACTCGTCCTCGCCGTGCCGGTCGTCGCGGTGTCCCCGGACAGCGAGCCCGTCGACCAGACCTGGTCGGCGAGCGAAGAGGAGCAGCAGGCAGCCAGCCCGTTCGCGGCGCTGGTCGGCCTGAAAAAGAAGTAGGACGGCCGCGCCGCCGCCTGAGGCGCCCTGGATCGGCACCTGTTGGTGGCGTCGAGGCAACCCGAAGTTAGCAATTCAACCGAGTTTTGGAGCAATCCCATGGCTGTGCAGAAATCCCGTGTCACCCCGTCCCGCCGCGGCCAGCGCCGTTCCCACGATGCGCTGACGGCCAAGCAGCTGGCGACCGACCCGACCACGGGCGAGCTCCACCTGCGCCACCACATCACCGCTGACGGCTACTACCGCGGCAAGAAGGTCATCGCGACCAAGACCTCGGCCGTCGAAGAAGACTGAGCCTGAGGGCGGGCGCGCCACCAGGCGCGCCCGGTCGTGATCCTGGCCCGTTGCGGGCCGAGCAGCGGGAATGCGCATGAGCGAGCGGATCTATTCGCGTATCGCCGGTACCGGCAGTTACCTGCCGGAGAAAGTAGTCACCAACGACGATCTGGCCAAGGTCGTCGACACCAGCGACGAGTGGATCCGCACGCGTACCGGCATCCGTGAACGGCACATCGCGGCCGACACGGAAACCACCAGCGACCTCGGCTACAACGCCGCGGTGCGTGCGCTGGAGGCGGCCGGCATCGATGCTTCGCAGCTCGACCTGATCGTGGTCGGCACGACCACGCCGGACCTGATTTTCCCGTCCACCGCCTGCCTGATCCAGGCGCGGCTGGGCGTGGCCGGCTGTGCGGCGCTGGATGTCAACGCCGCCTGCTCCGGATTCGTCTACGCGTTGAGCGTGGCCGACAAGTTCGTCCGTTCGGGCGACGCGAAATATGCGCTGGTGATCGGCGCCGAAACCCTGACCCGCATCGTCGACTGGAACGACCGCACCACCTGCGTGCTGTTCGGCGACGGCGCGGGCGCGGTCGTGCTCAAGGCCGACAGCGAAACCGGCATCCTCAGCACCCACCTGCATGCCGATGGCAGCAAGAAGGAACTACTGTGGGATCCGGTCGGCGTCTCGGTCGGGTTCGAGGGCGGCGGCAAGATCAACATGAAGGGCAACGACGTCTTCAAGTACGCCGTCAAGGCGCTCGATTCGGTCGTCGACGAGACCCTGCAGGCCAATGGCCTGGACAAGTCCGACCTGGACTGGCTGATCCCGCACCAGGCCAACCTGCGCATCATCGAGGCCACCGCCAAGCGGCTGGACCTGCCGATGGAGCAGGTGGTGGTGACCGTGGACCGGCATGGCAACACCTCGGCCGGTTCGGTGCCGCTGGCGCTGGACGAGGCCGTGCGTTCGGGTCGCGTGCAGCGTGGCCAGCTGGTGCTGCTGGAGGCCTTCGGCGGCGGCTTCACCTGGGGTTCGGCGCTGCTGCGCTATTGAACGGCGTGCCGCGGGCTCCCCGCGGCGCCGCGTCCAGAGAGCGGGCGTGCTGTTCCCGCTCCCCGCAGGAGGATGACCGATGGTCCTGCCCATCACCCTGTCCGGGCGTCGTGCCTGGCTCAAACAATATGCCGACGGCGACCGGGCGCTTGCGCTCGCGCTGCTGGATCTCGTCGCGCGCCGCTTCGGCCTGCATGCCCTGCGTCCACCTCCGCACCGCGGCGGCGACGGCGCGCGGGCGATCGAACTGAGGCGGCTGCAGGAACTCCGCGCGCAGGCCGTGAACGTGCCCGATGTGCTCGGCAGCGGGCGCGGCACGCTGGTGCTGAGCGACAACGGGCGCTCGCTGTCGGTCTGCCTGGACGAGGCGGACGCTGCCGGCCGTGACGCGCTGGTCGCGCTGGCGCTGCGCGCGATCGCGCGTGCGCATGCCCGCGGCGCCTACCTGGGGCAGCCGCTGCCGCGCAACATGACCTACGACGGCCGCGACGTGGGCTTCATCGACTTCGAGGAGGATCCGCTCGAGGTGATGGAGCTGCGCCACGCACAGGCGCGCGACTGGCTCATGTTCGGCTACGGCGTGGCCAAGCACTATCGCGAGCGGCCGCAGGCGCTGCAGGCGCTGATCCGCACGGCGATGGCCGATGTCGAGGCGCCGGTGGTCGCGCATGCGCATGCGGTCACCGGTCGTCTGCGCTGGGTCGCGCGCGCGGCGAAGGCGATGGGGCGCAGGGCGCAGGTGCTGGCGCAGGCGGTGCTTGCCCTGCACGGCGCGACCTCGCTGACCGTGCTGGCGCTGGTCGTGCTGTGCGTGGACTGGGCGGCCGATGGCGAGCTGGATCTGCTGCAGGCCTTCTTCTAGGTGCGGGCGGCGGTGCCTGAGGTGCGGCTGCATACGCGCCGGTACAGACGCCCGGGACGTTTCGCACGTATCATCCCCGCTCACTTTTCCGACCCATCGACCGCGTGACAGACTCGACGCTCGCCTTCGTTTTCCCCGGACAGGGTTCCCAGTCCGTGGGCATGCTCGCCGAACTGGCCGAACTCCACCCGCAGATCCGGGAGGCCTTTGCCGAGGCGTCCGACGGTGCCGGCGTGGACCTGTGGGCGCTGTCGCAGGGCGGCCCGGACGAACAGCTCAACCGCACCGAGTTCACCCAGCCGGCGCTCCTGGCGGCCAGCGTGGCCCTGTGGCGGCTGTGGCTGTCCCAGCGCGGTGAACGCCCGGCGCTGCTGGCCGGGCACAGCCTGGGCGAGTATTCGGCCCTGGTCGCGGCCGGCGCGCTGTCGTTGAAGGACGGCGCGCACCTGGTGCGCCTGCGTGGCCAGCTGATGCAGGACGCCGCACCGGCCGGAACCGGCGCGATGGCCGCCGTGCTTGGCGCCGAAGACGCGCTGGTGGCCGAGGTCTGCGCGCAGGCCGCGCACAGCCAGGTCGTGGTGCCGGCCAACTTCAATTCGCCGGGCCAGATCGTGATCGGTGGCGATGCGGACGCGGTCGATCGGGCGCTGGCGCTGCTGGCCGAACGCGGTGTGCGCAAGACCGTGAAGCTGGCGGTCAGCGTGCCGTCGCACACCCCGCTGATGCGCGACGCCGCCAACCGCCTGGCCCAGGCGATGGCCGGGCTGGCCTGGAGCGCGCCGCAGATTCCCGTGATCCAGAATGTGGACGGCAAGGTGCACGACGGTGTCGACGCGATCCGCGACGCGCTGGTGCAGCAGCTCTATCTGCCCGTGCAATGGACCGCCTGCGTGCAGGCGCTTGCCGCGCGTGGCACCACCCGCGTGGCCGAATGCGGCCCGGGCAAGGTGCTGAGCGGCCTGATCAAGCGCATCGACAAGTCGCTGGACGCGCGGCCGCTGGCCACGCCGGCCGACTTCGCCGGTGCGCTGGACGCCTGGATCCACTGAACCGGCAGATTCCCGTGGTGCGCGCCGCCGCGCTCCACGTCGTCGTCGCGGCACGTCGCCGCGGCATTTCCCATCGAGGAACCGCATCATGAGCAAGCCCCTGCAGGGTGAGATCGCGCTGGTCACCGGCGCCAGCCGCGGCATCGGTGCCGCGATCGCCGACGAGCTGGCCGCCCAGGGCGCCACCGTCATCGGTACCGCCACCAGCGATGGCGGTGCGGCCGCGATCGGCGAGCGCCTGGCCTCCGCCGGCGGCCATGGCCGCCGCCTGGACGTGACCGACGCCGCGTCGGTCGAGGCGCTGATCGAGGCGATCGCCAAGGAATTCGGCCCGGTGTCGATCCTGGTCAACAACGCCGGCATCACCCGCGACAACCTGCTGCTGCGGATGAAGGAAGAGGACTGGCAGGCGATCCTGGACACCAACCTGACCAGCGTCTACCGCACGTCCAAGGCGGTGATGCGCGGCATGATGAAGGCGCGCAAGGGCCGCATCGTCAACATCGCCTCGGTGATCGGCGCCACCGGCAATGCCGGCCAGGCCAACTACGCCGCGGCCAAGGCCGGCATCATCGCGTTCAGCAAGTCGCTGGCCAAGGAAATCGGCAGCCGCGGCGTGACCGTGAACGTGGTTGCGCCCGGTTTCATCGATACCGACATGACCCGCGAACTGCCCGAGGAATCGAAGAACGCGCTGCTCGGCCAGATCGCGCTGGGCCGCCTCGGCGAGCCTGCCGACATCGCCCGCGCGGTGTCCTTCCTGGCTGGCCCGTCGGCTGCGTATATCACCGGCGAGACCCTGCACGTCAACGGCGGCATGTACATGGCGTGACCCCAGGTCAGCCCGGTTTTTGAAAGGCCCTGTAAGTTTCTGATTCAGTTGCGGTTGCCGGCTAGTGCCCGGCGCCGCGGCTTTTGACTACACTATCCGCCTCACGGACAGTGAACCCCCGCCGCCATCGAGGCGGTCCGTTTTACACACCACTCCGCCTGGAGCAAGTACCTATGAGCACCATCGAAGAGCGCGTCAAGAAAATCGTCGTCGAACAGCTCGGCGTCAAGGAAGAAGAAGTCACCAACAGCGCATCGTTCGTCGACGATCTGGGCGCCGATTCGCTGGACACCGTCGAGCTGGTGATGGCACTGGAAGAAGAGTTCGAGTGCGAGATCCCGGACGAAGAAGCCGAGAAGATCACCTCGGTGCAGCAGGCGATCGACTACATCAAGGCGCACGTCAAGAGCTGACGCGTGACCGGGCGCGGGCCGGACGGCCCGCGCAGCAGTCAACAACCGGGGCCGCTGCATGCGGCCCCGCGCGCATCTGGTCTAAACCGGCGCGCCTCAAAAATGTCGCAGTAGTGGAGGAATCGGTATGAGCCAGCGTCGTCGCGTCGTCGTCACCGGCATGGGCATGGTCTCGCCTCTGGGCAACGACCTGGCCAGCAGCTGGGATGGCATCGTCAACGGGCGTTCGGGCATCGGCGAGGTCACCTCGTTCGACGCGTCGAACTTCACCACCCGCATCGTCGGCGAGGTGCGTGGCCTGGACATCAACCAGTTCGTGAATCCCAAGGACGCCAAGAAGATGGACCCGTTCATCCATTACGGGATGGCGGCGTCGCTGATGGCGCTCGAGGATTCGGGCCTGGAGATCACCGAGGCCAACGCCGAGCGCGTGGGCGCGATCATCGGTTCGGGCATCGGCGGCATCCTGGGCATCGAGCAGCAGACCGAGAAGTACGTCGACGGCGGTCCGCGCAAGATCTCCCCGTTCTACATCCCCAGCACGATCATCAACATGCTGCCGGGCCACCTGAGCATCATGAAGGGCCTGAAGGGCCCGGGTTTTTCCGCGGTATCGGCCTGCGCGACCTCGAACCACTCGATCGGCATGGCGATGCGCATGATCCAGTACGGCGACGCCGACGTGATGGTCGCCGGTGGCGCCGAGCGCGGCTCCTCGCCGACCTCGATGGGCGGCTTCTGCTCGATGAAGGCCATGTCCACCCGCAACGACGATCCGACCCGCGCTTCGCGGCCGTGGGACAAGGACCGCGACGGTTTCGTCATGGGCGACGGCGCCGGCGTCCTGGTGATCGAGGAATACGAACACGCCAAGGCCCGCGGCGCGCGCATCTACTGCGAGCTCGCCGGCTTCGGCGCCAGCACCGACGCGTACCACATGACCGCGCCGAGCGAGGATGGCGACGGCCCCGCGCGCTGCATGCTGATGGCGCTGAAGGATGCGGGCATCAACATCGAGCAGGTCGACTACCTCAACGCGCACGGCACCTCCACGCCGCTGGGCGACGTGGCCGAGACCCTGGCGATGAAGCGCGCCTTCGGCGACCACGCCTACAGGATGATGGTCAGCTCGACCAAGTCGATGACCGGCCACCTGCTGGGCGCGGCCGGTGGCGTCGAGGCGATCTTCTCGGTGCTGGCGATGCGCGACGAGATCATCCCGCCGACCATCAACCTGGACGAGCCGGGCGAGGGCTGCGACCTGGACTACGTGCCGAACGTGGCGCGCCAGAAGCGCATCGACGTGGCGATGTCCAACGGCTTCGGCTTCGGCGGCACCAACGGCACGCTGGTGTTCCGCAGGCTCTGAGCCGGCGTTCCCGCGCCGCTGCGTCGATGACGGCGCAACGGCGATGGCGGCATGCGTGCCGCCACACGACGACCGGTCCGGCGACGGGCCGGTCGTTTCGTTCCTGAGGGCACGTCGCGGCCGACGCGCCCGTCACCGACGCAGGTGCGCCCGCCATGCTGTGCTGCCATCCGATCCCCGCCGATACCGACCTGCTCGCGCTGCACCGGCTGGCGCCGTCGCGTTACCCGCTGCTGCTGGAATCGGTCGCGGCGGGCACCGCGCAGGGACGCTGGGACCTGCTGCTGGCGGCGCTGCCGGGCGAGGGCCTGCAGCTGGGCGCCGATGGCGTCACCAGGACGCTGGGCGGCGACGCCTGCGAAGGCGATTTCCTCGCCGCGCTGGATGCCGCGTGGGCGCCGTTGAAGACCTCCGTCGAAGAGCCGCGCTGGCCGTTCCGCGGTGGCTGGGCGCTGCTGATGGATTACGAACTGGCGATGCAGGTCGAGCCGGTCCTCGCGTTGCCGGTCGATCCGGCCCGGCTGCGCCCGCTGGCCCTGGCGCTGCGCTGCCCGGCCGCGGTGCTGCGCGACCGGGTGACGGGCGAATGCGCGATCGTGGCCGAGCCCGGGCATGCCGGCATGCTCGAGGCGATCCGGGCCGACCTCGAGCGCAGCCTGCAGCTGCCCGCACTGCCTGCCTGGCAGCCGCCGCATTCGCTCGATGAGGATTCGCCGCAGGCGTTCACCGAGGGCGTCGCGCGGGTGCTCGATTACCTGCGCGCCGGCGACGTGTTCCAGGTCAACCTGTCGCGCGCCTGGCAGGCAGGCTTCGACGGCCCCCTGGATCCGGCCGCACTGTATGCGCGGCTGCGCGAAGCCAATCCCGCCCCGTTCGCGGGCCTGTTCGCGGGCGCAGGCTGGGCGGTGGCCAGTTCCTCGCCCGAGCGGCTGGTGTCGGTGCGCGGGCGCGTGGCCGAGACCCGGCCGATCGCCGGTACCCGGCCGCGTTTCCCGGGCGACGACGATGCCGCGCGCATCCGCGAGCTGGTGGGTCATCCCAAGGAGCGCGCCGAGCACGTGATGCTGATCGACCTGGAGCGCAACGACCTCGGCCGCGTCTGTACCCCAGGCAGCGTCCAGGTCGACGAACTGATGACGGTGGAAAGTTACGCCCACGTCCATCACATCGTCAGCAACGTGCGCGGCATCCTGCACGACGACGCCACCCCCGGCGGGATCATCGCCGCGGTGTTCCCCGGCGGCACCATCACCGGATGCCCGAAGGTGCGCTGCATGCAGATCATCGCCGAGCTGGAGCGCACCCCGCGCGGCGCCTACACCGGTGCCATCGGCTGGTTGAACCGCGACGGCGACATGGACCTGAACATCCTGATCCGCAGCGCCGAGCTGCAGGGCGACCGGCTGCGCTTCCGCACCGGCGCCGGCATCGTCGTTGACTCGGTGCCCGAGCGCGAACTGGACGAGACCCGGGCCAAGGCGCGCGGTCTGCTGCGCGCCCTGGAACCGGCGCGCGCCTGAGCGGCACGGGCATGCTTCCGGCGTCGACGCGGTATCCTGTGCGGCCTTCCGGTTGACGAGGTGCACGTGGCAGCAGGCCGTAAGCGTGGATGTCTGGCGATCCTGTCCGGGATGCTCGTCGTGGTGGCGCTGCTTGCGGGCATCGCGACCTGGGGCTGGCTGCATTACCAGCGGTTCGCCGACACCCGGGTGGCCGGTGCGCCCGCGCCGAGCCTGCAGGTCGAGCGTGGCGACGGCTTCAGGACCGTGCTGCGCAAGCTGCGCGGCGCCGGCGTGGCGGTGGGCCACGACATCGAATGGCAGCTGCTGGCGCGTCAGATGGATGCCGCCGGGCGGCTGAAGGTCGGCGAATACGCGTTGTCGCCCGAACTGACCCCGCGCGAGCTGCTGCAGCGCATGCGCGACGGGCGCGTGCTCCAGTACCGCGTGACCCTGGTCGAGGGCTGGAATTTCCGCCAGGTGCGCGCCGCGCTGGCCGCGGCCGAACCGCTGCGCCACGAGACCGGCGACCTGGACGATGCGGCCCTGATGGCCGCGCTCGGTGCCGCCGGACAGCATCCCGAAGGGCGTTTCCTGCCCGAGACCTACCTCTACCAGCAGGGCGACAGCGACCTGGACGTGCTGCGGCGCGCGCATGCGGCGATGGAGCGCGCGCTGGCCGAGACCTGGGCCGCACGCAAGCCGGATCTGCCGCTGGCCTCGGCCGACGAGGCGCTGGTGCTGGCGTCGATCGTCGAGAAGGAGACCGGCAAGGCGAGCGAACGCCGCGAGATCGCCGGCGTGTTCGCGCGGCGCCTGCAGAAGGGCATGCTGCTGCAGACCGATCCGACCGTGATCTACGGCATGGGCAGCGCCTACGACGGCAACATCCGCAAGCGCGACCTGACCACCGACACGCCGTACAACACCTATACCCGCACCGGCCTGCCGCCGACCCCGATCGCGATGCCGGGCCGGGCCGCGCTGCAGGCGGCGGTGGATCCGCTGCCGGGCGATACGCTGTTCTTCGTCTCGCGCAACGACGGCAGCCACATCTTCTCGGCGACCTATGCCGAACACGACGCGGCGGTGGACTGCTACCAGCGGCGGCGCAACTGTCGCGGCGAGCATGCCGCGCAGGCGCCCGACGAAGGCCGGACGCCATGAACCACGGCGTGCCCGGGCATCCCCGTTTCATCAGCCTGGAAGGCGGCGAGGGCGCCGGCAAGAGCACGGCGATCGCCTCGCTGCACGGTGCGCTGCAGGCGCGCGGACACGAGGTCGTGCTGACCCGCGAACCGGGTGGCACCCCGCTGGCCGAACGCATCCGCGGCCTGCTGCTGGCGGGCCCCGGCGAAGAGCCGGGCGATGCCAGCGGGGCCGAACCGCTGGAAGCCGAGACCGAACTGCTGCTGGTGTTCGCCGCGCGCGCGCAGCACGTGCGGCGCGTGATCGAACCTGCGTTGCAGCGCGGCGCGTTCGTGATCAGCGACCGCTTCACCGATTCGAGTTACGCCTACCAGGGCGCGGGGCGTGGCCTGGACCAGGCCTGGATCGCGGAACTGGAGCGGCGCGCGGTCGGCCTGCGCCCCGGATTGACCCTGCTGCTGGATCTGGATGTGCGCGTCGGGCGCGCGCGGGCCAGCAGCCGCGACCTGTGGCCGGACCGCATCGAACGCGAGCAGGACGCCTTTTTCGAGCGTGTGCGTGCGGGCTTCCGTCAGCGTGCCGACGCCGATCCCGCGCGCTTCAGGCTCATCGACGCCTCGCTTCCGCCGCAGGCGGTGGGCGAGGCGGTGGCGCAGGCGGTCGACGCCTGGCTGGAGACCCGGGCATGAGCGGCGCTCCGTTCGCTCCGTGGCAGCAGCGCATCCACGACCAGGCGCTGGCCGCACTGGCGTCCGGCCGGCTCGGCCACGCGCTGCTGCTGTGCGGCCCGGCCGGACTCGGCAAGCGCGCGGTCGTCGACCGCCTGGCCGAATACGTTCTGTCCACCGGCGACGCGACCCAGGCTGCGCGGACACGCCAGCTGATCGCGGCCGGCACCCATCCGGACCTGCACCTGATCTCGTTCGTGCCCAACCGCGATGGCAGCAAGCTGCGCACCGAGATCGTGATCGAACAGATCCGCGAACTCGGCCAGAAACTCGCGCTCACGCCGCAGTACGGCGTGGCCCAGGTCGCGATCATCGACCCGGCCGACGCGGTCAACACCGCCGCCTGCAACGCGTTGCTGAAAACCTTGGAAGAGCCGGCCGCTGGCCGCTACCTGTGGCTGGTCAGCGCGCAGCCCGGGCGGCTGCCGGCGACGATCCGCAGCCGCTGCCAGCGCATCGAGTTCCGTCTGCCGCCGCGCGAGGAGGCCCTGGACTGGCTGCGTGGCCGTGGCCATGCGGCCGACGTCGCCAGCGAGGCGCTGGACGCCGCGCGCGGGCATCCGGGCCTGGCCGACGTCTGGCTCAGCGGCGATGGCCTGGCGCTGCGCCGCGAGGTCGCCGCCGATCTGGCGGCCATCGCCGCCGGCCGCTCGGATCCGATGGAAGTGGCCCTGCGCTGGGCGGCCGACGACCGCGCGGCCGAGCGCCTGCGCGCGGCCGCCGAATCGGCACTGGCCCAGGCCGGGACGGCCGGGTTGACCGACCCGGGGCGATTGCACAAGCTGTCGGCCTGGTTCGATGCCGCCAACAAGGCGCGCGACCTGCTGCGGACCACGGTCCGTGCCGACCTGGTGATGGTGGAACTGCTGCTGGCCTGGCGCGATGGCATGCGCGGGCCGGCAGGAAAAGGGGAGAGTCGATGAGTGCTGCAAGCGGACGCCAGGGCATCCTGTCGCTGGCGGTCAAGGACAAGGCCGCGCTGTACAACGCCTACATGGCGTACATCAAGCATGGCGGCATCTTCGTCCCCACCCCGAAGCGTTACTTCCTCGGCGACGAGGTGTTCCTGCTGCTGACCCTGCCCGATTCCAGCGAGCGCCTGCCGATCGCCGGCAAGGTGGTCTGGGTGACGCCGGCCGGCGCACAGGGCAACCGTGTCGCCGGCATCGGCGTGCAGTTCCCGGAGACCAGCGAAGGCGAGACGGTCAAGAACCGGATCGAGACCCTGCTTGCCGGCAGCCTCAATGCCGACAAGCCGACCCAGACCATGTGAACCGGGCCGGCGTCCGTTGCGGTCGTCGGCCCGCCCAACGGGAGGACACCGATGCGCCTGTCCGCATTGATCGCCGCGGCCGTCCTGGCCGTCGGCCTGGCGACGTCTTCGGCATCCGCGCAGGCGCCGCCCGGCCCCGAGCGCCTGGTGCTGGAGAACCAGCAGCTCCGGCTGGACGTACTGCCCTCGCTCGGTGGCCGCGTCCTGCACTTCGGTGCCCGGGGCGCTCCGAACCTGCTGGCCGTCGGCGAGGAGGCCCTGCGCGAGCAGCCTCGCCCGCGCGTGCACTCCAACGCCGACAACATCGGCTATCTCGGTCATGAGATCTGGGCCGGTCCGCAGCGCGACTGGTGGACCGACCAGGCCGTGAATCCCGCACGCCGGGCCGCCGCCGCGGAGTGGCCGCCGGATCCCTGGCTGGCCTTCGCCGAGGCGAAGGTGCTCACGCGCGAACCGCAGCGCCTGGTGCTGGAGGGCGCGGAAAGCCCGGTCAGCGGCGTGCAGCTGACCCAGACCTTCGCCATCGTTCCGCAGCGGCCGGATACGGTCGAGTTGACCGTGGAAATGCGCAACGTGCGCAGGACCGCGGTGGCGCGCGACATCTGGTTCAACACCCGGGTCCACCCGGAAACCCGCATCTACGTGCCGGTGGCTGCCGATGGCAGTGGCGTGCGCGTGCGCTCGGATACCGACAGCGCCTACGACGGCCTGGTCAGCAGCACGGCCGACGGCCTGTTCTCGCTGGAACTGCTGCCGCCGGGCGAGGGCACGCAGGGCCGGCGCGGCAAGGTCTTCATCCAGCCGCGCGCCGGCTGGATCGCCGGGTTCGCCGCCGGGCAGGCCTTCCTGATCCATTTCGAGCACCAGCCGCTGGCGCGCATCCATCCCGAGCAGGGCCAGGTGGAGCTGTACCTGGACTGGAAGCCCGGTGCGTCGCCGACCGGGCTGCTGGAACTGGAAGTGCACGCGCCCTACGAGACGCTGCAGCCGGGCGAGGCCACGCGTGCGCACGAGTGGTGGGTGGTGCGCCGCTACGACGGCCCCGATCGGCGCGATGCGCAGGTCGCGTTCCTGCGCCGGATGCTGGCCGAGGCCGGCGTCGAGTGACGGCGAACGGCGCCTCCCGCGATGGCGTCGCCCCGCTCGATCCTGCCACGTCGCCTCGGTCGCTTCGCCGCTGGCGCGTACTTGCCTGCGTGCACGCAGCGGCCGTCGTGGCGCTGGGCGCCGTCGCGATCCAGCTGCACGGGATGTACTGCGAGAACGTCGGCTGCATCGGGCGCGGCATCGCGTGGGCCGCCTGGGCCTGCGCGTCCGCTGTCGCGCTGGCGACCGGTCTGGTGGCCGCCTGGCGGTTGCGCCGAGGCACGTGGTCGGCGCTGACGCGGGCCATGCTGGCGGTCCAGCTGTTGCCCGTGCCCTGGCTGCTGTGGCGCTGGCTGTCTGTCTAGCCATGCCGGGGTCGGGCCATGTCGTGGTGCCCGGTCGTCGATGCTGTCGCACGTTGCGAAGCGGGCAAGCCGGTGGCCGCGGTGACCGATGCGCGCCATGGCGGAAGACGCGCGTGGTGCCGGCATCAGCCGGCCGCATGCGCGTGCGGGCAAGGCGGCATCACGGCTCGGACCCGCGATGCTCCGCCGGATACGACGAGGCCCGGATGTACCGGGCCTCGTCGCTGCAGTTTGGCATGCGCTTACACCGGCTGGCGCAGCAAGGGGCTGTCCCAGCCCGGTCGCGGTGCGAAGCGGTCGCCATGGCGGGCCTGCAGCACCTTGAGTTTCTCCAGCAGCGCATCGGCGCCGGTGGCGCGGATGTGCTGGATCGGGCCGCCGCGGAACGGGGCGAAACCGGTGCCGAAGATCACGCCGGCGTCGAGCAGGTCGGCATCGGTCACCACGCCGTCGTGCAGGCAGGCCACCGCTTCGTTCAGCAGCGGCAGGATCAGGCGGTCCTCCAGGTCGGATGGCGCCTCGTAGCCCTGCGGCACCTCCGGCTTGACCGCCTTCCCGTTCTCCCACTTGTACAGACCCTGGCCATCCTTCTTGCCGCGCTTGCCGGGCTCGACCGTCGCCAGCGCGGCGGGCAGCTGCAGGCCGAGGAACGGCGACAGCTCCGCGCCCACGCCCTGGGCGACATCCAGGCCGACCGTGTCGATCAGCTCGATCGGGCCCATCGGCATGCCGAAACGCACCGCGGCCTTGTCGATCACCGCGCCGGGGATGCCTTCGGCGTAGGCGTTGGCCGCTTCGAGCATGTACGGGAACAGCACCCGGTTGACCAGGAAGCCCGGGGTGCCGGCCACCGGGACCGGGAACTTGTCCAGCGCCTTGCAGAACGATGCCAGGCGCTTGACCGTCGCCGCATCCAGCCCGTCGTGCTGGACGATCTCGACCAGCGGCATCAGCGCGACCGGATTGAAGTAGTGCAGGCCGGCGAACTGCGCCGGACGCGCGATGTGGCCGCGCAGTTCGTCCAGCGGAATCGACGAGGTGTTGGTGGTCAGCAGCGCATCGGGCTTCAACCGCGGCTCGACCGCCTGGTACAGCTCGCGCTTGGCCTCCGGCTGCTCGATGATCGCCTCGATCACCAGGTCGGCCTGCGGCACCCCGTCGCCGGCCAGGTCGCCCTTCAGGCGCGCGGCCACCGCCGGGCGCCTGCTCTCGTCGCGCACCTTCTTCGCGAACAGGTCCTGCGCGCGGCCCAGTGCGGCATCGATGAAGCGCTGCTCGCGGTCCTGCAGGGTCACCTCGAAGCCCTTGTAGGCCGACCAAGCCGCGATGTCGCCGCCCATCACCCCGGCGCCGACCACGTGCACATTGCGGATGCCGTGGTCCTTGCCGCCCAGGCCCTTGAGCCGTTCGGTGAGGAAGAAGATCCGGATCAGGTTGCGTGCGGTGGGCGTACCGGCCAGCTTGACCACGGCCTTGCGCTCGGCATCCAGGCGCGCCTGGATGCCGCTGCCGCCGGTGCGCTGCCACACGCCGATCAGCGCGTACGGGGCGGGGTACTGGTCCTTCTTCGCCTTGCGCGCGACCTGCTTGATCATCTGCGGTGCGAGGATCTTCCGCGCCAGCCAGGTGTTGGTGGCCCAGCCCAGGAAACGCTGCCTGAGCGGGCGCTGCGTGCCCTTGAGCGCCAGCGATGCGGCCACGTCCTCGAGCACGGCCACGTCGGCGACCTTGTCGACCAGGCCGATCCCGCGCGCGGCCGAGGCCGACAGCGTGCGCCCGGTCAGCATCATGTCCATCGCCGCCGGTGCGCCGACCAGGCGCGGCAGGCGCGCGCTGCCGCCCCAGCCGGGGAAGATGCCCAGCTTGGTTTCCGGCAGGCCGATCCGGGTCGAGCCGTCGTTGGAGGCGGCGCGGTAGTCGCAGGCCAGCGACAGCTCGGTGCCGCCGCCCATGCAGAAGCCATGGATCGCCACCGCGGTGGGGCAGGGCAGCTCGGCGATCTTCTGGAACACCGCCTGTCCACGCCGGATCGCATCGTTGACCGTGCCCTTGCGGTCGAACTCCTGGAATTCCTTCAGGTCGGCGCCAGCGATGAAGCCTGACGACTTGGCCGACGCGAACACCACGCCCTTCGGCGGATCGATCGCCAGGCGCTCGACGATGTCGGCCAGTTCGATCAGCACGTCCTGGGAGAGGGCGTTGACCGGTGCGTCCTGGCGGTCCAGGGCGAGCACGACGATGCCGTCGTCGCGCTGCCGGGCTTGCCAGTGGCTGAATCGGAGTCCGTCGAAGCCTGGAAGCATGGCGAAACCATCCGGTTGTGTATGGAAGAGGGCCGTATCATCCCGAGGTTGTTTCCGCGGCGTCAAATCCCAATACAGAAAGGATGACGGCATGCGTCTGCGGGGACGGCGGGCATTACGCTAGCCGACGCCCGGTTAACGTCCTGCATGGCGCGGGGACATCGACCTCACCCGGCGACCCGCATGCTGTCGCGTCACCCGACCGGTGGCGGCCCCTCGCCAGGCCGTCGAACTTTTCCCGGCAATGGCGGTCACAGGGCAAGGCCGATGGCCGAGCTGACAGGAGTGCGGCCCGGCATGGCCGAAGTGATGCAACAGGATTCACCGCAGGAGCTGGACCTCGAACTGGTGCGGCGCGTACAGCGCGGCGACAGCGCGGCCTTCGACATGCTGGTGCGCAAGTACCAGCACCGGATCGTCGCCCTGATCGGCCGCTACGTGTCCGACTGGAGCGAGTGCCAGGACGTCGCCCAGGACGCCTTCATCCGTGCCTACCGGGCGATCGGCAACTTCCGCGGCGATTCCCAGTTCTATACCTGGCTGCACAGGATCGCCGTGAACACCGCGAAGAACCATCTGGTCGCCCACAACCGCCGCCCGCCCACCGACGACATCGACGCCACCGAGGCCGAGCAGTTCGATGGCGGCACCCGGCTGCGCGACACCGACACGCCCGAGCGCGAGGCGATGCGCGAGGAACTGGAGCGGACCGTGATGAGGGCGGTGGATGCGCTGCCCGAAGAACTGCGGACCGCGATCACCCTGCGCGAGGTCGATGGCCTGAGCTACGACGAGATCGCGCAGAAGATGGATTGCCCCATCGGTACCGTGCGTTCGCGGATCTTCCGCGCACGCGAAGCCATCGATACGGAACTCCGGCCGCTGCTGGATGTCCAAAGCGCCACACGCGAGCGTAATCGTCCATGAGCCAGGAACATCACCCATCGCATTCCGGCGCTGCCGGCACCGACAAGGTCGACATCCATTACCGGCAGCAGCTGTCGGCGCTGATCGACGGCGCGCTGGCGCCCGACGAGGCGCGTTTCCTGCTGCGTCGCCTGCAGCACGACGATGAACTGTCCGGCTGCTACGAGCGCTGGCAGCTGTGCGGCGACGTGATGCGCGGCCAGGTACGCCGCAGCGTCGATGCCGGCTTCCACCAGCGCATCGCGGCCGCGATCGCCGATGTCGGCATCGAGGCCGTGCAGCCGGTCGCCGCGGCCAATGGCCGGCGTCCCGGCTGGGTCCGCTGGGGCGGCGGCGGTGCGGCACTGGCCGCATCGGTCGCCGTGGTCGCGATGTTCGTCGCGCGCCAGCAGGATCCGCTCGTGTCGCCCGATGTCGCGCCCATGGTGGCCGAGCAGCGTGCGCCCGCAGCGGTCGCCGACCAGGCGCCGACGCTGGTGGCAGGCGCGGTGACCGCCGCCGCACCGGTGGCGGTGGCCAGCGTTGAAACCGAGGTCGCGGCGCCGCGCGTGCAGCGCGATGCGCCGGCTCCCAGGCCGTCGTCGCGTCCTGTGCCGGTGCAGCGCGAACCGCTGCGTGCGGTTGCAGCCGCCACGCCCACCCAGCTGCCGGCACCGCGACCGGCGGTCGAAACCGGTGTCGCGATCGCGGTGCAGGACAGTGCCGATCCGTTCGCCTCGTCCGCCCCGCTGCAGGCCCGCCCGTGGCCGCGCGCGGCGCTGCCGCAGGCGGCATCCGGTGCGTTCAACGCCAGCGTCGGCGACAGCGCCGCCAGCGGCACGTTCTATCCGTTCGAGCCGCGCCTGCCGGCCGGGACGTCCGCCGCGGCGCTCGATCTGCCGGCCCCGCCGCCGGACGACGCGCCGCCGCGCTGAGCCCCGCCGCTCTCCGTTCCTTTCCCGGTTGGCCGGGCCCGACTGCCGCCCATCGCGGCGGGATCGGCCCGTCCTGCGCCCAAGTCCCCACCCGATACGAGGCCTGTATCCGATGAATCCACGTGTCCGCAACAGCATGCTCGCCGCCCTGGTCCTGGCCGCGCCCCTGGCCGCCTGCGCCCGTTCGTCCGAATCCGCCGCCGCCCAGGCGGTGACCGCGCCGGCACCGGCCGCCGCGCCGGCCGCGCCGCTGGTCACCGGCCTGCCGGATTTCACCCGCCTGGTCGAACAGGTCGGCCCCGGCGTGGTCAACATCGAGGTGCGCAGTTCGCCGCGCGCGGTCAGCCGCCGTGGCGGCGTGCCGGACGACGCCCAGATCCCGGAGATCTTCCGGCGCTTCTTCGGGCCGGGGTTCGGCATGCCCGAAGGCGACGGGCAGTCGCCGGCGCGACGCGGCATGGGTTCGGGCTTCATCATTTCCGATGACGGCTACATCCTGACCAACCACCACGTGGTCGACGGCGCCGACAGCATCACCGTCAAGCTGGCCGACCGCCGCGAGTTCCAGGCCAAGCTGATCGGCAGCGACGAGGGCTACGACGTGGCCCTGCTGAAGATCGAGGCCAGCAACCTGCCGGAACTGAGCCTGGGCAGGTCCGCCAGCCTCAAGCAGGGCCAGTGGGTGGTGGCGATCGGTTCGCCGCTGGGCCTGGAGCAGTCGGTCACCGCCGGCATCGTCAGCGCGCTGGGCCGCAGCGCCGGCCCGGGCCAGCAGTACGTGCCGTTCATCCAGACCGACGTGGCGATCAACCGCGGCAATTCCGGCGGCCCGCTGCTCAACACCTCGGGCGAGGTGGTCGGCATCAACTCGCAGATCCTCAGCAATTCCGGCGGCTACATGGGCGTGAGCTTCGCCATTCCGGTCGACCTGGCGATGGGCGCGGTCGAGCAGATCAAGAAGACCGGCCGGGTCAGCCGCGGCATGCTGGGCGTGGCGATCGAGCCGATCGATGCGAACAAGGCCAAGGGCCTCGGCCTGGACAGCAGCCGTGGCGCGCTGGTCAGCAATGTCGAACCGGGCAGTGCGGCGGCCAAGGGCGGCATCCAGATCGGCGACGTGATCACCGGCGTCAACGGCCAGGCGATCAACAGCAATGCCGACCTGCCGCCGCTGATCGGCATGCTGCCGCCGGGCGCCAAGGCGAAGATCGACCTGATCCGCGACGGCAAGCCGCGCGAGCTGAGCGTGACCCTGGACGAGCTGACCGCCGACGCCGAGCGTGCGGCGACGACGGGGGGCGACTCCGGCGCGGCCGCACCGGCCGCCGGCCCCAACGCGATCGCCAAGCTGGGCATCGAGGCCGCCGATCTGGACGCCGCCAGCCGTCGCCAGCTCGGCCTGGACAAGGGCGAGGGCGTGCGCATCGTGGGTGTCAGCTCGGCGGCGGCCCGTGAGGCCAACCTGGCGCCGGGCATCGTGATCCTGCGTGTGCGCAACACCCCCGTCGGCAGCGTGGCCGAGCTGGAGCGGGCGCTGCGTTCGTTCGATGCCGGCGACGTGGTGATGCTGCTGGTGCGTGCCCCGAACGGCTCCAGCGGCTTCGTCGCGGTGCCGGTCGGCGACGAAAAGTAAGGTCCTGGCACGGCTGGCGGGCGGATGCGTCGCACCTGTCCGCCCGCCGGCCGGGCGTCGGTTTCACGGATTCCCGTCTGGTACCGTGAAACCCCGCCGGGCGTGCGATAATCGCCCGTTGACCCAGCGACGGCCGTCTGCCGCCCCCACATGTCCTCCGATTCCATGCGGTTCATCCGCAATTTCTCGATCATCGCCCACGTCGACCACGGCAAGTCGACGCTCGCCGACCGCATCATCCAGCTGTGCGGTGGCCTGGAAGCGCGTGAGATGGAGGCGCAGGTGCTCGACTCGAACCCGATCGAGCGCGAGCGCGGCATCACCATCAAGGCCCAGTCCGTGTCGCTGCCGTACAAGGCGAAGGACGGCAATACCTATTTCCTGAATTTCATCGACACCCCCGGCCACGTCGACTTCTCCTACGAGGTCAGCCGCTCGCTGGCCGCGTGCGAAGGCGCGCTGCTGGTGGTCGATGCGGCGCAGGGCGTGGAGGCGCAGTCGGTCGCCAACTGCTACACCGCGGTGGAGCAGGGGCTGGAAGTGGTGCCGGTGCTGAACAAGATCGACCTGCCGACCGCCGACATCGAGCGCGCCAAGGCCGAGATCGAAGCGGTGATCGGCATCGATGCCGAGGACGCGGTCGCGGTCAGCGCCAAGACCGGCCTGAACGTGGGCGACGTGCTCGAGGCGATCGTGCACCGGATCCCGCCGCCGCAGCCGCGCGACACCGACAAGCTGCAGGCGCTGATCATCGACTCCTGGTTCGACAACTACCTGGGCGTGGTCTCGCTGGTGCGCGTCATGCAGGGCGAGATCAAGCCCAAGAGCAAGATCCTGGTGATGTCGACCGGCCGCGCGCACGACGTCGACAAGGTCGGCGTGTTCACCCCCAAGCGCAAGGAACTGCCTGCGCTGCGTGCCGGCGAGGTGGGCTGGATCACCGCGTCGATCAAGGACGTGCATGGCGCACCGGTCGGCGACACCCTGACCCTGGCCGGCGACCCGGCGTCCAAGCCGCTGCCCGGCTTCCAGGAAATGCAGCCGCGCGTGTTCGCCGGCCTGTTCCCGGTCAACGCCGAGGACTATCCGGCGTTGCGCGAAGCGCTGGACAAGCTGCGCCTGAACGACGCGGCGCTGCGTTTCGAGCCGGAAAGCTCCGAGGCGATGGGCTTCGGCTTCCGCTGCGGCTTCCTCGGCATGCTGCACATGGAGATCGTGCAGGAGCGCCTGGAACGCGAGTACGACCTGGACCTGATCACCACCGCGCCGACCGTGGTGTACGAGGTGCTGCGCACCGACGGCACGATCCTGTCGCTGGACAACCCGGCCAAGCTGCCGCAGGCCAACCTGGTCGACGAAGTGCGCGAGCCGATCATCCGCGCCAACATCCTCACGCCCGAGGCCTACATCGGCAACATCATCAAGCTGTGCGAAGAAAAGCGCGGCGTGCAGATCGGCATCACCTACATGGCCAGCCAGGTGCAGATCAGCTACGAGCTGCCGATGGCCGAGGTGGTGCTGGACTTCTTCGACAAGCTCAAGTCGGTCAGCCGTGGCTACGCCTCGCTGGACTACCACTTCCTGCGCTTCGAGGGCGGCCCGTTCGTGCGCCTGGACACGCTGATCAACGGCGACCGGGTCGACGCGCTGTCGCTGATCGTGCACCGCAGCCACGCCGACCGGCGCGGCCGCGAGCTGTGCGAGAAGATGAAGGAGCTGATCCCGCGGCAGATGTTCGACGTGGCGATCCAGTCCGCGGTCGGCTCGCAGATCATCGCGCGCAGCACGGTCAAGGCGATGCGCAAGAACGTGCTGGCCAAGTGCTACGGCGGCGACATCAGCCGCAAGAAGAAGCTTCTGGAAAAGCAGAAGGAAGGCAAGAAGCGGATGAAGCAGGTCGGCCGCGTCGAGATCCCGCAGGAGGCCTTCCTGGCCGTGCTGCAGGTCGACAGCAAGTAAGCTTCGCCGTGTAGTTCCCGTTCCACATTCCCACCCCGCTTCAGGATCGCGCATGAAATGGTTTGAGATCGGCCTGGTCGTGCTGACCTTCGCCACCGGCATCATCTGGCTGCTCGACCGGCTGTTCTTCGCCAGGCGCCGTGTCGCGCGTGGCGGGCTGCTGGACGAGGAACCGGTGGTCGTCGACTACTCGCGCGCGTTCTTCCCGGTGCTGGCCGTGGTGCTGGTGCTGCGCAGCTTCATCGCCGAGCCGTACAAGATCCCGTCCAGCTCGATGATGCCGAACCTGCTGATCGGCGATTTCATCCTGGTCAACAAGTTCTCCTACGGCCTGCGCCTGCCGATCAACAACCACAAGTTCGTGTCGCTGGGCGAGCCCGCGCGCGGCGACGTGGTCGTGTTCAAGCCGCCGCATGCGCCGGACCAGAACTGGATCAAGCGCGTGGTCGGCCTGCCGGGCGACCGCGTCGGCTTCCATGGCGACACCCTGTACCTCAACGGCGAGCCGGTGCGCTACCAGCTGCAGGGCGAGTACGTCGGCCAGGGCAAGGGCGTGGAGATGAACGGCGCTTCGCTGCTCACCGAGGAACTGCCGGGCCGCTCGCACAGCGTGCTGGAGTGGATCGACCGCGCCAATCCGGCCGGGCAGGGCGACTGGACCGTGCCCGAGGGCCACTATTTCGTCATGGGCGACAATCGTGATAATAGCGAGGACAGCCGGTTCTGGACCCAGACGCACTTCCTGCCCGAGACCAATCTGCGCGGCAAGGCGTTCCTGATCTGGCTGAACTGCGAGGACTGGTTCTGCAAGGGGAGTTTCGATCCGTCGCGGATCGGAACGGCGATCAAGTGACGTGCCCGGGGACGGGCATCCAAGGGGAATGGCAATGAAGCGCAAGCAAGGCGGTCTCAGCCTGTTGGGGTTCCTGATCGTGCTGTCGGTGGCCGGTTTCGCCGCCTACGTGGGCATGAAGCTGTTCCCGATGTACCAGGAGTACTACTCGGTGCGTTCGGCCCTGAAGGGGCTGTCGGGCGAACCGGGCGTGGCCGACATGGACCCGGCGCGGATCCAGGATCTGTTCTTCCGACGCCTGTACATCAACTACTCCGAGAACGTGAAGCCGGCGAACGTGAAGTTCGAGCGGACCGACGGCGGCTGGAAGATGCGGGTGAACTACGAGGTGCGCCGTTCGCTGGTCGGCAATCTCGACGTGGTGGGGCGTTTCGACACCACCCAGGAACTGACGCGTCGCGGTGGCGGCTGAGCGCGCCATCCTGCGCGACCGGATCGGCCATCGTTTCGCCGATCCGTCGCTGCTGGCACAGGCGCTGACCCATCGCAGCGCCGGTGCGCGGCACAACGAACGTCTGGAATTCCTCGGCGACGGGGTGGTCAACCTGATCGCCGCCGAGGCGCTGTACCAGCGCTGGCCCAAGGCCGACGAAGGCGTGCTGACCCGCGCCCGCGCCGAACTGGTACGCGAGGCCTCGCTGGCCGTCATCGCCCGCCAGCTGGAACTGGGCGAGCGCCTGACCCTGGGTCCGGGCGAGCTGAAATCCGGTGGTTTCCGCCGCGATTCGATCCTGGCCGACGCGCTGGAGGCGGTGGTCGCGGCGATCTACCTCGATGCCGGCTACGAAGGCTGCCGCGCGGTGGTGCTGCCCTGGTTCGAACAGGCCCTGGCCGCGCTGCCGGTCGGCAAGCCGGAAAAGGACGCCAAGACCCGGCTGCAGGAATGGCTGCAGGGGCGCCAGCGTCCGCTGCCGACCTACGAACTGGTGTCCGAATCGGGCGAGGAACACGCGAAGGTGTTCCTGGTCCGGTGTACCCTGAGCGAACCGCCGCTGAGCACCGAGGGCCATGGCACCTCGCGCCGGCTGGCGGAACAGGCCGCCGCACTGACGGCCATCGAACAGCTGGCGCCCTGACGCCGGCACTCAAGAGCGGCAACGTGTGAACCAAGAACAATCCCAGATCCATCGCTGCGGCAGTGTCGCGGTGATCGGCCGGCCCAATGTCGGCAAATCCACCCTGGTCAACGCACTGGTCGGGGCCAAGGTCAGCATCGTCTCCAACCGGCCGCAGACCACGCGCCACCGTCTGCTCGGCATCGCCACGGTCGAGGGCGGCCAGCTGCTGCTGGTCGATACGCCCGGCCTGCACCGCCAGCAGGGCCGCTTCAAGGCCTCGGCGATGAGCCGGGTGATGAACCGCGCCGCGCGCGGTGCGCTCGAGGACGTGCACGTCGGCCTGATGGTGGTCGAGGCCGGCCGCTGGGACGAAGAGGACACGCTGGCGTTCAACGTGCTGAAGGACGTCGGGATTCCGGTGATCCTGGCGGTCAACAAGATCGACCGGCAGAAGGACAAGACCGCGCTGTTGCCGTTCCTGGCCAAGGTCAGCGAGGGGCGCGAGTTCGCCGGCATCCACCCGTTGTCCGCGCTCAAGCGCAACGGCCTGGAAGCGCTGGTACGCGACCTGCTGGCGCTGCTGCCGGAAGCGCCGCCGATGTTCGAAGAGGACGAGATCACCGACCGCAGCCAGCGCTTCCTGGCCGGCGAACTGGTCCGCGAGCAGCTGATGCGCCAGCTTGGCGACGAGCTGCCCTACGCGACCACGGTCGAGATCGAACGCTTCGCCGAGGATGGCGAGCTGCTGCGCATCGGCGCGGTGATCTGGGTCGAGCGCGAAGGCCAGAAGCCGATCGTGATCGGCAAGGGCGGCGCCCGCCTGCGCGAGATCGGCAGCAAGGCGCGCGGCCAGATGGAGCGCCTGTTCGGTCGCAAGGTGTTCCTGGAAACCTGGGTGCGCGTGCGCGAGGGCTGGTCCGACGACGAGTCGGCGCTCAAGGCGTTCGGCTACGGCGAGAACTGAGCCGGCGTCCCGGCGCACCGGATCCGGCGGCTGGACTGAAGAATGCGGATCGAAGGCGACAGCGGATTCGTGCTGCATGCACGAGCCTGGCGCGAAACCAGCCTGCTGGTGGAAGTGCTGAGCGAGGCGCATGGCCGGATCGGCCTGGTCGCGCGCGGTGTCACCGGACCGAAGCGGCACGTGCTGCGCGCCGCCCTGCAGCCGCTGCAGTGGATCCGCTACGACGCGGTGCTCTCGGGCGAACTGGCCCAGCTGCGTGGGGCCGAAGCGCTCGACGCCGCACCGCTGCTGGCCGGCGACGCGCTGCTGGCCGCGTTCTATCTCAACGAACTGGTGCTGCGCCTGGCCCCGCGCCAGGACCCGGTGCCGGACCTGCATGCGGCCTACGCGCTGACCCGCGAACGCCTGCGCCACGGCGACACGCTGGCCTGGACGCTGCGCCGCTTCGAGCGCGATCTGCTCGATGCGCTGGGCGTCGGAGTGGCGGCGGACAGCGATGGCGACGGCGATCCGATCGACCCGGCCGCACGCTACCGGCTCGATCCCGAGCATGGTGCCCGCCGCCTGCTGAGCGATCGCGGCTCGGGTGAGCGCAATGCCACCGCGACCGGCAGCGCGCTGCTGGCGCTGGCGGCCGATGCCCAACCCGATACCGACGATCTGGCCAGCCTGCGCCTGCCGCTGCGCAGCGTGCTCGCCCACCATCTCGGCCCGCGCGGGCTGAAGTCGTGGGACATGCTGGGCGAACTGGGCCGGCTGCGGAAGAAGGACGACATCGATCGCTGACATGCATCGCCGACGCCTGCACGGCGGACGGTCGGCGGATGCGCGTGTCCGCACCTGTGGGCGCCGGTGGGGCCCGTACGATCCAGTCGCGGATGCGGCGGGTTGCGCGCATCGTCCGGCGTGCTGTCATCTCTCGATGAGTGCTGCGATGGCTGCGCGCCGCGGATGCATGTCCGTTGCAGAGGTCGGTGTCTGGCCGTGCGGTGTCGACGACGGTCCAGGCGTTCCCGGGCCTTGTATGAACGTCGAAGGTGCTGCCGGTCATGGCGCACCGTGGCGTGATCGCCGCCGCGTCCGCGTCATCGCGCCTGGCGGATCGGCATCTGCTCGACGACGTGGCCCTTGGCGGCTCGGCTGCGGTGCGATGTCCAGATTGAACCGCGGTACATGACGATCGCGATGGACCTGCTTTGAAGTCGCAACGTGCTGGGCACCCTGCGTCTTCGGTGTGGATCGCGCCGCGCGCCTGTGCCGTCCTCGCAGCCCCGCGCGATGCGTCCGGCGAGGGCGTTCCTGCCCTCCATCGGGCGACAGCCGACGCTAGAATCGCCGCATGAGCGCCTCCCTCGACAGCGTCCCCCTCGACATCCGCCGTGTGCATGGCCCGGACATCGCGCCATGGCTGGACGTGGTCGCGGCACTGCGCATCGCGGTGTTCCGCGACTGGCCCTATCTGTACGACGGCGACGCCGGCTATGAACGCGATTACCTGCGGGCCTATGCCGACTCGCCCGACAGCGTGTTCGTACTCGCGCTGGAGGGCGGACGCGTGGTCGGCGCATCGACGGGGCTGCCGCTGGCGGACGACAGCGACGCCTTCGCCGCGCCGTTCCATGCGGCAGGCATGCCTGTCGAACAGGTGTTCTACTTCGGCGAATCGGTACTGCTGCCGGCCTACCGCGGCCGCGGCGCCGGCCATGCGTTCTTCGATGCGCGCGAGGCGCATGCAAGGGCGCTGGATCGCTTCCGGTGGACCGCCTTCTGTGCGGTCGACCGCGACGCCGACGATGCGCGCAGGCCGGCGGGGCATCGCTCCAACGACGCGTTCTGGCACAAGCGCGGCTACGCGCGTCGACCCGACATGACCATGCGGTTGCCATGGAACGAACCGGGCGTGGGCGAGACCACGCACGCCCTGACGTTCTGGCTGCGCGACTGGATGGGGCGTGCACGATGAAAGTGGCCGTCGCCAAGTATCCGATCGGAAAGCCCGCGGATTTCGCCGCGTTCGCCGCACGCCAGCGCGGGGTGCTGCGCGAGGCCGCCGTGCATGGGGCCCGGCTCGCGGTGTTGCCGGAGTACCTGGCGCTCGAGCTGGCCGCAACCTTCGACGCGGCCGTGCAGGCCGATCTGATCGCCTCGCTGGCCGCGATCCAGGCCTGCCGCGATGCGTGGATCGCGCTGTACGCCGACCTCGCCCGAGAGACCGGCATGCACGTGGTGGCCGGCAGTTTCCTGCTGGCCGGCGGCGATGGCCGCTATCGCAACCGCAGCGACGTGTTCGCGCCCGATGGCACGCATTTCTGGCAGGACAAGCTGCAGCTGACCGGTTTCGAGAAGGCGACCGGCGTGATCGACGGGGGCGATGCGCTGAAGGTCACCGCGATCGGCCAGGCGCGGGTCGGCGTGTCGATCTGCTACGACAGCGAGTTCCCGCTGCCGGTGCGCGCGCAGTACGAAGCCGGTGCCCGGCTGCTGCTGGTGCCCAGCTGCACCGACACCGAGGCCGGCGCCACCCGGGTGCGCGTGGGTTGCCTGGCGCGTGCGCTGGAGAACCGCATCTTCGTCGCGCAGTCGGTGACCGCCGGCGAGGCGCGCTGGAGTCCGGCGCTGGACGTCAACACCGGCGAGGCGGCGCTGTATGCGCCGATGGATGTGGGATTCGCGGCCGACGGCATCGTCGCCCAGACCCGGGGCGACCAGCTGTGGGCCGTGGCCGAGCTGGATCTGGCGGCGCTGGAAGCGAGCCGTGACGGCGCCCAGGTCGCCAACGATCGCGACTGGCGCGGCCAGCAGCAGCCGGCGCTGGTGCGCGCGCGCCACGAGGATTTCGCCACGTAGGAGCGGCCACAGCCGCGACCGCCATCCGCGGCAACCGGTTCCACCTCATCAGCCATTCCCGGCAACCGGTTCCATCTCCATCGACAATCAGACGCCGGCAACAGCCTGGGAGATGGCAGTCGGCCTCGAGCGTCCACCTGCGCTTGCCTGTCGGCCACCTGCACGCTCGCCGGTAGGAGCGGCCGCAGCCGCGACCGTCATCCGCGCGTTCGCGTTGGTCCAGGCCCCGGACATGGTGTTCGGCTTCGAGCGACGTCCCCGGCGCGCGTCGGCAGCGCCCGCCATGCGCCAGACAAGCGCGCCCTACAGCGGCAGGCCCGGCAGCAGGCCGACCAGCCAGAACGAACTGCCGGCCAGCAGCGAACCGATCGCGGTGGCGGCCAGCACGTCGCTCGGATAGTGCAGGCCCAGCACCACGCGCGATACCGCGACCGAGGCGCTGAACGGAATCAGCAGCAGCGCCAGGATCGGGAAATAGGCCAGCGCGACGACGGTGAACGACACCGCGTGCAGGGTATGCCCGGAGGGAAAGCTGAATTCGTCCAGCGGCGCGACCCAGGCCTGGATGCGGCCGTCGGCGGCGAACGGCCGTGGCCGGCGGGTCCAGCGCTTGAGGGTCTTGTACAGCGTGAGCGCGACCACGCTGATCGCCGCCATGTGCAGTGCGGCGGCCAGTCCGGTGCGGCCGCCGGCGACGGCCAGCACGGCCATCAGCGCGTACCAGAACACGCCATCGCCCAGGCGGCTGACCACCGCGAAATAGGCGCGCACGCTGCGGCGCAGGCCCCACTGGTTGGCCCGCAGGCACCAGCCGCGGTCGCGTGCGGAGAAGGCGGGCAGGGCCAGCGGGTGCGAGGGCGCGACGACGGATGCGGGGTCAGGCGGCGAGCGATGCATGGCTGTCTCCGTTCCGGACCAGGCCGGCGAGCAGGGAATCGAAGTCCGCGGCGACCTGTTCGGGACGCAGGCGCTGCATCGCCACCGTCGCGGCGAGGCCCATCGCGCGACGCGTGGCGGCATCGCCGGCCAGGCGTAGGGCGGCCGACAGGAACGCGGCGTCGTCGGCCACCGCCGCGCCATGCACGCCGTCGCGCAGGTGCTCGCGCGCCGCGCCGTAGTCGAAGGCCACGGTCGGCACGCCGCTGGCCATCGCCTCGAGGGTGACGTTGCCGAAGGTTTCGCTGTGGCTGGGAAACAGGAACAGGTCGGCCGAGGCGAAATGGCGGGCGAGGTCGGCGCCGCGACGGATGCCGCAGAACAGGAAATCCGGATTGGCCTGTGCCAGTGCCGCGCGTGCCGGGCCGTCGCCGACCCAGACGAAGCGCGCATCCGGGTGCCGCTGCTGGATCGCACGGTAGGCGCGCACGGCCAGTTCCAGGTTTTTTTCCGCGGCGATGCGGCCCACGTGGATCACCACCGGGGCCTCCGGACCCGCACCCCATCCGGTGCGCAGCGCGGCATCGCGCATGCTCGGGCAGAACTGGTTGGCATCGACCGCGCGTGCAAGCCGCGCCACGTGCGCGAAGCCGCTGTCCTTCAGGAACTGCTGCAGCTCCAGGGTCGGTACGACGGTGGCATCGGCGCGGTTGTGGAAGCGCCGCATCCAGGCCAGTGCGGGCGCCTGCAGGAACGGCATGCCGTAGTCGCGCATGTAGGTGTCGAACCGGGTATGGAAGCCGGTGGCGACCGGAATGCCGAGCTGGCGCGCGGCACGCAGCGCCGACCAGCCCAGCGGGCCTTCGGTGGCGATGTAGATCGCATCGGGGCGCGCGTCGTTCCAGCGGGCCAGCATCGCCCGCGTGGCGGGGAGGCCGAAGCGCAGCCCGGGATAGCGCGGCAGGCCCGCGCCGCGGACCAGCAGGGTGTCGCGGTCCGCAGGCTGGCAGGACGACTGCCGGGGACGGACCAGCGATACCTGATGCCCGCGTGCACGCAGGCCCTGTTCCAGGCCCTGCACGGTCAGCGCGACGCCGTTGACTTCAGGCGGGTAGGTCTCGGTCACGATCGCGTAGTGCATGCGCGCGCACTCCCTGTTTTTGCGCATGCTGCGGGCGCCCGATGGACGCCCGATGACGTGGCCATGACGGTTGCATGACCCGGTCGATCCCGGTCAGCCCTCGTTCGCGGTCCTGCGCACCTGCTCGACCCGAAGGTCGAGTTCGCCATCGCGCAGCCGCGCGCGCACCGTGTCGCCGGCGCGGACCTGGTCCACCGAGTGCAGCAGACGGCCATCGTCGCCGCGATCCAGGATGCTGTAGCCACGCGCGACCGTGGCCAGCGGGCTGACCGCTTCCAGTGAGCGCGCCAGGGCGCGCAGGCGCAGGGCGTCGTGGCGCAGGATCTGGGCGATCGCCACCTGCGGCCGCGCCTGCAGGCGCTGCAGTCGCGTCGCCAGGACGGCGAGCCGGCGCCCGGGTGCATGCGCGCGCAGCATCGCGGCGGCGCGTTCGCTGCGCGCCTGGTGTTGCTGCAGCTGGGTGCGGATCCGGGTCTGCAGGCGGCGCAGCAGCGCTTCCTGGCGTTGTCGCAGCAGGCGCAGCCGTGCCTGTGGGCCAAGCGCCTGCAGCCGCAGCGCGGCGCGGTCGGCGCGCTGCATGGCCTGGCGCAGCCTGGTCCGCTGCAGGCCGTCGAGGCGGTGCTGCAGGGCGCGCAGGCGTGCGGCCAGGTCGCGTCGCTCCGGGACCAGCAGTTCGGCGGCGACCGAGGGCGTCGGCGCGCGCAGGTCGGCGGCGAAGTCGGCCAGGGTGAAGTCGGTCTCGTGGCCGATGGCCGAGACCACGGGCACCGGCGATGCCGCGATCGTGCGCGCCAGACGCTCGTCGTTGAACGCCCACAGGTCTTCGAGCGAGCCGCCGCCGCGGGCCAGCACGACCACGTCGTAGCGGCCGCCGTGCCCGGCGCGGTGGAGCAGGTCAGTGATCTGCGCGGCCGCGGTCTCGCCCTGCACCAGGCTGGGCAGGACCTCGACATCGACCATCGGCCAGCGCCGCGCCAGCACGCTGAGCACGTCGCGTACCGCGGCACCGGTCGGCGAGGTGATCACCGCGATCCTGCGTGCATAGACGGGCAGCGGGCGTTTGCGCGCCTCGTCGAACACGCCCTCGGCGGTCAGCCGGGCCTTGAGCACGTCGAACGCGCGCCGCAGGGCGCCTTCGCCGGCCTCTTCCATGTGGTCGAGCACCAGCTGGTAGTCGCCGCGCGCCTCGTACAGCGTCAGGCGGCCGCGGGCGAGCACGCGCAGGCCTTCGCGCGGTGCGAACTTCAGCCACTGGCTCTTGGGCTTGAACATCGCGCAGCGCACCTGGGCGCGCGCGTCCTTCAGGGTGAAGTACAGATGCCCGGAGGACGGACGGGTGACGTTGCCCAGTTCGCCCTCGACCCAGACCAGCGAAAACGCGCTTTCCAGCAGGTCGCGCGCCAGCGTGTTGAGCTGGGTCGGGCTGAGGACGGCGTTCTGTTCGGGCATTGCGATGGGGGGAACCGATGGCGCGACAGGATACTGCGCCGGCCCGGACCGGCGTGAACGCGCAGGCCCGTTCAGCCTGCGTCCGACGCGGCTGGCAGCGGCACGGGCGGGCGCGCCGCATGCTGCGCCAGCGCCCACGCCACGTGTTCGCGGACCAGGGCGGAGGGATGCGCGCGCCGTGCCTCCAGCGCGGCCAGCACCGACGGCGTGGTCGGTGCATTGCCCAGGGCCACCGCGATGTTGCGCAGCCAGCGTTCGTGGCCGCTGCGCCGGATCGGGCTGCCTTCGGTGCGACGCAGGAATTCGTCTTCGTCCCAGGCGAACAGGTCGGCCAGCGATGCGGTGTCCAGGTTGTTGCGCGCACGGAAATCCGGCTCGTCGCTGCGCCTGGCGAACTTGTTCCAGGGGCAGACCAGCTGGCAGTCGTCGCAGCCGAAGATGCGGTTGCCGATCGGGACGCGGAATTCCTCCGGGATCGGGCCGTCGTGCTCGATCGTCAGGTAGGAGATGCAGCGCCGCGCATCGAGCCGGTGCGGCGCGATGATCGCCCGGGTCGGGCAGATGTCGATGCAGCGCGTGCAGGTGCCGCAGTGCGCGCTGGCCGGCGGATCGATCGGCAGCGGCAGGTCGACGTAGATCTCGCCGAGGAAGAACCAGGAGCCGCCATCCTTGTCGATCAGGCAGGTGTGCTTGCCGATCCAGCCGAGACCGGCATTGCGCGCGAGCGCGCGCTCCAGCACCGGCGCCGAATCGACGAACACGCGGTGGCCGAACGCGCCGATCTCATCCTGCAGCCGCGTGGCCAGCTTCTGCAGCCGGTTGCGCATCAGCTTGTGGTAATCGCGACCCATCGCATAGCGGGCGACGTAGGCGCGTTCGCCATCGCCCAGCGTGTGCCAGGCGTCGTCGCTGTCGTTGCGGCCGTAGTCCAGGCCGACCGAGATCACGCGCAGGGTGCCGGGGATCAGTTCCTGCGGGCGCGAACGCTTGTCGCCGTGCTGCGCCATCCATTCCATCGTCCCGTACAGGCCCTTGGACAGCCAGTCGCGCAGGTGCGCTTCGTCCTCGCCCAGCTCGATGCCGGCGATGCCGCAGCGCTGGAAGCCGAACTCGGCCGCCAGCGTGCGCACGCGCGCGGCGAGGGCGAGGGGATCCGGCGAGGGCAGCGGCAGCGACATGCGCGGATTATAGAAGTCCGTCCTGCATCGGCCGGGAATGCGAACCGCTTCGATGGGCCGGCGCGGATCGGCGCGCGGAGCCGCGGTGCCGCGCGCCCCCGCTGCCGACGCGCGTGCGACGGCCTAGAATCCCCGCATGTCCGCCGACTTCCTGCCCCTGCACGACACCGCCTCCGCGCGCGAACGGGACCGCCTGGCGAGCGCGGCGCTCGGCGATGCGTACATCCTGATGGAGCGGGCCGGCGCGGCTGCCTGGCGCTGCCTGCTGCGGCGCTGGCCGCAGGCGCTGCGCATCGGCGTGGTCTGCGGGCCGGGCAACAACGGCGGCGACGGCTACGTGCTGGCCCGGCTGGCGCTGGAGGCCGGCCGCCGCGTCCGCGTCGTGCATGCGCCCGATGCCGCACCGCGCAGCGCCCTGTGCCGGCGCGCGTACGACGCCTATCGTGCGGCCGGCGGTGCCGTGGAGGCCGGCGACGCGCTGCCGGAGGCGTTCGACCTGCTGGTGGATGCCATGTTCGGCATCGGCCTGTCGCGCGCACCGGAGGGGGCGGCCGCGCGACTGCTGGCCGCACTGGCCGCCGCCGGGGTGCCGGTGCTCGCGCTCGACGTACCCAGCGGTGTCGATGCCGAGCGCGGGGCTGTTCCGGGCGTTGCGGTGACGGCCGACTGCACCTTGCAGTTCATCCTGGCGCATCGCGGGCTCTACACCGGCGATGCGCTCGAACATGTCGGCGAGCGCCTGCTCGAGCCGCTCGATGTCGACCACCGCCTGCTGCCGCCCGTGGCTGCCGATGCGGCATTCATCACGACGGCCGCCTTGCGGGCCTGGTTGCCGGCGCGCCGGCGCAACACGCACAAGGGCGAATCCGGCCGCGTGCTCTGTCTGGGGGGCGACCATGGCGGCGGCGGTGCGCTGGCCCTGTGCGCAGAAGCGTCGCTGCGCGTGGGCGCGGGACTGGTGGCCGCGGCGACCCGCGAACGGCATGTGGCCGCGTTGATCGCGCGCTGCCCGGAGATCATGGCGCTGTCGGCCGACGACGACGGGCAGCTGTCGGCGCGCCTGCAGGCCGCGGACGTGATCGCGATCGGCCCCGGTCTTGGCCAGGCGGCGTGGGGCGCACGGCTGTATGCGCTGGCCCGGGCGTCGGCCCGTCCGCTGGTGATCGACGCCGATGCCCTGAATCTGCTCGCTGCCGCGCCCGGGCCGCTGGACGATGCGGTCATGACCCCGCATCCGGGCGAAGCCGCGCGCCTGCTCGGCATCACGACATCCGAGGTGCAGGGCGACCGCTTCGCGGCGGCCGATGCGCTGGCGTCGCGTTATCGCTGCACGGTCGTGCTCAAGGGGGCCGGCAGCATCGTCGCCGCCCCGGGACACACGTCCCGCGTGATCGGCGCCGGCAATCCGGGCATGGCGGTGGGCGGCATGGGCGACCTGCTCACCGGCGTCATCGCCGGCCTGCGCGCGCAGGGCCTCGCGGCCTTCGACGCGGCCTGCGCCGGTGCGCTGCTGCACGCCTGCGCGGGCGACGCGGCGGCGCGTGCCGGGCAACGCGGCCTGTTGCCGAGCGATCTGCTGCCCTGGCTGCGTCACCATGCCAATCCCGCCGCCGCTTCCATCTCCGACATGGACTTACCTTGATGGACCTGTATCTGCCGGACAGCAACGCCACCGACCACCTCGGCCAGGCCCTGGCCGCCACCCGTCCGGCGCCGGCGGTCGTGCACCTGCACGGCGACCTCGGCGCAGGCAAGTCGACCCTCGCCCGCGCCCTGCTGCGCGCGCTGGGCGTGCAGGGCGCGATCCGCAGCCCGACCTACACCCTGGTGGAGCGCTACCCGATCCCCGGAGGCGAGGCCTGGCACCTGGACCTGTACCGGATCGGCGACATGGGCGAACTGGATTTCCTCGGCCTGGATGGCGACGAAGCCGTGCTGTGGCTGGTCGAATGGCCTGAGCGGGGCGGGGCGGCGCTGCCGACGCCGGACCTGCTGGTGTCGCTGGAGCAGTCGGGCGAGGGGCGCCGCGCGCGCCTCGCACCGTCGGGTCCGGCGGGCGATGCATGGCTGCAGGCGTTGGGGGCGGCGATCGACTTGCGGGACGTTCCTGCCGGCTGACACCACAAAGTGCCAGCAGGTTACGGATTATTAAGGAAAAACATATTGCATTCCGTTCGGGACGATGCTTGAATCCCGACCATGCGCAAAGGGATTGCCCGCACAATCGGTCTATGGGGAGCCGGCATCGTCCTGCTCGGCCTGCACGCGGCCTCCGCGTGGGCGGGCGAGATCCGTTCGATGACGCTCGGCCAGGGGCCGACCGGCACCCGCGCCGAGATCCATCTGGAGGGCAGTGGCGGCTTCAAGACCCTGTCGCTGAGCGCGCCGCACCGTCTCGTCGTCGACTTCCCCGAATCCAGCGCGGTCCGTGGCCTGTCCCTGCCTGCCCCGGCCGGCGTCGTCACCAGCGTGCGCACCGGCCAGCCGGTGCCGGGCACGTTCCGCATCGTGTTCGAGCTTGCCAGTCCGGTCGCCGCCCTGACGCCGCGCACCGAGCAGGTGGGCAGCGGCAACCGCCTGGTGATCGAATGGCCCGGTGACGGTCCCGTCGCGACGGCCGTCGCCGCGACGCCCACCGTGCCGGCCGCGAACACCGCCAGCAAGGAAGCCGATGCCGCACGCGCCACCGCGCTGTTGACCGCGCAGGCGGTCCAGGCCGTGCAGGCCGGTACGGCGCCTGCCCCCGCACCGACCTCCGCATCCGCGCAGGCGATTCTCGATGGTGCCGTGGTCGCGACGACGGCGGCCTCCGCTGCGTCGCCCGTGCCTGCGGTCGTCGCAGCCGCACCCGCGCCCGTCATTCCTGCGCCGGTCGTGTCCGCGCCGGTGGTGCCCACCGCGACGCGGCCGCTGATCGTGGCCATCGATGCCGGCCACGGCGGCCAGGATCCCGGCGCGATCGGTCCGACCGGAAAGCGCGAGAAGGACGTCACCCTGGCGATGGCGCGCGAACTGGCCAGGCAGGTCGACGCGACCCCGGGGCTGAAGGCCTTCCTCGTGCGCGACAGGGACGTGTTCCTGCCGCTGCCGGCGCGCGCGCAGCGTGCCCGCCAGGCCAAGGCCGACATCTTCATCTCGATCCATGCCGACGCGGCGGAGAACCGCAGCGCGCGCGGGTCGTCCGTCTATGTGCTGTCGACCAAGGGCGCCTCGTCGCAGCGCGCGCGCTGGCTGGCCGACAAGGAAAACGCGGCCGATCTGGTCGGTGGCGTGCGCCTGCAGCAGACCGAGAACGTGCTCGCCGGCGTGCTGCTCGATCTGGCCCAGAGCGGGCACATGCGCGCATCCGAAGACGCCGCCCATCACGTGCTCGGCGGCCTCAAGCAGGTCGGCAACAACCACAAGCCGAACATCGAACGCGCCAACTTCGCCGTGCTGCGGACCGCGGACATGCCGGCGATGCTGGTCGAAACCGCCTTCATCTCCAACGCGGACGAAGAAAAGCGGCTGATCGACCCGGCATTCCAGCGCAAGGTCGCAGGCGCGGTGCTCAACGGCATCAACACCTATTTCACCCGCCAGCCGCCGCCGGGCACGCTGTTCGCGGCACGCGCCGCGCAGGCAGAGGCCTCGGGCGTGACGATGGCTGGCGGCACGCCCTGACGCTCTCCGGCGCCTGCGCGGGAACTCGGGCGACTGCGGCGCAGGCGCAGGTCGCCTGGACCTCCATCCCACCCAGCGCACGGCACGCCTGAGCAGCCGGCGGGGCCTGCTCCGGCCCATCCAGCGATTGGGCTGCACGCCTGTCGAGGAAGCGCGCAGCCGGCGGCATCGGCTGTCGGTGAGGCGTCGGGGCGCTCCTGCGTTTCCACCGCTGCGGCCGCGTCCGTCGTGGCGCCGCCGTTCCGCATTCTGGTGGACGCGCCGCGCAGCACGCAGGGTTCTCCATCGCACAGCGGCGCGGCTGCTGGCCTGCGGCTATCATCGTGGCCTGTTTCCCGTAGTGCCGCGCCCGTGCCGATCCGCCAGCTGCCCGATACCCTCATCAACCAGATCGCCGCGGGCGAAGTCGTCGAACGGCCTGCTTCGGTGGTCAAGGAGCTGGTCGAGAACGCACTGGACGCGGGCGCGCGCCGGGTCGACATCGACCTGGAAGAGGGCGGCGTCCGGCTGATCCGGATCCGCGACGACGGTGGCGGCATCGCGCCGGAGGAACTGCCGCTGGCGGTGTCGCGGCATGCCACCAGCAAGATCGCCTCGCTCGACGATCTCGAAGCCGTCGGCACGCTCGGTTTCCGCGGCGAAGCGCTGCCGTCGATCGCGTCCGTCAGCCGCTTCCAGCTGTCCTCGCGCCGCGGCGACGACGAGCACGGCTCGGTGCTGCAGGTCGAGGGCGGCAAGGTCGGGCAGATCCAGCCCAAGGCGCAGCCGCCCGGCACCACTGTCGAGGTCCGCGACCTGTTCTACAACGTGCCGGCGCGGCGCAAGTTCCTGCGCGCCGAACGCACCGAGCTTGGACACATCGAGGAATGGCTGCGCTCGCTGGCGCTGGCGCGGCCCGATGTGGAGCTGCGGGTCAGCCACAACGGCAAGCCGTCGCGTCGCTACCGTTCCGGCGTGGAGACGTCGGGCGAGCGTCTCAACGAAACCCTGGGCGAGGACTTCGCGAAGCAGGCGCTGCGCGTGGATCACGCCGGCGCCGGGCTGCGCCTGTCCGGCTGGATCGCGCAGCCGCACTATTCGCGTGCCAGCGCCGACCAGCAGTACGTCTACGTCAACGGACGCGCGGTGCGCGACCGCAGCATCGCGCATGCGGTGAAGCTGGCCTACCAGGATGTGCTGTTCCATGGTCGCCAGCCGGCCTACGTGCTGTTCCTGGAACTGGATCCGACCCGGGTCGACGTCAACGTGCATCCGGCCAAGCATGAGGTGCGTTTCCGCGACGGCCGGCTGATCCACGACTTCGTGTTCCGCACGCTGCAGGAAGCGCTGTCGCATACGCGCGCCGGGCAGACGCCGACGCCAGAGGGGCTCGCGCCACCGGCGTCGCTGCAGGTCGGTGGCGGCGAGGCTTCGCGCGCGACCGCCGCCTGGATGCCGCAGCTGCGCGAACAGTCCGCGCTGGGTCTGCGCGTGGACGAGGCGCCCGGCGCCTACGCGGCGCTGTACGCGCAGCCGGCATCGTCCGCCGTGCCCGCGCAGGTCGCGGCGCCTGCGTGGACGCACCAGCCGCTGCCGGCCGCCAGCGATGGCGACGTGCCGCCGCTGGGCTACGCCATCGCCCAGCTGCACGGCATCTACATCCTGGCCGAGAACGCCGAGGGCCTGGTCGTGGTCGACATGCACGCGGCGCACGAGCGCATCGGTTACGAAAAACTCAAGCACGCGCACGACGGCATCGGCCTGCGTGCGCAACCGCTGCTGGTGCCGATCGCGCTGGCGGTCGGCGAGCGCGACGCGGACGTGGCCGAGCGCGAAGCGGCGACGTTGGCCGAGATCGGTTTCGACGTGACCCGCAGCGGGCCGCAGACGCTCGCCGTGCGCAGCATTCCCGCGCTGCTGTCGCAGGCCGACCCCGAAGCCCTGCTGCGCGACGTGCTGGCCGACCTGCGCGAGCACGGCCAGACCCGGCGCGTGGCCGCGGCCCGCGATGAACTGCTGTCGACCATGGCCTGCCATGGTGCGGTGCGCGCCAACCGGCGCCTGACCATTCCCGAGATGAACGCGCTGTTGCGCGACATGGAAGCGACCGAGCGCTCGGGCCAGTGCAACCACGGGCGTCCGACCTGGACCCGTTTCGGACTTGGGGAGATCGATCGATGGTTCCTGCGCGGACGATGAAACAGGCGCTGCTGCTGGCGGCTTCGCTGGCTGGCGCGTCGTTGCTGGCCGGATGCGGCGACAGCCCGCGCGAAGCGACCGGGCCTGCCCCCAACGCCGCGGCGGACGTGCCGTTCCAGGCCGAGAACCAGGCCTGGCGCAACGCACGCGTCGAAGCGCTGCTGCAACCCGATGGCTGGACCAGCCTGGCCGGCCTGCACTGGCTGGAGCTGAAGGCGCACTACGTCGGCAGCGGTACCGCGATCGGCAACGGCGTGCGCTTCGCGTTCGGGCCGCCGCGGATGGGCATGGTCGCCCGCGACGCGCAGGGCGCGTGGTGGTTCACGCCCGAGCCCGGCGTGGCGCTGACCTACGACGGCGCTCCGCTGCGCGGCAAGGTGGCGCTGCACAGCGACCATGATGCGACGCCCAGCACCATTGGCTTCGATGATGGCAAGGGCCAGTTGACCCTGCTGCTGCGCGGCAACCGGCATGCGTTGCGGATCAAGCACGCCGATGCGCCGACGCGGCAGCAGTTCGCCGGCCTCCACTACTGGCCGGCCGACGCGGCGTGGCGCGTCCGGGCGCGCTTCCTGCCGCATCCGCTGGGCAAGACCCTGCCGATCGCCGACATCGTCGGCACCAACACCGATTCGCCCAATCCCGGTGCGGTCGAGTTCGAGCGCGACGGAAAGACCTACCGGCTCGAAGCGATCGGTGAACCGGGGCGGGACCTGTTCTTCGTCTTCGCCGACCGTACCAGCGGGCATGGCAGCTATCCGGCCGGCCGCTTCCTCGAAGCGTCATGGCCGAATGCGCAGGGGGACGTGCTGCTGGACTTCAACCGCGCCTACAACCCGCCCTGCGCGTTCACGCTGTTCGCGACCTGCCCGCTGCCGCCGCCGGAGAACCGGATCGACCTGGCGGTGAGCGCGGGCGAGAAGACCTACAGCGCACTGCTGCATTGATGGCGGCGCATCGACCATGAAAGGAGACGGCATGACGCAGCGGATGGCGGGATGGATCAGGCGGATCGCGTTCGTCATGGTCCTGGCGGCGGGGATCCCGCAGGTGCACGCGGAGGCCGGTCCGCACGTGCCACTGCTGTGGAAGGTCTCGGACGCGGACAGCGCGATCTACCTGCTCGGCTCGTTTCACCTGCTCAGGGCGAGCGACTACCCGCTGTCGGCCGATACCGAGGTCGCCTTCGACGACAGCGACCGCGTGTTGTTCGAGCTGTCGCCGGAAGAGATGAACTCGCCATCGCTGCCGCTGCAGATGATGCGCTCCGCCCGGCGCAGCGGCGACGGAGACCTGCGGGACGATCTGGGTCCTGAATTGTGGGCGCGACTGGAGGCCTACGCGGCGGGCAACGGGCTGCCATTGGCGCATCTGGCCCTGTTCGATCCCTGGTTCGTCGGGATGAGCGTGACGCTGCTGGAAATGGCGCGACAGGGCCTGGACCCGGCGTCCGGGCTGGACAGGCACTTCATGCACAAGGCCGCGCAGGCCGGCAAGCCGGCCCTGGGCCTGGAACTGGCCAGCGAACAGTTCGCCATGCTGTCGGGAATGGGGAAACAGGAACAGCGGCAGATGCTCGACGAGGCGCTCGACCTGGCCGAGAACGGCTCCGAGCAGACCGCCCGCCTGCATGCCGCCTGGCGCGCAGGCGACGCCGACACGTTGTGGAACGACATGGCGCTGTCGATGCGCCACGATTACCCCGCGCTGTACCGGCAGATCAATGTCGAACGCAACGACGCATGGCTGCCGCGGCTGGAGCAGGAACTGGCGCGCAGCGACGGCAACACCCTGGTGGTGGTGGGCGCGCTGCACCTGCTGGGCGAGGACGGCGTCGTCGAAAAGCTGCGCGCGCGCGGCTTCGCGGTCGAGCGGATCTGCTCGGCCTGCGCGGTGCATGAGTGAACGTGCAGGCGAGGGGCCGGCGCGCGTGACCACCAAACCATGCAGCACGCAACAGCGGGTCTTCATTCGTCGCGCGGCCGGGAAACGGTGAGCACGCCTGCTACATGCCTGATGCACGTACAGACGGAAGAATGCAGGGGAACCCCACGTGGTCCCGGCGCTGGTTGCGCTGCTGGACGTTGAAGCGGGCGACGGGCGTGTGAGTCGCCGCGGTGCGTCTGGGCGCTGCGTCCAGCACGCGCAGCGTGCCTGATCGATTGCGGAAGGGGCTTCCCGATCGGCGCATGATCCAGCATCTGCATGCTCGATGAGCCGCACCGTGACGCGGATTCCTCGATTGCCGCCGATGCGCCACGGGCGGAAGCGATCGCGAACGTGCAGGTGTTCCCCCGCATGCCATGTGGATCCATCGCTAGCGTACGTCGTCCGGTCGAAAGGCCCGGTGCGAGACCATGCGATCTGGGTGCCGATGGATCGTCTTGCGTGCGAATCGTTCGTGTCGCGCGTGCGCAGCAAGGGTCCTCTGCGAACCACACGCCGTCGACGCCTGGCGGTTTCCATCGTCCAGCAGTGTGGTGTTTGCTCAGGACGTCCTTGCCGCGTGGCCCGCATCCCGATGTTGTCGGGTGCCGAGCGGGCCCTCAGCGTGGCGGGATCATCGCAATGCAATCGACCGGGCATGCAGGCACGCACAGTTCGCAGCCGGTGCACAGCGCGTCGATCACGACGTGCATCAGCTTCGTCCCGCCGATGATCGCGTCGACCGGGCAGGCCTGGATGCACTTGGTGCAGCCGATGCAGTCGGCTTCCACCACCACTGCAAGCTGCGCGGGCTTGTGCATGCCGCGGCCACGGTCGTAGGGCAGGGCGGGGCCGCCGAGCAGCTCCGCCAGGGCCCGTGCACCTGCATCGCCACCGGGGGGGCAATGGTCGGGGCCGGCGTCGCCGGCGGCCATCGCCTCGGCATACGGGCGGCAGCCGTCGTAACCGCACTGGCCGCACTGGGTCTGCGGCAGCAGGCGGTCGAGGCGTTCGATCCGGTCGACGGTGGCGATGGGCTGGGTCATGTGCGGATGATGCGGCGTCGGTCTGCCGCGCCGGCATTATCGCCCGGGCCAGGGATGAAGGCGCTGGCTGACCGCCTGGCCATGCACGCACAGACCGCGGTGCCAGCGCTCGTGGGCCAGCGACAGCATCGGGCGATCCTCGCTGCTGTCGCCGTAGGCGTGGATGCGGGCGAAGCGCGACAGGTCGTAACGTGCGCGGATATCGACCGCCTTGTGCGCGCCGCGGTCGCCATCGAGATAGCGTCCGGTCAGGCGCCCGTCCGCGACTTCCAGGCGGTTGCAGATCAGTTCAAGCCCGTGCCGCGAGCACCATGGGCGCAGATAGGCATCGAGGGATCCCGACACCACGACCACCCGATCGCCGCGTCCGCGATGCCAGTCGATGCGGGCCATCATCTGCGGCCGCAGGCGTTCCGCCAGGACGGTCGTGGCGTAGCGTTCGCCCGCGGCCTCGATCTGCGCGGCATCGCGGCCGGTGAAGACCAGCCGGGTCACGCGGGTCCGCAGCGCGGCGGCTGGAACCAGGCCTGCGCGGTAGCCGAGCACCCACGGTGCCACGCTCCACTTTGCGCTGGCGATCTGCTGCGGCGTGGCCACGCTGCGCAGGAAGCCTGCGTAGGTGTCGGTGATGGTGATGGTGTGGTCGAAGTCGACCAGGGCCAGGTCCATCCGTGTTCCGTCAAAGGCAGGTTGGAGGTGTCGAAGCGCGGCGCCGGCGGGTGGTGCGACGAGGCGGCGTGTCATTCATTCACAAGCATCGCGCCGTGGGCAGCGGGCCACTGCATGCGAGCTGGCGCCATCGACGCGGTATGTGCGCGCAGCCGTCCGGGCGGGCGACCCGAGGCGAGGCGAGGCGAGGTGCGAGGCGATGCGAGGTGCGAGGCGATGCGAGGATCGGTCGTCGCGCGTATCGGGCGGCCCGCCGCTCGGCGGACCGGCCCGCGTGCGAATCCGCGCTCAGCGCACCGGCATGCCGGCCTGCGCGGCCGAATCGACATCCAGCAGCGCCAGCGCGCCGCCGTCGAAGCCGGCCGACAGGATCATGCCCTCGCTGATGCCGAAGCGCATCTTGCGCGGCGCCAGGTTGGCGATGAACACCACGTTGCGGCCGACCAGCGCCTCGGGCTCGCCGTAGCTGGCGCGGATGCCGGAGAAGATCTGGCGCTGGCCGAGATCGCCGGCATCGAGCAGGAAGCGCAGCAGCTTGTCCGAACCGTCGACGAAACCGCACTCGAGCACCTTGCCGATGCGCAGGTCGACCTTGGCGAACTCCTCGATGCCGATGTAGGCGGGGGCATCCGCGGCAGGCGCTGCGGCGCCGGGCTTCTTCGCCTCGGCCGGCCTGGCCGGTGCGGTGGTGGCAGGAGCGGCGGCGAGGGTGTCTCTGGAAGCGTCGGTCATGGCGTCGATGGATTTCGGGTCGATACGGGTGAACAGGGGCGTGTAGGCCGCCAGCGCGTGGCCGTCCAGCGCGACGCGCCGCCCCGGTGCCAGCTCCACGCCTAGGTAGGCTTCGACCTTGGCGATGGTGGTCGGGATGATCGGCTTGAGCACGCCGGCGATGTCGGCGAAGGCCTGCAGCGCGGTGGTCAGGACCAGGTGCAGGTCGGCGCGGCGTTCCGGAGCCTTGGCCAGTGCCCACGGCGCGGTGCGTGCGATGTACTCGTTGGCCAGGTCGGCGGCGGCCATCGCGTTGCGGGCGACCGCGCCGTAGTTGTTCTGGGCGTACAGGTCGGGCGCGGTGCCGAGCGCGGCGGCCACGTTGGCCAGCAGCGTGCGCGACTCGTCCGCCCACCCGGCGCTCAGTCCCTCGGCCCCGGCATCCAGCTGGCCCAGGCTGTTGCCGAAATGGGTTTCGAGCAGCTTGGCGCTGCGGCTGGCCAGGTTGACGAACTTGCCGACCAGGTCGCTGTTCACGCGAGCGATGAAGTCGGACAGGTTCAGGTCGAGGTCGTCGACGCCGCCGGAGGACTTGCAGGCGAAGTAATAGCGCAGCGCGTCCGGTTCCAGCCCGGCGTCCAGGTAGGTGCGGGCCATGATGAAGGTGCCGCGCGACTTGGACATCTTCGCGCCATCCACGGTCAGGTAGCCGTTGACGTGCAGGCGGGTCGGCGCACGGTGGCCGCTGCCGTGCAGCACGGCCGGCCAGAACAGGCCATGGAAGTTGACGATGTCCTTGCCGATGAAGTGGTGCAGCTCGGCCTCGCTGTCGACGGCCAGGAAGCGGTCGAAGTCGGCGCCGTTCTTCGCGCACAGGGTGCGGAAGCTGCTCAGGTAGCCGATCGGCGCGTCCAGCCACACGTAGAAGTACTTGCCCGGATGGCCGGGGATCTCGAAGCCGAAGTAGGGCGCATCGCGCGAGATGTCCCAGGCGCGCAGGCCGCCTTCCGCATCCAGCCACTCCATCAGCTTGGCCTTGACGCCGGGCAGGGCGACATCGCCGGACAGCCACTGGCGCAGGAAGCCATCGAAGCGGCCGACCTCGAAGAAGAAATGCTCGGAGTCGCGCATTTCCGGCGTGGCGCCGGACAGCACCGAGCGGGGTTCTTTCAGGTCGGTCGGCGCGTAGGTGGCGCCGCAGACCTCGCAGTTGTCGCCGTACTGGTCGGCCGCGCCGCAGTTCGGGCAGATGCCCTTGATGTAGCGGTCGGGCAGGAACATGCCCTTGGCCGGGTCGTAGAACTGGGCGACCGAGCGCCGCGCGATGTGGCCATTGGCCTCCAGCTGCGCGTAGAACTGCTCGGTCAGCGTGCGGTTGGCGGCCGAATTGGTCGAATCGTAGTGGTCGAAGGCCACGCTGAAGGCGGCGAAGTCGCGCTCGTGGCTGGCCTGCATGCCGGCGATGAAGGCTTCCGGGGTCACGCCGGCCTTCTCGGCGGCCAGCATGATCGGCGTGCCGTGGGTGTCGTCGGCGCAGACGAAGTGGACCGTGTCCCCGCGCATGCGTCGTGCCCGGACCCAGATGTCGGCCTGGATGTAGCCGACCAGATGGCCCAGGTGCAGAGGGCCGTTGGCGTAGGGCAGGGCATTGGTGACGAGCGCGGAGCGGGACATGGCGGTCGATCTGCTGGGGGGCGGCGATTATCGCATGGCCGAAACGACGCGACCCGGCCGGAGCCGGGTCGTGTCCTGGTGACGCGGGTGGGCTGGATTACTGGCGCAGCCAGGTCTGCGACTTGCAGATGAAGGCCACGCAGCCGGACACCTCCAGCTTGGCGCCGCCGTCGATCAGTTCCATCTTGGACTTGTAGACCTTGCCTTCGTCCGGCTTGAGGATGGTGCCGCCGGCGTACTTGCCGCCGCCTTCGGCCTTCATCCCGCGGATGATCTCCATCCCCGTGATCGGCTTGTCCTTGCGGTCGTCCTTGCACTTGTCGCAGGTCGGATTGGGCTTGCTGGGGCTGATCAGCTCGACGATGCGGCCGCTGAGGCTGCCGTTCGCCGCCTGGCTGATCTCGACGATGGACTTCGGCTTGCCGGTGTCGCCATCGATGGTCTTCCAGCGGCCGACGGCCGGGTCGGCGGCGGAGGCCGACAGCGATACGGCCATCAGCGGTACAGCGAGGCAGGCCAGCAGTGTCTTGCGCATGTTCCCCTCCCAGGGTGTGGTGGCACCGTTTCGCACGGCGGCCTGTTGCCGTTATAGCAGCATCCGCCTGCGTATGGATGACTGCTGCCCTGTATCCGAACGCGTGACCATCGAGCCGGCTGAGCGGCCGGCTCGATGAGACAGCGTCAGAGACCGCCGCCGCCGCAGTCCTTGCCCAGGTAATCGTCGATCAGGCGCAGCTGATCGGCATAGATGGCACGGGTCCATGCCGGGCCGTGGCCGTAATCCGCCAGCTGGTGGTACACCACCGGCCTGCCGGCCGCCTTGGCTTTGTTCACGAACCAGATCGACTGTTCCAGCGGTACGGTCTGGTCGCGCTCTCCGTGATAGACCATCAGCGGAATCTGCATGTCCGCCGCCTTGTCGAGCGGGCTCAGGCCTTCCACGGTGGGGGCCTGTGCCTGGCGGAAGAACGGATTGGTGAAGAACCGTGCCCAGATGCGCTTGATGTCCGACACGCCTGCGCCGGCGATGGCGCACTTGTAAAGGCCGTTCGGGCGCACCGAGGCGGCGAATGCGGAGTAGCCGCCATACGAGAAGCCGAACATGGCCACGTGGCCGGGCTTGGCGATGCCCTGATCGACCAGCCACTTCACGCCGTCGTCCTTGTCGTCCTGCATCTTCTGGCCCCACTCCGCATCGCCGGCCATCCAAAGCTTGCGGCCCCAGCCTTCCGAACCGCGGAACTGCGGACGCAGCACGACGTTGCAGCGCGACGCCATCATCGGCACCCACATGGAGGCGTCGAAATCCATCGTGTCGCGGGACCAGGGCCCGCCGTGCGGGTGGATCACCGCAGGCCATGGGCCGGCGCCGCAGAGTTCGGTGTTGGGACGGGTCAGGAACGCGGGGATATCCAGACCGTCGCGGGCCTTGTAGTAGACAAGCGAGGTCTGACCCAGCGAACGCGGGTCGATGTCCGGGAATGCCTTGGCCAGCAGCGAGAGTTGACCATTGCGGAACAGGTAGTACTCGGGCGGCACCGATGCGCCGTCCACGGAAAGCAGGACGGTGGACAGGTCGGGCGTGAAGCCGGTGATGGTGATGTTCTTCTGGACCGGGTATTCGATGGTCGCAGCCTGGCCATTTGCCGGGTCGACGAGCCGGAGCTTCTCACCGGTGATTCCCAACGCGTTGCGCAGGCCGGCATCGAGCGCCTGCATGTTCGGGTCGGTCCACTCGACGTCGTCGCCGCGCGGGCCTTCATACCCCAGGCCCAGGATCTGGCCGAAGTTCTCGCCGGAGGCACGGTATCGATTGACCAGTACGCGGTTCGCATTGAAGAAGCGATGCTGGAACAGCACTTCCTTGCGCTGACGGGCAGCGATGTCGTACTCGTAGACCACCGCCTTGTCCTGCCCTTCATTGCTGAGCACGAAGGCGATGTTCGCGTCGTTGCTGAAACCGATGATCTCGGTCTGGTCGCGGTTCTTGACGTAGGAGCGGAAGTGCTCAACCCACTTCCCGCCCGCCTCCCGGAACTCGGCGGAGATGTATGCGCCGGTGCCGTCGATACCCTGCTTCAGGCGGGCGCGGAGATCGCCGTTGAGGTCGGTGACGTAGCCGGCCACCTGTTCTTCCGACATCTGGATGCGTTCGGACCTGAAGTTGCGCAGGTCGACCCGATAGACGTCGCCGGCACTGCTGCCGACGTTGTTGACGACCAGGATGTTGTTCGGATCGTTCGGCAGCGAATCGAGGACGGTCGCACTGCTCATCGCCTGGATCAGCTCCATCGCGCGCGTGTTGGCGCGAGGCTGCGGCAGCGGCTCCTTCCATTGCTTGCCCTCCAGGTCGGTGATCATCAACTTGGAGAGGAACGTCTTGGTGACTTCGCCCACGCGCAGATCGATCGGCTGCGAAAGCGATACGGCCAGGCGGTCGTTCTTGATGAACTGGACGCCGGCGATCTTCATGCTCGAAGAGCCGATCAGGGTCGGCGCCTTGTCGAGTCCGTCGGTCTTCCAGACGGCGATGACGCGGTTCTCGCCATCACCACGGAGTGCGGCGATGTGCTGGCCGTCAGGGGACAGGGTGAAGCCGGAATACTGAGGAAACGCAGCCAGTTGCTCGATCGAGGGCCGGGCCGGAGCTGCAGCCTCTGCCTGGCCGAAGGCCAGCGATGCGATGGCGGCCAGCGCAAGGAAACGGTTCATTTTCATGGGAACGGTCTTTTGATTGGCGCGGAAGTGGAGGGTAACGGTGTCGAAAAAAAACCGCCGCCCTGACCGGACGGCGGTTTCTTCAGTCAGCGATTACACCCGCGATCAGAACTTCTTGGTGAAGCTCAGGGTGAAGGTCCGGCCGAAGTAGTCGTAGCCACTGTACAACGGCGCATTGCCGATGGTGGTGTACGCGCCGGTCGACACCTTCGGCGGATCCTTGTCGGCGATATTGCGCACGCCGCCGGTCACCGACCAGTCGTCACCGCTGTAACGCAGCGACAGGTTGTGGGTGAAGTAGTCATCGATTTCCATCAGGTAGGTCGGACGGTAATCGGTGTTGAAGTACCTGTCGTAGTACGAGTAGCTCTCGACCGAACCGACCCAATCCAGGCCGTAACGCACGCGCCAGTTGCGGATGGTGTAGTTCAGGTCCAGCTGGCCGGTGTACTCCGGCGCGCCGATGGTGCCGTTGAGATCGCGGTACTCGATGGTCGGCAGGGTCTGGCCGCCCTGTTCCAGGAAGTGCGTGATCTGGGCGTTGGCGAGGAACTGGCCCTGGCCGATGTCACGGCTGTAGCGCAGGTTGAAGTCCCAGCCACGCACCTTGTCACGGGCGACGTTGATGTAGCCGGTCGTCACGGTCAGGGCGTTGTTGGCTGCGCGCTGCACGAAGCCGCAGTAGCCGGTGCCGGCTGCGAATTCCGGCTGCGACTGCGCGTAGCACAGGCTGAGGATCTGGGCGCCGGTCAGCAGGGACACGCCGTTGCTGACTTCCGTCTCGAAGTAGTCCGCCGAGATCGACAGGTCGCCGAAGCCAGCGCCGAACTCCGGCTGGAACACGACGCCGGCGGTCTTGGAGGTGGAGGTCTCAGCCGACAGGCCCGTCTCCGCACCACCGCGGGTGAAGATGGTGACGCTGCTGGTCTGGTTGAAGTTGTTCGGCAGGCCGAGGCTGGCGCAGTTCAGGTAGCGGTTGCTGCTCTTGTCGGTCAGGCCGGCCCAGGCGTTGCAGGGATCGGTGTTGGCATTGCCAAAGCCGCTGCTGGCGCCGAGGAACTGTTCGAACAGCGCCGGGGCGCGGAACGAGGTACCGCGCGAGGCACGGAACGACAGCGAGTCGATCGGCGTCCACAGCATGCCCAGCTTCCAGGTGTGGTCGCTGCCATAGGAGTCATAGTCGGTGTAGCGACCGGACATGTTGAAGGTCAGTTCACGCGCGCCCGGCAGGCCGGACAGCAGCGGCACTTCCAGCTCGGCATACGCTTCCTGCACCGTGTCCTTGCCTCGGGTCGGCGTGGAGGCGGTGAAGCTGTACAGATTGTTGTTGATCGAGTTGATGTCCGGAGTGTCGTTGATCTCGCTCTCGCGGTACTCGAGGCCGAACGCCGCGGCAACCGTGCCACCGAACGGGATGTCGAACAGCGGACCGGTCACGCCGAAGTGGGCGGTCTTCTCTTCGAAGACGGTGCTGCCCTTGGTCTCCTGCATGATGTAGTTGCGGTAGGCCTGCGGCAGATTGCCGCCGATGACCGCCGCGCTCAGGACCGGAGCGGCGACGCAGCCGTCCGAGGTGTCACGGCAGACGAAACCGCCATTGCCGTCGGAGACCACATCCAGACTCTTGGCGATGCGATTGGTCAGGCGGTTGTCGGTGTAGTAGTCGGCGTCAGAACGCGCATAGGCGATGTAGCCGTCGTAGTTCCACGAGCTGCCCAGGTCGCCGCGCAGACCGGCCGTGTAGCGGCCGAAATCGACCTGCTGACGATTGCCGTACAGGCCCCAGCCGATAAAGGCGCGCGCGGCGACATTGCGACCGCCGGTCGAGCCGTCGGCCGGTGCCGCCATGAAGGCGGGCAGCCAGGACAGCGCGCCCAGCAGCGGGCTGTTGACCGGGTAGTCCAGGCTGTGCTGCAGGTAGCCGGTCTGTTCCGACTTGCGGCGGCTGGCCAGGATCTCGAAATAGGCTTCGGCGTTTCCGAGCGCATTCAGGTCCAGGCTGCCCTGCAGGAAGCCGGTGACGTTGGTGGTCGGCGAGATCAGCTGCTCGTTCTTCATGAGCGGGTCGTAGGTGGTACGACCTTCGAGGTCGACGCCTTCGAAGCCGGGCAGGTCGCCGTCGGTGATCGCCGCGTTCGGGCGCCAGCGGTTGAAGTAGTCGAATCCGCCACCCGGCATCTGGTCGGGCATGTAGGTGCCGTAATAACCCAGGCTGCCCAGGCCCGGACGACCGAGCAGGTAGGCGGTGCCCAGCGTATTGATGGTGACGCCGCCGGCGTCCAGGCCCCAGCACTTGGGTTCGCCGGTGGTCGGATCGATGTAGTCGTCCGCGCCGTAGCGGCCGGTGGCCGGGTCACGGCCGAGCAGCGGGGTCGGGCACTTGCTGGCCCAGTCGCGCTGGCCAAGCCTGATCTCGTCGCGGTCGTAGATTTCCAGCGAGCCCGACACGCGCCAGCGGTCGCCGCTGGTGCCGAACAGCGCGCCCCAGCGGGTTTCGGTGCCGCCGCCGTTCTGGGTGGCATTGGTCTGGAACTCGACGGACACGCCGTCGACCTTGGTCTTGGTGACAAGGTTCACAACGCCGGCAACCGCGTCGGAGCCGTAGATCGCCGATGCGCCGTCCTTCAGGACTTCGACGTGGTCGATCATGATGTTCGGCAGCGTGTTCAGGTCGACCGAGCCGACCGCGCCACGGGAACCAGCCGGCGCCATGCGGCGGCCATTGAGCATGATCAGGGTACGGGTCTGGCCCAGGCCGCGCAGCGACAGGGTGTTCACGCCCGGGCCGCCGTTGACGACGAAGCCGCCGTACGCGTTGTTGATCTGGTCCGAGCCGCCGGTGACCGCGTTGCTCTGCAGCAGGCCGGCGGTCGAGGCGAAGCCGGCCATCGTGGATTCTTCGCGGGTGATCACCTGCACCGGCGACACCGAGTTGAAGTTGCTCTTGGCGATGCGCGAACCGGTGACGGTCACGGTGTCCAGGGTCGACGCCTTGGTCGACTGGGTGCCCTCAGAGGTTTCCTGCTGGTCATCCGCCGCGTCCTGGGCGTAGACGGAACCCAGCGGGAACAGCAGCGCGGTAGCCAGCGCCAGCGTCAGAGGATTCCTGTTGATACGGGATGGAGCGGTGTGACGACGAGCCATTGCATCTCTCCTAATAAAAACAATGTGTTACGTGGTTTTCTGGTTGCTGCCGAAATCTTTGCCGACCGATACTACCGCTGAATTTTCTTTAAATGCAATGGCTTTTTAACAACTGCGTCACTGTCTGCTGAACATGGTCAGCAGACCCATGCATGGATGGCCAGGAGGGGCTGCTCTAGACTCTTCTTCCATGAATAGCCAACCAACGCGTCCAATGGTCAACGCATCCGAGCTGCCCGCGCAGATCGCTCAGGGGAACGAACTGCTCCGCCAGCGACGTTTCGACGAAGCGGTCGAATGGGCGCACGGCATCACCAATGCCTTCCCGACCCAGCCGCAGGCCTTTGCGTTTGCCGCGGAAGCCCGTCGACTTGCCGACGATCTGCCTGGCGCGCTGGATGCGATCGACCGCGCCATCGCGCTCGGCAGCGACCCGCAGCACAGGATCAAGAAGGCCTGGCTGCTGTCGCGCTCGTATCGCCGCGATGAAGTCCCGTCGCTGGCCGAGGAACTGTCGGCGCAGGCAGGGGGCAATGCCCTGCTGCTGTGGCAGATCGGCAAGCTCTACTACCACCACAATCTCCTGCTGGAAGCGATCGCGCACTACGAGCGCGCGCTGGCGTTGGTCGTCGACCATCCCGGCTGGCGCTACGACCTGGCCGTTGCGCGTTTCTACGCAGGTGAGGCCGAGCCCGCGGAGGATGATCTCAGGAAGGTGCTGGCTGCCTCTCCGCAGGCTGGTTCGGTCATCTATCTGCGCTCCACCCTGCGCAGGCAGACACCGGAGCGCAATCATGTGGCGGATATCGAGGCGCGGCTGAGGGCGGGCTTCGCAAAGGACGAAGACGAGGCATGCGCGTTGTATGCGCTGGGCAAGGAGCTGGAGGACCTGGGCGAGCATGAGCGGTCCTTCGAGGCGCTGTCGGCCGGCGCGAAGAAGCGCCGCGGTACGCTGAACTACGATGCATCCGCCTTCTACGCGACGCTGGATGAAATCAGCGAGGTGATGGATGCAGGGGCGATGTCCGCTCCGGTCGCCGGGCACGGGGAGGAGGGCGCGATCTTCATCCTTGGCATGCCGCGAACCGGGACCACCTTGGCCGAGCGCATGCTGCTGCAATCGGGGAAGGTGAAAAATGCCGGGGAATTGACCGATTTCGGCTTTCTGATGACGTCCGCCGTAGGCAGAGTCCGGGCAGTCGAGCCTGGGCTGTCCCCGGTGGCGGCCTCGATGCAACTTGATTTCGCCGCGCTGGGGCGCGAGTACATGCGGGGTGCCAGGCAGATGGCCGGTGGCAATCCGTGTTTCATCGACAAGATGCCCGCCAATTACATGTACTGCGGGGTCATCCACAAGGCGTTGCCGAACGCAAGGATCATCCATCTGGTGCGCGACCCGCTGGACACGTGCTACGCCATTTTCAAGACGCTGTTCTTCAATGCCTATGACTTTTCCTACGACCAGGAAGAACTGGCCGAGTACTACATCGCGTATCGCAGGCTGATGGCGCACTGGCATGAAGTGATGCCAGGGGTGATCCTCGACGTGCGGTACGAAGATCTGGTTACCGACCCCGAGGCGCAGTCCCGGCGCATCTATGAGTGGTGTGGTCTTGAATGGAGCCCAGCGGTTCTGGATGTTCCGGACAAGAAGATGGTGTTCGCCACGGCGAGCGCGGCCCAGGTGCGCGAGCCCGTCCATGCCCGTTCGGTACACAGCTCCCGCAGGCACGTCCACAGGTTGGCGCCGCTGGTGGAGAGGCTGACCGCGGCCGGGTTCTACACGCCCTGACGTTGCATTGCCGCGGGCGGGAGTAGAATGCGCATTCATCTTTTCGAATCGCCATGAATACGATCTCGCCGCGCGCCGTCCAGCCAGGTTTGTCCCCGCACTCAAGAGTCAGCAATGTCATCGCGATCGGCTCCGGCAAGGGCGGCGTCGGCAAGTCCACCACCGCGGTGAACCTGGCGCTGGCGCTGGCGCAGCTCGGGGCGCGGGTGGGTATCCTGGATGCCGATGTCTACGGACCCAGCGTGCCGGCGATGCTCGGCCTGTCGGGGCGGCCTGACAGCCCCGACAACAAGTCGATCGAACCGATGCGTGCGTTCGGGGTCGATGCGATGTCGATCGGCCTGCTGGTCGACCAGGACACGCCGATGATCTGGCGCGGGCCGATGGCGACCGGGGCCTTGACCCAGCTGTTCACCGACACGCTGTGGGGCGACCTGGACTATCTGCTGGTCGACCTGCCGCCGGGCACCGGCGACATCCAGTTGACCCTGGCGCAGAAGATTCCGGTGGCGGGCGCGGTGATCGTGACCACGCCGCAGGAAATCGCCACGCTGGACGCGCGCAAGGCCTTGAAGATGTTCGAGAAGGTGAACGTGCCGGTGCTGGGCGTCGTCGAGAACATGGCCATGCATGTGTGTTCGAACTGCGGCCATGTCGAGCATCTGTTCGGTCGCGGCGGCGGCGAGGCGATGGCCGCGCAGTACGGCGTGCCGCTGCTGGGCTCGCTGCCGCTGGACGTGCGGATCCGCGAGCAGGGCGATGCCGGGACGCCGATCGTGGCGGCAGAACCGGACTCGGCGCTTGCGCAGGCCTATCGGGCCACGGCGCAGACCATGGCGGCGCATCTGGCCCAGCGGCCGCGCGCCGCGATCCCGATTTCGGCATCGCTGACCTGAGGGCCAGGCAGCCGGCGAGCTTCGCTCTGTTGCAAGGATGGCCGCCTGCGGGCGGCCGCATCGGTTGGCACGGGGCGGGTGCACCCAGCGGACCGGCGCCCGCGACCGCCGTGCGGCGACGTTCGGCCTCCCTCGCGGTTGGGCTTTGCTGGCGCTGTCGCGCGGGCCTGGATGCGACGGGCGGATGCGGCGGGGCGGGCCCCGTCTTACAATTCACCGATTGGGCCGCAGCGCCTGCCGGGAACATCGCATGAGCATCAAGAGCGACCGCTGGATCCGCCGCATGGCCGAGCAGCAGGGCATGATCGAACCGTTCGAGCCGGGCCAGGTGAAGCACGCGGCCGATGGCCAGCGCATCGTCAGCTATGGCACCTCGAGCTACGGCTACGACGTGCGCTGCTCGCGCGAGTTCAAGGTGTTCACCAACATCAACTCGACCATCGTCGATCCCAAGCACTTCGATCCGAAGAGCTTCGTCGACATCGAAGCCGACGAGTGCATCATCCCGCCGAACAGCTTCGCGCTGGCGCGCACGGTCGAGTACTTCCGCATCCCGCGCGACACCCTGGTGGTGTGCCTGGGCAAGAGCACCTACGCGCGCTGCGGCATCATCGTCAACGTGACCCCGCTGGAGCCGGAGTGGGAAGGGCACGTGACCCTGGAGTTCTCCAACACCACGCCGCTGCCTGCGCGCATCTACGCGAACGAAGGCGTCGCGCAGATGCTGTTCTTCCAGTCCGCCGCCGACGATGTCTGCGAGACCTCGTACCGCGATCGCGGCGGCAAGTACCAGGGCCAGACCGGCGTGACGTTGCCGCGCACCTGAGCGGCGCAGGCGCCCGCGGCCACGGATCAGCGAAAGGCGCGGATTTCCGCGCCTTTTCTGTCTGGAGTGGCCAGGATGGATCGCTCGCCGTTGCCCGGTTGCCCGGTTGCCTGTTCGCCCGATCGCGGATTCCTCCGCCGGGCCGAGCCAGGGCCGAGTGCAGGGCACCCATCGCCGTCCGGCGCGCAGCCGAGCGCACATGTCTGCACGACGCAGTCGCGTGGTGGCGCGATGTGGGGGGAGAAGGTCGAGGAGAGGCGAGCAGCCAGCCCTTGGTGTGCGTGGCCCCTCCCGCCCGGATGCCAGATCCGGACGCGGGGGGGCGTCGCGGGCTCAGCCGTGCGCGCTCGTCTTGTCGGCCGGCAGCATCAGTTTGCCGATGCCGGCCGCGATCAGCAGCGCTGGCCACCAGGTTCCCAGCAGCTGGCCGGCGTCGATGCCGGCCACGCCCAGGTTGTCCAGCAGGAACAGCGCGCCAAGGACGATCAGGACCAGGGCGGGAATCAGGCGGCGGTGCATGGTGGCGTCCTCGGTTGGGTGTGAGGCCATGCTGCGCCCGGGACGGCGCCGGATCAGGTGCCGGAAGTCAACTTCTGCGGGTGACGGTCGTCATGCGCCGGTCGCCGCGCCGCGCCGGCGTCGCGGCCTGCGCCTTACTTGCCGCGCTTGAGCAGCATGCCGACGCCGACCGCGACCAGGATCGCCGGCCACCACGTCGCCAGGATGTTGCCGATGCCGCCATCGATCCAGCCCAGGTTGCGGGCCAGGAAGAACAGGCCGACGCCGATCAGGATGAGGGCGGCAAGCAGGTTGGAGCTCATGGGCGTCGGCTGTGCGGTGGTGATGGGGTGCCTATGCTAGCTGCTGCCGCCAGCGTTCGGTAAGGGTCGCCAGCGCGTCCGGTGCGTGCCGCTGCGCGGGGCCGCTGCCCCACACCGGCCCCGGCCAGGCAGGGTCGCCCGCATGGCGGCCCACGACATGCACGTGCAGCTGCTGGACGATGTTGCCGAGGGCGCCGATGTTGAGCTTTTCCACGCCCGGCTCGTCCCGCAGCAGCCGCGATACCTGGTTCAGTTCGGCCAGCAGCAGGCGTTGCTGGTTGCCGTCCAGGTCGATCCATTCGCGCGCGCCGTCCACCCGTGGCACCAGCAGCAGCCACGGGAACCGGGTGTCGTCCATCAGGCGCACCTGCGACAGCGGGCCGTCGGCGACGAAGACGCTGTCGGCCGCCAGGCGGGCATCGGGTTCGAACGGGGCAGGGATGCTCATTGCAGATGTTCCTCGAGGAAGGCCAGGCTGCGCTGGCGGGCCAGGGCGGCGCTGTCGGGGTGCCAGGCGTGGCCGATATCGCGGTTGAACGCATGGCCGGCGGGATAGACGAAGACCGGCATCGTCGGCAGGCGGGTGCGGTGGGCCTGGATCGCCGCCTCCGGGATCGAGCTGTCTTCCTGGCCGAAATGGAACATCACCGGCGCCCTGGGGCGCTGCAGCAGCGCCGGCGATTCGGCGTCCAGCGCATCCATGGCCCGGACGTTGCGGGCGCCGTAATAGCTGACCGACGGCAGGCCCAGCCGCAGTGCGGCGAGCAGGGCGACGGTGCCGCCCCAGCAGTAGCCGACGCTGCCCACCGACTGGCCGGCCTGGCGGGCGGCCAGGTGCGTGCGCAGCCACGCGGCGGTGGCCTGGACGATGCCGGTGGCGGCCTCCAGGCCCAGCGCGTCGACCAGGGCGCGGCCGCGCAGCGCATCGGCCTCGCCGTCATCCAGCTCGACATTGCGTTCCACCGGGTCGAAGAAGGCCGGGGCGAGCACGGCGTAGCCGGCGGCCGCGTAGCCATCGGCCACCGCGCGGATGTGCGCATTGACGCCGAAGATCTCCTGGATGACGACCAGGCCGCCCTTGGCCGGGCCAGAGGGATCGGCCTGCCAGGCGCCGATCCGGCCGCTGGGAGTGTCGAGCTGGATCCACTGGCTCATGGGCGCCTCGTCGTCCTGGGGTCGGGCCATTATCCGGCGTGGCGGCCGGGTTGGCGCGGGCATCGGGCGCTTGCGGCGTTCGCTGTGCGGGGCCGGGCAGGCGGCGTGCGGCCGGTGAAGCCGGAGGTGCGCCGCCGTGCCCGACCGCCGTTGGATGCATTGCCGCGGGCGCCGGCCCGGATCCGGTGCAGGTGGGATGGCCGCCGGCCCCGGCGCGGCGACCGTTCTATAATCCGCGCCCTCTGGCCCCAGGCCCACCACGTACCCAGGCCCCCATGTCCCAGCTGCATCCCAAGGCCGGCTTGCCCGGCCACGACCGTTGTTCCAAGGCGCCGCTGCTCGCGGCCTCCGGACGGATCGCGTGAGCGCCTCGCCCCGGGTCGGATTCATCTCGCTCGGCTGCCCGAAGGCGCTGGTCGATTCCGAACGCATCCTCACCCAGCTGCGGGTCGAGGGCTACGACATCGTGCCCAGCTACGACGATGCCGACGTGGTGGTGGTCAACACCTGCGGCTTCATCGACTCGGCCGTGGCCGAATCGCTGGATGCGATCGGCGAGGCGATGAACGAGAACGGCAAGGTCATCGTGACCGGCTGCCTGGGCAAGCGCTCGGAGTTGATCCGCGAGCAGTACCCGGACGTGCTGGCGATTTCCGGCCCGCAGGACTACGGCAGCGTGATGGAGGCGGTGCATGCGGCACTGCCGCCCAAGCACGACCCGTTCATCGACCTGGTGCCGGACTACGGGCTGAAGCTGACCCCGCAGCACTACGCGTACCTGAAGATTTCCGAGGGCTGCAACCACCGCTGCAGCTTCTGCATCATCCCCTCGATGCGCGGCGACCTGGTGTCGCGTCCGGTCGACGAGGTGCTGCGCGAGGCCGAGCGCCTGGTCAAGGGCGGCGTGCGCGAGCTGCTGGTGGTCTCGCAGGACACGTCCGCCTACGGCGTCGACCTGCGCTACGCCGAGCGCGAATGGCGCGGCAAGACCTACCAGACCCGGATGAAGGCGCTGTGCGAGGGCCTGTCCGAACTGGGCGTGTGGTCGCGGATGCACTACGTCTATCCGTACCCGCACGTGGACGACGTGATCCCCCTGATGGCCGAGGGCAAGGTGCTGCCGTACCTGGACATTCCGTTCCAGCACGCCAGCCCGCGCATCCTGCGCCTGATGAAGCGGCCGGGCGCGGTCGACAAGACCCTGGAGCGCGTGCAGCGCTGGCGCGCGATGTGTCCGGAACTGACCCTGCGCTCGACCTTCATCGTCGGCTTTCCCGGCGAGACCGAGGAGGAGTTCGAGCAGCTGCTCGACTTCCTCGACGAGGCGCAGCTGGACCGCGTCGGTGCTTTCGCCTACTCGCCGGTCGACGGTGCGGCCGCCAACGACCTGCCCGGCGCGGTGCCCGAAGAGGTCAAGCAGGAGCGCCTGGCCCGCTTCATGGAGCGCCAGGGCGAGATCTCGGCGGCCCGCCTGGAAGCCAAGGTCGGTACGGTGCAGCGCTGCCTGGTCGACCTGGTGGACGGCGAGCTGGCGATCGCGCGTTCGATGGCCGATGCGCCGGAGATCGACGGCACCGTGCAGATCCAGGACGGCCGCGATGCCGGCCTGCAGCCGGGCGAGTTCGTCGATGTGCGCATCATGGGCAGCGACGAGCACGACCTGTACGGCGAGGTCGAATACAACGGCGATGCCGAACCGCTGGGACTGCGCCTGGTCTAGGGCGTGCGACCGCTTCGGCGGGCATGACGCGCATCGTCGCGCATGCCCGGCGCGGGTCGCTGCGGAGTCCTGCGTGACCGGAGGATCCCGCCCGGTCGGCGGAATGACGGCCGGGCGATGCCAGCGCGTCGTCCCGCGTTCGCGGAAACAGGGGCCGGCCTGGGGCCTGCCCGCTGGATGCGTGGCTGCGTAGCGGCACCTGGCCTGCGTTCAATCCGATGCGGCCGCCCCCACCGGCTGTGCGGCGCGCGAGCGGTCGCCGTGTTCCCGGCGCCGCTCCCGTGGCGATGGCTCAGGGCGTGTCGGTGTGCTCAGCGCCGGCGAACGCCAGGGTCAGTCCGCCCGGCCCGATGTTCATCATGCCGGTGATGCTCATCTGCAGGACGTGCAGCGCCACGCCGTGGCTCTTGCAGGCGGTGCTCAGGCGCATGAATTCGGGGATCCCGGACACGTCCTCAAGCGGGCCGGCGTAGGACACGATCACGTGCGGCGTGTACAGCCCCCTGGCGACCTTCGCCGCGGCGAAGGCGAACAGCTTGCCCCAGGCCTCGGCCCGGCCGCGGCACTTGAGCACGGGACTGGTGTCGCCGTGGTAGCCCCTGATGATGGGCTTGATGTCCAGCGCGCCGCCGAGCAGGGCGCTGATCAGGTTGATGCTGCGGTCCCCGCGCACGCGCGACCGGGTGCGCGCATAGCCGAGGTCGTCCGGCACGTAGTAGGTGTAGGTGGCATCGATGATGCGGAACAGCGCATCGCGGATGTCCTTGGGCTGCATGTGTTCGCGCAGCATGTCGCGCAGCGCCATGGCCGGGATGCCGGAGCCGGCGAACATGTTCTTGGTGTCGATCACACGGAACTGGAACGGGCGACGGATGTCGGCCGCTCCGCGCATCTCGCGGATGTTGTTCAGCGCCAGCGCGCTGCCCTGCGACGACGCGTCATGGATCGGGCTGCGGCTGGCGGTGATGGTCAGGCAATAGACCGAGTCGTAGTCCAGGGCGAAGCGCTCGATGAAGAAGGCGCGCATCTGCTCGGCATCCAGCGGCATCGACTGGCCGGTGGCGCCTTCGCCGTTGCCGTTCTCGCGCATGTAGCGGCTGGTCGCGTCCGGGTCGTGCTTGTCGACGTAGGTGGCCGCGCCGATCCTGATCGGAATCGGGATGACCGCGACATCCGGGTCCGAGAGGAACTCGGCCGAGACGTCGCACGAGGCGTCGATCACGATGCCGGTGCGGATGAGGCGACGGACGTTGGCGCTGTCGCCGGTGTCCTGCGCAGGTGGGACGACGTTGAGTGCCGGGGCCGACATGTTTTCTCCCTTGAATACATGAGTCGTTCAGCGCGGATAGAAAGCATGCGCGCCGCAACGCGTCAAATACGTGCGCGTATGGTCGTCTGCCGTCGTTTCAGGCCACTGATTCCACGGGATCGGGCCGCGTCCTGCATGCGCCGGCGTATGCGGGCATTGCGCAGCGGGCGATGCCGATGCGGTGCCCGCGTGCGCGCGCTCAGCTGGCCGGGTACGTGATCGCGGTCACGGCGAACTCGGTGACGCCGCCGGGGAGTTCTACCGAAAACGTGTCGTCGATGCGCCGCTTCAGCAGCGCACGCGCGAGCGGCGAATCGATGCTGATATGGCCGAGCGCGGCATCGGTCTCGTCCGGGCCGACGATGCGGTAGCGCACCATCTCCCCGGTGTCCTGGTTTTCCAGTTCGATCGTGGCGCCGAAGAACACCGCGTCGCGATCCGATGGCGCGGCGTCGACCACGCGCAGGTCGGGCAGGCGCTTGCTCAGGTAGCGCACGCGCCGGTCGATCTCGCCCAGCTGCTTCTTGCGGTAGGTGTACTCGGCGTTCTCGGAGCGGTCGCCTTCGGCCGCCGCGGCCGCGAGCGCCTGGACCACTTCCGGGCGTCGCACGCGCCACAGTTCGTCGAGCTCGGCCTTGAGCCGGTCATGGCCTGCGCGCGTGATCAGGGCGGTGCTCTTCTCCGATGGCGGACGCCAGCGCGACATCAGGCGTGTTCCGCGCTGCGCGCGCGATGCAGGCTGCGCCCACGCGGGTCGTCGACCGGTTCGATGCAGCTGCCGGAGGCGAGGACCAGCAGGTCGTCCGAGGCGAGCGCGAACTCGTGGCCGCCCGCACTGAAGACGGTGGCCGGTGCCAGGCGCAGGCAGGTGCCGTTCCACTCGATCGACCAGGTGCCGCGCTGCAGCGGAAGATCCTGCAGCGTGTCCACGCAGTGCGCCTGCAGCGTATAGGCGTGGTCGGCGCCCAGTTGCAGCAGGGCGTCGGCGCGACCGCAGCCGGCGAGCGCCAGGCTGCCGAAGTAGGTGCCGGCGATGGCCTGCCTGGCGGCGACCGGTTCGGCCGCGGTCGCGTGGGCCGCCGCCGCGATGATCAGGCCGCCCAGCACTGTGGACAGCGCGATGCGCGGCGCTGGCATGCGGGATCCGCTGCGTGCGGCGTCCTGCGTGCTCAACGCCTGCGTCCGCCGAAGATGCCGCCCAGCAGGCCGCGCACGATCTGGTTGGTGATGGTGCGTGCGGCCTGCTTGGCCGACGCCTCGACCACGCCCTGGCGGCGGCCGTTGCCGAACAGCACGTCGCGCACGCTCTTGCCGACGCCGCCCTCGTCGGAGCCGGGGGCCGGCCGGGCGCGACCGCCGTTCCGGGCGGGCGGCGCCTCGGCCTGGTCGGTCGTGGCCTGGGCGCGACGGGCGAGCAGTTCGGCCGCCGATTCGCGGTTGATCGCCGTGTCGTAACGGCCGCCGACCGGGCTGCCGGCACGGACCTGGGCGCGCTCGGCCTCGGTGATCGCGCCCATCCGGCAGCGCGGCGGGGCGATCCTGGTGTGCTGCACCGGTGAGGGGATGCCTTTCTCCTGGAGCGTGGACACCAGCGCTTCACCGGTGCCCAGCTGCGACAGGGTGGCCGCCACATCCAGCTTCGGGTTCGGCACGAAGGTCTCGGCCGCGGTGCGCACCGCCTTCTGGTCGCGCGGGGTGTAGGCGCGCAGCGCGTGCTGCACGCGGTTGCCGAGCTGGCCCAGGATGTTGGTCGGCACGTCGTCGGGAAACTGCGAGCAGAAGTACACGCCGATGCCCTTGGAGCGGATCAGGCGCACGACCTGTTCGACGCGCTGCTGCAGCGCTGGCGGCGCGTCGCCGAACAGCAGGTGCGCTTCGTCGAACACGAACACCAGCTTCGGCTTGTCCAGGTCGCCGACCTCGGGCAGGGTCTCGAACAGTTCCGACAGCAGCCACAGCAGGAAGGTCGCGTACAGGCGCGGCTTCAGCACCAGCTGGTCGGCGGCGAGGATGCCGATCACGCCGCGCCCGTCGTGGTGGGTGCGCATGATGTCCTGCAGGTCGAGCGCCGGTTCGCCGAAGAAGCCATCGCCGCCGTCCTGGTCCAGGCGCAGCAGGGCGCGCTGGATCGCGGCCACCGAGGGCGCGCTGACCAGCCCGTACTCGGCCGACACCGTCCTGCGCTCTTCGGCCACCAGGTTGAGCAGGGCGCGCAGGTCGTCGAGGTCGAGCAGCAGCAGGCCGCGGTCGTCGGCCAGCTTGAAGGCGATGTCGAGGACGCCGGCCTGGGTGTCGTTCAATTCCAGGATGCGCGCCAGCAGGGTCGGGCCCATCTCGCTGACGGTGGTCCGCACCGGGTGGCCGAGCCGGCCGTAGAGGTCCCAGAACACCACCGGATTGGCGGCCGGCGCATAGTCGGCCACGCCGATCTCGGCGGCGCGCTGCAGCAGCTTGTCGCCGCCCGCGCCGGCCACCGCCAGCCCGGCCACGTCGCCCTTCACGTCGGCGACGAAGACCGGCACGCCGATGCGCGAGAAGCCTTCGGCCAGGGTCATCAGGGTCACGGTCTTGCCGGTGCCGGTGGCGCCGGCCACCAGGCCATGCCGGTTGCCCAGCGCCGGCAGCAGGGTGACCGGGACGTCGTCGGTAAGGCCCTTGCCGAGCAGGATCGGGTCCATGGCGCACCTCGCGGGAAAGTGGCCCGATTCTATGCGAGCGACTGCGGCCCCGCATGGCTTGCCGCTGCACCGCGGCGACCGCTACCCTGCCCATCGCATTTCCGATCGCGCGCAACATGCATTCCATACACACGCTGGTCCGCCGGTTGCCGCTGCTGGCGCTGTTGTCCCTTTCGCTGGTCGCGCCGCAGGCGTTGGCCCAGCGCGTTTCCGCCAAGGACCGTGCCGCCACCGAGGCGATCGGGCAGCGCATGGCCGAGGCCGAAAAGCGCTACCGCGACGCGCTGGTGCTGGTCGCCAACGGCGATGCCAGGGGCACCGTGGAAAGCAACGCCGCGCTCGAGGACATGGAGGACGCGATCGACGCCTGCGTGGGCCAGCGCGGCTGCGCGCTCGGCGGCCTGCTGGCGAGCTACAAGCGCCTGCTGAAGGCCGATGTGGATGCCGAGGCACAGGCGTCGGAGGATGTGGGCGACGACGAACTGCTGGAAGGCGATCCGGCACTGGCGCCGCTGGCCGACGACGTGCCCGAGGCGGTGCGCGCGGCGACCCTGCTCGGCGGCGACCACCGCCATGCGTTCGACCGCATGGTCCAGTACAACCCGGCTGTGCAGGCCGGCATCCGGCGCTGGCTGACCGACATGCGCCCGCAGTTGATGACCAGCTACGAGAACTACCAGGTCATGCGCCACCTGATGTGGCCGGAATTCGAGCGTCGCGCGCTGCCGGAGGCGCTGCTGTTCGGCATCCTGGCCAAGGAATCGAACGGGCGCGTGCATTCGACTTCGCGCGCAGGCGCCAGCGGGCCGCTGCAGTTCATGCCGGCCACCGGCCGCCGCTTCGGGCTCGGCCCGGATGGCACCGGCTTCGATACGCGCTACGACGCACGCGCGGCCGCCGAGGCCAGCGCGACCTATCTGAACGAGCGCCTGCGCGAACTGAACAACGAAATGGAGATGTCGCTGGCCGGCTACAACGGCGGCGAGGGCAGGGCGCTGCGCGTGCACCGGCAGACCGGCGGAAGCGGGTTCTGGTCGGCGCAGGCCTACGAGCAGTTCCCGCCGGAAACCAAGGACTACGTGCCCATGGTGATCGCCGCGGCCTGGATCTTCCTGCATCCGCGCGAGTTCGGCGTGCAGTTCCCGAAGGTCGATGCGCATCCGGCGACGCTGAAGCTGGTGCGCACGGCCAGCATCTACGAACTGACCGTGTGCCTGGGCAACAGCGGCAGCCGCGACGGCTACATGCGCGCGCTGCGCAACCTCAACCCGCGCTACGAAGCGGAAACCTGGATCCCGGCGGGCACCGTGCTCAACGCGACCACGCGCATCGCTGGCCTGTATGCGCGCTACTGCAGCGGCGGCCCGCGCACCGACCTGGCCCACGCGCTGGTCACCGCCGACATCAATGCCGCGATTTCCCGCGGCGTGCCGCAGGGCACCGTGTCGGTCGGCGACGTCACCCAGGTGGAGGGCGTGGCCACGACCATCGCCACCGGGCAGCCGCAGCCCGCGCAGCCCAAGGCGCAGCAGGTGCGCAGCTATCGCGTCGGCAAGGGCGACACCCTGGGACGGATCGCGCAGAAGCACGGCTGCGACGTCAAGACGCTGGCCGGTGCGAATGGACTGCGCGCGCCGGCCTATGCGCTGCGCCAGGGCCAGGAACTGCGCCTGCAGGGATGCCGGCTGTAAGACCGGCCTCCGCCGCTGCAGGGATGGCGGCTGTGGGGCAGCCCCAGCCGCGCCGGCGTCTCGAAATCCAGCTTCCCGTGGCCGATGCCGCGGCCGGCCTCGAGCGGTCCCCTGCATGCGGGTGATGCACCGTGATCGCTCGTGGTGGTCAGGTCCGCGGCCATGCAGTCGCGTCCAACGCACGGCAGCGTCGGGATGCGGCCCCGGCGGCGACCGCCATCCTGGGCGTGCAGTGCAGGCCTCGCCCCGGACAGGGCGGTCGGCCGAGCCGCCTCGTGCATGCATCGCGCCGGAGGCGCTTTTCGCAGGAACGGCCCCAGCCGCGATCCTGTCCGCGACCGCCATCCCGATGCGGCGCCCAATAACCGCCGCAAGGCAGGCGTGGCCTTGATGGCGGCAGGCGGCCCCCGATCCCTCGGGCCGAGCGGCCAGGCAGCGTGCTAGGAAGGGCGGCGCGCCAGCGCCTGGCCCAGACGCACCGGCGATTCCGGCGACAGGCCGGCAGCCAGCGTGGCCGCACCCGGCGGCAGCAGCACGATCACGGTCGAGCCGTAGTTGAAGCGCGCCATCTCGGCGAAGCGCTCCAGCACGATGCCCTTGCCGCGCCAGTCCTTGCGGGTGATGCGGTCGCCGTAGCGCGGGATCTCCTCGCCGCTCCAGACCGTCTCCACGCCGGACACGAGCAGGGCGCCGACCATCACCGAGACCATCGGGCCGAAGTCGGTGTCGAAGTGGCAGACCAGCCGCTCGTTGCGTGCGAACAGGCGCGGCACGTTGCGCACCGCGTCAGGGCCGACGCTGAACAGCCGGCCCGGCACGTGCACGGTTTCGCGCAGGGTGCCGGTCCACGGCATGTGCACGCGGTGGTAGTCGCGCGGCGACAGGTAGACGGTGGCGAACACGCCATCGTCGAACGGTGCCGCCGCGTCGGCGTCGCCGAGCAGTTCCGCCGCGGTGAACGACTGGCCCTTGGCCTGGAAGATGCGGCCCGCTTCGATCCGGCCGAGCTGGCTGATCCGGCCGTCGGCCGGCATCAGCAGGGCATCGGGATCCGGGTCGGGCACGCGCGCGCCGTTTTTCAGCGCACGGGTGAAGAACGCATTGAAGCTGGGGTAGCTGCGCGGATCGGGATCGGCCGCCTCGGACAGGTCCACGCCGAAGCGCTTGACCACCTCGTCGATCATCCGCCGGCTCAGCCACGGCGAGCGCGAATACGCCGCGCGGCGTGCCAGCGAGGACAGCAGCCGGTGCGGCAGCACCCAGCTCAGCGTGGTCACCAGGCTCATGGGGCGCGGTCCGCGGCGGTCAGCAGGGCCAGGTCGTCGGCGATGGCCTGGGGCTGGAATGGCGGGCGGATCAGGCCGGCCAGGCGGCCCTGCGGGTCGAGCACGGCGATGTTGGCCGAGTGGTCGACGCTGTAGTCGTTCGGGTTCTGCTCGAAATTGCGGCCCGGCACCTTCATGAAGACGAAGCCGACCGAGGTCGCGAACTTCTCCAGCGCCGGTACGTCGGCGGTGGCGGCCAGCGTGTCCGGGTGGAAGCCGCGCGCGTACTCGCCGGTCTTGGCGGGCGTGTCGCGTTCGGGGTCCACCGACACGAACAGCACGCGCGGGCGGATGCTTTCCGGCAGCGTTTCCCACTGCTTCTGCGCCTGGGACAGCTCGGCCAGGGTGGTCGGGCAGACGTCCGGGCAGAAGGTGAAGCCGAGGAACACCAGGGTCCAGTGGCCGGCCAGCTCGCCCGGGATCAGGGGCGTGCCATCGGACTGGCGCAGGTTGTAGGCGGGCAGGTCGCGTGCCTGCGGCAGCAGGGTCACGGTCTGCAGGGAGGGCCCGGCCGGCGTGGCGTCCTGGCCCAGGAAGTGGCGCGCGGCCAGCAGGCCCAGGCCGGCGGCCAGGGCGACGATCAGCACGTAGCCGAAGGTGCGGTTGAACATCGGGGCGTTCCGCTCATCTGACGACAACGGGCCATGATACCGGCCCGGGCGTATAATCGCCGGCCCTTCCGTTCATGCGCCCAGCGCCGTCCCATGACCACAGATCCGGCCGCCGAGCTGCGCACCATCATCGACCTGATCCGCTATGGCGCCAGCCGCTTCAACGCGGCGGGGCTGACCTTCGGGCACAGCTACGACAACGCCCTGGACGAGGCCACCCAGCTGGTCCTGCACGCGCTGCACCTGCCGCACGACCTGAGCCCGGTCTATGGTCAGTCGCGCCTGACCGGCGAGGAAAAGCGCGCGATCCTGGCGCTGTTCCAGCGTCGCGTCGACGAGCGCATCCCGGCCGCCTACCTGACCGGCGAGGCCTGGTTCGCCGGCCTGAGCTTCAAGACCGATGCGCGCGCGCTGGTGCCGCGTTCGCCGATCGCCGAGTTGATCGAATCCGGCTTCGAGCCGTGGCTGGGCGGGCGCGAGGTGCGCAGCGCGCTGGACCTGTGCACCGGTTCGGGCTGCATCGCGATCGCGATGGGCCACTACAACCCGGACTGGAAGGTCGACGGCGTCGACATCAGCGACGACGCGCTCGCGCTGGCCGGCGAGAACAGGGAGCGCCTGCTCGCGCACAACGTCACCCTGGTCAAATCCGACCTGTTCGACGGGCTGACCGGACGGCACTACGACCTGATCGTCACCAACCCGCCGTACGTCACCAACGACGAGACCGATGCGCTGCCGCCGGAATACGCGTTCGAGCCCGAGCTCGGCCTGCGCGCCGGCGACGATGGCCTGGACCTGGTGCTGAAGATCCTGCGCGATGCGCCGCTGCACCTGAGCCAGGACGGCCTGCTGATCTGCGAGGTCGGCGAATCCGAACAGCACCTGGTCAAGCTGCTGCCGGAACTGGACCTGGCCTGGATCGAATTCAAGGTCGGGCAGATGGGCATCTTCGCGGTCGAATGCCGCGAGCTGATCCGGCACAACGCGCGCATCGCCGAACTGGCCGCCGCGCGCGCCTGATCGGCCTGGATCCAGCCTCCTGCATGCGGAAAAGCGCATGCGCCGGAGGCTGCGATCGGTTGCCATTGCAACCGTCGCCGCGCGGCTTGCGCAGTGCACAACCGGGCGTGCCGATATGCGATGCTTGAACGCCTTGCCCCAGTGTGTCCCCCGCGGAGCGGTGCGTGAGCAGCAACACCTTCGGAAAACTCCTGTCGGTCACGACGTTCGGCGAATCGCATGGTCCTGCCATCGGCTGCGTGGTCGACGGCTGCCCGCCCGGGCTGGAGATCGCGCCTGAGGAATTCGCCCACGACCTGCAGCGCCGTGCCACCGGCAAGAGCCGGCATACGTCGGCGCGACGCGAGGCCGACGAGATCGAGATCCTGTCGGGCGTCTACGAGGGCCGCACCACCGGCACCCCGATCGCGCTGCTGATCCGCAACACCGACCAGCGCAGCAAGGACTACACGAACATCGCCGCGCAGTTCCGCCCGGGACATGCCGACTACAGCTACTGGCAGAAGTACGGCATCCGCGACCCGCGTGGCGGCGGGCGCAGTTCCGCGCGCGAGACCACGATGCGCGTGGCCGCCGGCGTGATCGCCAAGAAGTGGCTGCTGCAGCGCCATGGCGTGACCGTGCGCGGCTTCCTGTCGCAGCTGGGCGGGATCCGCCCCGAGGGCTTCGACTGGAATGCGGTCGAGGACAACCCGTTCTTCTGGCCGCACGCGGCGCAGGTGCCGGCGCTGGAACGCTACATGGACGCGCTGCGCAAGTCCGGCGATTCGGTCGGCGCGCGCGTGGACGTGGTCGCCGACAACGTGCCGCCGGGCTGGGGCGAACCGATCTACGGCAAGCTCGACGGCGACCTCGCCGCCGCCCTGATGAGCATCAATGCGGTCAAGGGCGTGGAGATCGGCGACGGCTTCGCCAGCGCGGCGCAGAAAGGCACCGAACACCGCGACCTGATCACGCCCGAAGGCTTCCTGTCCAACCACGCCGGCGGCATCCTCGGCGGCATTTCCACCGGCCAGCCGGTGACCGCCTCGATCGTGCTCAAGCCGACCTCCAGCCTGCGCCTGCCGGGGCAGACCGTGGATGTGGACGGCAACGCGGTCGAGGTCATCACCACCGGCCGCCACGACCCCTGCGTCGGCATCCGCGCCACCCCGATCGCCGAGGCGATGGTCGCGCTGGTGCTGATGGATCAGGCGCTGCGCCATCGCGCGCAGTGCGGCGACGTCGGCACGATCACGCCGCGGATTCCCGCCCACGTCGGGCATCCCGATGGCTGATGCGCGGCCACGCGTGTGGGTCAGCCAGCCGCTGTTCGACGATGTCGTCGCGCAGCTGGAAGCCCATTTCCAGGTCGAGGCCACCGACGCGGTGACCGCGTATTCGCCCGCAGACCTGGCCGCGAAGCTGTCGACGCTGGATGGCGCGCTGATCACCCTGAACGAGCGCGTCGGCGCCGCGGAGATCGCCAACGCGCCGAACCTGCGCGCGATCGCCAATGTCGGCGTCGGCTACAACAATCTCGACATCGACGCGCTCAGCGCCGCCGGCATCGTCGCGACCAACACGCCGGACGTGCTGACCGAGACCACGGCCGACCTGGGCTTCGCCCTGCTGATGGCGGCCGCGCGCCGGATCACCGAATCCGAGCGCTGGCTGCGCGAAGGGCAGTGGGGCCAGTGGTCGTTCGGCACCATGCTGGGCGCGGACATCCACGGCAGCACGTTGGGCATCCTCGGCATGGGCCGGATCGGGCAGGGCATCGCGCGTCGTGGTCATCATGGCTTCGGCATGAAGGTGCTGTACCACAACCGCTCGCGCCTGCCGGAAGCCGCCGAGCGCGAAGTCGGCGCCGCCTACGCCGGGTTCGACGAACTGCTGGCGCAGGCCGACCACCTGGTGCTGGTGCTGCCGTATTCGGCCGCCAGCCACCACATCATCGATGCTGTTGCGCTGGCGAAGATGAAGCCGACCGCGACCCTGGTGAACATCGCCCGCGGCGGCATCGTCGACGAGGTCGCGCTGGCCGATGCGCTGGCCAACGGCCGCCTGGCCGCGGCCGGGCTGGACGTGTACGAAGGCGAGCCGCAGGTGCGGTCCGAACTGCTGGCGCTGCGCAACGTGGTGCTGACCCCGCACATCGGAAGCGCCTCCCTGGCCACGCGCCGGGCGATGGTGCAGCTGGCCGTGGACAACCTGATCGCCGCGCTCGGCGCGGGCCCGGATGCCGGCCGTCCGCCGAGCGCGATCAATGCCACCGCGATTATCAGCATTGCCGGCAAAGCCGGCGCTGCGACCGTGGGCGCGCCCAAGACCGCCGACGGAAAACGATAGGGAACCTCCGCTGCCGGACCTGGAGGTTCCCCGAACCCGGACCGCAGTGCGCCCTGTTTTCCGTTCCGTCACCCTTATCCGAATGAAGTGCACACCATGAGCAACGCAGAACGTCGTTTCACCGTCGCGGTCGTTGGCGCCACCGGCGCCGTGGGCGAGACCATGCTGGCCATCCTGGCCGAGCGCCAGTTCCCGGTCGGCGAGATCATCGCGCTGGCCTCCGAGCGCTCCGCCGGCGGCGAGGTCGAGTACGCCGGCCGCAAGATCACCGTGCGCGACCTGGCCACCTTCGACCCGGCCGGCGTCGACATCGCCCTGTTCTCCGCGGGTGGCGGCGTGTCCAAGGAGTACGGCCCGAAGTTCGCCGCCGCCGGTGCGGTGGTGATCGACAACTCCTCGGCCTTCCGCTACGACGACGACGTGCCGCTGGTGGTGTCCGAGGTCAACCCGGAGGCGGCGAAGCACCGCCCGCGCGGCATCATCGCCAACCCGAACTGCTCGACCATGCAGATGCTGGTCGCGCTGGCGCCGCTGCACCGGAAGTACGGCATCGAGCGCATCAACGTGGCCACCTACCAGTCGGTGTCCGGTGCCGGCCGTTCGGCGCTCGAGGAACTGGGCCGCCAGACCGCCAACATCCTCAATTTCCAGGATGCCGACCCGCAGCGCTTCCCGCTGCAGATCGCGTTCAACCTGATCCCGCACATCGACGACTTCCTGGACAACGGCTTCACCAAGGAAGAGATGAAGCTGGTCTGGGAAACCCGCAAGATCCTCGGCGACGACAGCATCCAGGTGAACCCCACCGCGGTGCGCGTGCCGGTGTTCTACGGCCATTCCGAGGCGGTGGCGATCGAGACGAAGGAAAAGGTCACGGCCGCCGAAGCGCGTGCGCTGCTCGAGGCCGCGCCGGGCGTGGAAGTGGTCGACGAGCGCAAGGCCGGCGGCTATCCGACGCCGGTCACCCACGCCTCGGGCAACGACGCGGTCTACGTCGGCCGCATCCGCGAGGACATCTCGCATCCGCGCGGCCTCAACCTGTGGATCGTGTCGGACAACATCCGCAAGGGTGCTGCGCTGAACGCGGTGCAGCTGGCGGAGCTGGTCGCCAACGGCGGTTGAGCCGCTCCGGCACCCGTGCCAACGACGGCGCTTGGCTTCGGCCCCGCGCCGTTTTCATGTGTCCCTGCGGCTGGCCGGTCGGCGGCGGTGCTTGCCGTGTTTCGATGCCGCGTGCAGGCGCTGGAGCCGCGTCTCTGCCGGCGCCGGCCGGTGCGGCGCGCCGGGCGAACCGGCTATAGTGCGCCGCATGAATGCAAGGGGATGGGGCGCACCGCGCCCATGGACATGGCTGCTGGCCGTCGCGCTGTCGCTGCTCAGCAGCACGGCGATGGCGCTGGGCCTGGGACAGATCCGGGTGCTGTCCGGCCCGGGCGAGCCGCTGCGGGCCGAGATCCCGATCGTCTCCAACGAACCCGGTGAACTCGAGAACGCGCGCGCGCGGCTGGCGTCGCCCGAAACCTTCGCCCGGGTCGGCCTGCAGCCGCCACAGGGGCTGGTCCGCGACCTGCAGTTCGAGATCGCCCAGGATGCGCAGGGGCGGGCGGTGGTGCGCGTCACCAGCGCCGCGCCCGTCGACACCGCCGCCGTCGCCTTCCTGATCGAGGTCGACTGGGGGCAGGGCCGTCTGGTCCGCGAGTATTCGGCCCTGGTCAACGCACCGCAGACCGCCTCGGCGATCGACGCACCGGCGATCGAAGCGCCGGCCGCGGCGCCGGCCGACACGATCCTGCGCGTCCCGACGGCGACCGCCACGGCGCCCGAGCCGCTGCCGCCCAGCGCCGATGAATCCGCGCGGCAACCGGCCCAGCAACCCGCACCGCCGCGCGTGGCCGCCGCGCCAATCCCGGTGTCTGCCGACGCGGGCGAACCGCTGGCCCGCGTCGAGCGCGGCCAGACCCTGTCGCAGCTCGCGGTGGGCATGGACCGCAGCGGTCACACGCTGAACCAGGCGATGCTCGCCCTGTTGCGGGCCAATCCCGAGGCCTTCATCGACGGCAACATCCATCGCGTCCGTGCCGGCGCGATCCTGCGCATGCCCGGCGCGTCCGATTTCGCCGAAGCCGATGCGGCGACCGCCGCGGCGATGGTGCGCGAACAGACCGCCCAGTGGCGCCAGGCGCGCCGCCCGATCCAGCAGCCGGCCGAGGCCGGCGGACCGGCGCCGACGGCCGCTGCCGCAACCGCGGCCCCCGCGGCGGCGTCGACGGCAGCCGCTGAAGGCGCCCGGCTTCAGATCGCACCGGCGGTGGCCGCCGGCACGCAGGCGACACGATCCGGCCTGGGTGCCGGTGGCGAGGACGGTGACATGCTGGCGAACGAACAACTGCGTCAGGCGCAGGAAGACCTTGCGACGCGCGATTCGGAGCTGCAGGAGCTGCGTAGCCGGGTCGAGGAACTGGAGAAGTTGCAGCAGCAGCAGCGCCAGCTGATCGCCCTGAAGGACAGCGACCTGGCCACCGCGCAGCAGCGCCTGGCCCAGATCGATGCATCCGCTCCGGCCGACGCGCAGGGCGGGGCGCCGTTGTGGCTGTGGGGCGGTCTGGTCCTGCTGGTCGCCGCGGCGGTGGTCTGGTGGCTGGCGCGCAGGCCCAAGCCCTTGCCGATTCCGGTCGCCCGCGACACGCGCGGCGGGTTCGATGCCGCCTCGCTGGCGGCGGCCGCGCCGCAGTCGCCGGCGATCGAGCCGACCATCGCCAGCGACGTGCCGGAGGAAGCGCATCATCCGGCCCCGCCGGCCGAGCGCGATCCCGTGCCCGAACCGCCGGCCACGACGCGTCCGTATCCTGCTGCCTGGCAGGCGGACCGGGATGCGGTTCCGGCATGGCACACGGACGATGTGTCCGCCCCGCTGGCGCCGCTGAATCCGTCCCCGGCCGGACGCGAGCGCCTGGAACTGGCCATCGCCTATCTCGATCTGGGCGACACGGAAACCGCGCGGACGCTGCTGCACGAGGTCGCCGCCGGACAGGATCCTGCCGCCCGCGACGAGGCGCTGCAGCTGCTGCGCGAGATCGGTTGATCGCGCTGGCTTGAGCACGCCCGATCGGGCGTGCCGGACCGAGCACGCCCGGGCGGGCACACCCGACGCAAGCGCGCTCGATCGAGCGCGCCGTACTGAGCAGGAAGGACACAACGATGCGTTACGCGCTTGGCGTCGAATACGACGGCGGCGGATTCCGTGGCTGGCAGGAACTGGGTGGTTCGCGCCGCGCCACCGTCCAGGCCACGTTGCAGGATGCGCTGTCCTCGGTGGCCGATGCGCCGATCAAGGTGGTCTGCGCCGGACGCACCGACGCCGGCGTGCATGCCGAATGCCAGGTCGTGCATTTCGATACCGATGCGCAGCGCGACCCACGCGCGTGGACGCTGGGCACCACCGGGCGGCTGATCCCGTCGGTCTGCGTGCGCTGGTGCGTGCCGGTGGCCGACGACTTCAACGCGCGCTTCTCCGCGCGCGCGCGGCGTTACCGCTACCGGCTGGTCAATCGCCTGGTGAGGCCGGCGCTGTACCGGCATGCGATGGCCTGGGAACGACGCCCGCTCGATGCCGATGCCATGCACCGCGCGGCGCAGGCCCTGCTCGGCGAGCAGGACTTCAGCGCGTTCCGTACCGTGCACTGCCAGGCCCGGCATCCGCGCCGCAACCTCCAGGAAATCCTCGTCAGGCGTGAAGGCGAGGTGATCGAAATCGAGGTGCAGGCCAACGCTTTTCTTCACCACATGGTGCGTAACATCGTCGGCTCGCTGCTCGAGGTCGGGGCAGGCGCACGCGACGAGGGCTGGATCGCCGAGTTGCTCGCCGGCCGCGACCGGACCCTGGCCGGGCCCACGGCGCAGCCGCAGGGATTGGTGTTCCTGCGGCCGCTGTACCCGGCGGAATGGAATCTGCCCGCGGAGGTGACGTTGTGAATCGCACGCTGTATCGCACCAGGATCAAGTTCTGTGGCATGACCCGCCCCGGCGACGTGCGCCTTGCCGGCGAACTGGGCGTGGACGCAGTGGGCTTCGTGTTCGCCGCCGGCAGCCCGCGGCGGGTCGCGCCGACCGAGGCGCGTGTCCTGCGCCAGGCGCTGGCGCCGATGGTCGACGCCGTGGCGCTGTTCCGCGACAACGCCTCCGAGGAGGTGCGCGAGGTCGTGCGCCAGGTGCGGCCGAGCCTGCTGCAGTTCCATGGCAACGAGGACGATGCGTTCTGCCGCGCGTTCCGCGTGCCGTATCTGAAGGCGATCCCGATGGGCGATGGCACCAGCTGGGATGCGCGCATGCTGCAGCACCGCTGGCCCAACGCCGCCGGCTTCCTGTTCGACAGCCACAGCGTCGACAGTGCGGGCGGCAGCGGCCATGCGTTCGACTGGCAGCGCATCCCGACCGGCCTGCACCGGCCGTTCCTGCTCGCCGGCGGCATCACCGCCGACAACGTCAAGGATGCGATCCTGGCGACCCTGCCCTGGGGCGTGGACGTGGCCAGCGGCATCGAGCTCTCGCCCGGCATCAAGGACGGCGACCGCATGCGGCGCTTCGTCGAGGAAGTCCGTCACGCCGACTGTGCCGAGCTTGGCTGAGTGATGCGCGCGTGCGGCGACCGATGCGCGACACGCTGCCGCTGATCGACCTGTCCGCGCTGGCCCCGCAGGCGCCGGCGCGCGCGCAGGCGCTGGCCGAACTGGGCCGGGCGGCGCGGCAGCTGGGGTTCTTCCGCATCGGCGGCCATGGCGTGCCGCCTGCGCTGGATGCGGCGCTGCTGTCGCAGGCGCACGCCCTGTTCGCGTTGCCCGATGCGGACAAGGAGGCGATCGCCATGCTGCGTTCGCCCGGCTTCCGGGGCTTCACCCGCGTGGGCGCCGAGCTCACCCGCGGCAGGGCCGACCGGCGCGAACAGATCGACCTCGGCCGCGAGGAGCCGGCCTTCTCCCGCGTGGCCGGGCTGCGGCCCGCGCTGCGCCTGCACGGGCCCAACCAGTGGCCGGCGGCGCTGCCCGCATTCCGTCAGGTGGTGCTGGACTGGCAGGCGGCGATCGAGCAGGTGCTGCTGCAGGTCCTGCAGGGCTGCGCCGAGGCGCTCGGACAGCCGCGCAACGTGTTCGCGCCGCTGTACCGGCAGCAGCCATGGCTGACGATGAAACTGATCCGGTATCCGGGACGCACGACCGAAGCGGGCGACCAGGGCGTGGGCGCGCACAAGGACGGCGAGCTGCTGTCGCTGATCCTGCAGGACGGCGTGGGCGGGCTGCAGGTGCAGACCGCCGACGGCGACTGGATCGATGCCTCGCCACAGGCGGGAAGCTACGTGGTCAACATCGGCGAACAGCTTGAGCTGGCCTCCGACGGCTATCTCAAGGCCGCGGTGCATCGCGTGCGCAGTCCGCCGCAGGGGCAGGAGCGGGTGTCGGCCGCGTTCTTTCTGGGCGCGGCGCTGGACAGCACCATTCCAGCATTGACCCTGCCGGCCGCGCTGGCCGGCCAGACGGCCGGCTATACCCGCGATCCCGACAATCCGCTGCTGCACGACGTCGGTGCGAACACCCTGAAGGGGCGGCTGCGCTCGCATCCGGATGTGGCGGCCAGGCATCACGCCGACCTGCTTTAGAGGCGTCATCCAGGCCTGCCGCGCGGCAGGCGTTGAGCGCAACGCTGCGGACGCGCCTGCGCTCTGCTTGCGTCGGGTGGCAACGAGCGATGGCACCGACGCCGATGCCGCCATGCCCGCAGGCGGCACCGGATGCGGGCCTGCGATCGCGTGGGTCGCAACGTCCTTCCGCGTGCGCCTGACCCGTCATCGCTGCGCTGGCCATGGCCGTCGCCACGGCGCGCTACCGGCCTGCCTGGCAGACGGCGCGCCGCGTGTCGTCGTCGGTGGCGGACGGACTGGGTGCAGGAGCGGTCCGCGTATCGGTCGACGGATGCATCGCAGATCGCGCGCGCCCGCAGGGTCGAAGCCGATGTCCTGATGATCGCGTCGCACACTGGTGATTCCACATCGTGCACGGCAAGGTGTCGGATCGAAACCGGAGGCGTGGCGATGGCACGGACAGGGTGGAAAACCGGACGCTGGCGCAAGGCCTGCGCAGCGCTGCTCCTGGTGGCGCTGCTGCCGACGATGACGGCGCAGGCGCAGGACGCGCTGCTGTCGAAGGGCTGGATCTTCGAGCAGGCCCCGTATCCGGAGGCGCATGCGTCCAGCATCGTGCAGTTGTCCGATGGAACCCTGGCGGCCACCTGGTTCGGCGGGACCAAGGAGCGCAATCCGGACGTGGTGATCTGGTATGCGCGCCAGCACGAAGAGCGCTGGCAGCCGGCCGTGCAGGTCGCAGATGGCGTGCAGGCCGACGGCAGCCGCCAGCCGACCTGGAACCCGGTGCTGTTCCAGGCGCCGGGCGGCGACCTGCTGCTGTTCTACAAGGTCGGCCCGACCCCGCGCGACTGGTGGGGCGAGTCGATCCGCTCGCGCGACGGCGGTCGTTCGTGGAGCGAACCCGAGCGCCTGCCGGACGGCATCCTCGGCCCGATCAAGAACAAGCCGGTGGTGCTGGCCAATGGCGACTGGCTGTCGCCGTCGAGCGAGGAACAGGTGATCGGCACGCTCGGCCTGCCCGAAGGACCGAGCTGGAAACTGCATTTCGAGCGCAGCGTCGATGGCGGCCGCAGCTGGACCAGGACCGCGCCGGTGGCCTCGCCGATGCTGATCGACGCGATCCAGCCGAGCATCCTGTTCCATCCCGGTGGCGTGCTGCAGGCCGTGGCGCGCAGCCGCCAGGGCGCGATGGCGACGTCGTGGTCGCGCGACAACGGCGCGACCTGGAGCGATGTGACCGCGCTGCCGCTGCCGGATCCGAACAGCGCCGCCGATGCGGTCACGCTGGCCGATGGCCGGCATCTGGTGGTCTACACCCACGCGGCGCACGCGCCCGGGACGCCGGGCAAGGGGCCGCGCCATCCGCTGGCGGTGGCGTTGTCGGACGATGGCCTGCACTGGCGCCAGGTGCTGGTGCTGGAAAGCGCGCCGCTCACCCACGGCTATGCGTATCCGGCGGTGATCCAGGCCGCCGATGGCCGGGTGCACGTGACCTATACCTGGGATCGCAGACGGATCCGGCATGCGGTGATCGATCCGGCATTGCTGGAGTAGCAGCGCCCGCTGCAGCCCGCGCACGACGTCGCCCGCGTTGTCGCATGAACGTGCGCGGCTGCCCTTCTGCGACCCTGGATGCCGGTCAGGCGGACCCACATGCAAGCCGCGCATGACGGTTCCGCCCCGTGTCGTACGCCCCGCCATCGGGCGAACGCGGGCACGGATCGAACGGGCTCAGGCCGGTGTGGCGTGCAGCGCCTGGCGCAGCCAGCCGGCCAGCCCGGCGATGCGTGGACCGCGGTGGCCGCGTGCCGCGCACAGCGCCCATTGGCCGCCGGTGTCGACGAAGCCCCAGGGCGCGACCAGGCGGCCGCTGTCGAGGTCGGCCTGGACCAGCTCCTGCGGCGCGATCGCCACGCCGAGCCCGGCCGCGGCGGCTTCCAGCAGATAGGTCAGGTGCTCGAAGGTGCTGCCGGCTGCAATGGCGCTGCCGTCCAGGCCCTGCGCGGCGAACCAGTGCGGCCAGGCCTGCGGGCGCGAACTGGTCTGCAGCAGCGGCTCGCGCAGCAGGGTAGAGGCGGTCGCATCGCGCAGCGTCGCGTACGCGGCATGGCGTGGGCTGAGCACCGGGCCGATCCGCTCCGGTGCCAGCGCGTGGACCTCCCAGGCATCCGGCCACGGCGCCTCGCCGAGCAGCAGGGCCGCATCCAGTCCGGTCAGCGCAGGATCGAAACCGCCTTCGCGCGCCGACAGGTGCAGGGTCAGCCCGGGCAGGTCGTGCTGCAGGCGCTCCAGGCGCGGGATCACCCAGCGGGCGAGCAGGCTGCCGGGGCAGCCCAGCACCAGCGCGCCTGCGTTCCCGCCACGCTGCAGGGCGGCCCAGGCCGTCTGCAGGCCGGTGAAGGCGTCGCCGGCCGCATCGCGCAGGCGCTGGCCCGCCGCGGTCAGGACCAGGCCGCGGCCCTGGCGTTCGAACAGCGCCCCGCCCAGTGCCTCTTCCAGCGTGCGGATCTGCCGGCTGACCGCGCCATGGGTCACATGAAGCTCGTCCGCCGCGCGGCTGACACTGCCGAGACGTGCGGCGGCCTCGAAGGCGCGCAGGGCATTGAGCGGGGGCAGGGAGCGTGCCATATGCGTGATTTTTTCTCACATGTTGTGCCGATCTTATCTGTTCCGGTGGCACGACGTGTGCGCTAGGCTGACGGCCCGCTGTCCGCTTCCGGTCCTGCCGCATGAACGCCCCCGCCGACTTCCACGCCTTCCCCGATGCCGCCGGCCATTTCGGCCGCCATGGTGGCCGCTTCGTGGCCGAGACCCTGATCGGGCCGCTGCAGGAACTGGCCGCGGCCTACGACACCGCGCGGGTCGATCCGGCCTTCATCGCCGCCTTCGACAAGGATCTCAAGCATTACGTCGGCCGGCCAAGCCCGATCTACCACGCCGAGCGCCTGAGCCGCGAAGTCGGCGGCGCGCAGATCCTGCTCAAGCGCGAGGACCTGAACCACACCGGCGCGCACAAGATCAACAACACCATCGGCCAGGCGCTGCTGGCCGCGCGGATGGGCAAGAAGCGGATCATCGCCGAGACCGGCGCCGGCCAGCACGGCGTGGCCAGCGCCACCGTGGCCACGCGCCTGGGCCTGGAGTGCGTGGTCTACATGGGCGCCACCGACATCGAGCGGCAGAAGATCAACGTCTACCGGATGAAGCTGCTCGGTGCGACCGTGGTGCCGGTGACCAGCGGCTCGGCCACGCTCAAGGACGCGTTGAACGAGGCGATGCGCGACTGGGTGACGAACGTGCAGGACACCTTCTACATCATCGGCACCGTCGCCGGCCCGGATCCGTATCCGCGCATGGTCCGCGACTTCAACGCGATCGTCGGGCGCGAGGCGCGCGCGCAGATGCTGGCCGACTACGGCCGCCTGCCGGATGCGATCACCGCCTGCGTCGGCGGCGGCAGCAACGCGATCGGCCTGTTCCATGCCTTCCTCAACGACCCCGGCGTGCGCATCGTCGGCGCCGAGGCCGCGGGCGACGGCATCGAGACCGGCCGCCACGCCTCGTCGCTGTCGGCCGGCCGCATCGGCGTGCTGCACGGCAACCGCACCTACGTGATCTGCGACGACGACGGCCAGATCATCGAGACCCACTCGATCTCCGCCGGCCTGGATTACCCCGGCGTCGGCCCCGAACACGCGTTCCTGAAGGACACCGGGCGCGCCGAGTACGTCGGCGTCACCGACGAGGAGGCGCTGGCCGCCTTCCACAAGCTCACCCGCACCGAAGGCATCCTGCCGGCGCTGGAATCCAGCCACGCGGTCGCCCAGGCGATCAAGCTGGCGCGCGACCTGCCGAAGGACCAGCTGGTGCTGTGCAACCTGTCCGGCCGCGGCGACAAGGACGTGCACACCATCGCCGCGCGCGAGGGCATCGTGCTGTGAGGCTGGCGGCGGCAATGCTGGCCGCCTGCCTGCTGCAGGGCTGCGGCGCCGAGATGCCCGTCGGCAACGATGGCGGCGACGCGGTTCCCGCTGGCGCGGAGGACGAGGTTGGACGCGCGTCTTCCGCGTCGCCAGGTGCGTCCGCCGCGCCGGACCAGGACGCCGCCGGGCCGATCGTGCTCGATGCGCTGGACCACGTCGGCGAGGTCGTCGTCGGCGACGCCTTCGACGCGCGCGACTGGCTGCAGGAATGGACCGATGAAGGCACCCATCCCGATGTCGACTGCCGCCACGTCGGCGGCGGCGTGCTGCCGGCCGGAATGAGCATGATGGTGATGGACGGGCGCATCGCCCGTTTCGAACTGCAGCACGGCGCGGCGCCCGGGGCGCCACGCGTGCAGGCGCCGTTCGGCCTGTTCACCGGCATGTCCCGCGGCGACGTGCTGGCCCTGCTGCCGGACGGTGTGCAGACCAGCCCGCATGCCTACGGCGACGCCGGCGATGTCTACCTGGACTGGCGCCAGCCCGATGCGGCGCTCGGCCTGCGGGTCGAGATCGTCGAGAACGCCGCCAGCGCGATCTTCTGGGGCGATGCCGATGCGGTCACCCTGATCGAGGGCTGCTCGTGAGCGCGCGCGTTGCTTCTTTCCGTTTTCCCGCTTTCCGCAAGGTCCGTCCATGAGCCGCATCGACACCCAGTTCGCCCGCCTCGCCGCCGCCGGCCGCAAGGCGCTGATTCCGTTCGTCACCGCCGGCGACCCGTCGCTGGAGGCGACGGTGCCGGTGATGCATGCGCTGGTCGAGGCCGGCGCCGACGTGATCGAGCTCGGCGTGCCGTTCTCCGATCCGATGGCCGACGGCCCGGTGATCCAGCGCAGCTCCGAGCAGGCGCTGGCGCGCGGGGCAGGGTTGGACTACGTGTTCGGCTGCGTGCGCTCCTTCCGCGAACGCGATGCGGACACGCCGGTCGTGTTGATGGGCTACCTGAATCCGATCGAGATCCGCGGCGCGGCACGCTTCGCCGCCGATGCGGCGGCCGCGGGCGTGGACGGCGTGCTGCTGGTCGATCTGCCGCCGGAAGAGGCCGGGGAATTCCGTGCGGCCTTCGACCCGGCCGGCCTGGCCCTGGTGATGCTGGCTTCGCCGACCACCTCGCCCGAGCGCGCGGCGATGCTCAGCGCGGGTGCGCAGGGCTACCTGTATTACGTCAGCTACGCGGGCGTCACCGGCGCCGACCGGCTCGATACCCGCGCCGCCGGCGACCGGCTGCAGGCGCTGCGCGCCGACGCACGGGTGCCGGTGGTGGCCGGCTTCGGCATCAAGGACGCGGCCAGCGCCGCGGCGATGGCGGTGGATGCCGACGGCGTGGTGGTCGGCAGCGCGCTGGTGGCCGCGCTGGCCGATGCCGGCAGCGCGGACGAGGCCGCGCGGCGTGCGTCCGCCTTCCTGGCCCCGCTGCGCGCCGCGCTCGACCGGCCGTAGGTGCGGGCTTGCCCGCGACCACCATCGTTCCGTTGCACCCCATCCATCCACCAGGCATGGCGGTCGCGCCTGGGGGCGCTCCTACAGGGGTGATCCGTGCAGAACCGGCTGTAGGCGTGGGCTTCGCCCGCGACCGCCATCTCCCGGTTCTGATCCACGCGGCAGTCGCCACCACGTTGCGGCACGGCGGATGGGGTGCCTGCAGGCCCGGGGCTGCGTTGGCCGACGCGCGCCGCGCTCCATACTCCACCGTCGGCACTGGAATGGTGGTGGTGAGCTAGACTGTCGGCCTTTCCGGCCGGCGACGGCCATGACAGAACGGAATCCACCCTCCGCATGAGCTGGCTCAGCAAATTGATGCCGTCGGGCATCCGTACCGACAGTGGCGCAAGCCGCAAACGCAGCGTTCCCGAGGGCCTGTGGGAAAAGTGCGACCGCTGCGGCGTCGCCCTGTACCGCCCGGAGCTGGAAGCGAACCTGGAGGTCTGCCCGAAGTGCAGCTTCCACATGCCGATCCGCGCGCGCGCGCGCCTGGCTTCGCTGTTCGACCCGGACAGCGTGTCGACCGAGATCGCCGCACGCCTGGCGCCGGTCGACGTGCTCAAGTTCAAGGACCAGAAGCGCTACGCCGACCGGATCAAGGCCTCGCAGAAATCCACCGGCGAGTACGACGCGCTGGTCGCGATGCAGGGCCTGCTGAAAGGCCGTCCGCTGGTCGCCAGCTCGTTCGATTTCGCCTACATGGGCGGCTCGATGGGGTCGGTGGTCGGCGAGAAGTTCACCCTGGCGGCCGAGCGCGCGCTGGAGATCGGTTCGCCGTTCGTGAACTTCTCCGCCAGCGGCGGCGCGCGCATGCAGGAGAGCCTGTTCTCGCTGATGCAGATGGCCAAGACCTCGGCCGCGCTGGGCAAGCTGCGCGCGGCCGGCCTGCCGTACATCTCGGTGCTGACCCATCCCACCACCGGCGGCGTGTCGGCCAGCTTCGCGATGCTGGGCGACCTGAACATCGCCGAGCCCGAAGCGCTGATCGGCTTCGCCGGCCCGCGCGTGATCGAGCAGACCGTGCGCGAGAAGCTGCCGGAAGGCTTCCAGCGCTCCGAGTTCCTGCTCGAGCACGGCGCCATCGACCAGATCTGCGATCGCCGCGAACTGCGCGACCGCATCGCCGAACTGCTGGCGATGATGACCCGCCAGCCCAGGCCGGACACGACCCAGGACGCCGCGTGAGCGGTCGCCGCTATTTCGGCACCGACGGCATCCGCGGCCGGGTCGGGCAGGGCCCTATCTCGGCCGACTTCGTGCTGCGCCTGGGCAACGCCTTGGGCCGCACCCTGGTCGCCGGCCGCGGCAAGCGGCCGATGGTGCTGATCGGCAAGGACACGCGCATTTCCGGCTACATGTTCGAGGCCGCGCTGGAAGCCGGCCTGGTCGCCGCCGGCGCCGACGTGCAGCTGATCGGGCCGATGCCGACCCCGGCCATCGCGTTCCTGACCACGACCCTGCGCGCCGACGCCGGCATCGTGATCAGCGCGTCGCACAATCCGCACTACGACAACGGCATCAAGTTCTTCTCGGCCGATGGCGAGAAGCTCGACGACGCCACCGAGGCGGCGATCGAGGATGCGCTGGACGCCCCGTTCGTCACCGTCGATTCCGAACGCCTGGGCAAGGTCAACCGCACCCGCGACGCGATCGGCCGCTACATCGAGTTCTGCAAGGCCAGCGTGCCGCGCGGTTTCGACCTGCGCGGCTTGAAGCTGGTGCTGGACTGCGCGCACGGTGCGACCTATCACATCGCGCCGCTGCTGTTCCGCGAGCTGGGCGCCGAGGTGATCGCGATCGGCAGCAGCCCGGACGGACTGAACATCAACGACGGGGTCGGTTCGACCCACATCGGCAACCTGGCCGCCAAGGTCCGCGAGACCGGCGCGCACCTGGGCATCGCCTTCGACGGCGACGGCGACCGCGTGCTGATGGCAGACGACCAGGGCAATGCGGTCGATGGCGACGATCTGCTGTACGTGCTCGCCCGCTCCTGGCAGGCCAGCGGCCGCCTGCAGGGCACCGTGGTCGGCACCTTGATGACCAACTACGGCCTGGAACAGGCGCTGGAGCGCCTGGGCATCGCGTTCCAGCGCGCCAATGTCGGCGACCGCTACGTGCACCAGGCGCTGGTCGAAACCGGCAGCACGCTCGGCGGCGAAGCCTCCGGCCACCTGCTGTGCCTGGACCGTGCGACCACCGGCGACGGCATCGTCAGCGCGCTGCAGGTGCTCGAATCGCTGCGTCGCGACGGGCTCGGCCTGCGCGAGGCCCTGGCCGGCCTGAGCCGCGTCCCGCAGAAGACGATCAACGTGCGCCTGGACGGCGCTTCGGCCAAGGCCACGGTGCAGGCCGAGTCGGTGCGGCAGGCGCTCGCGGCCGCGCAGCAGGCCGTGGCCGGCCGCGGCCGCGCCTTCCTGCGGCCGTCGGGGACCGAACCGGTGGTGCGTGTCACCGTCGAGGCCGACGAGGCCGGGCTGATGCAGGCCACGCTCGATCGCCTCTCCGAGGCGGTCAAGGCCGCCGCCGCAGCCTGAGCGAAACGCAGAACGCCCCGGATTCCGGGGCGTTCCGCATTCGGCATCGCGCTTCTTCAGGGCCCGGGCCGCATGCCCTTGCGGCTGGCCTTGAAGCGGTTGAACACCGGCGCGAGCAGCGGGTTGTAGCTGTAGGCGATGCGCTTGCGCAGCCAGCGTGCCGGGCGGTCGCGGATGGCGAAGCGGTAGATGTGCGCGGGATCGCCACCGACCACGTTGCGGCCGAACGGATGCGTGGTGTGCAGGTAGCGGAAGCCATGCGCCATCGCGACCTCGACGTGGTCCTGGTCGAAATCGCCATACGGCCAGCACAGCGTGTCGGACACCTCGCCCAGCTGCTGCTGCAGTACCTGCCGGGACATCGCCAGGTCGCGGTCCACGCCCTCGCGGCGTTGCGCGCGGTCCAGGTCGGCGCGCTGCAGCCAGCGCGTATGCGTGTGGGTGTGGCAATGCACTTCGAACGTACCGGCCTCGATCGCCGCGCGCGCCTCGCTCCAGCGCATCATCACCGCGTCGCTGCTGTCCTGCTCGAAGATCGCCGTTTCGCAGCCGCGATGGTCGGGCGTGGGCGGCAGCGTCGCACCGGGCTGTCCGGCATGCGGCCGCACCGGGCCGTCGCCCATCCAGCCGGTCACCACGAACACCACCGCATGCATGCCGTACTTCTGCAGGATCGGGTGCGCGTACACCCAGTTGTCCAGGTAGCCGTCGTCGAAGGTGATCACGATCGATTTCCGCGGCACCGGCTTGCCGGCCAGGAAGCCGGCGTACTGCTCCAGCGTCAGCGAGGTCCAGCCGTCGGCGGCGAGCCAGGCGATCTGGCTTTCGAAGTTCGCGGGGGACACGGTGATCATGCCCGGCGACGGGCTCACATGGTGGTGCATCAGCACCGGCACGGTCTTGGCGTCAGCCATGTCCCAGCTCCTTCAGCCACTGGTAGTAGTAATGTTCGGCCGCCTCGCCATGGCCGGCGACGGTGAAGCGATGCGCATGGCGCATCCAGTCCCAGCCAGCGCGCCCCATCTGCCGGCGGCGTTCCGGATCTTCGGCCAGGGTCCGCAGCGCGTCGGTCAGCGCGGCCCTGTCGCCCAGAGGCACCAGTATCGCATTGCCGCCTTCGACGACCATTTCCGGAACGCCGCCCACGCGCGTGGCCACCACCGGCACGCCCACCTGCGCTGCTTCGAGGAACACGGTGCCGGCCGCTTCCTTGTGCGTGGCCAGGGCGAAGACATCCAGCCCCGCCATCAGGCGCGGCGCATCGCTGCGATAGCCCAGCAGGTGCACCTGGCGCTGCAGTCCATGCGCCTCGCGCAGCGCCAGCAACCGGTCCATCACCGGCTGCCCGTCGCCGACCACCAGCAGGTGCAGCTTCGGATCGGCCTGGCACAACGGCGCGATCGCCTGCAGCAGGTCGACGTGGCCCTTGGGTTCGCGCAGCACCGCCACGCAGCCGACCAGGATGTCGTCCTCGTCGAAGCCGAGTTCGCCGCGTACCGCGGCGCGGGTCTCGCACAGGGACCGCCACGGGTCGTCGTTGGCCGCGTCGGCCCACTGCGGAGGCAACGCGATCGGCGGCACGATGCCGATGCGCGCGTCGGCGATGCCGCGCTGCATCAGCAGTTGCTTGACGAAGCCGCTGACGGTCAGCACCCGGTGCGGCAGGCCGGTGTAGGTGAGCAGCGAGTGGACCGGGCTCATCAGGTGGCGCGAGCGCACGACCAGCGGCACGCCGCCCAGCCGCGCGCCGGCCGCGGCGATCAGCGCATCGCGCCGGCTGGTGGTGTTGACCACGTCGTACCGGTAATGACGGGCCAGGCGCGCGACGCGGCCGATGCCGCGCAGCAGCCGTCCCAGTCCGCCCATTTTCAGGTAATGCACGATGAAGCCGTGCTCGCGGGCCAGCGCGCCCAGTCGCGCATCGGGCTGGCACAGCAGCGACACGTCGTGGCCGCGCGCGCGCATCGCCTGCATGTGGCGGAAGATGTAGAGCTCCTGCCCACCCATGCCCTTGGCGGCTTCGGTGTGCAGGATTCGCAGTGGATGGTTCATCGGTGGATCGCCTTGGGCGAGTGGGGCGCCGTGGCGCCAGGGATGTTGAAGAGGCCGTCGTCGGACAGGCGCCGCACGCGGCGACGGGTGCGACCGGTCATCCAGCGGCGCACGGGCATGTCGATCGGCAGGGCTCTGGCGTTGGCGGCCCGCGGCGTCGATCTGGACGGTCGCCGGTCCGGGCGGCGGCTGCGGTCGGTCGCAGCGCACCTCGCCTCGCAGCTCCGGCTGCGGCCTGCTGTCGTGGCGCATGGCCCATGGCGCCTGCCTGTGGAACACGTCCAGCCCCTGCGTGCCGCAGTGGCAGGTCGCTTTCCAGTGAGGTCCGCCACATGGCGATCACGAGGCCGCCCAAGGTGGTCCGGTGCAGCGCAGGCCCGGCATGCCGGAGCGGCATGCGCCGCGTCGCAGGCGTGGGTGAGGCGGGTCGAAGCGTCCGCAGTCCCGTGCATGGGCGCGTGGCTCGCGCGATCCGACTGCGGTTCGTCATCGCGGCGCAGCCAGCGGTCAATCGAGCGGGCGCGATCCCGACCAACGTGGGCGCTGGGCGCCGCGTGACGTGGACGGATGGCGGTGCGGGTCATGCGGCGGCGAAGAAGGCGGCGGACGGGCCGTTTGAACGGCGTCAAGGAAATGTTAAGTGGGCGTTGCGGCGCGCATTGTAGGGGCTCGCGATGCCGGAGCGATGGCAGCGTCCGGCCGACCTGTCACAATGTTCAGCTGGGCCACAGCCAATGGCTCGCCCGCACCGACCCAAGACCACACCAGGACCTGCCGTGAGCCAGATTCCGACCCTCGACATCACCCGTTTCGACACCGATCGGGACGCCTTCGTCGCCGAACTCGGCACGGCCTACCGCGAGTGGGGCTTTGCCGGCATCCGCAACCACGGCATTCCGCAGGCGCGCATCGACGCCGCCTACGCGGCGTTCAAGGCGTTCTTCGCGTTGCCGGACGAGGTCAAGCGGCGTTACCACGTGGCCGGCGGCGGCGGCGCCCGCGGCTACACCGCCTTCGGCGTCGAGACCGCCAAGGATTCCAAGCATTTCGATCTGAAGGAGTTCTGGCACATCGGCCGCGAGATCCCCGAGGATTCGAAGTACCGCGAGGTGATGCCGCCGAACCTGTGGCCGGACGAGGTCGCCGGGTTCCGCGAGGCCGGTTACGGCCTGTACCAGGAGCTCGACGCGCTGGGCGCGAAGATGCTCTCCGCGCTGGCCCTGCACATCGGCCTGCCCGAGACCTACTTCGCCGACAAGACCGATTCGGGCAACTCGATCCTGCGCCCGATCCACTACCCGCCGATCACCGCGGACGACATCCCCAACGTGCGTGCCGGCGCCCACGAGGACATCAACCTGATCACCCTGCTGGTCGGAGCCAGTGCGGCCGGCCTGGAAGTGCTGTCGAAGAAGGGCGAGTGGGTGCCGTTCACCTCCGACGCCGACACCATCGTGGTCAACATCGGCGACATGCTGCAGCGCCTGACCAACCACGTGTATCCGTCGACCACGCACCGGGTGACCAACCCGCCCGGCGACCAGGCGCGCAAGCCGCGTTATTCGGTGCCGTTCTTCCTGCATCCGAATCCGGACTTCCTGATCGACGTGCTGCCGTCCACGATCAGCGCCGACAATCCGAGCCGCTATCCGGAGCCGATCACCGCACAGGGCTACCTCGAAGAGCGCCTGCGCGAGATCAAGCTGAAGTAGGCCGGCCCCGCCCCGGGTTTTTCCGGCCGGGCTGCCAACAGAAAGGCCGCGCATCCTGCGATGCGCGGCCTTCTGCGTTCTTGGTGGTGGCCGGATGCGCGCCGGCGATCAGAACCCGTAGACCACGTTGACCGTGGTCAGCGTATCGGTGCGGCGGGTGTCGGGCAGGGTGTCGGTGTTGTGCCGCACCTGCACGCCGGCCTTCAGCGCCAGCGCGTCGGTCATCTTCACCTGCAGGCCCAGGTCGTTGCGCACGAAGGTGTTCTCGTCGCCCGATTCCACCAGCAGGGTGTCGAACAGCGAGGTGGTCTCGGTCAGCTGCCGGCTGAAATCCATCTGGCCGCGCACGATCACCTCGTCGTTGTGCACGCGCACGTCCTGCAGCTTGGCCCAGCGGTAACCCGGGCCGATCTCGAAGCTCAGCCGGGTGCGCTCGTTGGCGATCGCGTCGTAGCCGTAGCCGAGCGCGGCGGTCCACTGGTACTCGTTGGTCGCGAAGTGGTCGCGTTCGTTGCGCATCGAGCCGGACAGGCGGTGGCGCGGCTGGAACTGGTAGCCGCTGGCCGCCGACCACTCGTAGCGGTAGGCGCTCTCCACGCCGTCGCTCTTGCCGTACAGGAAGGCGGCGTCGAGGTCGTGCTTCCAGGTCTCGGTTTCGCGGTCCAGCGCGACCTTGGTGACCGCGGTCTGGCTGTCGGTATTGCCCTTGGAGAAGGCCAGGCCGAGTTCGCCCTTGCCGGTCCAGCCGGGCTCGCCCTGCTGGGCGGCGGCGGGGGACGCGGCGAACAGTGCGGCGCAGGCGAGGGCCAGGAGGGCGGGAACGGGATGACGCATGCGGACTCCGTGATCGTTGGGGGCGAAAAAAAACGGCCATCGGCCGCTGCCGCCATTGTCTGATATCGGCGTGCGTGGTCAAACCGGCCGCTTCAGCTGCCAGTGCAACAGGCGCGTGCCATGCCGTTACGAACGGGCTGGTATGCCCATCGGCTATCCTTGTCCCCTTGGAACAGCCGTCGAGGTCAGGGGATGCGCCGCAGGATCGTCGCAGGAAACTGGAAGCTGCATGGCACGCGTGCCTTTGCCACCGGACTCGTGCGGGACATCGCCGATGGCCTGCCCCTGGACGGGGTCGAGGTGGTGGTGCTGCCGCCGCTGCCCTACCTGGGCGACCTCATCGAGGATTTCGAGGACGCCGCGATCGCCTTCGGCGCGCAGGATGTCAGCAGCAACGAACAGGGCGCCTACACCGGCGAGGTCTCGGCCTCGATGCTGGTCGATGTCGGTGCGCGCTACGGCCTGGTCGGCCATTCGGAGCGCCGCCAGTACCACGGGGAAAGCAGCGAGCTGGTGGCGTTGAAATTCCAGGCCGCCATCCGCGCCGGGCTGCGCCCGATCCTGTGCATGGGCGAGGGCCTGGCCCAGCGCGAGCAGGGGCTGACCGAACAGGTCGTCGCCGCGCAGCTGGCGCCGGTGCTGGACCTGGTCGGCGTGGCCGCCTTCGCCGATGCGGTGCTGGCCTACGAGCCGATCTGGGCGATCGGGACCGGCCGCAGCGCCACCCCTGAGCAGGTCCAGGCGGTCCATGCATTCATTCGTGGTCAGATCGCCGCGCACGATGCTAGAATCGCCGATTCCCTGCCCATCCTGTACGGGGGCAGCGTGAAGCCCGACAACGCCGTGGCGCTGTGCGAACAGCCGGACGTGGACGGCGGGCTGATCGGTGGCGCCTCCCTGGTGGCCGCGGACTTCCTGGCCATTGCCCGGGCGGCACGACGCTGACCCGGCAGTCGAGACAATAGCGATGCTGATGCTGATCCTGAATGTGGTGTACGTGGCGGTGGCGATCGCGATGATCGTGCTGGTCCTGCTGCAGCGTGGTTCCGGTGCCGCCGCGGGTTCCGGCTTCGGTGCCGGCGCCTCCGGTACCGTGTTCGGTGCCCGTGGCGCCTCCAACTTCCTGTCCAAGAGCACGAAGTGGCTGGCCGTGATGTTCTTCGGCATCAGCCTGTTCATGGCCTGGTACGCGACCCATAGCGCGCGTCCGGTCGTGCAGCAGGATCTGGGCGTGATGGGGCAGCCGACCGTCGTCGCGCCGCAGCCGACCGGTGTTCCGGCGCCGGGCGAGATGCCGGCCCTGCCTGCCGCGCCCGCCTCCGAAGTGCCGGCCGCCGCGCCGGCCGCACAGGATGTCGAGGCTCCGGCGCAGGAATCGTCGCCGGAGACTACGCCGCCGGCGCAGTAACGCGTACAATGTGCGCCGCACCGGTCATCGGTGCATGTTTTTAGCCCAGGTGGCGGAATTGGTAGACGCACTACCTTGAGGTGGTAGCGACGTAAGTCGTAGGGGTTCGAGTCCCCTCTTGGGCACCAGCAGTATCCCGGCCGACACAGTCGGTCCGGGCGCGAGAAGCCCGCTACGGCGGGCTTTTTTCATGGCTTCCAGATGGATCGGGGCGGCTTGGATCGTTGCGTAAGCGTTTACTACGGTGAGCGCCAACCGCTACAATTCCGCTGCTGTGCACAAGCGCAGCAGAATCGGTGCAGAGCGCTCGCGCGGCACCTCCCCCGGCATCGCCGTCACGGACATCCGTCCGTCATGGTGCGGGCCGGGAAGACCTGGCGGTCGCCGGCCTGTCCGTGCGAGCGCTAACCCAAGCCCGGCCCTGCCGGGCAGAGGCAAGAGAGAACCGCACGTGCTGGCCCAATACCTGCCGACCCTGTTGTTCCTGATCGTGGCCACCGGTATCGGCATCGCGCTGATCATCGTCGGGCGCGTCCTTGGTCCACGCAACCCCGACGCACGCAAGCTCTCGCCCTACGAGTGCGGCTTCGAGGCGTTCGAGGACGCGCGCATGAAGTTCGACGTGCGCTATTACCTCATCGCGATCCAGTTCATCGTCTTCGATCTGGAAATCATCTTCATCGTGCCGTGGACGCTCGTGTTCCAGGACCTGGGCGCGCGCGCGCTGGTCACCATGGGGCTGTTCGTCGGCATGCTGTTCCTCGGTTTCATTTACGTGTGGAAGAAGGGAGCGCTCGAATGGGAGTGATCCAGACCCTGGACCGCCTGATGACCAACCCGATCCCGGAAGGGCGGGTCGACGACATCCTGCGTCCCGAAGGCGACAACCCGCTGCTCGAGAAGGGCTACGTGACCACCAGCGTCGATGCGCTGGTCAACTGGGCGCGTACCGGTTCGATGTGGCCGATGACCTTCGGCCTGGCCTGCTGTGCTGTCGAGATGATGCACGCCGGCGCCGCGCGACTGGACCTGGACCGCTACGGCGTGGTGTTCCGCCCGTCGCCGCGCCAGTCCGACGTGATGATCGTCGCCGGCACCCTGGTCAACAAGATGGCCCCGGCGCTGCGCAAGGTCTACGACCAGATGCCGGACCCGAAATGGGTCATCTCGATGGGCAGCTGCGCCAACGGTGGCGGTTACTACCACTACTCGTATTCGGTCGTGCGCGGTTGCGACCGCATCGTCCCGGTGGACATCTACGTGCCGGGCTGCCCGCCGACGGCCGAGGCGCTGGTCTACGGCATCCTGCAGCTCCAGAAGAAGATCTGGCGCACGCAGACCGTGGCCAAGCAGAACACCATCGCCCGTTAAACCTCCTTCCGGAAAACGCCAAGCCCAATGGCCGAGCCAGCTGCCTCCTTCGCCCAACGACTGCGCGCCCGTTTCCCCGGCGCCGACGTCACCGTGGTCGAGCCCCGCGGTGAAGTGACCCTGGAAATCGGCGCCAGCGAATGGCTGGCGACCTGCCAGGCCCTGCGCGACGAACTCGGGTTCGAACAGCTCACCGCGCTCAGTGGCGTCGATTACCTCGGCTACGGCAGCGACGAGTGGGACACCGGCGACGTGTCCTCCGGCGGCTTCAGCCGTGGCGTCGAGGGCAAGACCGCCGGCCGCCTGGCCTGGGGCGAGCAGCCGACCGAGCAGGGCGGCGAGCAGATCATGCCGACCCTGGTGCCGGTGCGCCGCTTCGCCGCGGTCGTCCACCTGATTTCCTACGCGCACAACCTGCGCCTGCGCGCGCGCTGCTTCGCGCCGGACGATGCGCTGCCGGTGGTGCCGTCGGTGACCGGTCTCTGGCCGGGCGCCAACTGGTTCGAGCGCGAGGCGTTCGACCTGTTCGGCATCGTGTTCGAAGGCCATCCGGACCTGCGCCGGATTCTGACCGACTATGGTTTCGTCGGCCATCCGTTCCGCAAGGATTTCCCGCTGATCGGCAACGTCGAAGTGCGTTACGACGAAGAGCGCCAGCGCGTGGTGTACGAACCGGTGACCTCGGTCGAGCCGCGCGTCAACGTGCCGCGCGTGATCCGCGACGACGCTCGCTACCAGACCGCCGCGGGCGAAGCCGCGCAACGTGAGGCCGCCAAGTGAGCGCCCAGATCCAGCAGGCCCACCAGGCCTTCGCGAGCAATCCCGCCGAAAGCAGGCAGGAGATCCGCAACTACACGATGAACTTCGGCCCCCAGCATCCGGCCGCGCACGGTGTGCTGCGCCTGATCCTGGAAATGGACGGCGAGACGATCATGCGCGCCGATCCGCACATCGGCCTGCTGCATCGCGGCACCGAGAAGCTGGCCGAGTCCAAGCCGTTCAACCAGTCGATCGGCTACATGGATCGCCTGGACTACTGCTCGATGATGTGCAACGAGCACGCCTACGTGCGTGCGATCGAGACCCTGATGGGTATCGAGGCGCCGGAGCGCGCGCAGTACATCCGCACGATGTTCGACGAGATCACCCGCATCCTGAACCACCTGATGTGGGTCGGCTCCAATGCGCTCGACCTCGGTGCGATGGCGGTGTTCCTGTACGCCTTCCGCGAACGCGAAGAGCTGATGGACGTGTACGAGGCGGTCAGCGGCGCGCGCATGCACGCCACCTACTACCGTCCGGGCGGCGTCTACCGCGACCTGCCGGACCACATGCCGAAGTACAAGGAGTCGCCCTGGCACAAGGGCAACTCGCTGAAGCGCTTCAACGAGGCCCGCGAGGGTTCGCTGCTCGACTACATCGAGCACTTTACCCGCACCTTCCCGGCGCGCGTGGACGAATACGAGACCCTGCTGACCGACAACCGCATCTGGAAGCAGCGTACCGTCGGCATCGGCGTGATCTCGCCGGAGCAGGCGCGCGCCTGGGGCATGACCGGCGCGATGCTGCGCGGCTCGGGCATCGCCTGGGACCTGCGCAAGAAGCAGCCGTATGCCAAGTACGATGCGGTCGATTTCGACATCCCGGTGGGCAAGGAAGGCGACTGCTACGACCGTTACCTGGTCCGCATCGCCGAGATGCGCCAGTCCAACCGCATCATCAAGCAGTGCGTGGACTGGCTGAAGGCCAATCCGGGCCCGGTGATGGTCCAGAACTTCAAGGTCGCCCCTCCTCGCCGCGAGGAGATGAAGGACGACATGGAAGCGCTGATCCACCACTTCAAGCTCTTCTCCGAGGGCTACTGCGTGCCGGCCGGCGAGACCTATGCCGCGGTCGAGGCGCCGAAGGGCGAGTTCGGCTGCTACCTGGTCTCCGATGGCGCCAACAAGCCGTTCCGCGTGCACCTGCGCGCGCCCGGCTTCGTGCACCTTTCCTCGATGGACGCGATCGTGCGTGGCCACATGCTGGCCGACGTCGTCGCGATGATCGGTACCTACGACCTGGTGTTCGGCGAGGTCGACCGATGAGCCTCGAACAGCGGATGGCCGCCATCGCCGCGGACCCGTCCAATCCCCATGATTTCGTGTTTGGTGAGGTGGGTCGATGAAGGCCACCGGTAATTTCGAGAACGCCCGCAACGTCGACCCGATGGTCGTCCTGAGCGACGACACGCGCGCGCATATCGACCACTGGTTGACCAAGTTCCCGCCCGACCGCAAGCGGTCGGCGGTGCTGCAGGGGCTGCATGCGGCCCAGGAACAGAACAAGGGCTGGCTGTCCGACGAGCTGATCGTCGGCGTGGCCAAGTACCTGGACCTGCCGCCGGTGTGGGCGTACGAGGTCGCCAGTTTCTACTCGATGTTCGAGACCCAGCCGGTGGGGCGCAACAATGTCGCCTTCTGCACCAACATCAGCTGCTGGCTCAACGGCGCGCAGGATCTGGTCGAGCACGCCGAGAAGAAGCTCGGCTGCAAGCTCGGCGAGTCCACCGCCGACGGCCGCGTCTACCTCAAGCGCGAAGAAGAGTGCGTCGCCGCGTGCTGTGGAGCACCGGTGGTCGTCATCAATGGCCATTACCACGAGAAGCTCACCACCGAATCGGTGGATGCGCTGCTCGACGGACTGAAGTGAGGCGACGCGAGATGGCGCATCACACCAAGATCTCAGAGGGCTACGGCCCGGTCGGCCCGGCACCGAAGGAGCACCAGGCGGTCTACACGACGCTGCACTTCGACAAGCCGTGGTCCTACGAGAACTACCTGAAGACCGGCGGCTACCAGGCGCTGCGCAGGATCCTGACCGAGAAGATCCCGCCGGCCGACGTGGTCGAGATGGTCAAGCAGTCCGGCCTGCGCGGCCGTGGCGGCGCGGGCTTCCCGACCGGCCTGAAGTGGAGCTTCATGCCCAAGGGCGACATGCAGAAGTACATCCTCTGCAATTCGGACGAATCCGAGCCGGGCACCGCCAAGGACCGCGACATCCTGCGCTTCAACCCGCACGCGGTGATCGAGGGCATGGCGATCGCCTGCTACGCGACCGGTTCGAGCGTGGGCTACAACTACCTGCGCGGCGAGTTCCACCACGAGCCGTTCGAACACCTGGAAGAGGCCACGGCCGAAGCCTATGCCAACGGCTGGCTGGGCAAGGACATCCTCGGCACCGGCGTGGACATCGACCTGTACAACGCGCTGGGCGCGGGCGCCTACATCTGCGGCGAAGAAACCGCGCTGATGGAGTCGCTGGAGGGCAAGAAGGGCCAGCCGCGGTTCAAGCCGCCGTTCCCGGCCAACTTCGGCCTGTATGGCAAGCCGACCACGATCAACAACACCGAGACCTACGCCTCGGTGCCGGCGATCCTGCGCAACGGCGCCGAGTGGTTCATGAACCTGGGCAAGCCCAACAACGGCGGCTGCAAGATCTTCTCGGTCTCCGGCCACGTGGCGAAGCCGGGCAACCACGAGATCCGACTGGGCACGCCGTTCTCGGAACTGCTGGAACTGTGCGGCGGCATGCGCCCGGGCCGGAAGATCAAGGGCGTGATCCCGGGTGGTTCGTCGATGCCGGTGCTGCCGGGCGAGACCATGCTGGGTCTGACCATGGATTACGACAGCATCCAGAAGGCCGGCTCCGGCCTGGGCTCGGGTGCGGTGATCGTGATGGACGACACCACCTGCATGGTCCGCGCCTGCCAGCGCATCTCGCGCTTCTACTTCAAGGAAAGCTGCGGCCAGTGCACGCCGTGCCGCGAAGGCACCGGCTGGATGTACCGCATGCTGACCCGCGTGGCCGAGCACAAGGCCACCCTCGAGGATCTGCAGACGCTGCGTGCGGCTGCCGGCCAGATCGAGGGCCACACCATCTGCGCGTTCGGCGAAGCCGCCGCGTGGCCGGTGCAGGGCATGCTGCGCCACTTCTGGCACGAATTCGAATACGCGATCGTGAACAAGCGCTTCCTCGTCGACGACGAGCGCGACGGCACGGTGGTCCGTTCCAACCTGGAGGTGGCCGCGTGAGTGCGCAGCCCGTCAACCCGAACCTGCCGCCCGACCACGTCACCGTCTTCATCGACGGCGTCGAACTGGCCGCGCCGAAGGGCTCGATGATCATCCAGGCCGCGGACAAGGCCGGGATCCCGATCCCGCGCTTCTGCTACCACGACAAGCTGGCGATCGCGGCCAACTGCCGCATGTGCCTGGTCGACACCGAGGTCGGCGGCCGCGGCGCGCCGAAGCCGTCGCCGGCCTGCGCCACGCCGGTGATGGATGGCCTGAAGGTCTTCACCCGCAACGACAAGGCCCTCAAGGCCCAGCGGAACGTGATGGAGTTCCTGCTGATCAACCACCCGCTGGACTGCCCGATCTGCGATCAGGGCGGCGAGTGCGAGCTGCAGGACCTGTCGCTCGGCTATGGCCGTTCGGTCAGCCGCTTCCAGGAACGCAAGCGCGTGGTGCCGGACGAGGACATCGGTCCGCTGGTCGCCACCGAGATGACCCGCTGCATCCAGTGCACCCGCTGCGTCCGCTTCACGGCCGAGATCGCGGGCACCTACGAACTGGGCGGCATGTACCGCGGCGAGAACCTGCAGATCGGCACGTACGACGGCAAGCCGCTGACGACCGAGCTGTCGGGCAACGTCATCGACGTGTGCCCGGTCGGCGCGCTGACCAACAAGGTGTTCCAGTTCCGCGCACGTCCGTGGGAGCTGACCGCGCGCGAATCGCTCGGCTACCACGACGCGATGGGCTCGAACCTGTTCGTGCACGTGCGCCGCGGCGAAGTGCTGCGCACCGTGCCGCGCGACAACGAGGCGGTCAACGAGTGCTGGCTGTCCGACCGCGACCGCTATTCGCACCAGGGCCTGTACGCCACCGATCGCGCCGCGGTGCCGCTGCGCAGGATCGATGGTGAATGGCGGGAAGTGAGCTGGGCCGATGGCCTGGCCGCCGCTGCCGCCATCCTGAAGGCCAACGGCGGCGACGCGCTGGGCGTGCTCGCGCATCCGGCGACCTCGAACGAGGAGGGCGCGCTGCTGGCCACGCTGGCCGCCGAGCTGGGGACGGGCAACATCGATCACCGCATCGCCAACCGCGATTTCTCGGATGCGGCCGTGGCCGAACCGTTCGCGCTGCCGCTGGCCGAGATCGAGCAGGCCGACGTGGTCGTGCTGCTGGGCACCAACCTGCGTCACGAGCTGCCGCTGCTGCACGCCCGTCTGCGCAAGGCGCACGCCAAGCGCAACACGCAGATCCATGTCGTCAATCCGGTCGATTTCGAATTCACCTTCCCGCTGGCGGGCAAGCAGATCGTGGCGCCGTCCGGCTTCGCCGGCGCGCTCGACGAGGCAGGCCTGCGCGACGCGGTGAAGGGAGCGACCCGTGCGGTGCTGATCGTCGGCGCCATCGCCGAGAACCACCCGCAGGCCGCGGCCATCCGCGCCGCCGCGCGTCGCTTCGCGCAGGCGACCGGCGCGGCGCTGTGCCGCATTCCGCAGGGCGCCAACGCGCTGGGCCTGACCCGCGCCGGCGTGCTGCCGGCCGCGCGCGACGTGGCCGCCATGTTCGCCGATCCGCGCAGCGCCTACGTGCTGTACGGCATCGAGCCGGGCCTGGATTTCGCCGACACCGCCGCTGCGCTGAAGGCGCTGAACGCGGCCCAGGTCGTGGCGTTCAGCCACTACGCCTGCGCATCGACCCGCGCGGTGGCCGACGTGATCCTGCCGATCGGCGCGCTGCCGGAAATCGAGGCCACGTTGACCAACCTCAACGGCGTCGAGCAGGTCGCGCATGCGGCCGGCAAGCTGCCGGGCCAGGCCCGCGAGGGCTGGCGCGTGCTGCGTGCGCTGGGTGGCGAACTGGGCGTCGCCGGTTTCGAGTTCACCGACCTGGCGGGCGCGCGTGCGATGTCCGAAGGCGGCCGTCGGGTCGAGGTCAGGGCCGGGCAGGCCGCCGCCGTGCAGGCCGATGGCCTGGAACTGGCGGTGACGCCGGCGATCTACCGCACCGATGCGGTGGTGCGCCGCGCCGCCGCGCTGCAGTCGCATCCGTTGAACGCCGACGCGCGCATCGCGCTGCATCCGGCCGATGCGGCCGCGATCGGCGTGAGCGACGGTGGCGTGGCCAAGGTCCGTGCCGTCACCGGCACCGCGACCCTGCCGGTGGTGATTGATGCCCATGTCGCGCAGGGCGCGGCATGGATCGAAAGCGGCCATGGTGCGACCGCACCGCTGGGCGCTGGCCGTGTCGAGGTGGTGAAGGCATGAACGAGCTGCTGATCAACGCGGTCGGCCCGCTGCGCGAATGGTTCTACGGGCTGGGTGAACTCGGCCCGGCGATCTGGATCGTGCTGAAGATCCTGGTCGTGATCATGCCGGTGATCGTCTCGGTCGCGTTCTACGTGGTCTGGGAGCGCAAGCTGATCGGCTGGATGCATGTGCGCCACGGGCCGATGTACGTGGGCATGGGCATCTTCCAGGCCTTCGCCGACGTGTTCAAACTGCTGTTCAAGGAAGTGATCCAGCCGGCCAGCGCGCACAAGGCGATGTACATCCTCGCCCCGCTGATCGTGCTGGCGCCGGCCTTCGCGGCCTGGGCGGTGGTGCCGTTCGACTACCAGCTGGTGCTGTCCAATGCCAACGCCGGCCTGCTGTACCTGCTGGCGATGACCTCGCTGGGCGTGTACGGCGTGATCCTGGCCGGCTGGGCCTCGAACTCGAAGTACGCCTTCCTGGGCGCGATGCGTTCGGCCGCGCAGGTGGTCAGCTACGAGATCGCGATGGGCTTCGCCCTGGTCGGCGTGCTGATCGCCGCCGGCAGCCTGAACCTGACCGACATCGTGATGGCGCAGGCCGGCAATTCGGGCTTCCTCGAGTGGTTCTGGCTGCCGCTGTTCCCGCTGTTCATCGTGTACTGGGTGTCCGGCGTGGCCGAGACCAACCGCGCGCCGTTCGACGTGGTGGAAGGCGAGTCGGAAATCGTCGCGGGCCACATGGTCGAGTATTCGGGTGCGGCGTTCGCGCTGTTCTTCCTGGCCGAATACGCCAACATGATCCTGGTCAGCTTCCTGATCGCGCTGTTCTTCCTGGGCGGCTGGCTGAGCCCGATCCAGGGCTGGGTGACCGCCGACGTGTCGCCGTGGATCGACTGGATCTGGAAGGGTGGCTGGCCGTGGCTGCTGCTCAAGGTCTTCTTCTTCGCCAGCGCCTACATCTGGTTCCGCGCCAGCTTCCCGCGCTACCGCTACGACCAGATCATGCGCCTGGGCTGGAAGGTCTTCATTCCGCTGACCATCGTCTGGATCGCGGTCACCGCGCTGATGGCTTTCTTTGGCGTGTTCGAGAAGGGCGCCTGATCCGATGAACAAAGTCGTCCACTACTTCAAGAGCCTGCTGCTGCTGGAGCTGCTCCAGGGCCTCGCGCTGACGTTCCGGTACCTGTTCCGTCCCAAGTACACGCTGATGTACCCGATGGAGAAGTTCCCGCAGTCGCCGCGCTTCCGTGGCCTGCATGCGCTGCGCCGTTACCCGAACGGCGAAGAGCGCTGCATCGCCTGCAAGCTGTGCGAGGCGGTCTGCCCGGCACTGGCCATCACCATCGATTCGGCCCGTCGCGAGGATGGCACCCGCCGCACCACGCGCTACGACATCGACCTGTTCAAGTGCATCTACTGCGGCTTCTGCGAAGAGAGCTGCCCGGTGGATTCGATCGTGGAGACGCACGTGCTGGAGTACCACTTCGAGAAGCGCGGCGAGAACATCGTCACCAAGCCGCAGCTGCTGGCCATCGGAGACCGCCTCGAGGCGGAGATCGCCGAGCGCCGCGCCGCCGACGCCGCTTTCCGCTGAGGACGACATGGACTGGGTCAAGATCGCCTTCTATGCCTTCGCCACCGTCGCGGTCGTTTCCGCCGGTGCCGTGATCAGTGTGCGCAACCCGGTGAACGCCGTGCTGTGCCTTATCCTCACGTTCTTCTCCGTCGCCTGCACCTGGCTGCTGGTCGGGGCCGAGTTCCTCGGCGTCGCCCTGATCCTGGTTTATGTCGGCGCGGTGATGGTGCTGTTCCTGTTCGTGGTCATGATGCTGGACATCGACGTGGCCGCGCTGCGCGAGGGCTGGGTCAGGTTCCTGCCGGTCGGCGTGGTCGTGGCGGTGGTCATGCTGGTGCAGATGCTGACCCTGATCGGCGTACGTGCGCGCTCGGCGGCTCCGTTCCCGGAGAACGCCGCTTCCGCGGCGGCCGACGTGTCCAACACCAAGTGGCTGGCCGAACGTCTGTTCACCGACTTCATACTGCCGTTCGAGTTCGCCGCGGTGATCCTGACCGTGGCAGTGGTGGCGGCGGTCATGCTGACCCTGCGCAAGCGCACCGGGATCAAGACGCAGAATCCGGGCGAGCAGTCGCGGGTCAAGGCCAGCGATCGCCTGCGCATGGTGTCGGTACCGGTCGAGAAGCCGGCCAGCGCCATCGATGCCGATGCGGCCGAAGGGGAGGGCAAGGCATGATCACCCTGGGACACCTGCTGGCGCTCGGCGCCGTCCTGTTCTGCATCAGCCTGGCCGGCATCTTCCTCAACCGGAAGAACGTCATCGTGCTGCTGATGTCGATCGAACTTATGCTGCTGTCGGTCAACATCAACTTCATCGCGTTCTCGCGCGAGCTGGGCGATCAGGCCGGGCAGATCTTCGTGTTCTTCATCCTGACGGTGGCCGCGGCGGAAGCCGCGATCGGCCTGGCGATCCTGGTCGCGCTGTTCCGTACGCGGGGCACGATCAACGTCGCGGAAGTCGATTCGCTGAAGGGCTGAGCCGGCGCGGGCCGTGGGCCCGCCCGGTGCGACATCCGGCCGCAAGGCCAAACGGGCTGCTGCAGCCCGTGCAGGAACCGCCGGCAACGGCGGCTGACACACATCGACGGATGGCGGTACCGCGCACGGCCAAGGCCGTACGCGCGGCCGGCATCACCTGTCGGGCGGGACGCGGGGCGAAGGCTCCATCCACGCACGGCATGGACTGGAACAGGCTAGAACCGGGCAACGGCAAACCATGATGATTTCCAAAACCCACCTGCTGCTGATCGTGCTCGCCCCGTTGCTGGGCAGCATCATCGCCGGCCTGCTCGGCCGCCAGGTCGGGCGCAAGGGCGCCCAGTTCGCGACCATCCTCGGCGTGGCGACCAGCTGCGTGCTGTCGTGCTGGGTGCTGTACCAGCTGGTCGCACTCGGCGCCTCGCCGTTCAACCAGAACATCTACACCTTCTTCGAGGTCGGCAGCTATTCGGCCCACGTCGGCTTCATGGTCGACAAGCTGACCGCGATGATGATGGTGGTGGTGACCTTCGTGTCGCTGCTGGTCCACGTATACACCATCGGCTACATGGCCGATGATCCGGGCTACCAGCGCTTCTTCAGCTACATCTCGCTGTTCACTTTCAGCATGCTGATGCTGGTGATGGCCAACAACTTCCTGCAGCTGTTCTTCGGCTGGGAAGCGGTGGGCCTGGTGTCCTACCTGCTGATCGGCTTCTGGTTCAAGCGGCCGAGCGCGGTGTTCGCCAACATGAAGGCGTTCCTGGTCAACCGCGTGGGCGACTTCGGCTTCATCCTCGGCATCGCCGGCGTGCTGCTGTGGTTCGGCACCCTGGACTACGCCACCGTGTTCGCCAACGCGCCGCAGCTGCAGGGCGCGGCCGTGCAGATCTTCGAGGGCCACACCTGGAGCGTGGCGACGATCATCTGCGTGTGCCTGTTCATCGGTGCGATGGGCAAGTCGGCCCAGGTGCCGCTGCACGTCTGGCTGCCGGACTCGATGGAAGGCCCGACCCCGATCTCGGCGCTGATCCACGCCGCGACGATGGTGACCGCCGGCATCTTCATGGTGGCGCGCATGTCGCCGCTGTTCGAGCTGTCCCAGACCGCGCTGAACTTCATCCTGTTCGTCGGCGCCACCACCGCGTTCTTCACCGGCCTGATCGGCATCGTGCAGAACGACATCAAGCGCGTGGTCGCCTACTCGACGCTGTCGCAGCTGGGCTACATGACCGTGGCGCTGGGCGTGTCCGCCTATTCGGCGGCCGTGTTCCACCTGATGACCCACGCCTTCTTCAAGGCGCTGCTGTTCCTGGCCGCCGGCTCGGTGATCATGGGCATGCACCACGAGCAGGACATGCGCAAGATGGGCGGCCTGCGCAAGTACATGCCGGTGACCTACTGGACCAGCGTGATCGGTACGCTGGCCCTGGTCGGCACGCCGTTCTTCTCGGGCTTCTACTCGAAGGACACGATCATCGAGGCCGCCGCGCACCATGCGCACGAGGCGTCGAGCTGGGTGGCCACCTATGGCTACTGGGCGGTGATCGGCGGCGTGGTCGTGACCAGCTTCTACAGCTTCCGCCTGCTGTTCCTCACCTTCCACGGCAGCGAGCGCTTCCGCGACGCGCATGCCGACCACGGCCACGGGCATGACGACCACGCCCATGCCGATGCGGCGCATGCCCATGGCGATGCGCACCATGACGATCATGGCCACGACGACCACCACGGGCACGGCGCGCACGAGCCGCACGAGTCGCCGTGGGTGGTGACGCTGCCGCTGATCCTGCTGGCGATCCCGTCGATCGCGGTCGGCTTCTTCACCATCGGCCCGATGCTGTTCGGCACCGACTGGCAGGGCCACGCCGCCGCCGCGGCGATTCCGGGCCAGACCGTCGGCTTCTTCACCGGCGTCATCGATTTCTACGATCCGGCCCGCGACACCGTCGCCGCGGTGGGGCGCGAGTACTGGCACGGCGCCGTCGGCTATGCGCTGCACGGCATGCAGATGCCGGCGTTCTGGCTGACCGTGCTCGGCTTCGTCCTGGCCGCAGTGCTGTACCTGTGGAAGCCGGACGTCCCGGGCCGCATCCGCACCGCGCTGTCGCCGGTGGTCCGCGTGCTCGAAGAGAAGTACGGCTTCGACCACCTGTGGATCAAGGGCTTCGCCGGTGGCGGCCTGAAGATCGGCAAGGTGTCGCGCTGGATCGACAGCAAGCTGATCGACGGCGTTGTCGTCAACGGCAGCGCACGTGTGGTCGACCTGGCGGCGACCCTGCTGCGTCGCACCCAATCCGGTTACCTCTACCACTACGCCTTCGCCATGATCATCGGCCTGATCGCACTTCTGGCCGTGCTCATGCGTTTCTGGCGATGAACTGACTGCACGGAAGAAGACGACGTGGCGAACGCGCATCTGTTGAGTGTCCTGATCTGGCTGCCGATCATCGGCGGCGCACTGATCCTCGCGCTGGGGAATTCCCGCGCGTCGATGGCGCGCTGGTCCGCGGTATCGGTGGCGCTGGTCACCTTCCTGTGGAGCCTGAAGCTGCTGACCGGGTTCGATTACAACGACCCCGGCATGCAGTTCGTGGAGACCCATGCCTGGATCCCGACCTACGGCATCCATTACAACCTCGGCGTGGACGGCATCTCGATCGCGCTGATCGTGCTGACCACGCTGGTCGGCGTGCTCGCGCTGATCGGCGCGTGGAGCTCGATCCAGAAGCGCGTGCACCAGTACGTCGCCTCGTTCCTGATTCTGCAGGGCGTCACCGTCGGCATCTTCGCCGCCACCGACGCGATCCTGTTCTACGTGTTCTTCGAGGCCATGCTGATCCCGATGTTCCTGATCATCGGCGTCTGGGGCGGGCCGCGGCGCATCTACGCGGCGATGAAGTTCTTCCTCTACACCTTCCTCGGCTCGGTGCTGATGCTGGTGGGCCTGGTCTACCTGTACATGAAGGGCGGCAGCTTCCAGCTGGCCGACCTGTACGCGCTGCCGCTGAGCGCCAAGGAGCAGACCTGGCTGTTCTTCGCCTTCATGATCGCGTTCGCGGTCAAGGTGCCGATGTTCCCGGTCCACACCTGGTTGCCCGACGCGCACGTCGAGGCGCCGACCGCCGGCTCGGTGATCCTGGCGGCGATCGCGCTGAAGATCGGCGGCTACGGCTTCCTGCGCTTCAACCTGCCGATCACCCCGGATGCGGGCCATGAATGGGCCTGGCTGGTGATCGCGCTGTCGCTGATCGCGGTGATCTACGTCGGCCTGGTCGCGCTGGTGCAGGAGGACATGAAGAAGCTGGTCGCGTACTCCTCGGTCGCGCACATGGGCTTCGTCACCCTGGGCACCTTCATCGCCTTCACCCTGGTGCGCGATTTCGGTTCGGTCGATGCCGCACGCCTGGGCCTGCAGGGCGCGATGGTGCAGATGATCTCGCACGGCTTCGTGTCCGGCGCGATGTTCTCCTGCATCGGCGTGCTCTACGACCGCATGCATACGCGCAACATCGCCGACTACGGCGGCGTCGCCAACGTGATGCCGTGGTTCGCCGCGTTCTCGATGCTGTTCTTCATGGCCAACGCGGGCCTGCCGGGCACGAGCGGCTTCGTCGGCGAGTTCATGATCATCCTGGCCAGCTTCCAGAAGCACCCGGTGATCGCGCTGCTGGCAGCGACCACGCTGATCATCACCGCGGCCTACACCCTGTGGCTGTATCGCCGCGTGTTCTTCGGCGAAGTCGGCAACGCGCATGTGGCGGAAATGAAGGACATCAACGGGCGCGAGACGCTGGTTCTGGGCGTGTTCGCGGTGGGCGTGCTGGTGCTCGGCGTCTGGCCGAAGCCGCTGACCGACCTGATGGAACCGTCGATCGCCCACCTAGCGACCCTGATCGCCAACAGCAAGCTGTAAGGATTTTCCGAGATGACCACGCAGACCGTGATGCCATCCGCAGCCGACCTGCTGCCGCTCCTGCCCGAACTGGCATTGATCGGCGGCGCGTTCGCACTGCTGATCGCCGACCTGTTCATCGATGCGCGCCACAAGGTGTGGACCCACTTCCTGTCGGTGCTGATCCTGGGCGTCGTCCTGGCGATGCTGGCCACCGGCACGGGCGGGCAGGGCGTCGTGTTCAACGACATGTTCGTGCGCGACACCGCCGCCGACGTGATGAAGCTGGCCATCGTGCTGATGAGCGCGCTGACCCTGATCTACGGCTGGAGCTACCTGCGCGAACGCAACCTGTACCAGGGCGAGATTCCGGTGCTGGTGCTGTTCGCGACCGCCGGCATGATGATGCTGGTCTCGGCCGGCAGCCTGGTGATGGTCTACCTGGGCCTGGAACTGCTGGCGCTGTGCTCGTACGCGCTGGTCGCCAGCAACCGCGACAACGGCCTGGCCACCGAGGCGGCGATGAAGTACATCGTGCTCGGCTCGCTGGCGTCGGGCCTGCTGCTGTACGGCATGTCGCTGGTCTACGGCGCCACCGGCACGCTGCAGCTGGACGGCATCCATGCCGCCATCGCCGGTTCGCAGGAGCGCACCCTGCTGCTGACCGGCACCGTGTTCATGGTGGCGGGCGTGGCCTTCAAGCTTGGCGCGGCCCCGTTCCACATGTGGCTGCCCGACGTCTACCAGGGCGCGCCGGCGCCGGTCGCGCTGTTCGTCAGCTCCGCGCCGAAGCTGGCTGCGTTCGGCATGGCCTGGCGCTTGCTCGAGGCCGGTGTCGGTCCGCTGGCCGAGGAGTGGAAGTGGCTGCTGGCCGGTCTGGCCGCGCTGTCGCTGGTGATCGGCAACCTCATGGCGATCGCCCAGTCCAACCTCAAGCGCATGCTGGCCTATTCGACCGTGTCGCACATCGGCTTCCTGCTGATGGGCCTGGCCGGCGGCAGCGAGCAGGGGTATGCGGCCGCGCTGTTCTACGCGATCTTCTACGGACTGATGTCGACGGCTGCGTTCGGCGCGATCATCGCGCTGTCGCGGAAGGGCTTCGAGGCCGAGCACATCGACGACTTCAAGGGCCTGAACGCGCGCAGCCCGTGGATGGCGGGCCTGGTGCTCTGCATCATGGCCTCGCTGGCCGGCGTGCCGCCGCTGCTGGGTTTCTGGACAAAGCTGGCGGTGCTGAGCGCGGCGGTGCAGGGCGGGATGCTGTGGCTGGCCCTGCTGGGTGTGATCTGTTCGGTGATCGGCGCGTTCTACTACCTGCGCGTGATCAAGGTCATGTACTTCGACGAGCCCGTCGGTGCGGCGCCCCCGGCGAACAACGACCGCGTGCTCGGCGTGGTCCTGGGCGTGAACGCAGTGGCGCTGCTGGTGCTGCCGCTGGGCCTGAACGCGATCACCGCCTGGTGCACGCGGGCCTTCATGTAACGTCGTTGGATGCGGTAAGATACGCGTCTGCCGCCGATGTGACTGGCGGGTAGGAAGCAGGATCCAGGTCATGCTTCCGTGTTGCGATGAGGTTGTCGCGCGATGTGACGAAAGATGCAGAAAATCGTCACATGGGCTTGCAAAAGCCGGCGCGAATCTTCATAATCGTTTTTCTGCTGCGGGGTGGAGCAGTCTGGCAGCTCGTCGGGCTCATAACCCGAAGGTCGCAGGTTCAAATCCTGCCCCCGCTACCAAGCTTCGCGGTCCATTTCAGTGTTGTGGTTCGAAATGGATTCGCTTTGCTCGGGCTCGTAACGACGCATGTTCCCGTCGTTGCACCGATTCCAGCAATATCGGACAAGGGGCCCTCATGGGCCCTTTGCCGTTTTCGCGGCCGGGGTTCCCGGCCGATTCCGTTTCCGCGTTCGAGCATTACGCCTCCATGAGCGACAAGAGCCGCGAAATCGTCGAACTGCTCGGCCCGACCGTCGTGTCGCTTGGCCTCGAGCTGCTCGGCATCGAATATCTGCCCGCACCCGGTGGTGCGACGCTGCGTCTGTACATCGATGTGCCCGCTGCCGAAGGCGAGCGCATGGTCACCATCGAGGACTGCGAGGCGGTCAGCCGCGAAGTGTCCGCGCAGATGGATGTGGCTGACCCCATTTCCAGCAACTACACGCTGGAAGTCTCCTCGCCGGGGCTGGATCGCCCGCTGTTCACGCTGGCGCATTTCCAGCGGTTCCTCGGCGAGGTGGCGAAGGTCGGTCTGAAATTGCCGCAGGACGGGCGTCGCCGCCTGCAGGGGAAGATCCTGCGGATCGAGGGCGAGACCGTGGTGTTCGCGCTGGACGGGGCCGAGTTCCCCGTCGCGGTGGACAATATCGACAAGGCCCGCCTGGTCCCGGACTGGGCGGCGCTGGGCATGGCGCCGGACAAGAAGTCCGGCGGCAAGGCACCAGCGAAGGGTGGTCCGGACAAGGGACACCCGGGCAAGGTTGGCAAGCATTCCTCAAACAAGCCGGCGACCGACGGGTCGCACGCGGAGTAACGAGATGAGCAAGGAACTTCTGCTGGTAGTGGATGCGGTCGCCAACGAGAAGGGCGTACCGCGTGATGTGATCTTCGACGCGCTGGAGGCCGCACTGGCCTCGGCCGCCAAGAAGCGCTACATCGACCAGGACGTGCTGGCTCGCGTGGTCATCGACCGCAAGGACGGCAATTACGAGACCTTCCGTCGCTGGGAAGTGGTGGCGGACGATGTGGTCATGGAATCGCCGGATCGCCAGATCCGCATGATGGACGCGATCGACGAGGCCGACGGCGTCGAGATCGGCGACTACATCGAAGAGCAGATCGAGAATCCCGAGTTCGGGCGCATTTCCGCGCAGGCGGCCAAGCAGGTCATCGTGCAGCGCGTGCGCGAGGCCGAGCGCCAGCAGGTCGTGGATGCGTGGAAGGATCGCGTCGGCGAGCTGGTGACCGGCGTGGTCAAGCGCGCCGAGCGCGGCAACATCTTCGTCGACCTGGGCGGCAACGCCGAGGCCTTCATCTCGAAGGACAAGGGCATTCCGCGCGACGTGCTGCGCACCGGCGACCGCGTCCGCGGTTACCTGGCGGAAGTGCGTTCGGAGCCGCGCGGCCCGCAGCTGTTCATCAGCCGCGGCGCGCCGGAATTCATGATCGAGCTGTTCAAGCTCGAGGTGCCGGAAGTTGGCCAGGGCCTGGTCGAGATCAAGGCCTGCGCCCGCGATCCGGGCGACCGCGCCAAGATCGCCGTGATCGCCCATGACACCCGCACCGATCCGATCGGCGCGTGCATCGGCATGCGCGGTTCGCGCGTGCAGGCGGTCAGCAACGAGCTGAACGGCGAGCGCGTGGACATCGTGCTGTGGAACGAGAATCCGGCCCAGTTCGTGATCAACGCGATGGCGCCGGCCGAGGTCCAGTCGATCATCGTCGACGAGGACAAGCATTCGATGGACCTGGCCGTGGCCGAGGACCGCCTGGCCCAGGCGATCGGCAAGGGCGGCCAGAACGTGCGCCTGGCCAGCCGCCTGACCGGTTGGCAGCTGAACGTGATGACCCAGGACCAGGTGGCGGCCAAGTCCGAGGCCGAGCAGACCGTGGCCCGTCAGCTGTTCATGGAGAAGCTGGAAGTCGACGAGGAAATCGCCGGCATCCTGGTCGCCGAGGGCTTCGGTTCGGTCGAGGAGATCGCCTACGTGCCGGTCGGCGAACTGCTGTCGGTCGAAGGGTTCGACGAGGACATCGTCGAGGAGCTGCGCGCCCGTGCCCGCGACGCGCTGCTGAACGAGGCGCTGGCGGTGGAGGAGGGCCTGGAAGACAGCCAGCCGTCCGCCGACCTGCTGGCCCTGGACGGCATGGACGAGGGCACCGCCTTCGCCCTGGCCGCCAACGGCGTGCGCACCAGCGAGGACCTGTCCGACCTGGCCGCCGACGAGGTCGTGGAGTTTGGTATCGAAGGGTTGGACGAAACCCGGGCGGCGGCGCTGATCCTGGCGGCGCGTGCCGAGGAGATCGCCCGCCTGGAGCGCGGCGAATGAGCCGGCGATGAACACCGCCCTGACCCGATCAGGGCTTAGAATCTGCGCTTCCCTTGCTCTGCGCGAGGGGGCGCCACTCAGAGCATAGGATCCGAATGTCGCAGCAAACCACCATTCGCAAGCTCGCCGAGCTGGTCAACACGCCGGTCGAGAAGCTGCTGGAACAGCTGGCAGAAGCCGGCATGAAGTTCAGCGGTCCCGACCAGGTCGTGACCAGTGCCGAGAAGCTCAAGCTGCTCGGCTTCCTCAAGCGCTCCCACGGCAAGGCCGAAACCGCGGTCGAGGAAATCGCCGCGCCCAAGAAGATCACCCTGGCGCGTCGCAAGGTGCAGGAACTGACCGTCGGCGGTGGTCGTGCCAAGACCACGGTCAACGTCGAGGTCCGCCAGAAGCGCACCTTCGTCAGTGGCGACGGCACCACCTCGTCCGTTCCGATGACCCAGGACGAGGAGCGTGCGGACGCCCTGCGCAAGCTCGAGGAATCGCGTCAGCGCAACCTCGCCGAGCAGCAGCGTCTTGCCGACCAGGACCGCCAGCGCGCCGAAGAGAACGATCGCCGCCGCGAGGCCGAAGTGGCCGAGCGCCAGCGTGTCGAAGCCGAGCGCGCCGCCGCCGTGGCGGCCGCATCGCCGGCCGCTGCCGAAACGGGCGCCAAGCCTGAAGCCGGCGACGCCGCACGTGCCGCCAAGCCTGCGCACCACCCGGCCAAGCCGCCGGTGCGCGAGCCGGCGCGCGTCGACGACGCACGCAATGCGGCCGGCAAGCACAAGACCCGCGGTTCGCACGCGATGGTCGCCGGGATCGAGGACGATGACGCGGCCAGCCGTTTCGCCGGCCAGCTGCACCTGTCGGCCGCCGACCGTGCGCGTCGCACCACGGCGCGTCCCGGCGGCAACACCCGTCCGGGCGGTCGCCCGGGCATGCGTCCGCAGCGTCGCCAGGACGTGCGTTCCGGTGGCGGCAACGGCGGCGTCGGCGGTTTCGAGCGCCCGACCGCACCGGTGGTGCGCGAGGTCGCGATCGGCGAGACGATCACCGTGGCCGACCTGGCGCAGAAGCTCGCGCTGAAGGGCGGCGACGTGGTCAAGGCGATGTTCAAGATGGGCGTCATGGCGACCATCACCCAGAGCATCGACCACGACACCGCGGCGCTGGTGACCGAGGAACTCGGCCACAAGGTCGTGCGTGCAGGCGCCGACGATGCCGAGAGCGAGCTGATGGCGCATGTCGAGTTGCCCGATGGCGACCTGACCGCGCGTCCGCCGGTGGTCACCATCATGGGTCACGTCGACCACGGCAAGACCTCGCTGCTGGATTACATCCGCCGCACCAAGGTCGCCACCGGCGAAGCCGGCGGCATCACCCAGCACATCGGCGCGTACCACGTGGAAACGCCCAAGGGCGTGATCAGCTTCCTGGATACCCCGGGCCATGCGGCCTTCACCTCGATGCGCGCGCGCGGCGCCAAGCTCACCGACATCGTGGTGCTGGTGGTCGCGGCCGACGATGGCGTCATGCCGCAGACCAAGGAAGCGATCCAGCATGCGCGCGCCGCCGGCGTGCCGCTGATCGTGGCGATCAACAAGATCGACAAGTCCGATGCCGATCCGCTGCGGGTCAAGAACGAACTGCTGACCGAGCAGGTCGTGGCCGAAGACTTCGGTGGCGACACGCAGATGGTCGAACTGTCGGCCAAGACCGGCATGGGCGTGGACGACCTGCTGGACTCGATCTCGCTGCAGGCCGAAGTGCTCGAGCTCAAGGCCGTGTCGACCGGCCGCGCCAGCGGCGTGGTCATCGAATCGGCGCTGGACAAGGGCCGCGGCCCGGTCGCGACGGTGCTGGTGCAGCAGGGCAGCCTGAAGAAGGGCGACTACCTGGTGTGCGGCGTGCAGTACGGCCGCGTGCGTGCCCTGTTCGACGAGACCGGTGGCCAGCCCGATTCGGCCGGCCCGTCGATCCCGGTGCAGGTGCTCGGCCTGTCCGGCGTGCCCGATGCCGGCGACGACTTCGTCGTGGTCAAGGACGAGCGCCTGGCCAAGGACGTGGCGCAGCAGCGCGACGCCAAGCGCCGCGAGTCGCGTCTGGTCCAGTCGGCCGGCAGCCGCATGGAAGACATCATGTCGCAGCTCGGCAAGGGCGACGGCCAGCTCAGCCTGAACCTGATCGTCAAGGCCGACGTGCAGGGTTCGGTCGAAGCGCTGCGCCATTCGCTGGTCGCGCTGTCGAACCAGGACATCCGGATCAACATCATCAGCTCCGGCGTGGGCGGCATCACCGAGTCCGATGCGAATTCGGCGGTGACCTCCAAGGCCACGATGATCGGCTTCAACGTGCGTGCCGATGCCTCGGCGCGCCGGATCATCGAAGGCAACGGCGTCGACCTGCGCTACTTCTCGATCATCTACGACGTGATCGACCAGGTGAAGCAGGTGGCGTCCGGCCTGCTGGGCGTGGAGATCCGCGAGGAGATCATCGGTATCGCCCAGGTCCGCGACGTGTTCCGCAGCTCGAAGTTCGGTGCGGTCGCGGGCTGCATGATCGTCGAGGGCGTGGTGAAGCGGAACAAGCCGATCCGCGTGCTGCGCGACAACACCGTGATCTACGAGGGCGAGCTGGAATCGCTGCGCCGCTTCAAGGAGAACGTCGAGGAAGTGCGCAACGGCACCGAGTGCGGCATCGGCGTCAAGGAGTACAACGACGTCAAGCCGGGCGACCAGATCGAGTGCTTCGAGCGCATCGAGGTCCAGCGCACGCTGTAAATCCTCCTGCCGCCGGCCTGTCCGGTGCAGGGAAGGCGACAGGACGGCCCAAGCGGCCGTCCTGTCGTTTCACGCCCCCGACCGGGAGGCGCGCCAACATGCTGCAACGGCCCGCAGGCGGCCGGCGAGGAGTGCCACACCATGCCCACCAAGTCCTTCCATCGTACCGATCGCGTGTCGGCCCAGCTGCGCCGCGAACTCGGCACCCTGGTCCATGAGGCCGTGCGCGAGCATGGCCTGCCGTCGACGAGCGTGTCCGACGTGGAGGTCAGCCGCGACCTGGCCCATGCCAAGGTCTTCGTCATCGCGTTGATGCCGGAGCGCTCGGCCGAGGCGGTCAAGGGGTTGAAGGCCATCGCCTACCAGCTGCGGATGGAGCTGGCGCGCCGGGTCAAGATGCGGCACGTGCCGGAACTGCATTTCCATTACGACGATTCGGTCGACCGCGGCGAGCGCATCGACATGCTGCTGCGCGACCTGCCGCCCGCGCCCACCGAGGAGTGATCCGGCCCGGCCGGCGTCGCCCACGCGCGTTTCCGGTGTCCCGCGTCCCGCCTCCCGGGCGGATGTCCGCAGGCATGGCGTTCGCCCCGATCCTTTTCGAATGAAGCAGAAAAAGCACGTCTATCGCCGCCTCGACGGCATCCTGCTGCTGGACAAGCCGGCCGGCATGAGTTCCAACGCGGCGCTGCAGCATGCGCGGCGCCTGTTCCGTGCGGAGAAGGGCGGCCACACCGGCAGCCTGGACCCGCTGGCCACCGGCCTGCTGCCGCTGTGTTTCGGCGAGGCGACCAAGATCGCCGGCCTGCTGCTGGGCTCGGACAAGGCCTACGAGGCCGGCATCGTACTGGGCGCCACGACCGATACCGACGACGCCGACGGCCAGGTGCTGCTGGAGCGGCCGGTGCCGGCCCTCGACGCCGACCGGATCCGCGACGCGCTGTCGGGCTTCGTCGGCAGGATCCGCCAGCAGGCGCCGATCTACTCCGCGCTCAAGCAGGGCGGCGAACCGCTCTACGCCCGCGCCCGCCGTGGCGAGGCCATCGAGGCGCCGGTACGCGAGGTCGAGGTCCGCGCGATCGAACTGCTGGGCCATGCCGGCCACCGGATCGAGCTGCGCGTGACCTGCGGCAGCGGGACCTACATCCGCAGCCTGGCCCGGGACCTGGGCGAGGTGCTCGGCTGTGGCGCGCACATCGCCAGCCTGCGCAGGCTCTGGGTCGCGCCGTTCGAAGCGCCTGCCATGTGGAGCCTGGATGCGCTCCAGGCCCTGGCCGACACCGATCCGTCCGGGCTGGAGGCCTGCCTGCTGCCGCTGGCGGCCGGGCTGGCCGGTTTTCCGGCGGTCGCGCTGGATGCCGCCCAGTCGGCGCGGGTGCTCCAGGGGCAGCGGCTGCGCGGCGACTGGCCCGCCGCCGATCCGGCTGCGGTGTTCGACGACCAGGGTCTTCCCCTTGGCCTGGCGAGCGTCGACCAGGACGGCCGGCTGTCGCCGCAACGCCTGTTCCAGCGCCCGCCGCAGGCCCGTTCAGCTGAAGGCTCCACGGACGCGGTCAGCTGAGACCTTGTTGGGAGAGGGGCGCTGCGGGTACAATTCGCGCGCCTTTTTCAGGCATTCCTTTCCGCCTTCGGCGGCCATCAGCAAGCGGCGGGTCAGGCGGTGCGCAACGTGCGTTCCTGCAGGCCTCGCATCACGAGAAAACATCATGTCGATCGACACCCAGAAGATCATTGAAGACAACAAGCGCGGCGCCAACGACACCGGTTCGCCGGAAGTCCAGGTCGCCCTGCTCACCGGCCGCATCGAGCAGCTGACCGAGCACTTCAAGACCCACAAGAAGGACCACCACAGCCGTCGTGGTCTGCTGCAGCTGGTCAACCGCCGCCGCAGCCTGCTGGACTATCTGAAGAAGAAGAACAACGAGCGTTACAAGGCCCTGATCGAAAAGCTCGGCCTGCGTCGCTGATGTACCCCGCCGCGGCGCAGAAATGCGCCGCGGTTTGCTTTTCGGCACTGCGAAATCCGCAGCGCCGGCCGGGCTCGCCCGGTGCGTGACAGCAGAGGCCGGAATCTCCGGCCACCCGCATGCGGCAAGGGTCGCATCCGGTCAATTCGCCAAGCAGTAGCCCCCAAGGAATCCCCGTGGCAAAAATCACCAAAACCTTCCAGTACGGCAAGCACACCGTCACGCTCGAGACCGGCGAGATCGCCCGTCAGGCCGGTGGCGCCGTCATCGTCAAGTTCGACGACACCGTGCTGCTGGTCTCCGCCGTGGCCGCCAAGAGCGCGCGTGAGGGCCAGGACTTCTTCCCCCTGACCTGTGACTATCAGGAGAAGTTCTACGCCGGTGGCCGCATCCCGGGTGGCTTCTTCAAGCGCGAAGGCCGTGCGACCGAAAAAGAGACGCTGATTTCGCGCCTGATCGATCGCCCGATCCGTCCGCTGTTCCCGGAAGACTACAAGAACGAAGTGCAGATCATCGCCACGGTCATGTCGCTGAACCCGGACATCGACGGCGACATCCCCGCGCTGATCGGCGCCTCGGCCGCGCTGTCGCTGGCCGGCACCCCGTTCAAGGGTCCGATCGCCGCCGCCAAGGTGGGTTACAGGAACGGTGAGTACATCCTCAACCCGACCGTGACCGAGCTGAAGGAGTCGGAGCTGGAGCTGGTCGTCGCCGGTACCGCCAACGCCGTGCTGATGGTCGAATCCGAAGCCGCGCTGCTGTCCGAAGACGTGATGCTGGGCGCCGTGACCTTCGGTCACCGCGAGATGCAGAAGGTCATCAACGCGATCAACGAGCTGACCGTGGAAGCCGGCACCAAGCCGTCGACCTGGGTGGCCCCGGCCAAGAACGAGGTGCTGATCAGCGCCCTGCAGGAAGCCATCGGCCCGCGCCTGGGCGAAGCCTTCCAGGTGCGCGACAAGCTGCAGCGCCGCGACGCCATCTCGGCGATCAAGAAGGACGTGGTCGAGTCGCTGGCTGGCCGCGTGGCCGCTGAAGGCTGGAACCCGGCCGAGCT